>Ga0187844_10000403_pt1 | contig 33680 bp, 31 predicted proteins | sample SpaLakP09_SKY_50_FD_134517 | JGI IMG/M metagenome (GOLD analysis project Ga0187844, IMG submission 134517) | Oligotrophic lake water microbial communities from Sparkling Lake, Wisconsin, USA - SP09_SKY_50 | ecosystem: Environmental > Aquatic > Freshwater > Lake | place: USA: Sparkling Lake... | reverse complement strand
CTGATGCTCCATCTCAAGATCAATCCCACACAGGTCTTTGCCAAAATGATGAAGATCGGATCATCTCTCAAACCAAGTGGATGTGACGCTCTTGCCTCCGAGGCCATGGCAGCCCCAGACCAGCGATCCTTCCTCAGCGAATTGGCCCGGAGCATCACCCCACTCTCGCCACGGGAACCTGGGATTATCAACGACAATGCCCAACTCAAGGACATCCCTCTCATCGCAAAGGATTCCATCCGGGTTCCCACTCTCCTGATTGTCGGGGAGCACGACAGTTGTTCTCCCTATGCGGCTCAGCTCAGACTGGCCTCGCAGATCACTGATGCCAGACTGCTTCTCATTGAGCAGGCAGGGCACATTCTGCCGATCGGTACGAAAAGCGCTCAAACATGGGATTCCATCGCCAACTTCCTAAAGTCCCCAGCCCTTTCCTCAATCCCGCGATCCCAGATCTCCACCGAAAAATCGAAATAATCTCCGAACCGCCCAAAATCGCCGAAAGAGAGCTGGAAAGCAGTAACGGCATCGTCTTTAATGCAGTTCCGTGAGCACGAGCACCATCTACGAAGCCCCAGACGCACTGGGTCGAACCCAACAAGCCATCCAAGAGCATGGAGCCCATCTTCCCGCCAGCGAACTGCTGGGGGAAACGATGTCACTGAACTTTGGTCCCTCACACCCCTCCACACACGGAGTGTTCCGCATCGTCCTTGATCTCGACGGAGAGCTGATCACCAAGGCGACACCTGAGGTCGGCTACCTGCACCGCGGCGATGAGAAGATCGCCGAGAATATGCAGTACAACCAGTTCGTTCCCTACACGGACCGGCTTGATTACCTCGCTCCCCTCGCGAACAACGTCGCCTACGCCCTGGCAGTGGAAAAGCTCATGGGTTGGGAACTCCCTCCACGCGGGAAGGCCATCCGCGTTATCTGCTGCGAGCTGGCCCGCATTTCCGCCCATCTTCTCGGCATTGGTGCCAGCTCCATGGATATCGGGGCGATCACCGTCTTCCTCTACACCTTCACCGAGCGGGAAAAGATCTACAATCTCTGTGAGCTCCTCACGGGCGCCCGATTCACCACCAGCTATACACGAGTCGGCGGTCAAGTGCGCGATCTGCCCGAGAAGTTTCCGGGACTTCTCAGGGAATTTCTTGATTCCTTCCCGATCGCCCTCAACGAGATCTCCAATCTGCTGACACGCAACCCGATCTTCATCGATCGCACTCGCAACGTAGGCATTATCTCCAAGGAAGATGCCATTGCTTATGGCCTTACGGGACCCATGCTCCGCGGTTCCGGTGTCGACTACGACGTCCGCAAGGCCCATCCCTATCTCGACTACGAGAAGTATGACTTCGACATTCCTATCGGCACTGTTGGCGATTGCTACGACCGCTACCTCGTCCGCATCGAGGAGATGCGCCAGAGCTTGAGCATCCTGCGTCAGGCGATCGATACGATTCCCGAGGGCCCCATCAATGTGGTCGACGGCAAGAGCACCCTTCCTCCGAAAGAAGAGGTGCTGAAAGAGATGGAGCAGCTTATCCATCACTTCATTATCACCACAGAGGGAATCGATGCGCCCGCTGGCGAGGTCTACTCAAGCTGCGAGAACCCGAAAGGAGAACTCGGATTCTATATTCACAGCCTTGGTGGAGGCGTTCCCAATCGTCTGCACATCCGTGCCCCATCTTTTGTTAACCTGAGTATCGTCTCGAAGCTGCTTCCCGGCCATATGGTCGGCGATGTCGTCACGATCCTAGGATCAATCGACATGGTCTTCGGCGAGTGCGACCGGTAGGCGCTCGCCCCTTCGTGTCTATAATTGCTTATCTGTTGGCTTGCCGCAGGTAGTGCTACGACCACGCTCACACGCTTTTTTCTCCATACTGATTCCCTTCAGCGTGGTTCAATAGACACAAAAAAGCTGCCTTCCCGACTAAGAAAGGCAGCTTTTTAAAGTTTTAGAGATGATTACTGCTGATTGAGAATCACCTGCTCGCCTGCCCTCCACTTCGCATAAGTCGCAATGGACTCGGCAATGACGGGAAGAGCCTCTTTTGCGGGGAGGATGTCATCCACAACGACCGTCTTCTTCTCAAGGATCTTATAATCCTCGAAGAAACGCTTCAACACGGCAAGGCGGTGCGGCGGAAGATCATGTACATCTTTGCAATTGTGGTACTCGGGATCACCCACGGGAACCGCGATCACCTTGTGATCCAGTTCATCTTGATCCTTCATGATCATGATGCCGATGGCGCGGGCCTTCACCAAGGTCAAGGGATACACGGGACCACCACCAAGAACGAGGATATCGAGCGGATCTCCGTCATCGGCTAGGGTCTGAGGGATGAACCCGTAGTTAGCGGGGTAATAGACGGCTGAATAGAGCACCCGATCCAAGCACAACATCCCGCTCTCCTTGTCCATTTCATACTTGTTGGAGCTACCCATCGGGATCTCAATGATGCACTGAACGATGCCCTCTGCGGACTTATCTCCAGCAGATACATCGTGCCAAGGATTCGGGCCAGTCTGCTTGTAAGGTGTGGGGATTTTGGTCATGAGTTTTTATTAATGGGGAACGGGTTGGATCATTACAGAAGCGAGGGCGGCATTCCAAGTCTTCTTGGAGAAAACAGGAGATCAATCTATCCTAGTCTGCTCATCATGAACCGCGGATAGGGTTTCGGATTGAGTGATCTTTTTGGCTGGCTGATGTGCCAAGTCCCGAATCCAGAGATTGAGGATATAGGTCAGAACAACAGCCACATAAAACTGGCCGATGATCGCCTGGGAGATAGCAAATGCACGGGCCGGATGAGAGAACGGGACAATGTCCCCGTAACCGAGAGTCGTCTGGGTGACGAAGCTGAAATAGTATAGCTCGTTGAAAGTCTGTTTAAATGGATTGGCATTGAGACCCTTTGCCAACTGGGTCTGAAGATCCTGAAGGTGAAAAGCCGACGGATTCATTCTAGAAATGAAGGTGTAAAAGCAAGCATAGATGGTGGCGATCCAGACATAGAGATTGCAGGCACCTATCACCTCGTCGAATCCAGCCCTCTTCGATCTGAGAATCTTGAAGACCCAGACTATGGCACCATAGACCATCATGCAGAGAGCGCTCCCCTGAAGGGCGATCTCGATAGATTCACCCCAGGGTAGTATGTCTATTCCCCAGATATTGCGAATCGAGAGAATGATCATCGGGATGAAAAAACTGATCAGAGAAATGGAGGCGGTTCGTATCCAGCCGACGAAAGAGATCAACGCCATCGAGGCCACGGCAATCATCAGGAGCATGGTGATGCTCACCGGCAGGTAATAACCGAAAAAAAGGAGGCTCAGTAGGATCACCCCACCAATGAGATGTCGGCGCTCCTCCGATTTTCGATGATGCAGGGAGTTTGACATCATCGTTACCAGTCTCCGCTGGAGCCTCCACCGCCACTATCACCACCGCCTCCGGAAAATCCTCCGCTATCTCCGCCGCCCCCACCTCCATTCCGTCCCCCTCCAAAACCACTTCCCAAGCCTCCAAGTAAGAAGCCCGTAGCAGCAGCAGAACCGAGGCCCATTCCACCGCCTGAGCCCGGACCGCCATCGCGGCGGTTTCGACCAACAATAATCAGCACAATCATCACCAGCAGGAAGAACCCTAGCGGAGAAAAGAGAAAGTCCTTGAGCGTCGTGGGCTTCCCATTGCCACGACTGCTCCCCTTGTACTCCCCCTTTGTTGCCTGCATCACCGCCGTGATCCCTGAGGCAAGCCCGGCACTATAGTTCCCGGCGCGGAAAGCAGGAGCCATCATCTCGCGGATGATCCTGCTGCAGAGAGCATCGGGCATGGCCCCCTCCAACCCGTAACCCGGCTGAATCCGAATCTTATGGTCCTGGATAAAGACGAGTATCAGAACCCCATTGGAGGTCTTTTCCCGGCCGATCTTCCAGGCAGTGTAGAGCTGCTGGGAATAATCCTCAAGGGAAGCTCCCTCAGGTAGCTTCGGATAAACCACAGCCACGATCTGGTTCGAGGTCTGCTTCTCGAATGCTGCAAGCCGCTGATTAAGCTGCGCAATAAGTCCGGGCGTGATTACCCCGGCCTCATCCGTCACATACTGTGTTGGCGTCGGAGGAAGCCCCTCTGCTAATACCTTCCCTAATCCGAACCCAAGCAGAAGCAGCAGCGCAAAAGAAAGGATCCGGAACATGATGAAAACCTGATAAAAACCCTTTAGGGCTTATTTCGCAGGTGTCGGAGCAGCACCAAAATCGAATTTCACTGCAGGAGTAGTCTCAGCGCCGGCGGTCGCCTGGAAGTAGGGCTTCTGCTGGAAGCCGAGCATTCCGGCAAAGAGAACCGTCGGGAATGTGCGGATCTTCGTGTTATAGGCCTGCACGGCGGCATTGAAGCGACCGCGTTCGACCGAGATGCGGTTCTCCGTTCCCTCAAGCTGGGCCTGTAGGTCGCGGAAGTTGGCCGTAGCTTTCAGATCGGGATAATTCTCCGCCACCACAAGCAGGCGTGAGAGGGCAGATCCGAGCTGCCCCTGCGCCTGCTGGAACTGTGCCAACTGGGCCGGATCGGTGGGTGCCTGGTTCTGGTTGATCTGGACTTTACCGACAGAGGCGCGCGCCTCGGTGACCTGAATAATCGTCGACTTCTCGAAGTTGGCGGCACCCTGCACGGTCTGAACTAGATTCGGAATTAAGTCGGCCCGGCGCTGGTAGACATTCTGAACTTGGGCCCACGAGGCATCGACAGCCTGCGAATTACCGACAAGGCCATTGTACGTACCCACGGCACTTAGAATCAGGAGGGCAAGGACACCGAGTATGATGAGGAGTGTTTTATTCATGGGATTTTAGGTGATGGGTAATAGGGATTTGGTGTTACTAAAATTACTCAGGTTTCAAGTTTCAGACTTCATGTTTCAAACTCTTGGCATGTCGACGCCTGGCGCGCTCTCCTGCATCACGAGCACGCGGTTGATCGCGTTCACATAGGCGCGAGCGGAGGCCTCGATCACATCGGTGGAGGCTCCCTTGCCGGTGATGAGTCGTCCATCCCCGAAATCGACTTTTAGTGTGACTTCACCAAGAGCGTCCTGGCCCTCGGTGACCGCCTCGACAAGATAGACGGCGAGGTGACCGGTCTTCTTCACGATCCGATCGATCGCCTTCATTGCAGCATCAACGGCACCGTTACCTGGACTTGTTTCCTCAAGAATCTCTCCCTTATGACGTAGCTTGACTGTGGCTGTGGGAACAGCGCTGCCACCGCAGACCACATAGAGGGATTCGAGCGCGTATGCCCCTGTCTCGCCGGCAACGGCATCACCAGCAAGGGCCACTAGATCATCGTCATAAACGAACTTCTTCTTGTCACCAAGCTCCTTGAAGCGCGTGAAGATCGGAACGATCTCGGCCTCCGTGAGTGTCAGTCCCAGCTGTTCGAGACGGGCCACCATGGCGTGGCGACCACTGTGCTTCGTCAGAGGCAGATCAGTGCCTCCCCAACCTACATCACGAGGATCCATTATCTCGTAGGTTTCGCGCATCTTCAGGATGCCGTCCTGATGGATTCCGGAACCGTGGGCAAAGGCATTCTCACCGATGATCGCCTTGCTACGGGCTACCTGAAGGCCGCTCAGTCGGCTGATCAGACGGGAGGTCTTGAGGATCTCCTTGGTAGCAATGCCCGTAGAAAGGCCAGCAAAGACATCGGGACGGGTCTTGATCGCCATGACAACTTCTTCGAGAGCTGCATTGCCGGCGCGCTCACCGATGCCGTTAAAGGTTCCCTCAACCTGACGCGCTCCGGCTTGGACCGCTGCCAGAGAGTTGGCCACCGCCATGCCGAGATCATCGTGGCAATGCACACTGATGACCGCTTTTCCAATGTCGCGGACATGCTTGCGTAAATAGGTGATCAGAGCGGCGTACTGACCAGGCATGGCATAGCCGACCGTATCAGGAATGTTCACTGTGGTGGCTCCGGCCTCGATGGCAGCCTGAACAACCTCAGCCAGGAACTCCGGCTCTGTGCGCGAGGCATCCTCGGGGGAGAACTCCACATCGGAAACCATCGATTTGGCCTGGGTCACTCCCTCGACGGCCAAGCGGATGATTTCCTCGTTGGCCTTCTTGAGCTTGTGTTCGCGATGGATCTTGGAAGTGGCAAGGAAGACATGGATGCGAGCGCGATCACCTGCGGGAAGAAGGGCGAGGCCAGCTGCCTCGATATCCTTAGGAACGCAACGCGCAAGTCCCGCGATCACGGGTCCCTTGATCTCGCCGGCAATAATCTTCACGGCTTCGAAGTCACCGTCGCTGATGATGGGAAATCCAGCCTCGATGATGTCTACCTGCAGGCGTGCAAGCTGGCGCGCGATCTCCAGCTTCTCGCGAAGGTTCATGGAGGCACCAGGGCACTGCTCGCCGTCGCGGAGTGTCGTGTCAAAAATGAGGACTCGATCGTTATTCATGAGGATCTCTAATCCGGCACCTCGGATCAGGGGGAAGCGTTCGTGCCAGGATTCGATTAGAGAGGAATCGCTAGCAGTGCGCCAGCGCCGACTGCGCACTGGATGAAGTAGGTCCGATTCATTCTGATGACGGTGCCACAAAGCACATCCCTTTGCAAACCGTCGTCGATCATTTGGCAAGAGGGATATCGGGCATCCACTGCAGCCAATCCTTCCTAGGGGAATCAAACAGAGTGAAAACATGACCTGCCTTAATCTCATCACCCATGGCCACCCCCTCGGGAGTTGCAAAATCGATGCAGGTCAGTGCGCTCGACTCGAGTGCCGGCGCACGAACATTAAGAGAAATCAGACCACCGGAAATCTTCACTCCGCTAGAATCCCAGAACCGAGTATTCACGCGTAGCAAGGGAGCATACTGATTATCAATCGTGAGAGTTAGGCTGATATTCTGACCATCTGGTGCGAGGGCTTTTTTGATGACTCTTCCAACGGTTATCCCCCTGTAGCGGACTTCCGAACCCACACCGATCTTCGTGGAGGGAGAGTTCAATAAAACCCTTAGTCCGGGATCTCCCGGCTGGATCAGGGCTGCCTGCTCCTGTGTTACCCCCTTGAAACGATCCACAGCAGGGCCCTTTGCCCCGGGGATACAATCAATATAGATACCGCTCACGAGAGTTTCTAGGCCGGATACTTTTTGAAGTGAGATGACAGGCCGAGTCACGGAGAAGACCGATCCTCTACTCCTAAGGGTTTCGTATCCCGGCACCAATCGTGCGGTCACCAGGGCCTTGCCATTAGCGGGTGTAACTTTCTCCACTATTCCAACGGGGACACCCAAGTAGCGCAACTGAGTTTCACCCGGCAGGATTCCTTGGGCGTTGTTAAATTCCAAAATGATTGGCTCGGAGTTGGCGCGAGCTGCCGTCGAATTGTCATAAAGCTGAAACTCAGCTCCCTTGCTGACCCGATCCCCCATATCTCCGAAAAAGTCAAAATTGATGGCTCCAAAGAGCAGCGTCTTTAGTCCTGAAAAATCGATTTTTAAAACACCCGACCCTATTTTTACATTTGTTGGCGATGTGATCCAAAATCTCGCGTTACCCCGAAGGAGATCCTCGTACTGCTCATCGATTAGGACGTCGAGATAGGGCTGATTGTGTTCGTCTAAAGCCTTTGACCTGACGACACCCACAACAACCCCTCGAAAGTAGACCTGCGAACCCGCCTCTAGATAAGGAGCTATCGCCCCCCGTAGCCTGATCAAATCATGAATCTTATTTAGGGAGACGACCGGGGCATTTTCGGACCCAATGAAATGGGCGGAAAATGCGCCACTGCCCATCGATGCCTGGATGGAATTCCCGTTGATGAGAGAGTCAATCCCGGAAGCACCACTCAGGCTAACCACCGGTTGATCAATCCAGAAAGTAGATCCCTCGCGCGCGATTCCTTCGGCGGATTTTTTTAATCGTACGTGAACCGAAACCTTTTCCAGTTTTGCATCCAGTTCCACACTGTCAACGATGCCGGCCGCCACCCCGCGGTAAATCAACTCCGTCTTGTCTGCCCTGATCCCGGGAGTATTTAAAAAATCAATTACAATCTCGGGCCCGCGGCTCAGCCAGTCGTGAGCAAACATGTATCCTGCGGCCGAAGCGGCCATGACGGGAAAAAGCCAGACCCAAGAGATCTGCAAGCGCTTCTTCGGCACGACAATCCCATGGTCCTGGAGTGGGTTTGATGGAGTGTTCATGGGTTCAATGGTTTGAGACTACGCATCCTCCCAGATCAGGCGGGGTTTGTAAATTTCAGCGGCGACAAGACTGCATAGAAGCACGATGGCAAAAACAATGCATCCCGGTTCGGCTCGAACCGAAGCAAGTGCCCCCAACTGGCCCACAGCGGCAAGGACTGCGAGAAGGAAGATATCGACCATCGACCAGCTTCCAATCATGTGAACAATCTTGAAAACTTTGCTCCTTTCACGCCTCAGAGATGGTGAACCATGCAGGAAGAGAACCCAGGCCAATGCCGCCAGTTTTGCAAATGGGAGGATGAAACTGGCCAGAAAAACTACCCCGGCAATCAAGGGTAAGCCGGAGTCGTAGAGTTCAAGAACCCCTCCCATAACGGTTAAGGGATCCACCTTACCGATAAGGGACATCGTCATCACCGGCATTATGTTGGAGGGAATGTAGAGAATCAACCCCGTGACGACGAGTGCTCGGGAGAGATTCACGCGCGATCGGTCTGACAGGCTCATTCTTTCTTCATTACTCCCATTTTGTTCAAATGTTCTAAGGCTATTTGTCTATTCGAGATTTGCTCGCAAAGGATCGACATGACCGCCACTCCAAGAACGTATCGCGCCCCCGGTTGCCAAGCCACACTTCCAAGCATCTTTAGCTTAACCACCGCCACCACCGTGGCGACTGAGTAAACCGGGATCAAATTCCAGGGCCTTACGGCGTGGGCGATGGTACTGACTAACTTCAACCCCGGAGGCCGCAAGTTCAGGACGATGGCAAAACCAAGATAAAAAGCACACGAAAGAAAAACAGCGGGGGCAATGATTCCGCAAAAAAAGACCAGAAGGCCGATCAAGAAATATCCCTGACGGCATAATTCAATAATACCGGTGATCATGTAGTCGGACTGCGACCTGCCGACGACATCGAATGTGAGAATCGGTGTCGTATTGGCTAGCAGAAGGAGAACTAGGCCGGTGAGTGAAAGAGCAAAGGGAGGCTGCAATGAACGCTTTGCGATGTGAATCATCACAGTTGTATCACACCGACTGCAGATAAGTTCCTGTCCCGGAAGAAGTTCTTTCTCAAGGCAGGGGGCCTCGCAATAGGGGCAGGCGACCCACCTTCCTTCAGCTTCTAGGGACTGACTGGCTAAAGCCTCGTTCAAACTTTTCGCGAATCAAGGAGAGCAACTTTGCCAAGACGACGCAGGTGGCGCGACTCCTGGCTGTACTCGGCATTAAGGAAGGTCTCCACCAGATCCCAGGCGACGCAGGGTCCTACTGTACGACCGCCCATGCAGAGGATGTTCATATGATCGTCTTCAACTCCCTGCTTGGCGGAGAAATGATCATGGATCAGGCAGGCATGTACTCCCTCGATCTTGTTGGCGCAGACCGAAGCACCCACCCCGCTGCCGCAGATCGCAATACCGCGCTCTACCTCTCCGGCAACAACCGCATGGGCCAGAGGAACAACGTAGTCGGGATAGTCATCGTCATGGCTAAGCTGATGAGCCCCGAAGTCTACAACCTCATACCCGGCAGCCTTAAGCTGGGCTACCAGCTCTTCCTTAAGTTCGAAGCCACCGTGATCTGTTGCAAGTCCTACGCGCATGAGAAAACTTTAGTTTCCCCGAGCCCCAAAGCAAGGGGGAAGCCATGAATTAGATCGGACTGAGACGCGGCGCGGCGGCAGGTTCCAAACCACGGATGTATTTGGGTGTCCACCAGACGAAGGCGTAGCGCATCGCCACAAGCCCAAGAAGAATCCCGACAAGACGGTCCCTGATTATCGTGAACTCCGTCGTGGCATGCGGGTCCTGGGCGATGAGCATCACGACGGCAATCCCCATCTGCAGGCCCACGTAGGAGTACTTTTCACGACCCATGGAGACCCAGGCACTGATTCCCACGGCCACACCCATGATCAGCAGAACCCCCATGAGATTGTCCGTGTAGGGGATTAGGAACATCGCTAGGAATCCGATCAGTCCCCCGATTGAGGCTCCGATGATGCGAAGCCGCTGCTTGAAGACCTGCGAATCGACATTGTTCATGGCTGAGACGGCACAAGTGATCATGCAGGTGTGGATGCCGCTCCAGTCGGTCATGCTAGCGAACATGTAGCAGGCCATCGTCGCGACGGTCGCCCTAGTGGCAAACTCCGCATCGCTGAAATCTTTTCTAGCTGGCGCAGCAGGTTCTTCGGAAACCTTGGCATCCTTGGTTCCGGAGCCTGATGCATCGAGACATGCCTCGGCATCCAGTAATGACCTCATCGCTGCATCAAGCTTCGTGTCGGCAATGGCACCAACCCCCTGACCTTCCCGATCCATCTCCCCAAGAGACTCCGAATGGTGCACAACGGGTTTGAAAAGACGCTTCCGAAGCTGATGCAGATGGCTCGCCACACGAAGCCAATCGTTCTGCGTCGTGGCATCGGGGGGTAGGGATAGATCTCCCTCGAAGACCATCCGGTCGATTGCCCCCACCGCTTTTAGGATCCGGTGGCAGTTCTCTCGCTGGATGGGGGTCAGGACACCGAATTTCATGAGCATCTTGGCCTGATCCTGGGCTACGCCCACGTTCACCCCCAGCGTGAGTGGAGAGAGTTTCCCGGCGGCTCTTTTCAGGCAATGGGTTTCGACACGGTTCAGCCCCCTCCGCACTTCGGACCGCAGCAGATCCATCGCGGTTGGAGCACCGAAGAGATACTCGACCAGAAAAGAGCCCAAAATCGTCAACCCCACGGCGCACCAGACCCATCCGAGCTGGCTGATGATCGTGTTCGGGTTGGGATCTTGGTCAAAGCTGAAGCAGAAGATCGATGCGAAAGAGATCGGAAGCATGAACACGATGCTCAGCTTCGGGAGGCGGCTCATGAGGTAGTAATTGAGCCAAAACATCCCCCCCCAGAGCAGAATCCTGAGCCATGAGATATTCCAAGAGAGACAGGCGATCGCGAAAATCCAGAGCGAGGCGACGATCAGGGCGAGAATCAGGAAGACCGCCACAAGCCGGGACAGCGTCTTGTTCCTCTGCAGCAGAATAAAGACCAGGAACACGCTAAAGTCTCCCATCGGGTTACGGAAGGTCAGCACGATGACCCAGACCAGCAGGCAGGCAATAACTGTCCTCATCGTCCCGCCCAAGCGGTCGGGCAACGGCCTCAACTCCTCGAGGACCTGCCGAAAAAATCCGGCTATGGTGAATCCGCCACTCCCCGACCGGGGCATCGTGCCGATGGGGGATCCCATGCGAATTAACGGCCTGTCTTGACGGTGGCGGCAGCCGTGGTCCCAACTCGCAGGATTTCCGTAGGAACACCGTCGGCTAGCTTTATCCTCACGGGAAAGCGCTGTTCCAACTGGACCCAATCCAGCGCCTGCGGGATCACGGGCAGGATGCTATTCTGCAAGGTCTGCGGGGTGGCACCCCATCCGATGCTCTCCACCGTCCCATTGAAGAGTTTACCTGCGGCAGTTTTTAGCTCCACGGACGCAGGGTCACCAATCTTCATCCGCTGGAGCTGCCCTTCGCGAAACGGCTCGCAGACCCACCAGGAGTGAATATCAATCAAGGTAAAGACTTGGCGCCCCTCCATCGCGAAGGCACCTCTGGAAATACTCATCTGCGAAATCAAGGCATCAAAGGGAGCCTTTACGGTGCAATACTTCAGGTTCAACTCAGCTTGAGCGAGTGCCGCAGCGGCGACATCACGCTTGGCCTGGGCCTCCGAGATGTTGAGTACGGAAGATTGAGCTGAGAGAATCTGAGCCTGAGAGACCGCTACTCCTGCCTGAGCAGCCTGCAAGGAGTTCTTCGCATCGGTTACATCCTGGGCGCTGGCATAATGCTTCGCGAGAAGCGGGGCAATCCTGTCGTAGTTGTCCTTGGCGGTCGCAAGCTTTGCCAGAGCCTGAGCCAAGGAGGCTTCGGCAGACTTGACCTGATCACCCTGAGAGGCAATCTGCAAACCCGCATTGGTGAGCGCTCCCTCAGCCATAGCCAAGTTGGCCTTAGCCGATTGCACGGCTATTTCATAAGGGGCGGGGTTGATCTCAAAAAGCAGATCACCGCGCTGGACGAATTGGTTGTCTTTGATTGGAAGTTCCTTGATCGGGCCAGTGACACGCGGGGCGATCCCGATCATGTCAGCCATAAGTACGCCGTTGTTACAGCGGGGATTTCGGGAGTTCCAAAAATAGGTGATCACTGCGGCAATGATCGCCAAGATCACGAAACTCCAACCGATCACTGCCCCTAGAACAGCCTTTCGGGAGTGACGGTCCTCAGGGTCTTGAGCCAAGCCAGTAGGATTCATTTTCTCTTCGGTAGTCATGGCATTCAGTGGGTGAAAAAGATCAGGTAGACCAGCAGGGTGAAGAAAACATTCAGGCAGGGATAGCCGATAGAGCGAGGCCGGATCCATCCATCAAGGCCCACCTTAACCATAATAAACCGTACGATCATGGAGAGAACCCAGCCGATGAGAATCGAAAGAAGCCACGCAGGAAAGTAAGCCCCTCCGATTGCCGGAATGCAGGAGCATCCGGTCACTATCAGAAGGCTTCCGGGAAGCAATAGAATAGAGATCTCCCTTTTCATGGAATATAATTAAGACAGCCGCTTCATGACGTTCCTGGAAGCATTAACGATGGTCTGACCCGCGCGTTTTCCGGTGACAAGCCACCACAACCACTTGAGGAACGTTCCGACGCGGTTTTCGGATGAAGGAAGGAACTGAATGTGAATCAGGGTCCAGATGAGAAAGGCAAAAAATCCTGCAGACCGCACACCCATCGAATCTACTACTGAATAAAACCTGCCGATCACGGCAAGATTGCCTTTGTTGAAATAAACGAACGGCTTCGGGGGGGGGGTTCTCGTGATCTTACTCTCAATCAACCTGCCAACATAAGCCCCCTGCTGCATGGCCACTTGGGCTACTCCTGGCAGGATACCACCCTTTCGATCTGGGTAACTGGCGGCATCGCCGATCACATACAACTCGGGGAAACCCGGAACGGAGAAATCGGGATTTACCAGAATCCTACCTCCCTTGTCCGTAGGTGCTCCAAGTTGCTCGACAATCGGGTTGGGACGAACACCGGCTGTCCAGAATACATTCTTAGAGCGGATCAGTTCCCCACCGATCCAGACCCCCTCGTCATCAACCTTGGTGACCCGGGTGAGCAGCCGAACATGCACTCCCAGTTTTTCAAGATGCTTCTTGGCTTTATCGGATAGTTCCGGAGGAAATGATGAGATCAGGCGATCACCACCATCCAAAATGATGACCTTGAGTGAAGTTGGGTCAAAACGCCTGAATTGAGTGGCAAGGGATTGACGGGCAAGTTCGGAGATCGCCCCAGCAAGTTCCACTCCGGTGGGCCCTCCCCCGACCAGAACAAAAGTAAGCAGTTCCGGATGAGCAGTTGGCTCGAGCTGACACTCGCAGGTTTCAAAGGCCATGAGGATCTTGTCCTTCAGGATCTCGGCATCCTCCAACGTCTTGAGACCCGGTGCGTAGGGGGCGAATTCGTCGTGACCAAAGTAGGAATGCCTAACACCGGTGGCCAGTACCAGATAGTCGTAGGGTTCAGGAATCTGCTCACCACTCACTGTTATCATTTTTTTGACCGGATCGATTGCGTTTACCTCCCCGAGAAACACCATCGTGTTTTTCTGATTGCGGAACTTCTCACGGAGAGGGGTAGCGATATCCGATGGGGTCAACGAGGAGGTGGCCACCTGATAAAGCAGGGGCTGAAAAACCTGATGATTCGTCCGGTCGACCAACGCAATCCGGGCAGGGGCTGACCGAAGTTTGTGAACCAGAGACGTTCCGCCGAATCCACCGCCCACGACAACGACCAAAGGAAGCTCCGATTGATTAATTTCGATGGCCATGAAAATAGTTTTAAAAAAGGGGCGAATAATGAACTCTTTTATGCTTCGCAAGCTAGGATGCCTTCGGAGCGAGTAGCAAGGTAAAACGGGACTCGACAGGTAAACTGGATCACCGTTACCTAACTAGCTGATGAGGAAACTGTTCTTAGTCTGCATGGCCTTACTGATCATGACGTGCGTCATGAATCACTCAATGCTTCGGGCATCAGCAGGCCCTTCGGGCGACACCGTCTCCATCCCCTCCTCCAAACAGAAGCAGACAGCAGTTACCTCTTCAGCGGAGATGACACGACAAATGGAGCTCATGGCAAAGCTCCATGATTACAGCTTTATCGATCCAAAAAAGAGCTACTCGCTTCCAGAGTTAGTTGATCTAGCCCAGCGTCATAATCCATCCACAAGAATCTCATGGGAGACCGCTGTCCAGGCCGCTGCTTCCACAGGCATGACCGAGGCACAATTTTATCCCACCCTCACGGTAACAAGTAGTTACGGAGGAGGATACTGGAGTCAAGACCTCACTGGAGCAAGAAGTCAGTCCGGTATCGTGGTGCCCGTGAATTTCAACGATAATGCAAGTGGTACCTACAGCAACCTGAGTGCGGGGGTAAACCTGCGCTACACCCTCTTTGACTTCGGCCAGAGGATCGCTAACACAAAGGCCGCAAAGCGCACCCAGACAGCCGCCAATCTCTCCTTCAACGCCACACACCAGCAAATCACCTTCCAAGTCACTCAGGCATACTACACGCTCGAGACCGATCGGCGACTGATCGAAACTGCCGAGATTTCCGCAAAGTCAGCGGAAGATATTCTGGCTTCCACACAGGCGAAGTACGACCAGGGACTGCTGACTGAACCCATCTTGCTTCAAGCCAAACAGGCCAGAGCTCAAGCCGCATTCGATCTCGTCAACGCTCGTTCCAACTGGGAGGTGGCAAGGCTGAATCTGATCCAAATCATCGGTGCACAACCGGAATGCGGATTACAAGTCGCCAGCTACAATTTTTCCCGTCTGGACAGTCGCCTTCAAGCCCCCCTTGACCAGTTCGTGCAGGCAGCCTTGAAGCAGAAACCAGACTTACTGGCCAAGGTCGCCAAGGCTCAGGCAGCTGAGCAATCCTTTCGCGCCACGAAAGCAGGCACACTGCCTCAATTCTCCATCAAAGGAGTGCAAAGCTACCAAAATTTCAACACCACGATCAACGGGGCAGAAATTCGCGATGTCGGGTTGAGTTTCCAAAACTACGGGGGATCTGTGAATGTCGAATGGCCCTTCTTTGACGGCGGTCTCAACCGAAGCAAGGTCAAGCAGGCGGCCTCATCGTGGAGGGAGGCCAACGAGGCTGTCCTCCAAGCACGAGAGGAGGCCCTTGCCACCGTCTGGCGCTCCTACACCACCGCAAAGTCCTCAATCCAGAAAAAGCAGTCTGCGGATGATCTCCTTTCTGCTAGCCAAGCTTCCTACAACGCACTCATGGCCAGCTTTGACCTGGGCAGGACATCTATTCAGGATGTGCTTATGGCACGCACGTCACTGGCTCAGGCCATGGCTAGCAAGGCACAGTGTGACCAGTCGATTGCAGCGAGTCTGGCGACCCTTGCCTACGCCAGCGGGCAGCTCTGAAAGCCATCGGATTCAGAATCTATTTCCCTAAAACACGAAATTGCCACCTGGCGACTCTGAGGATAGTTTCAGGCGATGCTACGCCGCTGGATCCTGCCGACTATTCCCGATGCGATCCTGACGCGTCGCCTGGCAGTGGAACTAGGAATTCCCGATGTGGCGGCAACTCTCCTGAGCGCCAGAGGATTCTCTACACCCGATAAAGCCACACTCTTCCTGGATCCCCGACTTGCTAGCCTACGTCCACCTGAGGAAATCCCCGGCATTACCGAGGCTGTCGCCCGGTTAATCGAAGCGATTCGTCACAAAGAACGGATCACCCTCTACGGAGACTACGATGTTGACGGGGTCTCCTCGTTGACCATTCTCTGCCGCTATCTCCGCGCTGCCGGAGGATGCGTAGAATGCTTTATTCCCGACCGCTCTGCCGAGGGATATGGACTCAGCACGGCAGGCGTCGCCCGCTGCCTCCGGGAAACAATTCCGAGTCTCGTTGTGGCGGTCGATTGCGGAACGAACTCTCGCACCGAGGCGGAACAGCTCCGTAAAGCAGGCTGCGAACTCGTCGTGCTCGATCACCACGAGCCCGATCCGGAAACCGTTAAATCTCTCTCCGCTGCTCTAGTGAATCCCAAATTGGGAGAGGACTTTCATTATCTCTGCAGCGCTGGGATCGTCTTCAAACTCTGCCATGCTATGCAAAAGGCATCTCCTGTGAAGGGACTCGACCTTCGAGACTTTCTCGATCTTGTAGCCGTGGGGACCGTCGCCGACATCGTCCCTTTGACGAGCGAAAACCGAATCTTTGTAAAGGCAGGCCTCCTTCAATTGGCCAGTTCGCGCTGGGCAGGCCTTCATGCCTTACTCCATGTGTCGGGCGCCGTCGCACCCTATGATCCCTCGGATATCGGATTCAAACTCGGCCCCCGAATCAATGCAGCAGGGCGGCTCGGAAGCGCCTCCGAGGCTCTCCGCCTCCTACTCACAGACGATGCGAATGAGGCGACGAGAATCGCTGCCGGATTAGAACATCAGAACAGGGAGCGGCAAACCGTCGAGAGAGATGTCACGCTGCAGGCCGAAGCGTGGGTCGCAGCACACTTTGATCCTGAACGCCACTCAACCATCGTAGCGGGAAAGAGGGACTGGCATCAGGGTGTGGTCGGTATCGTCGCCTCGCGTATTTCCCGTCGTTGGCATCGACCAACCCTGATCATCGGGTTCGACGACACCGGTTCTGGCAAGGGAAGCGGGCGCAGCATCGAAGGGCTGCCACTCGTCGAAGCCCTCGGCCGATGCTCTGAACTGCTTGATGCCTATGGAGGCCATGATATGGCAGCCGGTTTGAGTCTTAAAGAGTCTCGCTTGGAGGAATTAAGAAATCGCTTCGAGACTGCGACTAGGGAGATCATCAGCCAAGAGGATCTGATTCCGAGGCTCCGTTTGGATGCCGAACTAGACATGGGGCTTGCTGATGAGGACTGGCTTGAGACCCAGGACCGACTTGCCCCCTTCGGCACTTCGAACGCTCAACCCCTGCTCTTTTCTCGGGGAATCACTCCCTCCTCGACTCCCCGAGTCCTCAAGGAGAAGCACCTGAGACTGGAACTCAGCAGCAGCGGAAAAAAACGGACGGCCATCTGGTTCAATGCCTCCCTGGACGAACTGCCCCGGCCCCCTTGGGATGTCGCCTACACCGTCAACCGCAACACATGGCAGGGACGAGATGAGGTGCAGGTGCAGATCGTGGCCATTAGGAGTGCCTCGGGCGAAGCGGCCTGATCATGAAGTCCCAACCCAAGCCTCCCAAGGCTAAAAAGGTAGTTGCGAAGCTTCAAAAGAAACCCAAGAAGGAGAAGAAGTCTGTATCACTTCCTCCCCATGATCCGCAAATCAGGCTTGAGGAGCTCGGCTGGATCAGGAGGCCACAACTCACGGCACTGGGCAAACTCGGTATCACCAGCCTGCGTGACCTACTCGAACACTATCCACGTCGCCATGAGGATAGGAAGCGCTTCGACTACTTCCCCGATGGGGAGAGTGAGCGGGCTTTCTGCCTCAGCGGCATCGTGGGGAAGACACTCTTCCGTCGCTTCGGACGAATGCGTAGCTTCGAGGCCGAGATCGAGGAGACATCTGGATCACCACTCACTGCTCGCATCATTCTCCGTTGGTTTAATCTCTTCCATGTGCAGAAAACCGTCACGACCGGCGTACGGGTGATTGTTTATGGTAAGGTCCGCCTTCGCGGGAAGCGCCTCTGCATGGAGCATCCCGAGTTCGAGGTGGTGACTGATGAGGATCGCCAGAGCATTCATCTCGACCGGATTGTGCCGATCCACCCCGCTGGTGAGGGCATCAGCGCGCGAGTCATCAGGGGACTGATTCACCGCGTGCTCTCAGAGACCGATTGGGAGAAGTGGAGTGACCCTCTTCCGGAGCGAAACTGTCACTGGGACAAGGCCCTCAGGGATATTCATTTTCCCGAGGATTCCGAGCATCTCGAACCATCACGCCGAGAGCTCGCTCTGCGAGAACTGCTGGGAGTCCAGACACTTGTCACCCTCCGGCGCAACGAGGCTCGCAAACCCCGTGGCGCTGCTAAAAGACCCGCGGGAAAACTTCTCGAGACATTCCTTCTACATCTGCCCTTTACGATGACAGAGGCCCAGCAGAGCTCCTTGGCGGCTATTCAACACGATATGGCTCAGAACCACAGGATGCACCGACTCCTGCAAGGAGATGTTGGTTCAGGAAAGACTGTTGTCGCGGCCTCGGCAATGCTGCTTGCGCTCGAGGCGGGCCATCGCGTCATTCTGATGGCACCGACCCAGATCCTGGCAGAGCAACATTACCGGAATTTCCTGGCATGGCTTACTCCCCTCGGTATCCCGGTTCACCTCCTGACCGGCGCTAGGAAGAGCACGTCTTCCCCCTTACCTGCTACGGATAAAAGACCCATGGCCGTGATCGGCACTCATGCACTCCTGCATGATGAGAGGATATTGGCCGGTGCCGGATTGGTCGTGATTGACGAACAGCACAAGTTCGGTGTTCTCCAGCGAACACACCTTGCTGCCTTGTCCTCAGCCCCCGATGTACTTGTGATGACTGCCACTCCGATTCCCAGAACACTCGCTCAGACTCTCTATGGTGACCTTGATCTCTCGATCATCAACGAGCTGCCGACCGGTAGAGGAACGCTACGCACAGCAGCCCGTGACCCAGGAAAACTTCCCGAGATCACAACTTACCTCAAAGGGCAACTGGAGAAAGGTCGTCAGGCCTTCATCGTCTATCCCTTGATTGAGGAATCGGAGAAACTTACAGCCAAAGCCGCGGAAGCGGAAGTTGCCGTATGGCGGGAGCGGGTTGCCCCCTACAAGTGTGCGCTGCTTCATGGTCGCATGAAAAAGGAAGAAAAGACTTCCCTCATGGAAGACTTCCGCTCGGGAAAGACTCATGTCTTGGTGACGACCTCGGTCATTGAAGTCGGAGTCGATATTCCCAACGCTACCTTCCTGCTTGTCGAGAATGCCGAACGCTTCGGCCTTGCTCAACTTCATCAGCTCCGCGGACGCATCGGACGAGGCCCCTACACCTCCACGTGCGTCCTCATCGAGGGAAGTGGTAATCCCGAGGCAATGGAACGGCTGCAGATCCTGGAACAGAGCAACGATGGGTTCGTCATTGCGGAGGAGGATCTACGACTGCGAGGTTCGGGGGATATCCTGGGAACTGCTCAGAGCGGAATGCCCCCCCTTCGGATTGCGGATCTCTACCGTGACGCCGACCTGATCGACGTCGCTTCCCGGGAAGTGGAACGCATCCTGAAGATTGATCCCGCTCTAGGGCAACCTCACCATGCTCCCCTGAAACGGCTTCGTACCGAGTATGCCCTACGACTCGCAAACACCGGTGGGTAAAAAGCTCCTTATTGTGCCCTGTCTGGTTTGTGTTTAATGTCACGAGAGTTCACGGCGGGGTAGCCAAGTGGTAAGGCCGGGCTCTGCAAAAGCCCCATGCGACGGTTCGATTCCGTCCCCCGCCTCTCTCTCACGGTTTCTTACAACTTTTGCAGAAATAGAATGTTCTTCGGATCGACAGATGAGGGGATTTTTGGCATCAGTAGAAATCTATGAAACACCTATTCTCATTAACCCTCGTTGCCATCGCCGCTCTTGCGCTCTCCGCTTGCCACACCGTCAGTGGTGTTGGTCAGGATGTCAGTGCTGCAGGTCGCGATGTCACCAAGGCCGCCAACAAGGTCGAGCAGAAGATCAATAACTGATTTTTCTAGTAGTATTATTCATTTCAGAGGTCGCACTGGGCAACCGGTGCGGCCTTTTTTCTTACCCAGACTGATTGCCTTGCACCCACCTACCCTTTAAGTTTCGCCCATGAGCAACTCCGGCCCCATCTCCAACTTCATCGAGCATCACTACCGTCACTTCAATGCCGCCGCACTGAAGGATGCGGCTCACAGCTACACAGCCCACCTTGATAAAGGAGGTTCCATGTTCATGACGATCGCCGGAGCGATGAGCACTGCGGAACTCGGACTCTCTCTTGCCGAGATGATCCGCCAGGACAAGGTTCATGCCATCTGCTGCACGGGGGCGAATCTGGAAGAAGATGTCTTCAACCTCGTCGCCCACGATTTCTACGAGCGCGTGCCGAACTACCGTGATCTGACTGGCCCTGACGAAGTGGCCCTGCTGGAGCGTCACATGAATCGTGTTACCGATACATGCATCCCCGAGATGGAGGCCATGCGCCGCATCGAGTCGGCCGTCCTTGCAGAGTGGGAGGCATCCGACAAAAAAGGGGAACGCCTCTTTCCCCATGAATTCATGTACCGCATCCTGCTCCGTGGAAAGCTAGAGTATCAGATCGACCCGAAGAACAGCTGGCTCATGGAGGCAGCAAAGAAGAATCTCCCGATGTTCGTCCCTGGTTGGGAGGACTCGACACTTGGCAATATGTTCGCAGGACACGTGATCAGCGGTGACGTGAAGAACGTCCACACTGTCCGCACCGGCATCGAGTACATGATTGCGCTTGCTGACTGGTACACAAAGAACTCGAAACCCCTCACCTCCAGCGCCGGCACTGGTCGGCATACCGAATCACCGGATGGCTCAATCGGATTTTTCCAGATCGGCGGCGGCATCGCCGGTGATTTCCCGATCTGTGTCGTCCCGATGCTCCACCAGGATCTCCAGCGCCCAGAGATTCCGCTCTGGGGCTACTTCTGCCAGATCAGCGACTCGACCACGAGCTATGGAAGCTACTCCGGAGCCGTACCCAACGAAAAGATTACCTGGGGCAAGCTCGGCATTAACACGCCGAAGCACATCATCGAGTCCGACGCCTCTATCGTCGCACCACTCGTCTTTGCTCTGATCCTAGGTTGGTAATCTAAAGAAGGTTGCCTACTGCTCAGCCTTTCTCAGAGCCTCTGCGTCATGCTCCGAGAAATCGGCGTGACGGAAAGCTGAATCATTCGGAAGCATCATCTGAAATGTCCGGTGACAGGACCAGGAAGCTTTTGCCTCGAGCAGACTGCACCCCAGCACATGCCCTCCCTTGGTCCTGTCATTGCTGATGAAGTGGAAGTGATATCCGGGGACATTGATCCCCTTGATGTAGGGTGGTGAACGGAAGCCAAGCAGCGTTCCCGGAATATTGCTGAATCGGAACACGGCCTCCGACTTTGTTACTTCGACAAGCGGTCTGTAGGGAGGATGCTGTCTGGAAATACTGCGCACCCGCATGGAGGAAAAGATCCCGTCAATCCTGATGGCCCAAAAGAAGTTCTTCGACCCGAGACGACTATCGAGTCTTTTCTGCAGCAATCGAAGAGAGGAGACCTGTTTCTCCAAGGAATGGTGCCGGGGATTGAAGAAAGCAACGGTGGCAAATGATGTCTTTTCCTTGTCCTTGATGACATGGACTAACCCGTCTCCTGTAATTTGGTAAAAAACTCCATCCAGAGCCAGCATCTCTCCATCGAGATGATTGACTGTTCCGATCCCGAAGTCGCCATATCGCCGGACTTCCCCGAAGGTTGCCGGCCCATCATAAATCCCCTGCAAGATTGCATCGATCGTGGAGAACTGAGAGATGGTTTCCGAGGAGTGCATGAGTGACATTCAAACGGCGATCGTTCAAACGGTCGCAGTTTTTTATTGTCAATTTCGCTAACGAATACAGCGGCGGGAGGAACCCCTCTTCAGATTCAGCTTCTGGTCTTCAACTCCACCACATCATGAGGGGAGGCTTCTCGCTGGCCGGCTGGGCTGACTCGGATGTAGCGGGCTTTCTCGCGGAGTTGCTCCAGATTTTCGGCACCTAGATATCCCATGCCACTCTGGATACCGCCAATGAGACTCGCGAGCACACGGTCCACGGGCCCGCAGGCCTCCTTGAGCGCCTCGACCCCCTCGGCAGCCACCTTGCGGGTGGTATCCTTTTTGTCATGACCATACCGTGCGGCACTGCCTGCATTCATCGCGGAGAGACTCCCCATGCCGCGGTACTGCTTGTAAGGTTTTCCCCCAATTTCAACGACTTCGCCCGGAGCCTCGGTGCAGCCTGCGAACATACCGCCGCAGATGACCCCTTGCGCCATGGTCAGCGCCTTAACGATGTCGCCGGACTTGGTGATGCCGCCGTCGGCCAGAATGGATACCTTATTCTTTTCCGCTGCCTTCGAGCAGACATAGAGGGCTGTCATTTGCGGAATGCCCACTCCTGCCACGATGCGGGTGGTACAGATGGATCCGGGCCCCTGCCCGATCTTGATGATATTCGCGCCGCAGTCGGCCAGATACTCGACGCCTGATGCACTAGTGACGTTCCCAGCGATGATAGGGAGTTTCGGAAACGCATCGTGCAGCACCTTGACAGTGTCTCCCACCCCCTTGCTATGTCCGTGGGCTGTAGAGACAGCGACAACATCGACACCCCGTTCGATGAGCGCACCGACATGATTCAGGATTCGTTCACTATCAAGCTCCCCAAAAGCATTGCGCGTCGCAGAGACGGCAGCCCCACAGATTAGGCGAAACTGGGAGTCGCGGGCGGGCTTGAACTGCGCCTTACGCTCTTGGGTGATTTTCTCGACATCGCTCATGGTGATGAGTCCGTGGAGGCGATCCTCATCATCCACCACAAGCAGCTTGTGGATACCCACATGCTCCGTGAAGAATTTGTCGGCAATCGCGATCGGATCATTGCCGAGTTCCTTGCGAGTAACCGTGTGGACCTGATTGCGCGGCGTTAGCGCCTGGGAGACCATTTTAGAAGCATAGCGCGGCTTGACCACATGACCGGAGAGCAGGCCAACGAGTCTGTCGCTCTCATCGACAACAGGAAACGTGCTGAAGCCGAAGTTCTTCTCTTCGATGAGCTGGAGGACGTCCCCGATGGATTGATTGGGCGATACCTTAATCGGATCCTGGATCAGTCCCTGAACATGGTATTTCACACGGCTGATATGCCAGAGCTGGTCCTTCTCGGGCATATTGTAATGAATGAGTCCGAGACCCCCGTTCAGCGCCATGGCAATCGCGAGGCGTGATTCGGTGACTGTGTCCATGTCGGCTGAGACGACAGGGATGTTGAGTTGTAGGGAGTCGGCTAGGCGTGAATCGAGCTGAGTCTGACTCGGCAGAATATCCGAATAAAGGGTCGCCAGCGTGACATCATCAAAAGTCAGGCCGGTTTCGGAATAAGACGAAAAGAAGGAATCCGCTCCTCTGTAGAAAGTCTCGTCGAGATTGGAATTGAGTGCAGCTGCCATGAAAGAAATTGCCCTTCACGAGGCGACTTTGGCAAGAGTTTTTCCCGAAATGGCTCTGACAGAGAAAAAGGTAGGGTTTAGGATTTGGATTTTCTCAACCTGAAAAGATTTAGTCCAACCCAGGCGATAATCGCAACATGAATTCCTATGGCACTACCCAGGCCCAGTAAATGATACCCTACAGTCACTGATTCTGACCTGATGATATGAGCAAGGGCTAATCCACCAACCGGGAAAAAGAGAACAAGGGCCGACACCAATCCCGGATTATAGCTCCTGAGACGAATGGCTTGGGCCACATGGACCAAGCCGTTGACTAGGGTCAGATAGACACCGATCAAGCCAAATCCAAGATTAACGGAAAAGGCCAAGAGGATGGAGAGGAGGTTCACCCCCCAAACTCCGGGAACATTAATGACAAAAACCGCCCCTTTGGAGAGCACATCACGTCCTCCTCCAATCAGATGATTGATAAACCGGCGGAACCTGTCGTCATCGTGCTCTTCAAGTTGATGGAGCATGTAAACCGGCAACTGGAGGTATACCAAGATCAGCGGCAGATCCCAGAAACGAGTGAAGACCGGCATCAGGCCGAGTAGTAAAAAGGCCGTAAGAAAGCCCCCGTAGACCCAGTAAGAAATAAGTCGGTTGATCATCGCAGGGCATCATGTTCCCACCAAATTGGAGATCAAGAACGGAACCTCTGATCCGACGCCAAGTTACGCTGTCACTTCGCGCTCTCCCGAAGAAACGACTCCCTGACTATCCGTGTTAATGTAGGCTAGATAGACAATCAGACGCTCCGGAGGAATCCCCATCAGGTTGACAAGGAATCCGACATTCCTGACAAGGAATGCGAAGATCTTTCTCTGCGACGGCAACAATTGGCCCCCATCCGAAGCCAGAAACTCTTTTGGAAAGATGTAAAAGGTATCATTCGGTTCAAAGCTAAAGGCTCCACCACTTGCCGCTGCCGCTGCCCTCAGGCTTCCAGGTGCATCAGCATCAACCATGTATCCGTGCGGAACCATGATTTCCCAGAGCCCTCCGTCATGTTTTTTGACAATGGGTTTACCGATAACTTCGTAAGGATCAGACCAGTTTGCCGGAAGCATCAGGATGACCACTTTCTGGGCTATCGACTTGGTTCTCCGCTGAAACTCCAGAATCGACCCCACCGAGTGCTCGGGGGTGTGTTCACGAGTGAGGTAGACCCTTGTCCCCTCAACATGGGGGAGATTGCTAAGAGCCAGTTGCCTACCAAGTTCTTCCGGCGAGATAAAACTCGTCTTCATGGACTCGTTGATGACTTTCCTGCCACGATACCACGAGAACATCAGTGACATAATTCCAATCGCTAGGAAGAAGGGGAAAAAGCCACCGTCAAAGAATTTCGTCAGGCAGGATGAAAACAAAGTGATATCCAGAACTAGTAACCCGCAGAGGATGAGGGAAGTCTTCCATCGGGAAATATCAGCCCGAGAGAACATCACCATTCCCCAAAGGGTGGAAGTCACCATCATGGCCCCCGTCACTGCCACCCCGTAGGCGTTTGCCAGCGAAGGCCCAGTGCGGAACACGGCTATTAAGAGAACGCAAAATAGTCCCAGGATGAAATTGATGGCCGGGATGTAGATCTGCTCACGGACATGCGAGTTGGTGTGCCTGCTGATGAAAGGGGGAAGGATGTCGAGTGACTTGCCTTGCCGAACCAGCGTGAAGACGGCGCTAATCAGAGCCTGAGAGGCGATCACTGTCGCCGCGGTGGCCAGCAGCACCAACGGAAAACGCATTGCCATCGGACTAAGCAGGAAGAAAAGCCCCGTGTTGGAGCTGGCAGAGGAATTGACATCCAGATATGCAGCCTGCCCAAGGTAGTTCAGAAGGAGCGCTGGAAGAGCGATTCCATACCATGCAGTGAGGATCGGCCCCTTGCCGAAATTGGACATATCAGCATAGAGAGCCTCGGCACCCGTCACAGCAAGAGCCACCGCACCCATGATCACAAATCCATGCCAACCGGATTGAGCCAGCAACGAAAGTCCAAGGTGGGGATCAAGCGCACGAAGCACCGATGGATGCCGCACAATCTGGACAGCCCCCATCAGTCCAATACATAGAAACCAGAGGAGCATCACGGGACCGAAGACCGTGCCCAACTTACCCGTTCCGAATCTCTGGATCGTGAAGAGCAGGATCAGGATCGCAATGGCGGCTCCGGGTGCAAAAGCGGAGAGAGCGGGATGGATCGTCACAATACCCTCGACAGCACTGAGTACCGAAATGGCGGGCGTTAGGGTGCCATCACTCAGTAAAAGGGCGGCACCGAAGGCAACGATCGCAATCATTCCGATTCCCATTGATTTCGGAGCGCGCGCCATCTTCAACAGCGCAAACAGAGCAAAAACACCCCCCTGGCCCTTGTAATCCTCCCTCATCATGATGAAGGCGTACTTCACGCTGACTACTAGGATGACCGTCCAGATGATCAGTGAGGAAACCTCAATGGCATGAGCGGCCCCCGTCAGGGCGACCGCCGTCTGAAACGCATAAAGGGGGCTTGTCCCGATATCCCCAAAGACAACTCCCAGCGCACCCAACCAAATTAAGGAGCGGGTCTTGCGCGGAAGTAGACTCATGAATGGAAAAGTCTAGGCAATCACTGCAGCAATCGCGTCACCCATCTCCTTGGTTCCGACCTTGGTCGTTCCCTCCGACCAGATGTCGCTGGTGCGGAGTCCGGAGGCGATCACGGTGCGGACGGCGGCATCGATGGCATCGGCGGCAGCCACCTCATTGAGTGAGTGCCGAAGCATCATGGAAACGCTGAGGATCTGGGCAATCGGGTTGGCTATTCCTTTTCCAGCGATATCGGGAGCAGTACCGCCGCTCGGCTCATACATGCCGAAACGACGCAATTCACCCTTAGACTGACCAAGGCTGGCACTTGGCAACATGCCGAGCGACCCCGCGATCATAGCCATCTCATCGCTCAGAATGTCGCCAAAGAGGTTCTCCGCGAGCACCACGTCGAACTGCTTGGGGTTCTTGATGAGCTGCATCGCGGCGTTATCGACATAGAGATGAGAAAGCTGAACATCGGGGTATTCCTTGGCGATCTCGCTCACAGTCCGGCGCCAGAGAATGCCATTCTGGAGCACATTAGCCTTATCAATGGATGTGAGCTTCTTGCTGCGTCCATGGGCCGCTTCGAAAGCGACGCGTGCGATTCGCTCAATCTCGCTTTTTTTATAGACCATCGTATCGACCGCGATCGGATCATTCTCGTTCTCTCCGGTATCTTTGAGAAACTTAGGCTCTCCAAAGTAGAGACCGCCGGTGAGTTCGCGCACGCAGAGGACATCGACACCACCAGCCACTGACTCAGGGTGGAGAGGGGAAGCATGGGCCAGTTCCGGCAGGCAGATGCAGGGGCGGAGATTGGCAAAGAGACCGAAATGCTTACGTAGCGGAAGTAGAGCTGCTCGCTCGGGCTGCTCGTTCGGGGGAAGATTCTCCCACTTGGGACCGCCGACAGAGCCAAAGAGGATCGCGTCACTCTCCTCGCAGACCTTCAGAGTCTCCGCAGGTAGAGCTTTGCCGGTTTGGTCGATTCCAGCACCTCCGACTGGCATTGCGGTTTCCTGAAGAATGAATCCAAACTTTTTCTCGACAGCACGGAGAACCTTGGTGGCCTCTGCCATGACTTCGGGTCCGATTCCGTCTCCGGCTAGTACTGCGATACGGTAGGTTTTGCTCATGGGATTTAGGTAATTAATTGATGAGTTGAAGGGTTTAACAGGAAAACAGGCATGACACACCAGAATAGGGCAAAGGTAGAGCCTCTTATTTGTGCAACTATTTTAACACGTTCACGCTTCAACCGATCATGGCATTCGCTATGAACGCACTCACCTTCTCTGAGTCCTTGACGCCTAAAGAAGACTCCACGCCGCTTGCCACATCCACTGCGTGAGGGCGGACGGCAGTTGTGGCACCGGAGACATTCGTAGGAGTGAGACCCCCTGCCAGGATGATACGGCGCTCGGGATAATCCTTCACAAAACTCGCGGCTAGTCCCCAGTTGATCGTGTGACCGCTTCCCCCATAGGTTCCAGGAACAGCTGCATCAAGCAATAGGAAGGGAGTCTGATACTCGGAGGCATTAACCAAGTCGGTCTTGGTGCGGACGCGCAGAGCCTTGATCCAATGAGCAAACCCAGCCCCCTCCGTGGTACAAAATTCCGGAGATTCATCCCCATGAAATTGAATCGCATCGAAACAGGCGCCCTTGGCTATATACTTCAGCAGTGCATCGTCGGGATTCACTACCACGGCAACGAAGGCGATATTTTGATAGTCGGCCTTTAATTTGGTGATCCATGAAATATCCCCAGCAACGGAAATCGAACGCGGGGATGAAGGGTAGAAATTGAATCCCAAGGCTCCGGCTCCTGACTCGATTGTACGGAGGGCATCATTATAAGAAGTAATACCACAGATCTTCGGCGCAGCGGGTGTATGATCGAAAAACGGGATCATGAATAATAAATATGGAATTGCTTGCCCGCTAAAGCATCAGGAAAACAGGAAGAAGCTAGGCAAAGGTTTTTTCTAATTTATTCAGCGCCTCCGCGCCTTTGCGGGATAATCTTCTTCTGTTTCTTCTTGGTTTATTTTTCCGAAACCACCCGCCCCTCCACTTGCTTCATCTGCTGATGGTGAGTGACAGGATAGACGCGCCCGTCGCTTGCACGGAAGAAGCTGCTGAGGATCCAGCTGATTATTCCGATGATGATTCCCGCAAAAAGAGCGCTCCAGAAGCCTTCAACATGGAATCCAGGAACCACCGCGGAGACAAATAGCAGTAAGAGCGCATTGATCACCAAGATGAAGAATCCCATGGTGACGATAATGAAGGGGAGGCTCAGCAGTAGCAGCACAGGCCTCACCAAGGCATTGATAATCCCGAGAAGTAGCGCCGCCCCTATCAGAGTCCCCGTGGAGCTGTAGGAGATCCCTGGCACGATATGGGAGGCCCCCATGACGGCAAGAGTCGTTATGGACCAACGAATTAGAAATTCCTTCATAAGCGAATAATACATCCCAATGTAACGAAATTGGCAGAAAAAATCCTTCGACCTCCCGTCAAATCAGTATACTCTTTACCTACAAGGACTAACATTTATGGCTACTAAAAAATCCTCCTCCGCTAATCCAGCATCAAACGCATCGGTTAAAAAACTCACTCCTAAAACAGCCGCTTCGTCCAAGGTCGCCGTAGCTGTGCAATCAAAGGCAACTACTCGAAACAAGCGTACTGCGGGGAAAATCACGTCCAAGCTGGCCCCCTCATTCACAGTGGATCACAAACCATCCGCCAAAGAACCGGTGATCTCCCACGACGATATCGCCCTACGCGCCTACTTCATTGCGGAACGACGTCAAAAGATGGACTGGGCCGGTGATTCCCATACGGATTGGGCAGATGCCTTGAGCCAACTTCGGGCTGAAGCACTTGAGAAGCCGCTGAGAAAGCGTTAGAGGGGCTGAAGACCAAAGACTATTAGGAAATACAAATTCTAGCGCAGAGGCGCTGAGAATCAGTCGACCGTATTCCTCCACGATGCTTGGAAGTTTGGATACCGTGCTAGTCGCGAGAGCGAAGCTGGAGTGAATTACTGCGAACGAGTAGTAACACCGCGCGGAGCCAAAATCCCAAACATCCCCATCAGAGGGCTTAGTGGCCCAGATATGCTTCCCTAATTTTCGGGTTTTCGAGGAGTTCACCACCTGTTCCCTCTATGGTGATACTCCCCAATTCCAGAAGGTAGGCCCTGTGGGCAAGGCGAAGCGCCATCACGGCGTTCTGCTCCACGATCAGAAGCGTTACCCCAGCCTTGTTGATGTCGCGGAGGATGGCAAAGATATCCAAGACGAGTTTGGGAGCAAGTCCCATGGAGGGCTCGTCTAGCAGCAGGATCTTGGAACGGCTCATGAGGGCACGCCCCACGGCTAGCATCTGCTGCTCACCTCCGGAGAGGGTTCCTGCCATCTGATCCCTGCGCTCGCGAAGACGGGGAAAGAGGCCAAACACTTTCTCCAGATTGACATCAAACTCCTTCATGTTGGTCCATGCGCCAAGTCGAAGATTTTCCTGAATGGTGAGGTTTGCGAAGATTCCTCGTCCCTCCGGAACCAAGGAGAGTCCCTTATGAACGATTTCCTCAGGATGGACCGTACTGATCAACTCGCCACCGATCCGAATGATTCCGGAATGAGGCACCGCTCCGGCAATGGCTCGGAGGGTGGAACTCTTTCCAGCTCCGTTGGCACCGATCATGGCGACGATTTCGCCAGAATTCACGGAGAAAGAGATACCTTTCACCGCGCAGATTCCTCCGTAGCGGACTTCCAGATCCTTCACCTCAAGGCTTATTCCAGAGCTCATGGCAGTTCCCCCTCCACTCCGAGGTAGGCTTCTATCACACGAGCGTTAGTTTTTATTTCCTCGGGCTTGCCTCCCGCGATCCGGATGCCAAATTCGATGACTTCGATCCTGTCGCAAAGGGCCATAACCATCTGCATATGGTGTTCGATCAGCACGATCGTCAGGGAGAACTTCGCATGTACCCACCGAATAAAATCCAACAACTGCATGGCCTCGGAGGGATTCATCCCAGCAGCAGGTTCGTCCAGCAGGAGCAGGGTGGGCTTGAGGGCCAGCGCCCGGACAATCTCGAGCCGTCTCTGCGAGCCGTAAGATAGATCACCTGCGCACTCATTCGCCATTGATCCAAGCTCGAAGAGTTCAAGTAACTCCATGGAGGCATCGATAGATTCCCTCTCCATGACGCGTGCACGGGGGGTGCGCAGCAAGGCGTCTACCGGGGAGTAAGCCAGCTGGGAATCATATGCGATCTGGGTATTTTCGAGAACGCTGAGCCGGCGGAAAAGCCGGATATTCTGGAAGGTTCGAGCCACCCCAAGACGGGCAATCTGTGAGGGAAGCAGTCCGGCAATCGAGTTTCCCTTGAAGAGAATGTCACCCGAACTCGGCGGGTAAATGCCGGTGAGGAGATTAAAGAACGTGGTCTTTCCGGCACCATTGGGCCCGATGACCCCCAGGATCTCTCCCGAGTTGACGGAGAGGGAAAGGTCTCCGATGGCCCGGAGCCCACCAAACTGGCGGGTCAGATTGCGGGTTTCCAGCAGCGCGCTCATCGGGCGTTCATTGTAGGGGTGCTTACTTTGATTTTTCTAGCCGTGGCTTGGTGAAGATCCGTGGCTTGAGCCAGTTCCAGTCGCGGTAGCCCATGATGCCGCCTGGACGGAAGAGCATGAGGAGCACGAGCAGCGCGGGAAGCACCACCATGCGCCATGTGCCGAGGGGTTGGAGGCATTGGGTAAGAATGGTCACGACACCAGCACCAAGCAGCGAACCACCTAGGGAGGCAACTCCTCCCAGGTAGACCATGACGAGAATCTCCGTGGATTTGAGAATGTCGAAGGAGGAGGGATTGATGAACTGAAGCTGATGAGCAAAAAGAGCACCTGCAACACCGGCAAAAAATGAGGAAGTGACAAAGGCCACGAGCTTAGCCGATCGCGTGGAGACCCCCATCGCCTCAGCGGCCACCTCATCTTCGCGGATCGCGCAAATCCCACGACCATACTTGGAGTAGACAAGGTTTCTGATCACCCAGAAGGCAACCACGCACCAGAAATAAGCCCACGCCACCGTGGTAAGGCGTGGAATTCCCAGCATTCCCCTTGGCCCACCAGTGTAGGGAATGTTTTCAATGCCTGATTTCACGATCATCAGGAAAGCCAAAGTGATAATGGCAAGGTAATCTCCCCGCGTTTTGAACGAGAGGATCCCCACAGGAATTCCGGCGAGACCCGCGACAGTTCCCCCGATCAGGACAGCAGCGGGAAAGAGCAGAAATGAGGGAGCTCCAGGAAAGAGTTTCACCGTAAGGATCGCAGAGGCGTAGGCACCCAATGCCATGAACCCCGCATGTCCAACGGAAAATTCTCCCATCCAGCCATTCACCAAATTAAGACTCACGCAGAGGATTGCATTGATCGCCACCGACATCAGCACGAACTGAAGGTAATCGTTAACTAGCCCTGTGGCGGGCAAAACGGCCGAAACGATGAGACCGACAAAAAGGAGAACTGCCGGCAGAATGCGGCTCGTCGCACCTGGTATCTTCACGCTTTCTGAAGGGTCGGCTTGCCCAGAAGACCATGCGGCTTGAAGACAAGGATAAGAAGCAGCAGGGAGTAGCAGATCAAGTCACGGTAAGTAGAGGGCAGCACCGCTACGGTCATGACCTCAACACCACCCAGAAGGAAGGCTCCAAGCACAGCTCCGCGCATGTTGCCGATCCCGCCGATGACAGCCGCCACAAAGGCCTTCCACCCCACGGTGATGCCCATCGCTGCACTGACCACCGGATAGGCCATACCGTAAAGAAGCCCCGCCGCTCCACCTAGGGCCGCACCAAGGGCAAAAGTGATGGCGATCACACGGTTCGCAGGGATCCCAAGAAGAGGTACCGTGGCGCGATCCGAGGAGATCGCCCTCATGGCCATTCCGAAGGAGGTTTTACCGATCAGGAAATCAAGTGCCAGCATCAGACCCACCGAAATACCGATGATGATCATCTGGAGGGTGGTGACGGTGAGTCCTCCGAACTGGTAGGTTACATTATTGATAAGATGAGGCATCGGTCGCGCGTAGGGACTGATGCCGAGGGTCGTGTTCTGGATAACCAGTCCACACCCAAGAGCAGTGATGATGGCGGAGACACGGGGTGCGTTGCGCAGAGGGCGGTAGGCGAAGCGTTCAATGAAGGTTCCGAGCAGCGCGGTGGCCCCCATCACCACGATAAGCGCCAACCAAAAGGGAACGGGCACGAACGCGATCAGCAGAAGGCAGAAAAAGGAGCCGAGCATGAAGACATCGCCATGGGCGAAGTTGATCATGGTCAGAACTCCATAGACCATGCTGTAGCCAAGCGCAATCAGGGCGTAGATGGAGCCCAATTGGAGGGCATTGATCGCCTGCTGCGCCAAATACTTCATATCCGATAAATGAGAAATCTAAATTAAGACTCCAAGCCTCCCCACCTTCCTAAGGCTCAACAGTGCTCACCCAATGGAATCCACCATCCTTAATCTGCATGATCACTGCACTCTTGGCAGGCTCGCGGGCGCCATCGGGATAGACGAAGTGACCGGTCACCCCTTCAAAGTTGCGTGTGGATGCCATGGCGTCACGGACTGCGGAGCGGTCGAGCTTGCCGGCAGCAGTGACAGCCTGCACCGCTTGACCCATCGCGTCATAGGTCAGGGCCGCCACGTCGTCGGGTTCGCTTCCGTAACGGGCCTTGTAATCAGCGATGAACTGCTTGGCCTTCGGTGCAGCAGCCTCGGTTGAGTAGTGATTGCAGAAGTAAGATCCCTCGAGGTTCTTACCGGCATCCAGCTTGATGATGTCCGGGGAACTCCAAGCATCACTACCCAGGAAAGGGGCCTTGATCCCTAGCTGCCGGGCCTGAGCTGCGATCAGCGGGGTGTCATTATAGGGAGCGGGAAGATAGATGATGTCGGGTGCGGTTTCGCGGATCTTGGTCAACTGGGCGGAAAAATCACGGTCTCCCGTTGTGTAGGTCTCCATGGCGACAATCTTGCCACCCGCTTTCTCGAAAGCTTCCTTGAAGAGGGCACTCTGACTGGTCGGGGCCTCTGAGGAGACGTCGTAGAGGATGGCCGCAGTCTTTGCATGGAGATTTTTGGTGGCGAATGCAGCCAGAACAGGCGACTCAAAACGGTCGGTGAAGCAGGCACGAAAGACATTCTTTTTCGATTTCCCTGTCTGGGAGTCCTGGGTGGTCTTGGGATTTGTGGACCAAGGGGAAATCATCAGGCACCCCATTGTTTCGGCGATCTCACTAGCAGGAATCGCACAGGAACTTGCATTTGGCCCGACCATCACCAAAACACCATCCTGAGAGATCAGGCGTTGAGCTGCGGCAGCTGACTGGTCGGCCTTGCAGGAGTTGT
>Ga0187844_10000400_pt1 | contig 33789 bp, 35 predicted proteins | sample SpaLakP09_SKY_50_FD_134517 | JGI IMG/M metagenome (GOLD analysis project Ga0187844, IMG submission 134517) | Oligotrophic lake water microbial communities from Sparkling Lake, Wisconsin, USA - SP09_SKY_50 | ecosystem: Environmental > Aquatic > Freshwater > Lake | place: USA: Sparkling Lake... | reverse complement strand
TGCGCCTGTTGGACCAGTTTCGCCTGTGGCGCCTGTTGCTCCAGTGGCGCCAGTGGGTCCCGTTGCTCCAGTTGGTCCTGTTGGTCCAGTTGGTCCCGTTGGTCCAGTGGCGCCAGTTGGTCCAGTTTCGCCTGTGGCGCCAGTTGGTCCTGTTGCTCCCGTTGGTCCTGTTGCTCCGGTTGGTCCAGTGGGTCCAGTTGCTCCGGTTGGACCAGTGGGTCCAGTTGCTCCGGTTGGACCAGTTGCTCCTGTGGCGCCTGTTGCTCCTGTTGGACCAGTTTCGCCGGTTGCTCCCGTGGGTCCAGTTTCGCCAGTTGGGCCCGTTGCTCCTGTGGCGCCCGTTGGTCCAGTGGGTCCAGTTGCTCCTGTTGGTCCAGTTGGTCCCGTTGGTCCAGTGGCGCCTGTGGGTCCAGTTGGTCCTGTTGGACCAGTTTCGCCTGTAGCACCAGTTGGGCCAGTGGGTCCTGTGGGTCCCGTGGGTCCAGTTTCTCCTGTTGGACCCGTTGCTCCTGTTGGACCAGTTGGACCAGTTGGTCCTGTTGCTCCCGTTGGACCTGTTGCTCCGGTTGGACCAGTTTCGCCTGTGGCGCCTGTTGCTCCAGTTGCTCCAGTTGCTCCGGTTGCTCCTGTGGCACCAGTAGGTCCCGTTTCACCAGTCGCGCCTGTGGGTCCTGTGGCACCTGTTGGTCCAGTGGCTCCGGTTGGTCCAGTTTCGCCTGTGGCGCCAGTGGGTCCTGTTGCTCCTGTTGCTCCAGTTGCTCCAGTGGCTCCGGTTGGTCCAGTTGCTCCAGTTGCTCCGGTTGCTCCGGTTGCTCCTGTTGCGCCAGTGGGTCCCGTGGGTCCGGTTGGTCCAGTTGCTCCAGTTGCTCCTGTTGCTCCGGTTGCTCCTGTTGCTCCGGTTGCTCCAGTTTCGCCTGTGGCGCCTGTTGCTCCAGTGGGTCCCGTGGGTCCGGTTGGTCCCGTTGCTCCTGTTGCGCCTGTGGGTCCAGTTTCGCCTTTAGTGCCAGTTGGTCCTGTTGCTCCAGTGGCTCCAGTTGCTCCTGTTGGACCCGTTGCTCCTGTTGGACCCGTTGCTCCTGTTGGACCCGTTGCTCCTGTTGGACCAGTTTCGCCTGTAGCACCAGTTGGGCCAGTGGCGCCTGTTGGACCCGTTGCTCCTGTTGGACCAGTTTCGCCTTTAGTGCCAGTTGGTCCTGTTGCTCCAGTGGGTCCAGTTTCGCCTGTGGCGCCTGTTGCTCCTGTTGCTCCGGTTGCTCCCGTGGGTCCAGTGGGTCCAGTTGCTCCTGTGGGTCCAGTGGGTCCAGTTTCGCCTGTGGCGCCTGTTGCTCCTGTTGCTCCTGTTGCTCCTGTGGGTCCAGTGGGTCCAGTTTCGCCTGTGGCGCCTGTGGGTCCAGTTGGTCCTGTTGCTCCGGTTGCTCCCGTGGGTCCAGTGGGTCCAGTTGCTCCTGTGGGTCCAGTGGGTCCAGTTTCGCCTGTTGCTCCTGTTGCTCCTGTTGCTCCTGTTGCTCCTGTGGGTCCAGTGGGTCCAGTTTCGCCTGTGGCGCCTGTGGGTCCAGTTGGTCCTGTTGCTCCTGTTGCGCCAGTGGGTCCCGTGGGTCCGGTTGGTCCCGTTGCTCCTGTGGGTCCAGTTTCGCCTGTGGCGCCTGTTGCTCCTGTTGCTCCAGTGGCGCCTGTTGGACCAGTTTCGCCTGTGGCGCCTGTTGGACCGGTTGCTCCGGTTGCTCCTGTGGCGCCTGTTGGACCAGTTGATCCTGTTGGACCAGTTGATCCTGTTGGACCAGTTTCGCCTGTAGCACCAGTTGCTCCAGTGGGTCCAGTTGCTCCCGTTGGTCCAGTTGCTCCGGTTGGTCCAGTTGCTCCGGTTTCGCCTGTGGCGCCTGTTGGACCAGTTGATCCGGTTGGACCAGTTGCTCCAGTTGCTCCCGTTTCGCCGGTTGGACCAGTTGCTCCCGTGGCGCCTGTGGGTCCAGTTGCTCCGGTTGGACCAGTTTCGCCTGTTGGGCCAGTGGGTCCAGTTGAACCAGTTTCGCCTGTGGCGCCTGTTGGTCCTGTGGGTCCAGTTGGACCAGTTTCGCCTGTGGCGCCTGTTGGTCCTGTTGCTCCTGTGGCGCCTGTTGGTCCTGTTGCTCCAGTTGGGCCCGTTGCTCCAGTTGGACCAGTTGCTCCGGTTGGACCCGATCCTGTTCCTCCAGACCCGGTTATTCCTTCCTGTAAATACATAACCTGCTGTATAGTTAATAATGCCGATGGCACAGCAGGCATAACACCAACAACTTCACCTACTTGTTTTAATTTCAGGCTTGTCAGTGTAGATTTCCATAATATCTGAAAATCATCACCAGCGGCAACAGTTAACATATAATTCCAAACAAATGACGTTCGATAATCATCAACTATACTAAAATAAGTATTTGAATTAATAACATTTGTCGATCCATTTTTCTTCAGCCATACATATACTTCAGCCGGCGTTACAACCCCTTTTTCGATCTCAAGCGTTAGTATTAAATTGTATGTTCCGGCATATTGAAAATCAATTACATTTAATGATCCGTCTACGTCTGTTTTTATCGAAATTCCCAATGCTTCTGCGGTTGTATTAAAACGAACAGTTCCATTACCAGTTAAATCTAGGCTTTGTTCCGTGGTATCATAAAAAACTCCATAATAGCCTCTGGCACCTCCAGGCCCAGTTGGTCCCATTGGTCCTTCTGCTCCAGGTGCTCCATCTTTTCCATTGATGCAACACGACTGGCGAATAGTTTGTTTTTTATAATAATCGTTATAACTACTCATATATATTATAAAAATTTAAAAATATATATGATTATTTCTCAAATCATATTTTTCTTTAGCGTATTTAAAAAGATTTAACGTTATTTTACGAACAAACCAAACAAAAATCCATGCCGCCATTATAGCATTGTAACCACGAAACCCTCTATATTCCTTAAAATAATAAGCGAAAATCACAGTAAAGATGGAACCTATAACGCCCTCAAATACTTGTGTGTCTTTCAAAATCAATATGTTTCCAGGCATTATAATATAAAAAGGCACTTATTTTAAAATTCACGTAATTATGATTTAAATCATGTGAATTATAATATGTTCAGTTGATTGCCAGAATATTTACTTGCGGTGCTTCTTCATCGTCTTCGTCTTGTGCTTCTTGCCGCCAACACGAAGAGTCTTGCGGACAGATCTAGTAGTCTTCTTGGCAGACTTCATCGATGCCTTAACAGCCTTTCTAACTGCCGCAGTTCCCTTGCTGTAAGTAGACTTGGCCATCTTAAGGACGTCCTTGAGTGCCTTGCCGGGGTTTGCCTTCATAGTTTTCTTAACATGCGATAACCAGTTGGACATTTCTTAATTATAATAATTCGAGAGAAAATAAACGCGGATACTTGAAAAAAAATTGAAAAACTTTTTAATATATGAATTAAACGTAATTTCTCTCAAACATACCAACATCAAAGATGCCAAAACTTACACGCTACCTCTACAACGCCGACTTTGTGGTTGGTGCGCTCACATCCGCAATTCTCGCCCAATTCGACTTTGATGAAGTTCTATTTTGGGCAGACGAGTTATACACCAGCGGATTCACTGAGATACTGACCACCATCATTTGGACTTGCTTCTACAAACACTTTGCCGCCGTAAATCCCCTCATGGAAAAGTATATTCGCCGTAAATTGGCTGCCGATGACCCGTGGTCTGTGCTGAAGAACCTCTTTCATCGGCAACAGTGTAGGAATATTGCTTGCGAACCGCCAAAACGAGGACGCAAACCAAAGTGGCTCGACGACTTCACCGACAACAAGCACATCAAGAACGTCATTCTCTCGCCATCTGCTGACACCGTCGCCGACTACGCCAAGCACAACGCCGACATGACCCTGCTTTACACGACACTCATCACGTTATACGCGAGTAAAGGATGCTGTGTAGGTGGAGGCGACATCGAGTTCTTTACTTGTCATTCCCGACAAATCCAGCAGCATCTCATTCTCTCCATGATGACAATGATGCTTATGGAAGAAGATGAGATTCATCTCAAGAAGATCTACTTGACACTGAGCGACAGCGACGTCTGGTTTCTCAACCATATTCGCGGCAACATCGACACTGAAGGACGTGTTGTGCCTGCTTATAAGCTGTTGAACGAACGCCGTCTGTTCCCCGAGACGACAGGTGGCTTTACCGGCAACATCATGGAGTCCAAGGATATGCTTTGTGAGACGCCATTGTGGAGAGACCGATTTTCGGAGTGTGGTGACGATGAAGAGAAATTCTGTGAAATGTATGATTATCAGCCAGACGACTACTGTAGACGTATTATGTTGTAAATTGGTTTAAAGACATAACAATAAAGATGTGTATATCTTTTTTTATACAATGGTTAAAAACGTCACTGGTGGAAGCAAACACCGATCATCGGCGCGTAAACAGGCGACTCCCGTTGCGCAGCCTATTGTTCAGTGGGTAAGACGTGCGGAAAAGGGCGAACTATATGCGTCTGCTTCAAGGAATTATGGTGGATGTCGGTTTGGTGTGCTATGCAGTGACGGAAAGGAGCGTGTTTGTGTGATTCGGCGCAAATTCAAGCGTTTTCGGCGTGGAAGTGATGTGTCTGTTGGTACCTATTTACTTGTAGGACCTCGTGATTGGGAGACCGAAAGCGATACGTGCGATCTTCTCTGTGTTTACTCTCAGGGCGAGGTGAATCTGTTGAAGCAAGACGCTGCGTTTCAATATGATATGTTATGTGTGAATGAGAAGAAGATTGAGGATGTAAAGGAAAAGGAAAAATTTGCTAGTGTGAGTGGGCGAGACAAGGCGCCCAAGAGGTATATTGAGGATATTATGTTTGACGAGGATGTTGAGAGTGGTAGTGGTGAAGAAGGTGATGAAGAAGAACCGCTTATTGCCGAGCAAACAAAGTTTTCAAAAGTGTATAAGAAAAAGGATGAATCTTATGATATTAACGCTTATTTGGATGGAATCGACGAGGAAGAGAGTGAAGATGAGGAATGTGTCGGAGAGAAGGACGAGTTTGGGAATTACGTTTGAGGCAATTCTTACTCACAAAATAAACGTGTCTGATTTTTTCATAATACTAGATTTATAGTGTTTTGTGGAATGTCACTGCTTTAAATACTTATTTTATGCGTTAAGTATTTAAATTACTTTCACTTGTACATTAATCCACGCATTGAAGACTGCAATACTTGCTTTGAAGACTGCAATACCCGTGTTTGTGTGGTTCTCGCCAATTTAAACATATTTGGTGTTGGATTACTCGAAGATAAACACGGGAATTGTGTGTGTCCCTTGTTTTTTAACCATCCACACATATCCGCGTAAATCTTGAGGAGTGTCGCGTTGTAATTGTTTGAACGGATGCTGTCTATAAGAGCATTTGTCATTGCGCCCATTGCCATCTTTGTTTCTATGTTATAAGCATCAGCACTTGTCTGATTGTCGCGGCATCCACTAATCATAATGATGTTGGGGTTGGGGAGAAGGCGTTTACTCTCGTTAAAACGTAAATAATTGCGTTTTGTTGGAACATACTCAAACCGCCACTGAAGGTCGCATATACTGCCACTGTGGCAACAATCAAAAATTAAATATGTGAGACACTTGCTTTGAGAGAAAATCGTGAGCAATTGGTCATCTATTATGGGACCAGTGTTATTAACATCACATGGGACTATAGCCTCGTCGTTTCTGTCTGTCTCATCTCCATTGCTGTCTCTGATATATGTTCCGTGGCCGCTGTAATGTATCCAGATTTCGCTGCTGTTTTGGCTGTTTGCGATGATTGTGGTCAGTTCTCTCAAGATGTTGGTGCGGTTAGGGACTAGGTTAGGTGACGCCGAGTCGTGCATAATTATAATATTTGACTTGGAATATCCATATACATCTATGAGCATATTTGACATGGCAAAGACGTCATTTACACATCCATTTAATTTGAGAGAAGCGTCGTTGTCGTAGTTGATTCCGATGAGAAGAGCACGTTTTGGTTTAGACATTTGTAATAAATAAGTATTTAAATTTTTTACAAATTGATAATTAAGTTCGCATCGGATTAAGTTCGCATCGGATTAAGTTCGCATCGGATTAAGTTCGCATCGGATTAAGTTCGCATCGGATTAAGTTCGCATCGGATTAAGTTCGCATCGGACTGCCCGGAAGAGCAATCACCTTTGGCTCAAGACCAACCCATTTAAGCGCCAAGTATCCGCCAAGCAGTTGAGCCAGCGAATACATAACAAACTCAGACCGAGTTATTTTGCCTTCCAATAACATAACAAACGACACTGCGGGGTTGAAGTGTCCTCCAGTAGGCTTACCGAAATGGTAAATGGCCGCAGCCAGTGCGATGGCAACTGGAATAGTCTGACCAACCGAGAGAATAACACCAATAAGAGTGAAAGTTCCGAGCATTTCTGCAATCAGCTTAATATGAAGCATTCTTCTTTTTATATAGTGAGATTTTGTTATTAATATTTTTGTTATTAATATTTTTGTTTTGTTTTACCACCATCCGCTAAACCAAGAAGAAGTAGATGGCGGTGGTTCGGATGTAGCGTTTGCCGGATCAGGAGAAGATGCCGTTGGTGGCTCAAAATAAGTGCGAATACACTCCTCAAGCTTGTCATACCTTGAACCACCCACTATCGCACAAAACATCATATAACCGCTGTAATTCTTAAGAACATCGACGCCCTTTTGGCAGAATTGATTTAGAACCACTGAACTGAAGCCAGAAATCATCGTGACATTGGGTAGGTCGCTCTTTGTTGGGAATCCGGACGACTTACGAAGATTCCAGAAGACGATGTGCGGTGGAGTCTCAAATCCTGCTGTCGAGTAGAGTTCCTTGATGTTGTCATATAGAGTGTTTGTGTTTTCGTGAATTGATGCGTTGATTTGCATGTCTGACAGGATAACAAGCGTCATATTGGCGACATCAGTGGAAGGAATGTTATTCTCCTTGATAACATCCAAAATGAGGTTGAATGCCGCGTAGATGTCAGTGGTTCCACCCCATGGCGCGCTGCGAACCTTATTCACCTTCGCTACAAAGTCATCATCTGGACAATCACTAAAGTTGAACCACGTTGGTTTTGTGTTAAATGTGATGACTCGGTTTCGGAATGCCTGATTTGCCTTCTCGGCGATGCGAATACCTAGACCAATCGCATTGAACATCGGCGTATTATTATCACAACTCATTGACGATGATGTGTCAACCATTGCGATCACGTTTTCAAGGTTGCCAGTGCTCTTTCCTTGGTCAATCCACTGGAGATTGATTTGGTCGCGTGTTGTAGCATCGTCGGCGTCCCAAGCACTCTTTACAAGGTCGTAAATCTCGCATCGCTTCCCGTGAACCTTGGCCGTCTTCTCTTCATCTGGCAAAGCTTGTTGCTTCTTGGCCGAGTCGATGTGCTCCTTGTAGTTAATCGCTGCCTGACGACGATCCTCCTTGCTTGAACGCTCCTCGTGATTCTTTGTCTGATTTAGCCACGCATTTGTGTACTTACCGAGTGCCTTGGATGGAACGTGGTTATAATCAATCTCGCTCCACCTGCCGTTTTTGTCAGCCATCTTAATCTCGACTGTATCAATGTACTTGTTGAGAGGAGAATAGTAGTTTTGACGGAGTTGAGTATATGCCGCCTTTCGTGCCCTTGATGTTGATTGATAAGGATAAACGTGCAAGGCCAGACGATTAAAAACCCAGGCGAACTTCGATCCCTCGCGAGGAGCGTGCTTTGCTGCGAGAGAAATCTTCTTGTTCTCCTTGTCACTCTTTAATTCAATAAGATCACTCTTGAGTTGCTCAGCAAGAAGGTGAATTGCGTGTTCGGTGAGTGTGTCGTCAATGGGGTCAGAGTCAAAATTCCTAACTGCATCGCAGAAATACTTGACGTCATTCCAGGAACCATACTGATGAGCACCGACATCACAATTGACGAGTTGGGTGAATGCCGACCTTGCGAGGCTTGGAAAATGCTTGTTCCAAACAATAATTTGGATGTATGTGAGCATTCTCTCGCCCTTTCCCTCAATAATGTCCCGTGTGTGACCAATCAGCCGATACAGGGCAACTAGTTCAGTCATATACAATGGGGCTGTGCTGTCGGGAGCCGTCTTCTTAAAAAACGAAATCATCTCATTCAACTGTTTTGCGAGGTCATTGAGTCCGGACTTCTCCTTACAACGAACCAGCTGAAAATAAAACTGGGTGATTTTCTCGTTGGGACTATGCGACCAGGCATACTCTGTGTGTTCATTCTCTCCGAGTTGTCTTGGAGTGTGCTTGTCCATTGCTTCAACGAAAGACGACATGGTTGCGGACACGGTTGGTGTTTTAAAATAGTAATCACTCTTTAAGTTAATTTACAAATATCTTTTGTGTCGCCTGGAAGCTCGATTGAGAGAAAATGTAGTTGAATTGGGCTGATGGTGCTGTTTTAGAACCATTGTTGACTCTTCTACAAAAATAAAAAACAGCGTATTCACCGTTTTTAAGTAATTTATAGTGTCTTCAAATATGATGTCCTTTATCTCGTGTATATCCTTTATCTCGTGTATATTTTTAGTAGAATTATTAATGACTTCCTCTGGTTCGACTGAAATATTATATAAAAGTAGTTTGTATAGTCTAAAATGACTTTGGCTAACATAATTTCTCTCCGAAATAAGTTTATTTAAGGTGCTTGCTAATAGAAGATTCTCTTTATCAAGCTGTTGTCTCACTTGAGTTATACGTTCTATTTCTTTTTTAGAATTCACATAAATCATTTGGAGAGAAACGAATGTAGTTGGCTCTTTATAAAATTTGCCGTATTTTCTCTCGTCTTCGTTAAATTCTAAAATCCATTGCTCATCTTCCTCTTCCAACATCTTATTTATTATACACACAAAATGGACAAAATTGAAACACAAATAATGTATGTTTAACCACCATTAGAATAAAGCAAAATGTTCTGGATTTGTATTCCCAAAGTGAACAAAGAGCATCTCAACAAGTCCTTTATATTCAATGTATTTAAAGCGCTAGGGCTTGGATTCATCGCAAACATTACTATTCACGGGAATGGTTGTGTATTTATTCAATTCAGTAAATGGTTTGATTCGGAGAGAAATGCCGAGGTTCAGAAGAAACTATTAAATGGAGAGAACATTTATGTTATTTATGACCAAGAATGGGGCTGGTTTTGGAAATGCTGTCTGACTAAAACATATTAGCAAAGCGATATAAAGAAACGACACCATAATACATCATCTATCTCTATACAAAATGTCCAAGCGCATCCAGCAAGTCAAGTGTTGTGACCTTTGCTACAAGACGCACAACAAGGATGAGCAAGGCTTTGTGAGCACGAAGCTCAGGGCGTGGTTCTGCGGAACATCGTGTTATTATGTTTTTCTTCTTATGAATGGCGAGCTCGATCATTCCAATACAGTTCTCTACAATGAGGTCGTCCAGATGAAGGAGAAGCACTATCCGATTGAGCTTATCGAGCGCAACAAGTCCAAGGTTGATTACTACAATGGTTCGGTTTACAGGGTCATCAGTGTGTTTAAGGATAATATTCCGTCTTATGACGACCAGGTTGCCGCAGCAAACGACGCAATTCCAGTCGGTTCCGAGTAATAATCACAAGTTTCAATTAAAATAATTTAAAACTTCACTTATATTAGTTTAAATGAAGTTTTCTTTCACTAACAATACGTTGACAATAGCAGGAGATGACATAGTTGCTGATTCAATTGCTTGTTTTCTCTCCACTTATCAGTTTTCACAGGTGAATAATGAATTGAAGACTGATGGATTGACGGCCAATGGCTTCGTTGAAGTTAAGCTTAAAAATGTAAAGGAGATCTATTTGTTTTCCGATTATTTAAAGTCCCAAAAATACTTATTAGACTACAATTCTGCGATGTTGCTCTTTTATCAAACAAATGAACTGGTATTAAAGCTTAAACAAGTTGGCTTATATGTTCCGGTGTTTCATATTAAGGACTTTGTAGTTTTAAGTGATGGAGAGAAAATCTGGTTTGTATACATTGGATTGAACGACAAGAAAATTTTTAGAGCAGTTGACGGCGAAATCATTGTGCCACTTAACACTGGTTCGGGCGCATTTTTCTCTCCAGAAATAGGAATCAAAAGGTTACCATTAAAAGTAAATGATCCATATGGATGTAGCATCTATGCTATTGGTTTGCTTGTAAAAACTTGTATAGGAGACGACAACATATATGCGACTAAGTTGTATTGGGCTCTTTTGAGAGCAATTGAGGAGAGAATATATTTGATTGTATAGGTCGGTTCTCTTCTCTCCATTATATAAAAGATAAAGCATGATGTTTCAACAGATCATTCGTAAACAAGTTGTGCTTCGCATCATTAACACGGTTCTCAACATTGTATTATGGGCGGCAATATGGAACTTGGGTCTTATTTTCATTGATTATTTAGAGACAACATATGAGATTGGTGCGATTCTTACAAATATCATGGTTTCTGTATTGATGTTGCTTTTAATATTCATAATTAACGATGGGTTTGTGTATATAGACATTTTGTAGTTAAATTTATCTCCAAATAGTATAGTAGTATAAATGTCTTCCTATACAGCCAAAATGAATCGTCTTAAACTCAACGTTGTAAAAGACCATCCAAAAGCTATTAATGGCTCTATTGTTATGGAGAGAAAGGTCGCGGCAAACAAATCAGGCAGTTCTAATGACGGACCACGCGTTATTAATAATTTCTCTCTAATGAAGCGACGTATTGGTTGTTGCGATGAAATGTATAAAAATACACAGACAAAGACGGTCAATTCGAGCGAGCGCACCATTTCTCTCGGTGACGAATTGTTTAATTCTTGTGGCGAAAAATGTGCTACAACGACATCTTATTCATACGGATGTAACACAGTTAAAACGGCTCCAGTTGCTCAAGATTATTTGGAGAGAATTCGGAGGTTAAAGGCGGATGCCCGATAAAAATAAAGTTTTACAGGCCTCGTGGCAAATAAAGTTTTACAGGCCTCGTGGCAAATAAATATTTCATCAAAAACTACATAAATAAGCGTTTATCACTTATATATAGTTATGTACACTCTTAAGGTGAAAGTTCTCAGTAGCAACCCTGCTGTCAGGGAGAAGTATGCCGAACAGATTGCCAAAATGGATTTTAACAAGACACACAAAGACAGCGGGTTTGACTTGTTTTGTCCAAATCATCATATATGTGATGCTAAGTCTGTGAGTAACAAGGTAGGTCTAGGCGTCGCTTGTGCAATGGAAAAAGACGGAGTGCCGTGTCCTTACTATTTGTATCCCAGGTCAAGCATCAGTAAGACTGGGCTTCGTATGGCAAATAGTGTCGGAATCATTGACAGCGGATATCGCGGTGAATTGACTGTGTTTGTTGATAATGTATATGATTCTGATTTCCAGATTGAAACTGGTGTTCGACTATTTCAGATTTGTTCTCCGGATTTGTCGCCACTTTCTCGCGTGGAGTTGGTTGATGAGTTGGACGAGACGTCAAGGGGGGCAGGTGGGTTTGGTTCCACAGGTAAGTAAGTAGTGTATTTGCGGAGAGAATTCGTGAGTTGTGTGTGGTTATAACTCGTGTTTGATTCGCCATTAACTACATTATAATCGTAAATGCTACGTAACCTTAAGTATGTTATTATTGTTCTGTTCATTGTTCTAAAAAACTTATTTTTTATTATACGAATTGTATTATCTTCTGTTGTGCTTCTTACTTTGTTTTCACACTTTAAGCAAATATATGTGACATAATCTATTGTTGTCTTTTCTCTCAGTGTGTAGATTGAGAGAACGTTCATTGTGTTGGCTGTTATATCGTTACATATTGAACATCTTTGAAACCATCCTTCTTTTGGTAAGTTTTTACTCGGCTCATATAGCATTACCTTTTTTGAGAAAGAACTCATTTCTTTATTATAAGTCTTTAAATAATAAAGAAAAACCATTCAATTTTCTAATTTGCTCGTAATTAGAAAATTTTATTTTATTTTCTTTTTTTTATTTTGAGATACAAGGTTCAAGGTACAAGGTTAGTTCATCGGCTCGTCGGCCCAAGACGTTCCTGCTGGAGTGCCCCACTTCTGCTGTTGCTGGAGAGCATTGTATGCCGCGAGAAGTGCGTCGTACTCCTGGCACTTGGCGTCGTAGCGGCTGTTGATGAACTGGAGCGAATTGGTGAGCGTTGTGATGATGTCGACGAAGCTTGGTGGCATTGGAACAGGGCGTGTAGGAGGCGAGCGACGCGCGGTTGTGAGGTCGGGAAAGTCCTCATCCGCCACATCGGATGTGACGACTGTCTCAGTGGGAGTCTGCTCCTGCTCCTGCTCCTTGGGAGTCTGCTCCTGCTCCTTGGGAGTCTGCTCCTGCTCCTGCTCCTCGGGAGTCTGCGTCTGCTCCTCGGGAGTCTTGAAGTTGATGCCGGCGAAGTTGAGCTTTGTGGCGACCTTGCGCTTGTTATCGACGAGCGTTGGAAAGGCAGCCTCGTCTTCGATCTTGGGCGGTGTGACTGGGCGCTCATCGGCAACCACTGTGCCGACGTGGAAGACGAGAGGGGTCTTCTTGACTCCCGACTTCACATCCTGCCACACGCCATCGGCAACGGGCTCCTTCTTGACGTGCGCTGTGAACTTCTTGCCCGAGTTGTTGCAGTAGCGCTCCGTGTGTCCCTTGTCGCCGCACTTGAGGCAGGTGATGTTCGCGAGCTTCTGGCAGGTGTGCTTGGTGTGGTTGGTGTAGTCCTTCTCGTCCTCGCCGCTGTTCTTGCAGAAGAAGCAAATGCTGGGCATCGTTGGTTGGTTTGTTTGGGAAAGTATCTTTCATATATTACATAAAAAGAAATTCAATTTTTTGTGAACTGCCAACAATTAATTAGACACCCAAAAAAGAATAATAACAGCGTCTAAAAATTGAATTGCTTTTGCTGATTTCTATAAAAAGTACTTTACAACTTACAAAGCAACCATGGAATGCCCTGTTTGTTACGATATTAACGGGAATACCCGATTGATTCCGTGCGACCACCACGTATGCGAACGCTGTTGGTTGTTGATTAATGAGAATAAGTGCCCTTTGTGCCGAGGAATTGTGATAAATGTCATTGTCTCCCCGAAACCGCGCAAGTCTATCATTGAGAACTTGAATATCTTTGAAAAATGGCTTGGATTCGCTGGTCTTGAGAGAAAACAGCACCAAATTGACGGGGTGAGGTGGGCTCTTGAACGCGAAATCAACCATCCTCATCTTGGAGGCGTTATTGCCGATGAAATGGGTCTCGGCAAAACCATACAAATCATCGGTCTCATTGTCGCGAATATCAAGAGAAAAACACTGATAGTCCTACCACCCGTGCTCATTGCGCAATGGAGAGACGCAATACTGCAAATGACCGGACACCACGCATTGGTTTATCACGGAACCAATATTCGCTCTACTACAAAGTGCGCACTTCTCTCGGCGCCAATCGTGATTACCAGTTACGCTCACATCGCTGATGGAAAACGCCGAGGAAAGGCCAAAGATAAAAATATTCACTTACTCCACAGCATAGAGTGGGAACGCGTGATTTATGACGAGGCACATCACATTCGCAACCGCAAATCGAAGACGTTCCTCGGTGCTTCCAAACTCACCACACAAATCACCTGGATTATTACTGGCACACCGATTCATAACAAGATTGATGATATTTACGCGTATTTCGACTTAATTCACTGCCCCCGTGCGTCTCGCGAGCAACTCAATCGCTCAATCGCTGAGTATGTGCTGATGCGAACAAAAGACGAGGTTGCCGTCGAGCTACCCGCGATTCGCGAAAAAATTGTCAAAGTCGCGTGGAAATGTCCGATTGAGAGAGAACTCGCGCTCAGTGTCCATGGAGTCACGAGCAGATACTCTGGTTTCAACAATATTTCTAGCGATGTCGCTGGTGGTCATGTGTTTCAGAGAATAATGCGCTCTCGTCAGAGTTGTATTAGTAATGCGTTGTATTCAGAGAAGGTCGCCGATGCCATTATGAATAACGATATGATTGACCAATTATCGAATGATATGTTCTCTCGGTTGATGAACGGGAATAGTAAGTTGTCAACTGTTGTTAAGACTATTGTGGAGAGAAATGAGAATGGACGCAAAAAGTTGGTGTTTTGCACCTTTCAAAAAGAGATTGACACGTTGGCGACGATGCTGACTGGGTATGGAGTGAAAGTCGCGGTGTTTGACGGCCGGGTTAGCCACAAAAAAAGGGCAGCACTGTTGGCGAGTGAGACTGTTGATGTTCTCTTGATACAAATACAAACTGGTTGTGAAGGTCTTAATTTACAGAAATTCAAGGAGGTTTACTTTGTCAGCGCGCACTGGAATCCATCGGTTGAAGACCAGGCAATTGCTAGGTGTCACCGGATTGGACAGAGAGAAGAAGTGGATGTGTTTCGCTTTGTGATGGACGATTTCTCTCAGAGTGATGCGACATTTGACAATCTAATAAGCAAGATTCAAACGAAAAAGAGGAGATTGCGGTTGATTATTCGCGACCCTGAGAATTTTGAAATTTAAAAAGGTGTGTATGGTTTTTTAATAATCAACCAACAGTGTGTGTATGTGTGGTTTTTTAATAATCAACCAACAGTGTGTGTGTGTGTGGTTTTTAATAATTAATCCAAAATGCTGTCATTAGCACTGAAAACGCCGCAATTGTCGTCACATTTATCAGCGATGTCGCCGGTTTATGAGTAAATGCTCTTAAATATTCGTGGAGTCCTATCCAAGACGGAATGTTAAGAAGCCTTCTCTCCAATCGTATAAAAGGACATCCCTTGTAATAAATGTTTATAGCAAGCAAGAACCACATATATGAAATGATAACTTGTTTGAGTAGGCGAGATGTTGTCGTGAAATAACTTATTATTGGTATTATGAGGATAGCATAATGAAAAACGATGAGAATAAACGCCGCATAATACATATTTGTCTATTATAACTATTTATTTTTATAAATCAAACATTGGTTGCAAAAAACGGTAAGCAACATCGTAAAATACGCTTAATAAGAGGTTCTGGCTTGTTAATGTTTAGTCTTCCCTTTGTTGCATCTATTATAATATCAATCGTATGCGAAAGTGTGCCACTATCAATAAAATCCAAGCAGACCGTTTCATTTTCAGGTGAAAGATTGGATTCTCTTACTAGTTTGCGTATAGTATCGATGACTAATTGTTTTTGCTCTGGTCCCTCGAGCTCTATCAGTTCAGCCAATTCCATAGCACATTTCACATAAATCATAATGTTTTCTAGCGTAATCACTTTGCCGTCCATTTTCTGAGAGACAGCGTCTTCGAATTCCGACATTATATATTATACAACGGTTTTATTTTTTCTAAGTATTTGAATAGTTACGATATGGTGTGGATTATGATTTAAATAGTGATGTTGTAAAACCACACGATATTCAGTGAGAAAATAGTATTCTTTGCCACAAATATAATTTCGTAGGTTGTTAAAAAATTAAAAATATTGGCTATAATTAGGAAATGAAATTCAAAGAAAACCATTCGTTCGATGAACGCAAACGTCAGTCACAAAAGATATTGAGAAAGCATCCTGATAGAGTTCCAGTTGTTGTCGAACGCGCCTCTAGTGGGCAACCCGTTGGAGAATTATCACAAACAAAGTTTTTGCTACCCGGCGATTCGACTGTGGCCGGATTTATGCATACCTTACGAAAACAGGTTGTTTCTAACCCATCCGATGGATTTTACATGTTTTGTGGTAGTAAGAACGTGTTAGTGTGTGGTTCCAACACATTTCAACATTTATATGAGAGCTACAAAGATGACGATGGATTTTTGTATATGTTATATGCCAGAGAGAACGTATTTGGTTGATTAGGTAACAACGAATTACTTTCTTATTAAACTAAAAAGAAAATAATTCACACATATTAATTTCAACTGGCATTGATTTGGTTTCAAGAAAAAAGAAAAAAGGAAAAAGATTCCCAAATGACAAAATACTCCCCTACTGGGAATCGAACCCAGGCCACGCGGGTGAAAACCGCAGATCCTAACCACTGGACCATAGGGGATTTTTTCTTGCCACACTAGGGATTGTTCGGATTTCCCTTATAAATACAAGGGCATCAAACGAAAAAATAGGGCACAAATACTCCTTGTGGGGATCGAACCCACGACCTTCCACTTAGAAGGTGGATGCTCTATCCAATTGAGCTAAAGGAGCGTTATTGAGATGCTGTTGCCCCTTAAATATAATTTAGCTTATAAATTATTAACCATAATAAAATCTAATTCCGTGCTTTTCGCGGATGTATTCAGAGAAATCAATTTCGTCTGTATTGTTTACGAAATATTCCTCTTTTTCTCTCAAATAGTCGTCATAATTATCATATATAACATTCATCGCTATTCTGCCGTGGTCATCTGATACAACTGATGCGACTGGATGTGTAGGGTCAATGACATTAACAGCAAAGCCACATAAAGCATCGTGATTCGCACATTGGGTTAGGTCAGTTATCAGCGTCCATTCAAGTATATTGTCATAAGTGTCAGGCAAACGCACGAGGGATTCGAGCAGTTCAATGAATTCGCGGTTTCTCTCGGCGGTTATGTCAGCTAAAAGGTTAGATGACGTGTACTCTGATTCACTTAGATGCTTCGCAATAATATAATGCTCTCTTATTGTTTGGATACCTGATTGATTGATATTTACTCCAAATGGTTGCTTTGTTATGTAGCACATTTCACATACATCATAACCCGCTTCGTCATTTCTGTAATATGGGTTCTCTCCAATGTCTTGGATACAAACATCACAATACCTATAATGTCCGTTGTCTGTATAGTTTGTAAGGTTATCATAAAAGAATGGATAACACTCTGAACAAACGTCAATATCAGAAAATCTGCCGTGATACCAAGGTTTTAATGGCTCAATTTCACGTATCTCTGCACATATGTCACATTGTCTTGTTTCAGGTGAAGCTGTAAGAAGACTGACTGATGTATGAGACTCCCAGAGAGACATTTGTTATGTTATTTTGTGTTGTTGTTTTTAAGTAGAAAAACAAGTATTTGATTAATTTTGTCGTTTTATAATATATTAAACTGATGGACGTAGCGATGAAACGATTGTTGCTGTTCTTAATAGGATGTATTGGAATGCGGTCGCTGTTTGCTTATGCCGCGAAAGTTGCGAGTGTTGGTGTTTTGCGCATAATGGGATGGCTTGCGTTGATTCCCGCATTTGGTTTAATGTATATTTTTGCTACTGGCTCTCGTAAGACTGGGGCAGAGGTATTTGGAGAGAAAATATGGTGGAATTCACTGAGACCAATTCATTCGGCGATGTATTTCGCGTTTGCTCTGCTCGCCATTAATGGTCTGCGCGGAATCGCGTGGAAAGTGCTGGCGGCAGATGTTGCGCTGGGATTGAGCGCGTTTTTTGTGAATAAGTATTTGAACCTCAAGTCCAACTAACCAATGCCTGCCATATATCTTTGCCCGCCATATATATATCTTTGCCCGCCATATATGTATCTTTGCATGTCTTTAAGTTGTTTTTAATAAGTATTTGAAAATGTTGATACTTATTAAAAAATTACGGTTCCAGCAGGATTTGAACCTGCGACCTCGGACTTAACAGGTCCGCGATCTAACCAGTCTGATCTATGGAGCCTTAAAGAGAGAGCGCGTTTTACGGTAAGGCGAGAAACTACTTTAACCAACCAACGAGAATGCGTTGGCCATATACGTGTTAGTCAGATGAAATAATAAGAAATACTTGCCGTTGCCGATGTTTAGCCGTTGCCGATGCCGTTGCCGATGCCGTTGCCGATGCCTAAAAAATAAAGTTTGTTTGTTGCTGTAAGAATCCGGTAGTATTCTATGCTAGATTCTTTGCGTCGTCGTCATTAATACGTAGTTTGTTGCTGTTCGGTTCTAAATATGTGCTGTAACCGAATGGTTGCCTTTTAAGCTTTCGCTCAATTGATAATCTACAACCGAATCCATATCAGATGCTTGGATAAGATAGGATGAAAACCAACTGATTTAAAATTTTTTATAATGATTGCTGTAAGAATCTAAAAATGTGCTAGATTCTTTAATTCTATGGTAATGTTTAATTCTACGTTAATGTTTGCACGCGGCAGGGTTCGAACCTGCGACCACTTACGTGACGGGATCTTAAGACCCGCGCCTTGAACCACTCGGCCACACGTGCGGTTTGCTTGTTTAATTCATTTGACGACATATTCATTTGATGTTTGCCCCAAGTGGGGATCGAACCCACGACCTTGGCATGTCATACTGCATATAAGTACCACGCTCTAAGACCAACTGAGCTATTGGGGCTGGTTTCTGGCGCTGGAAGAGATTTGGATTTTTGATTGAAAGTCAAAGTTGGGTGATTGCTGTTCTCTTCCTTGGTAGTTTGTGCTACGATATGTAATGGCGGGGTTTCTTTAAGTTGTTTTGTGGGCTAATATATTAAATTCTGCTCGAATACTTGTTTTACACGAGAAATACTTAATAAATATACTCTCAATATATTATAACATAACAATAATGTCATTTTACATAAGCAACTTGAATGTAAATGATTATAATGTTTCCGATTTGTTTCGTATGTTTGACCTTGATTATCGGGCGCCACCAGCGGATCCAAACATCCTTAAATACAAATTGTTTGAAAAATATCAGGAATTTAAGACCGCACCGCATATTTCTGAAATGCAAAAGTATCGCCTGATGGAGTTCCTTAAACAGGCATATCAACGAATAACATTACATAAACAACAACCGCCGATTTATAAACAACCCAACGTAAGCGTAAATCCGTTTTTACAACAGCAAACTGGAGCGTCTCCGTTTTTACAACAGCAAACTGGAGCGTCTCCGTTTTTACAACAGCAAACTGGAGCGTCTCCGTTTTTACAACAGCAAACTGGAGCTTCTCCGTTTTTACAACAGCAAACTGGAGCGTCTCCGTTTTTACAACAGCAACAACAGCAATTGTCCGCTAATCCTTATTATAACAGACCAAACAACGTAAATCCTTATCAATTACTTAATCCATATACATCTACCAATATTCGCACTCAAATTCCCCATCAAACAAACGTCAACTATAATTTCTCTCCCAACTTCTACAATAAGAGTATTCCAATCACTAGAACTCCTGAAATCACTAGAACTCCCGAAATCACTCAAACTAAACCATACAAACCGATTGAAACATTGCCTCAAAAGTATGCCGCAGGCGATCTCAACGTTATCCAAAAGAAAACCATCCTCAAAACACTCAACATTGACACCTTATTCCGCGCCAATTTCTTCTCCACCAAGAGTACCAATTGCTTGATTGAACTCCCGTCTCCCATTAAAAACGTCGTTTCCATGAAGGTAACGTCCATCGAACTGCCAAACACCGTCTACACATTTAATGTAATGAATAAGACCAATGTATTCTGCGTTGTGATTGAAGGTATCAAATATTGTATTTACATAAATGAAGGTAATTACACCGCAAATGAATTGGTCACTTACTTGAATACCGAGATTTTCGGCTCCGCATCGCCGCCCGTTTCTGATTTCGGATATATTGAAACGGAATTCGACACTAAATATGGCAAATTCATCTTTAAACGGCTTGTTAGTGCTCCACCATCTTTTAAGTTCGGGTTGGACTTTACGCTTCCCGATTATCCCGACCGCAGTATCACTCTGAATATGGGGTGGATGTTGGGGTATCGCAAAGCACAATATGTTTTTGAAGAGGATTATAATGCGAATGCTTCGACTGTGAAAAAAGTGGGATACAATCCTGAGGGTATTTTCAACAGTATTGGCTTTAAATACTTGTTCATGTCGGTTAATGAATTCAAGAATAATTACAATGAAACTATAATTCCTGTGTTTACGAACAACAGTTCTCTCCCTATTCGCGATATTTTGGCGAGGCTAGTGGTGTCCAGCGATAAAAACAACATTGTTTTTGATGATTCGTCTGATTTAGTGCTGAAGAAGCGGGAATATTTTGGACCCGTTGTTATTGACCGGCTTAAAGTGGTTCTTTACGATGAATTGGGGAGAGAAGTCAACTTGATAAATATGGATTACTCTTTTACTGTGGAATTGGAGTGTTTGTATTCTTAATTATGAATTTTAAGACTATAGCTACATGCATATCGGAGTAAACCTTTGTTTATGGTGTTTATGGTTTAACAGTTACTCAATTCTTTGGTTGAGCATAAATAACTTTGTTCCTACGGAAATTGGTTGTGTTAAAAAAATAAGTATGAAGCCCCATGCCGGCAGGCATACCAAATAATAAGTTTTTTAAACTTACTTAAATATTATTTACAAATTAGATTAATATAATGATACCCATAACACTTATTTTGTTTTTTGCCTTGGTAACACGCAATGAGTACGATGATTATTCTCCTACACAATATGAATACGAAAGCAACCGTGGTGATGACCACATAATTACTACTACAACAACAAAAACTACGCCTGTACCCGTTAAAGATGAGGGAGGTGGTGACAAGGGGTGGGCTATATTCGGCGGTGTGCTAGGCGGTTTGAGTGCTTTTGCCGGATTGGCTCTGTTGGGTAGGAGATTCTGTAAAAAAATCATGAACGAACATGATAAAAAGAAAAATGACGACACCGATGTTGAATATGATTATTATGGTATTTTACATAGAAGAACCAGCCGTAGTTATGCTTAAATCTATGCCTGCCAGCTGACTTATTCTTTCCAGCACAATCGGGTTCATTCCGAAATGCCTGGGATAACATTGTTTTTGATTATTCATCTGATTTGGTGTTGGAGAAGCGCGAATACTTCGGACCAGTTGTAATTGACAAGTTGAAGGTCATTTGGGGGGACTACTCTTTTACGGTGGAATTGGAGTGTTTGTATTCTTAGGTGGATATTTTTTATTGGCCGTATATATGGGGAGAAAATGCAAAGACGTTAGTTTATACAAACATACTATTGTTAATAAACCAACAAACATGGGGTTCGTATATTTCGGAGCGGGTGGCGGGGGCGAAAATTGCGAGGATGACCAGTATTTGAAGGTTGTACTTGAACAATTCGCAATTCCACTCAGTCAAGGTCTTTATGCTGATGTTGACCCGGCAAGGTTGGCAACGCAGCTCGTTGTGTATTTTAATGCGAAAAAGGATAAATGTATCAGTTATGAATTGGCTTTACATATAGTCATTGCGTCAACCGGCGCTAAGAAATTGTTTTACGATAATAATTTGTTGGAAATGGATATTGTTAAAAACAAGGCGAAAATAGATGAATTGTATACGCAAATACACGTTTTACAACAGCAAATCAATGGAACACGTGGGTTACGAAGCGGAATGAACATTGGTGCGAGTGCGTCGGTTGCGTCGTACAATATTTTAAACTTTATTGTTACTGTAAATCCTCTTATGGCATGGTATTATCATTTATATGGATACAATCCGACGGGTGCCGTGGATCCAGATAAATTAGTGGCTGTGCGAAATATGGTCTTGGCTTATGGTGTTGCAGTTGACCCAGTGACGGGGCTTAGTGGAGCGGCAACCAAATTACGAGAGAGAATAGCGGCAGAAGGTTAATCAGCGTAATCATCATACTCTAACTCTACCCAGGTAAATACTTTTTTATTCGTGACGATTCCTGCTGGTCTAGTGACTTCATCATCGTTTATATACATTTCTGCACTTTCATCATTAATAGCACCAACAGCATTCAGTCTTTCAGTTGGGGTGGTGTTGTCATTAAACAACTTTACTGCAACATAAAAATCTACGTTTGTGTTAGCAGTTGGGCTTATTATTCCTTGTATTTTGGTAGTTCCATCAGTGTTGTAAAATAAAGCTCTCACTTCTTCAATGGTTGTTATTCGCTCACCAGTATGTTGTTTCATAAGATCCACTATAATTGAGTTCAAATCTACATCTGAAATATCAAATGTTGTTAATTCTCCTGAACATGTTAATTCTCCTGAACTTACATTCAAATTATTTGGAATAGAGAGTGCGAGTGTATGCTGTGAGGCGGTAACCGACGTTACAGTAACTGGAACTTCACTTAACACAAGTGTTTTGTCCGAGTTGGCACTAATATAATTTTCGCTTATCGCATAATTCCTGGTAGTATTATTCGCAGATATTTTGTATGGCAGAACAATGCCAGACCCAGTCACAGTCCCAGTACCAGTACCAGTCTTAGTAACACCAGACACATCAATAGTTATTACAATGTTACTGTCATTCGTATCTACTAAGTTGTTTTCAGTCTCATTAATAAAATAATCAGGAAGTGACACTGTACCAGAAACATCAACAGCACTCCATTTTAGTTGGGTCAAAGGTATCCCACTAAGGTCCGGTTGAGTATATTTAAAAATTGTTGTTGTTGTTTGTGTTGTACCAGTTGCCAATGAATCATATAATATTTCAATAAGGGTATAATCATTTCCACTAACATCAATTTGGTTTACAAAAGTACCCATAGGCATATTGAACTTAGCATACAATTCCGGTGCGACCACCTTTGTTCCTTCATAAATATTAATTGATGCTGTTTCATATTGGGCATAATAATCTCCAATATTTAATAACGAAGCAACATTGCCATTTATATAAACAGGTGTTGTCATTTATATATTCACTATATAATTTTTTTAACACAAATATAACTATTGTTCCGTTAAAAAACACTATTATTTCTTATTAATAGTAATCTGTTCAACAAGGGACTTTGTAAGTTCCGTTGTTGTGCTTTGGAATTGGATTGGAACAAATGCGTGGATGAGTGATTGGAGAGAAGCCTTTGCTAATTTAGCTGAAAATTTGAGTGAATGAGCCGCATGGCGCCAATATGTCATTCCTTGTTCTCTCGGATGCTGTAAAAATATTCTTGAAAACATATTAGTTCATAATTAAATATTTTTAATTATAAATATTTTTAATTATAAATATTTTTAATTATAAATATTTAGAATATATGATGCGTGGAAGTCCCCTTAAAAATTGTTGGAAACCGGGGACCAGTAATACTATCATCGACGACGTAGTTACATTTAATAATTATGACAATTTTTTCTTTAACTACATTTTCGAGCATATTCACGCTTATATGTATCGCGACGGTGCTACCGACACTCTTCAACGTTATTTCATCTGGCGAAGCATTCGTATGTTTATCGAGCTAAAACACCGCGAGATCTTGTCCGACAAAGGAGGACCCTTAAGACAGCGTCTTTTAAGTAAAAAAATATATGAATTCGCTTGTTATCAAGAATTAATGTTTAAAACAACTGATTTTGTGTCTAAATAAAAGATATTTTTTGTGGTGTCATAAAAATGGTTGCCGTTATTATTGCAAGTGACTGCGAAATCAAGAAGGTTGCGTTTGAATCATCCGATATTGCCGCGTATTTGCGGATTATTGGTGTGAATTATAGCTTTATAAATGTGGATGGGGTGGATTGCCGTGAGTTTGAGGGGACTCGTTGGGTACAGCCGTTTCGTGCTTCAGGTGGGATTTTTGCCGCGATGAAGGGCGTAGCAGCCGCCGCAGTAAAACATTATGACGATACTATTGTCATTGCTATTGAAAACTATATAACTGAAGACGCGAAAGATTGTGTGTGTATTGTGGTGAATTACTATGATGGCGGAAGAAAACACGAGATGGTGTCGTTTTCACCTGATGCGTATGTTGCCTCGTTTCCAGATAAATATCTACAGCATTTGGTATTGACATATGGTAATAGAGAGGGATTTGGAGTGACTATTGGCGAGGTGATTAATATGGAAAAGCATTTGTATGGCGGTGGAGTTAGTAAGAATTGGCACAAGTTGTTCAATCCGTTTGACCATGTTGAACAAATTAGGGGGTCATTGAATTATATTGCTGATGAATTCAAGAAGATTGTCAGTTGATGTGGATTATTTTTAATCCAGCACATAAAACGCCGGTGTCTTTGAGAAGCCGTTGAAATTTGATGCGGCCGCCGTTGTATAAGCGCCGAAATTCTTGACGAAGCACCATTCTCCTATTTCTAATTCAGGCAGTTCAATGGCTTCGCATATCTTGTCTATGCTGTCACACGTCGGTCCGAAAACGGTGGACTTGTGTTTCTCTCCATCACGCTCATTATACGGGAGGATTTCTGGCTTCTGATGATCGAAGAAAATACAATTGAACGAGCCATATACACCGTCATTGAGGTAGTAATAATAGGTTGTGTTTGATGCGTCGGCATCGGCATCAGTTTTACTTTCGAACACGTTCTTACTAATGACATTTACAAGCAGTGTGTGGCTACTCTGAACAAAGAAGCGACCCGGCTCGGATATGACTTGAATTGGTGGGAGTTCTGGGTTGTTTTGGGGGGTATCGAGGTCCTTGATGTGATAATCGGAGAGAAAGAGGTCTGTAAAGCCTTTATTGAGCTGGATTGAGATGTTTTTAAGGAGGGTTTGTGATGATTCGTCGTGCAGTCCGGGGAATCCACCACCAATATCGATGATTTCGAGTGGTTGGGTGGTTGCCGCGAGGTCGAACACTTGGCGACACATTTGGAGCGCTTCATAATATTGTACTGCGTCCTTACAGCCACTACCTACATGGAAGCTGACACCAACGACTTTAAGTTTGAGATTTGTGGCACATGTGAGGAGAGAACGAGCGTGATTAATGTCGACGCCGAACTTGGTTGAGAATCGGCAGAGAGAATTCTTGTCATTGACCTTGAGACGCATCAGGAGCTTGCATTTGGGATGGAATAGCTTGATTTTTTGGAGTTCATATTCACTGTCAAATACGGCGTAATCCACGTCGGTTGAGCGGGCATATTGGATTGACGACCACTCTTTGTGTGGATTTGCGTAGATGACGGTGTTGATATCATTGACATAGTCCTTGACAAGGTTTATTTCGTTCTTGCTGGCGACATCAAACCCGACGCCTAGGAGGGCAAGGAGCTGGCAGATGACTGGATTGGGATTGCATTTAACCGCATATTTGGGCTCGATATATGGGAAGAGTTCTCTCCAGAGCTTGAGTTGGCGGATGATTTCACCGAGATTAATAATGTAAAAAGCGGTTGTGGGGTTGTTCTTCTCAAGTATGAGTTGAATCATCTCGTAGACGTCGAGGTCTTTGTTCTTTGTGTCTGGAACGAGGACATTGTTGTCTTTGAGGAAGAGAGAAAGTTCGGAGTATTCATTCTCGATATCGATCATTTGTATGTATTGTGCCGTGTTTTTAAATTAGAAAAACCTTTATTTGTTGTAATTTAAGCAAGAATTAGGAAGACGATGTATGTCACGATGATGTCCTTGTGTTCTGGTGCGAGTTGAGAGAGGATTGTGTGCTGATTGACTGCTTTCTTGACGTCCGATGATGTTGTTATGATGTCAATATTGTTGATGTGGATGGTGACTGTTGGTTTGAAGAGCCTCCAATAGTCTTCGGTGGTTTTCGGTGCGCTCTTGAGGCGTTCTACGACTTCGTTGATGATGTTCTGCATGGTTGGTCGAGAGTTACGTTTGATTGGTTCGTAAAAAGCATTTCAATTTTTTAGAGAGAAAATTATCTTGGATTGAGATGGATTGAGATGGATTGAGGTTGATTGAGGTTGATTGAGATGGATTGAGGTTGGATTGAGGTTGATTGAGATGGATTGAGATGGATTGAGATGGATTGAGATGGATTGAGGTTGATTGAGGTTGATTGAGATGGATTGAGGTTGATTGAGGTTGATTGAGGTTGATTGAGGTTGATTGAGGTTGATTGAGAGAAATTTATTTTATTTACGGTGAATTGAGGTTGATTGAGATGGATTGAGATGGATTGAGATGGATTGAGATGGATTGAGATGGATTGAGGTTGATTGAGATGGATTGAGATGGATTGAGATGGATTGAGATGGATTGAGATGGATTGAGATGGATTGAGGTTGAATGAGGTTGATTGAGGTTGATTGAGGTTGATTGAGATGGATTGAGGTGGATTGAGGTTGATTGAGATGGATTGAGATGGATTGAGGTTGGTTGAGATGGATTGAGAGAAATTTATTTTATTTACGGTGAATTTAAGTAGATTCCGTGCGATCTAACAGAGATTCCGTGCGATCTAACAGAGATTCCGTGCGATCTAACAGAGATTCCGTGCGATCTAACAGAGACATACACAAATTACTTTTTAATTAAACCGAATTTCTCTCTCTCTCATTGAATCTAGCCTATATTTGTAAGCCGGAAATGAGTGACATAACTGGAAATGAGTGACATAACTGGAAATGAGTGACAATTAAAAAAATGGCCATTTACACCAAATGAGAAAACTGGGTTCTCCTTTAATTTGGGTTTAAAACAATACAAGGGTTTCTCTCATTGCCTGAGTAACGAACTCAAAGTTGTTTGAGAGTCGAAGGCGAGCCTCTCTCTCAGCCCTAAGCTCTTTGAGGATCTCTGCCTGCTCACGTCGTTGTCGTCGTTGTTCTTCCTGGAGTTCTTGGTTCTGTAGACGAAGTTGTGCGAGTTCCTGCTGGAGTTGTTCTACTTCATCTTGCACCTGCTCGGCGTACTGCTGGACTTGGTCGACATTTTGCTGGACTTGGTCGATATCCTGCTGGACTTGTTCTACTTCATCTTGCACCTGCTCGGCGTACTGCTGGACTTGGTCGACATTTTGCTGGACTTGGTCGATATCCTGCTGGACTTGTTCTACTTCATCTTGCACCTGCTCGGCGTACTTCTGGACTTGGTCGACATTTTGCTGGACTTGGTCGATGCGCATCATCTGCTTGTAGTGGTCCTGCAGGTGTGTCAATTTGTGAGTGTTGTAATCGAGGAACTTACCTTCTTCGTCGCGTCCGATGAGGACGATCAGGTCCGCCTTGGTGAGGTTCTTGAACTGGATGTGCTGTGCTCGGAGCAGGATCTGTGATGAGTGTTCCTCGATCTCGTGCCTGTATCGTCCGTTTGTTTTTGCGGTGAAGTCGCAGAAGGAGCACTTCATCGGCTTGCTTTTCTGGGAGGTGATGTTCGTTGCCATCGTTGGTTTGGTTTGTGTGCGTTCTTCGAAAGTGCCTTTTATACGAATGTAAAAAAGTATTTCAATTTTCTTTAAAGCCGTACTGGCGCTAATAAAAAGTAAACAGGCTTGAATAAAGTCATACAGGCTTGAATAAAGTCATACAGGCTTGAATAAAGTCATACAGGCTTGAATAAAGTCATACCAATGAGAAAATCTCTTTATTTTCTCTTAAAACACTACAAGTTGTTGTTCTTCTCTCTTCTTATACAAGATATCTCTCAGTAATCCTCCTCCTCGCTCTCAATGTTGTTCAGCTTCTCGATGATGTCCTTGGCCTTGTTGTAGGTGCCGATGAGTCCTTGCGTCTTTAAGTCGTAGACCTTGTTGCTCTTCTCGTCGATGAGGTACTTCTTCATTCCGTGAACGAAGACCTTGACCTCAATCTCCTCTTCAGCCTCCTCTTCTGCTTCTGTTTCAATCTCCTCCTCAGAACCAGAGAGCCTCTCGTCTTCAGCTTCCTTCTTGGCCTTCTCCTCAGCCTCCTTCTTGGCCTTCTCCTCTGCTTCCTTCTTGGCCTTCTCCTCTGCTTCCTTCTTGGCCTTCTCCTCTGCTTCCTTCTTGGCCTTCTCCTCTGCTTCCTTCTTGGCCTTCTCTTCAGCCTCCTTCTTGGCCTTCTCTTCAGCCTCCTTCTTGGCCTTCTCCTCTGCGCTTACCTTCTTGACCTTCTTGACCTTTGGCTCCTCGACCTTTGCCTGCTCTACCTTTGGCTCCTCGACCTTTGCCTGCTCTACATCCTTCTTCTCCTGCTTGGCGAGCTCCTTGAGAACCGCGGCTTCCTGCTTGGCGCGTTCCTTCTCTGCCTTGGCGAGCTCCTTCGCTGCCTTGGCGAGCTCCTTGAGAACCGCGGCTTCGCGCTTTGCGTCTTCCTTCTCTGCCTTGGCGCGTTCCTTCTCTGCCTTGGCGAGCTCCTTCTCTGCCTTGGCGCGCTCCTTGAGAACCGCGGCTTCGCGCTTTGCGTCCTCCTTCTTGGCCTTCTCCTCCTCACTCTCTGCGATCATGTCGGCGATGATGTCCTTGCGGGGTGCTGCTGCTGCCTTCTCTGCGTTCGTCTTGCGTCCTCGTTTGGGCTTGGCAACAACTGGGATAGAAGCGACGTCCTCGAGGTTGAGAGCTCGGATCGCTTCATTCGGGTCGAAGTTGTACTTTGCTGCGAGAACTCGGACGATGTCGAGACTGAAGCCCTGAACAAAGTCCTTGATGTCAGCGACGACGTGCGAGAATGTCTGGGTCACGTTGATGGTCTCCATGGTTTGTTGGTTGGTTTGTTTGTTTGTGCGGGTCTCGGAAGTACCTTTCATACAACCCTAAAAAAGTATTTCAATTTTTTATAAAGCTGGTTTTTATGTAAAGAACGCAAAAATGTTAGAATTCCAACTAAAAATGCTTTTTTACATAAAAAAATTTGTTTGCTCTCCAACTCTTTTGGCCTAGGCATCTACATATATACCAATGACATTAATTTAAACCTAAGGGTCTCGTTCAGAGTCAGCAAAAATAGTGCTGATTTCAGCAAAAAGGATAAAAAAGGAAGCCACCAGCGGGGCTCGAACCCGCGACCCTACGGTTAAAAGCCGTATGCTCTATCCAACTGAGCTATGGCAGCGCTTCACTTGTGATCCTTACTAGTGATTTCCCTTATAACCCTATTGGTTGAGAGAAAATGTAAAACTTTATTGAAATTAAACCCATACACCTTAACTCCTACCCTCATATGTCAGAGAGAAAATAAGTTATTCTCCCAAATGAGAAAAGGGGTTTCTCTTTATATTTATTTTTCACTTAAATACATTTACAGGGATGGATGGCTTTTTTTTACAAGAATCTCTCAATGAGCGACAACACGAACGACTCGTTCGTCAAGATGATCGGTCGCTTCTGAAAACAATGCGAAATCGTGTCCTTCAGGTTCATCCCGCGGCGAGCCACCAAGTATGCCACAAGCAATGTGGCACTTCGGTTGATTCCAGCGGCGCAGTGCACTAGCACGGGCTTTTTCTCTCTTGCGCACTTGTCCATGAAGTTGCTGAACTCGTCCAGATGCTTCCCGAGGATGTCGTAGCTCGCTGAGTCGTCGCACGCCAGTCCCATGTAGTTCCAGTCTTTGGGGTAGTATTCCTCGCTTGTCAGTGTGTTTGCGTGAGCGCAATTCACCACGCTCGTGATCTCGTGCGTCTTCAGTGTATCCAAGTCCATTGCGTCCGTTGCGTTTCCAAGCCAGATTCCATCGACGATTTCCACTGCTTTGCGGTGCGGATCGAAGCTCCTGTGGCGGATGATGGGCAAGATGTGCTCTTTGAAGTAGTCCATGTGGTGTCTTGAGTAGTCCTTTGGTTCTTGAGGTTCTGCGAATGCGTCCAGTCCGCAAAATGATGACGACCTGGGGAGCACAATGGGTGAGGGGCGGTTGCGTTTTGTCATGGTTGATGGGTGGGGGGTGTGTTGTGAAATTGCCTTTTCTTTTTCTCTAAAAAAGTAATTCAATTTTATTAAAATTGAAATGCTTTTTCATCTAGCAATAAAAGGCAATTTCCCAACAACAGCAACAGCAACAATGGACGCATTCTACTCGCCTCTCAACGCCAAGGGCACCTGCTTCCGCATCGTCATCGTCTCGCCCACCGCACCCATCAAGACTCCCAAGCACATCAAGACTAAGAACAATAAGAATTAAGATGTAGTTTCTTTAATAAAGGAGAATCCTTTTCTCATTTGTGGAGAGAAAGTCGGTGCAATCCCGACCTGAAATGTTATAATTCCAATAATATTGATTCTCTACATAATTTTATTGCCTTCTTTTTTATTTTAGAAAACTCTTCTTCATCTTCAGGACCAAATGACGTCTTATTCGCTTTCGCCAGTTCAGTTTTCTCTTTTTCTGACCAATTTATCACATCTCCTTTCGAATAATTTGACAAATTAATCATTTGCTTCTTATAAAGTGCACGTTCTATCGTGCTCAATCCCTGTCCATTATCTACACTCCATCCATCTTCATTCTTAACGTGACATTCTTCTTTTTTTAAGTCGGCACAATGAATTGGACGTTCCGTGAGAGAATACCGGTTTATATTCTCTTTAAACACTTTGGCAATGAAACGATCATACGTTAATTCACCTGCTTTCTTTGAAACTTCCATTGGTATTGTTATATTCTTCACAAACTCAGTTAGAGTAATTGCGTCTTTACACTCTGTGTTTAGAAACACATTTACTGAATAATTATTAACAACATTATTGTTACCAATGAAATTGTTTTGCTGTTGTGATGTAGTTTGATGTAGTTCATTCATCTGTTTGTGCAATTCACTTAAATCCAATTTATTCTGTGCTATAAAACTTAATAATATACTCTTAAGTTGATCCACATCGCTTTCATCGTCAGCGTTTCCTTGTTTCCAATTGGTTGGGCTTACTGTTATTCCGTCACAATTTTTCTCATGCTTCCACTTTCCAGCACGGGTTTGAAATAAACGGTCGCAATTAGCACACGAATATGTCAATAACTTAAAGGACTTTGTTACTGTGGTTCTAGCATGCCTATCCGTTTCCAAATGGCGGGTAAAATGATGTTTATAGGGTGTTGAGTATTTACAAGGTTCACACTGGTATTCCATCTTATTTTATAACAACATACTTTATTTTTAAGTATTTTGCTTAGGAAACGCTTAATTGGTTGAGACTGGCGAACATTTATCGTCTTATAATGAAAATCCTTAAAAATCACCTTACCATAGGATGGTCACGTCGCAAAAACAAGGGGTTTCGGAAAGGTCAAAATGTTTTCCAAGAATTTCAAGGGGAAAAATGCCAAAACTTTTTGAGTTATCAAACTACCATTTTTTTAAGATCCCAACTCTTTCAACTAACTTTTAAGTGAAACAACATGGTTTCTTACTTGTTTCAGTCTTGATTTTGAGGGACCAAAGGTTCCTGTGGAAAACAAGTTATTCGTTCCCGAAGCCGGTGAAAAATACTTCAAGTCACTCCGAAAACCGTGCAATCTAACCTTTCTCTCCACACATCCACTTTCAATACACATTAAATCTAAGTTGATTCAATGTGAATCCACCGCGAACATGACACCATTTAAACTAACATCCAACATCGGTAACCCGGAAATGAGTGACATAACAAGAAATGAGTGATAAAAATGTCGAGAGAAAAAGGATTCAAGACACTCCTATTTTATTCATCGCATCTTTTATGTCAACAGCATCACTGAGAACATTTATTGAATGCTGTTTGTTTCTCTCTATGTCTTCATCATTTTTACCTCCCATAACACTGCCAAATGCTTTCATATATGTATTTGATTGAGGTTTATCCGCATCCCATACTTCGGTTTTCTTGTATAATTTGTCCAAATTCACCACATGTCCGTTACGAATTTTGTTGAATGCCGAATCTATCTTTGTCTCATCGCCTGATTGCCACTCATTGCCAACCATCATTAAAAACTTCTTACGCTTTTTGTCTCTACAATAAATTGGATATTCCTCTGGACTCAATGTATTTAAGTTATATATTATTACCGATGCGTACTTCTCTTCTGATGACTCAGTTATTTCCATTGGCACTTCTAATGAATCCACGAATTCCATCCAATCAACCGCTGTCTCTTTGCGTTGTTGTAGGAATACATTAACATTGTTTGTTGTATTGTTACTGTTTGTCATCGTTACATTTGTGTTTGATGAATTCACCTTGCTAATTGCTGTGGCAAGAAGTTCAAACATTTGCTTTAATTGACCCTGTTGTTCCTCGTTTTGCACTCGTTGTAGTTCGATTTGTTCCTTTAAGACTGATATTACGTCTGCCGTGTTTTCTGTTTCCATTTGGGCATTTTCTGTTTCCGAGTTTCCCGGCTTACCAATTACACAGGTGTATTTTGTTCTATGCTTCCATAATCCCGCTCGGGACTGATACACTTTACTGCACACTGAACACTCGTATTTAGGTGGGGCATCAAATGAGTGTGATGTATTGTTAGTGTGCTTCTTGGTGAGTAGATGTCTATTGTAATCACATCGGTCAGCCGTAAAATATCCACACGGTTCGCACTTAAACATTTTATATACTAACAACATACTTTCTTTATATGGGTTTGTTTCCTAAATGTTTCCTACGAGGAAACAAATTTCCCGGCTTACTGACAACATTTTTACGTCTCATTCCAAAAATCACATTTTCTCTCCTTACCATCACTTGGTCTCAGCGCAAAAACACCACTTTTTCGGAAGGGATTCCTATTGTTGGACAACTTTTTCGATGTCTGGGGTCCAAACTTTTTATGTTTTTAACTTGCGTTTTTTAAGATCCCAACTCTTTCAACTAACTTTTAAGTGAAACAACAAGGTTTCTTACTTGTTTCACTCTTGATTTTGAAGGACCAAAGGTTCCTGTGGAAAACAAGTTATTCGCTCCCGAAGCCGGTGAAAAATACTTCAAGTCACTCCGAAAACAATGCAATCTAACCTTTCTCTCCACATATCCACTTTCAATTCACATTAAATCTAAGTTGGTTCAATGTGAATTCAGCCACTATTTCAACTAACATCCAACATCGGTAACCCGGAAATGAGTGACATAACGGGAAATGAGTGACAAAAATATCGAGAGAAAAGAATTCATTATATTTAATTCACTTTCACATTCTCTACTAAATTCGTTTCAATGAGAAAACAGAGTTCTCTTTATTTTTTACTTATTCAAAACAATACAAGTCTTTTTTTTGTGTTTTTCTCTCACTTTGGGTGTTTTTCTCTCACTTTGACTCCTCTGTCTCACTGCTGCTGCTCGCGTCGACATCCAGGATCTTGAACTTGTTGGCTTGAGGCTTCACGCTTACTTGAGGCTTGAACTCCTGGGATGTTGCTGTCGGCGTCGTCTTCACCTTTATCTTGAACGTCACCAGTGGCTCTTGAGCTTGCTTCGGGGCTGCTGGAGCACGACGTGTGTACTTCACCACGTTCCAGAACCACGGCTTCCCTTGCTCGTAGTGCACCTGTGCTGTCTCACCTGCGTCCAGTTGATCCACGAGGTCCTTCGCTGTTGCGTTCATCCTGCTGAAGCTCACACGGGCGGTCACGTTCTTCTTCTTCTCGTCGTCGAACCCAAACACCTGAACCTCCTTGATGTATCCCCAGTTCAGTTGCTTGAAGACCCAGAACACGCGACGCTCCGTTGCCTCCTTGTCCTTCCCGCGGTACAGGAACGGGATGAACATCTCGTATGCCACCTCCTGCTGCTGCTGCTGCTGTTGCTCCATCTTTGTTTCTTTGCTTGGTTGGTTGTCTTCAAACTTGCTTTTCATTACTTTCGATTTTTGTATTTCAATTTTTTTTCAATTATCTCTTATTCTCCTTTTCACTATTTTTATTACTTCTTCTCTTCTCATACAATTAGAAAACATTTCACTTCACTTCACTTCACTTCACTTTACTTCAGTTTTACCGACGACACGTTAAGAACGCTTCTCTCGAATGCCGTGTAGAAGCCCGGCAGCACCTCATCTCCAATTGAGAATGCGTCTGACAACTCTCCATTCAGTTCTAT
>Ga0187844_10000398_pt1 | contig 33918 bp, 24 predicted proteins | sample SpaLakP09_SKY_50_FD_134517 | JGI IMG/M metagenome (GOLD analysis project Ga0187844, IMG submission 134517) | Oligotrophic lake water microbial communities from Sparkling Lake, Wisconsin, USA - SP09_SKY_50 | ecosystem: Environmental > Aquatic > Freshwater > Lake | place: USA: Sparkling Lake... | reverse complement strand
GACCAATATTTATATCCTAATTTAAGTGATAAAAATTTTAATATTATGATTGCTTCCAAAAAAGAGTTTAATGATACTAAATATGATGGTACAATTCATAATAATATTAAGGAACAAGCTGATTTATTAGCAAAAGCTGATTTTGAATTACAGCCCCACCAAGCATTCGTTAAAAACTTTTTATCATTTAATACTCCTTATAATAGTTTGCTTCTGTATCATGGTTTGGGTAGCGGTAAAACGTGCAGCGCAATTGGTGTATGTGAAGAAAATAGAGATTACATGAAACAAATGGGAATTACCAAAAGAATTATCATTGTTGCTTCTGAAAATGTTCAAGATAATTTTAAATTGCAATTATTTGATGAAAGAAAACTCAAACTTGTAGATGGAATTTGGAATATTAGAGCTTGTACAGGTAATAAATTATTACAGGAAATAAACCCTATGAATATGAAGGGGTTATCTAAGGAAAAAGTTGTAAGTCAAATTAAAAACTTGATAAATACGTATTATATATTTTTAGGTTACGTTCAATTTGCAAACTATATTATTAAAACTATGAACTATGATAATGAAGTTCAAAGAGAGAAAATCAATAGAAAAACGCAAGCCCAAATGTTAGAAGATAATAAAAAACCTACAAAAACGAAAATTCAAATGTTACAAGATATTAAAATAACTTTAAATAAAAGAATAATTAACAGATTACGTGCTGAATTTGATAATAGATTTATTGTTATTGATGAAGTTCATAATATTCGTAAAACGGAAGATAATGAAAATAAAAAAGTTGCTATTAACTTGGAATTACTTGTTAAATCAGCACAAAATATGAGGTTTTTATTATTGTCTGCTACTCCAATGTATAATAGCTACAAAGAAATTATTTGGTTATTAAATTTAATGAACACAAATGATAGACGCGGTAGAATTGAAGTAAGAGATATATTTACTAAAAAGGGCGATTTTAAGAAAAATGGCGAAGAAATACTTACAAGAAAAGCCACTGGATACGTATCTTTTGTTCGGGGTGAAAACCCATATACATTTCCTTATCGAGTATATCCAAATGATTTTGCAAAAGAACACACATTTCCATTTATAAAATACCCTTCTTATCAGATGAATCTTAAAAAAATACAGCACGAAGATAAAAAACGTATTTTAAGTATTTATTTAAATACTATTGGCAATTGCAATAATTGTGGTAAATGTCAATATTGTTGTTATAAATATATTATTTACAATTTAAGGAATAAAAGTTTTTCTATTACTACAAAGACCGGTATTGTTAGAGAGATGCCTAGTTTTGAGAATATGGAATCATTTGGTTATACTTTGTTACAAACACCATTAGAATCTTTAATCATTTCTTACCCGGTGACTGGCTTAAAAGAAATACTTGATACATTGCCTGAAGATAAATATTCAGCAGATGCTGCAGAGAGTTTTTCGGATTCTACGCCAATTGAAGATGAGGAAGTAAATTCATTTGAATCAGAAACCGAAAAAACACATATATTATATAGAACCAAACTAAAAATAGAAGACGAAATTTATAGACTTACACAAAAAAGAGATCGTACTAAAGAAGAAGAAAAATGGAAAAAAATCAATAATAATATTAAAGAATTACGAAAAAAATTTAACGATGTATTACGTGATTTGGGTGAGAAATCTATTTCACTTCCAGATGATTCTCAAGAACTTGAAGAACTTGAAGAAGATGTGAACCCTGAAGAAGACGTTGAAGAAGAATCAAATAATGTTCCTGAATCAAGGATTAAATTTGAAAAAAAAATACCAGCAATAGAATATGATAATGAATCAAGTGATGAGTCTATTTTAAATGAAAAAATTCTTCCATCATCAACTGATAAAACTCTTGTGCCATCATCAACTAATAAAACTCTTCTTCCATCAACAACTGATAAAACTCTTGTGCCATCATCAACTAATAAAACTCTTCTTCCATCATCAACTAATAAAACCCTTTTACCATTATCAGCATCATACAATAAAACTAAAATTAGTAGTAAAATTAGTAAAATGAAGGGAGGAGTAAATGAAATAGATCCTCACCAACTAACAGGTAAAATAGGATTAGAGAGAATGATGGATTACGTTGATGAAAAATCTCCACCACAAAAAGGCGAATTTGAATATAAGAAATCAACTATTAAAAATTACGGCAAAATATTTTCTCAAGAGCTTATTGGTAATTACAGTTCAAAAATCAAATGTATTTTAGATAATATATTAAATCCTGAAAGCAAAAAAGTTGGTGAAGGAATTATACTTATTTATTCTCAATATATTGATAGCGGTTTAATTCCTATGGCTCTTGCTCTTGAAGAAATGGGTTTTACACGATACGGCGAAAATACGAAACCATTATTTAAAAACAAGCCGTCTAGTATCGTCGATGCGAGAACAATTGCGCCACCAGCAGATAAAAAGAATTTTATGCCTGCACGTTATGCTATGATTACAGGTGACCCAAGATTATCCCCAAATAACGATGCTGAAGTAAAAGGGATAACAAATGAAGAAAACAAAGATGGTAACAGAATAAAAGTGGTTTTAATTTCAAAAGCAGGTTCAGAGGGCATCGATTTAAAATTTATAAGACAAGTTCATATATTAGAACCATGGTATAATATGAATCGTATTGAACAGATCATCGGTCGTGCTGTTCGGAATTTTTCCCATAAAGACTTACCATTTGAAAAAAGAAATGTAGAGATTTTTATGTATGGAACTATTCTTGGGGATAATAAAGAAGAAGCGGCGGATTTATATGTTTATCGCGTTGCTGAATTTAAAGCCGTGCAAATCGGAAATGTTAGTCGTATATTAAAAGAAACAGCTGTAGATTGCATTATTAACCATGACCAAACCAATTTTACACAAGAAATAATGAACGCAAGTCTGAAAGAACCAATTACACAAGAGCTTTCAAATGGTATGATTATTAGAGATTTTAAAATAGGTGATGCACCATTTTCTCCTGCATGCGATTATATGGCTAATTGTAATTATGATTGCAGACCAGACAAAAAAATTGATGAGGATAATTTAAATGAAGATACGTATAATGAAAATTTTATTATGATTAATAGCGAAAAAATTTTACAAAGAATTAGAATGCTTATGAAGGAAAGCTATTTTTATAAGAAGGATATACTTATAAATTCTATACGAACACCAAAAGAATATCCTTATATTCAAGTTTACGCTGCATTAACACAACTTATTGAAGATAATAATGAATTTATTACTGATAAATATGGAAGAAATGGTAGACTCGTAAATATTGGTGATTATTATTTATTTCAACCTATCGAATTGAGAGATAAAAATATCTCTATTTTTGATAGGTCTGTTCCAATAGACTATAAACATGATATGATTGATTTTAAAATAAAAGAAGACATTACAAAAAAAGTTATGGATGACAGAAATATAAATAAAATTATTCAAGAAGAAGGAGAAAGAAAAGAAGGAAAAGAAGAAAAAGAAGGAAGAAAAGAAGGAAAAGAAGATTCTGAAGGGAAAAAAGTATTGGATGAAATGAAGACAAATATTGAAATAAGCAAATCGTTTTCTAAACAAGCCAAAGTACCTAGAGGTGACGATAATTGGTATAAACATTGTGGAATAGTAATGAAAAAAATGTCCAAAGAGTATCCTGAATCAGCAGCTTATTTAATTGAGATTATTGTCTCACATATGATCGATTTATTATTATTTGAAGAAAAAGTAGACTTAATGAACTACTTATATTCATTAGATAATATTGTTCAAAATTCGATAGAATGGTATTCTAAAGATTATTTTGAGAGAAATAGTATTAAAACAAAAACTCATGAAGCATTTATATTGTATAAATTAAATAAGGAAATGATTATGATTTTAAATGAAAACAATAAATGGGTTCCGGCTAGGCCTGAAGATAAAAAAGAGATTGCAAATAGCAAAGAAACTAAACAACTTTTAAAATTTGACATTAATGATTACAATAAAATTGTGGGGTTTGTTGGGTATGAAAAAAGTAATAAATTTTTGGTATTTAAAACGAAAGATATGTTGGCAAAACGCGATACAGGTGCACGATGTGATGAATCAGGAAAAGACAAAACAATGAAGAAACTAAATGAAATAATAGGGGAAGAAAAATATACAAGCGAAAGTACAAAAATTAAAAAAGATGCAGAAGGTAATATTATTAGAGAAGCAATAGGACAGGTTGAATTATGTGTCATGCAAGAATTTATTTTAAGATTTTTTGAGACCACCAAGAAAGATGATAAAAAATGGTTTTTAACACCTGAAATGGCAATATATTTTAAACTTTATACAATTTTTGTTTAGATAAATTATACAATTTTTGTTTAGATAATTATATTTTTTTATTTATTTTAAATAAAATTGAAAAAAATATAATTAAAAGATTATATGTATATACAATATAATAATGGAAGCTGCAAGTAAACCAGTAAATCAAAAGATGAAAAGGAGAGAAAATAGATTTCAAACGATTTATTCTAAAGGTCTCATTTCTAGGAATCTAGTTTTACCTATTACTGCTATTGGTAAAAATATTAATGAAATTATTGAAGAAAATATTAAAAGTAATTTTGAAGGGAAATGTCTTGTAGAGGGTTTTATTAAACCTAATTCAACAAATATTATTTCATATTCTAGTGGATTAATTATAAAGGGTTGTTTTGTGTCATTCGAAGTAATATTTGAATGTGAAGTTTGTTTTCCTGTTGAAGGAATGCTTATATCATGTGTTGCAAGAAATATTACTAAAGCTGGTATAAAAGCCGAAAGTTCCAATGAGGTCCCATCCCCAGTTATAGTATTTATTGCACGTGATCATCATTATAATAACGATTATTTTGCAGATATTAAAGAGGGTGACAAAATAAATGTTAGAGTTATCGGCCAACGGTTCGAATTAAATGATAAATTTGTTTCCGTCATTGGAGAATTAGTAAAATTAAAAGAAAGAGAGAATGGTTTTAGACCTAAGGAAGAAAATAAACCACGTATTGAATTTTAATATTATTTATCTTATTATTATTATTATTATTATCTATCTCGCAATTACTATACTATGAAATCCATTTATATAAAATTCATTTATAGGAGTATAAAATCCTTTTGATTCTTTTTCAAAAATTTCTATTTTTACATTATTATTTTTTGAATATTGAATAGCAGTATTTTTATCGTGTATTATTATTATATCACTATCATGAGGGTTATATATATAAATATATTTTTTATTATTTATTGAGTTACTTAATTTGTCAAAGAGTGAAAATCTATAAGTCTCTATACAATCTTCCATAAATTTATATATTTATAATAATACATTTTTAATTTATAAACTTATTGTACTAATATAAAAACAATTTCATATGTTAATATAAAATGGAAGCTTTTACATCGACAAATGAAATTAACAATTTTTCGGTAAGTGAACTAAATTACATACGAGATTCTATTGAAAATATGAATAAATTTAATCAAATTGAGGTTCTTAGAATTCTAAATAAACGTAATGACGTAACTATAAATGAGAATAAATATGGCATTCATATTAATCTTTCAGAACTTAACAAGGGAATTATTGATGAATTAAATGTATATATAAATTATGTTAAAACACAAGAAAACACATTGAATTCTATTGAACAGCAAAAAGAAGATTATAAAAATACATATTTTACAAAAGATATTAAAGATAATAGCAAATTATTTAGTAAGTAAAATGGTAACGATTTTTGAAACGAAAAGATATAATGATGTAATAGTAAATCAATTACAAGATTATATATTAGATGAAAGAAATATGGAAAAAGTATTAGAAATGAAAATTTTTCCTGCAAATTTAAATAAGGAAAAAAAACTGGCAACGTATATTAGACCTAATAAACAAATGTTTATTCCTAGAGAAAAAGACACGCTTTTTTGGTGCTTCTATATTATAAAAAATGGTGATATGAAATATGAAACAATGCAAAACAAAAATGAATTAATGGCAAGGCAAATTAAAATTACATATGTCGAGAAAATTAGAAAGGAAAAAAAAACTGTGAAAATATATAAATTTGACACTATTAGTAATATTGAAAGCAATTTAGTAAATGACAATTGTATAAGCCCTAAAACGTTTTTTACCTTATGTGCTATTGAAAATATCAATATTATTTACATAACAAAAAAAACATATTTTGAATTATTAATGAATGATACAGATGAACTATTTATTGTGTATGAAATAAATAATGGAGGAAATGGTAAATATAATATTAAATATGGGTTTGAATTAGGAAATACTGAATCTATAAATAATATAAAAAGTCTATTTTATAGAGTTGATAATATTGATAAACCGATAAAATCAATTAGTTCATACAAAACGCAAGAGTTAGTCGAAATTTGTAATAAATTAGCAATTGAAACAGTTAATAAAGATACGAATAAGGGAAAATCTAAAAAAAATTTATATGAAGGAATTTCTCACTATTTTTAAATTTAAAAAAAAATGAACAACAATTTAAAAATATGTTTTATTATATATATAACAATGAGTTCTATTGAAAAATCAATTATTTCTAACATAAAGGCTGATATTGAATCTATTGATTATGGCGTACCTGTTTTAAATTTATCTTCATCTCCAAAACCTATGAAAGAGAAAGAAAAGGAGACGGAGAAAAAATATACTCCTAAGTCACCTGATATGCCACCACCACCTCCAGAAAAAAGATATGAACCTAAGTCACCTGATATGCTACCACCCCCAGAAAAAAGATATGAACCTAAGTCACCTGATATGCCACCACCACCTCCAGAAAAAAGATATGAACCTAAGTCACCTGATATGCCACGCCCAAATACAAATGAAGCCCCACAAAATGAAGTTCCTCAAGAATTATTTGCACAAGGAGAAGGAGAAGAAGAAGAAATAGTTGAAAATACAAAAGATAAAAAAGAACTAGAAACTCCTCAAGTAAGGTTTAATAAGCTTGTGAAATTATATTATTTAATGAATACAAATAATGTTAGTTCAAGTATAAATCATGAATTGGAAGTTAAATTTGGAACAAAAGGGGTAAAACATTTAACACGTAATGATTATGATAATGTTATTAAAAAATTGAAATCATTGGGTTTTACTACAAGTAACACTTCGGGAAACAACTATTTACGTATAAATTGCGAATACAGAGACCAAGGTATTTTAAGAATGTCAACAAATGTAAGAACTGAAATTTCAGGAATACACAATATTCAAGATTATTGTAAAAATAATGATATTAAAAGTATCTATAAAAATTCTCCTACCGCAGTTAATTTTATACAAAAAAAACCTACAATATTCAAGGAACAAAAGGTTTTCCCTGTTGACTTTAATGACTTTAATTTTAGAGTTTCATATCAAACGGAAGAAGAAGTTAAACAAGGGGTAAAATATTTTATAATGGAAAAATGGAAAGACACAAAAAAAGAGTTTCGTTATATTAATCGTGTAACTTTTGAACACCCTGGTTATCCCGTATTAGTTGATATTAGTATTGTGAAATCCTCCTCTAGAGGACCGGACAATAAAGGTAATGAAGGGAGAGGTCCAATGATAAAAGTGCGCAATATAGCGGACTCTAATGTATTTAATAACCCTGAAGTATTTGAAATTGAAATTGAAATAAATAATAAAAAAATTGGTCACTCTACAAAATTTAATTCGCATGATGCCATATTAGAGTCATTAAGAAAAGTAATTAAATTTGTATTAGGTGGATTACAAAAAACAAATTTTCCTATTTCATATCCTGAACAACAAGAGACTATACAATCTTATATGAAGTTAATTTGGAATAATGAGTATGACCCAAGAAAAAGAGTATACAATAGTAATTTTATTGGTCCAAACTCTATAACGTTACAATTAACTAATATTGCACCTATTGATGAAAATTCGAATGAACCTAATATAAGAAAAGACTTTGTCGTAACAGACAAAGCAGATGGTGAAAGACATTTGATGTATATTTCAGATAAAGGAAAAATTTATTTGATAAATACAAATATGGATATTATATTTACAGGAGCAAAAAGTAATAATGAAAATTGTTTTAATACTATTATTGATGGTGAATTAATATTACATAATAAAAAAGGGCAATTTATAAATTTATATGCGGCTTTTGATATATATTATTTAAAAAAAATAGACGTAAGAAGTTTGACTTTTATGCTTTTAAAAGAAGAAATGGATGTGAATAAATCAAGATATAATTTACTCAAACATTTTATTTCATCATTAAATCCAGTCTCCATTTTGGATACAGGTGTAGCTGTAAATAAATCAGCAAAATCATTATTAGCTAATTTTAAAAAGGGTGAATTCATGGTATCACCTATACGTATCACAACCAAGGATTTTTATCCTATGCTTTCTAAACAAACTATATTTAATGGTTGCGAACAAATTTTAAAAAAAGATCGCGAAGGACGTTTTGAATATACAACAGATGGTCTAATATTTACACACGCTTTTTACGGCGTTGGTTCAGATATAATAGGAAAGGCTGGACCAAAAACAAAAATTACATGGAATCATTCTTTTAAATGGAAGCCTCCTCAATATAATACAATCGATTTTCTTGTAACGACTGAAAAAGAAAGTAATGGCAACGATGTTGTAAAGCCTATATTTGAAGATGGAATGAGTGCTGAATCCGCGGTTCAGTTTAGCGAATATAAATCCATCGTATTAAGATGCGGTTTTAGTGAAAAGAATGACGGATATATCAATCCATGTTTAGATATTATTGAAGATAATTTACCACAATATAGTCAAGTGCAAGTGAAAGACGAATATATCCCCAAACGATTTTATCCAACTGAACCATATGACCCAAATGCTGGTCTTTGTAAAATTATGTTAAAAATGGATGATTCCGGAACACGACAAATGTTCTCAGAAGAGAATGAAGTATTTGGTGATAATACAATTGTAGAATTTAGATATGATTTTGAGAGAGAAGAAGGATGGAGATGGGTTCCATTACGAGTAAGATATGATAAAACAACCAGATACTTAAGAGGTGAAAACGAATATGGAAACTCTTATAGAACATGTAATGAAAATTGGAAATCAATTCACCCTTCAGGTCGTATAACATCTGATATGTTGTCTACAGGGTTAGGTATACCAGATATATCTATATGTAAAGATAAATATTATAATACACCAGCAGGCAAATTCAAAACAGAAGCGATGAAAAACTTCCATAATTTATATGTGAAAAAGAAGCTTATAAATGGTGTATCCAAACAAGGTGATACATTGATTGATTATGCTTGTGGAAAAGCTGGCGACTTATCAAAATGGACCAGCGCAAAATTATCATTTGTATTCGGTGTCGATTATTCGTCAGACAATTTAGAAAATCGTTTGGACGGAGCGTGTGTCAGATTTCTAAAAGCAAAAAAAACAGATAAACATATGCCTTTTGCTTTATTTGTAAATGGCAATAGTTCTCACAATATTAAAGATGGTTCTGCCATGTTAAACGATAGAGCCAAACAAATTACAAAAGCGGTATTTGGAAATGGACCGAAAGATGCAGACACTATTGGCAAAGGTGTCGCAAGACAGTATGGAGTAGGCGAAGATGGCTTTAATGTATCTTCATGTCAATTTGCAATTCATTATTTCTTAGAAAGTCCGGATACTCTTAAGGGATTTATGAAAAATTTGACTCAATGTACAAAAATAAATGGGTATTTTATTGGAACAGCCTATGATGGCAAAACAATATTTAACTTATTAAAAAAGACAAAAACGGGTGCGAGTATCCAAATAGTAGAAGATGAGAAAAAGATATGGGAAATTACCAAAGGTTATGGTGCTGATAATTTTGAGGATGATTCTAGTTGTATTAACTATAGAATTGATGTTTATCAAGAATCTATAAATCGATCTATTTCAGAATATTTAGTAAATTTTGATTATCTTGAGCGTGTTTTATTTGCTTATGGTTTTAAACCAATCACAAGAGAAGAAGCGAATGATATTGGTCTCCCTGAAGGAACAGGTATGTTTAGTGAATTGTTTACAAATATGTTGGAAGAAATTAAAATTAATAAGTTCAAGGCAAAAGATTATGGTGAATCACCTAATATGTCATCATATGAAAGGAAAATTTCATTCTTAAATAGATATTTTGTTTATAAAAAATTTATGGAGGTTGTTCCGGAAAATGTCAACATTGAATTAGGAGAATACGAACAAACTGAAATAAATAGAGATAGAAAAGAATCAATTCATGCTATTAATGTTGCAAAAGAAGAAGTGCAACAATTAAAACCAAAGGTAAGAAAATTACGCAAAAAATTACTATTAATTGCTGCCACAGAGGCTCTAGATGATGTAATACCTCAAGCAGAAGTTGTTGAAAAAGAAATGAAAAAAGAGAAAAAAGAGAAAAAAGAGAAAAAGGAGAAAAAGGAGAAAAAGGAGAAAAAAGAAGAACCAACTGCTAAAAAAATCAAAATCATTATAGAAGATAGTGATGAAGATTAAAAGTTTGATTAATGTGAAATAATCACTTAAATAAAAATATATAATATATAATAGTATAACAAATGAGTTATTATATATTACCAAAAAATAATAATAATATTATAGTTGATCCGTATAATGATAACGATACAGAATGTTTACCTTTTATTTCATTAAGTATACAGAGTTATTACACTCAAATATATAATCAAATAAATTTAATATGTGAAAACGAACACGATACAACGTTTAGTACAATTGTAGAATTAATAAAAGTTATAAATCCTTATGAATTTATTTTTTCAAAGGTTCCTGGATCTAAGTTCTCTGTTAGCAAATTGAAACCACAAACCAATTTGTTTTATGATTTTTTAGAAATAGTAATAACATTAAATATTTTTGAATCTTTTAAATCACAAAATATAAATACATTACATATTAGTTCTAATTATGAAGATACGATTGAATGTTGTGAAATGGTAAGAGAGAATTATTGTGATGATACTTTTTTTTTTAAAAAAAATGAAGAAGAAATATTTAGATCTTTAACAGAAAGAAATCTTGATTTTATATTTATTGATACAACAGATAATAACTGTAATAGATATTTGATTAATTTAATTCAAGCTGTAATGATTATTTTAAGATGTAATGCAAAAAATGCTAACACTATAATTAAAATTGAACATACTATATATAAACCTGTAATAGATATATTATATCTTTTATGTTCTTTATTTGATAAAGTATTTATAATTAAACCTAATACAACTAATATTACAACATTTGAAAAATATATAGTGTGTAAAGGTTTTATATATGATGATACTAAAAATGAAAATTATAAAATAAATTATTACAAGTTATTAGTATTTTTGAAAAAACTAGAAAATAAAAATATTATTTCTATTGTGAATCAACCAATGCCTTATTATTTTCTGAATAAACTAGATGATATAAATATTATACTAGGGCAACAACAATTAGAGGCTTTAGACCAAATAATAAATATTTTAAAAAATAAAAATAAAGAGGATAAACTTGAAACAATTAAAAAAAGCAATATTCAAAAGGCGGTATGCTGGTGTGAAAAATATAAAATACCTTGTAATAAATTTACTGAAAAAACCAACATTTTTTTACCGATTGCGAAAGCACATAGTTATGAAGAAGTGTAAAAAATATATAATTATGTAAAATATATATAATTATGTAAAATATTTATCGTGATGTAACGCCTGTTGTTGTATTATACGTATTCGGAGATTGTGAAAAATGATTTGAACTTTTATATGTTCCCGGATAATAACGATAAGGACTTGGTTGTGTAGCTGGATTTTGGTATTGAGGTAATTTGTTGTAATAACAATATTTTTTGTTTTGAAATGGTCCAGATTGTCTAAAATTAAGAGGATATGGTGTATTACACTGCGGGGCTTTGTTTTTAAGAAGATTCGCATAATTGTTTGCGTTTCCAGCATAAACTTCATTGGCCGTTACTAATTGTGGTCCTGTATTATTATAATTTTGAATAGAAGCAGCATTGGTAGATATTGTATCCACATTCAATTTGAGCATTCTTGTTGAACTAGAAACAGCACCTTGATTAGCAAATTGATAGTTATTTGGTTTATAAACAACCAGTTGACAAGCTGCTGGATTCGATGGACCAGAAAGAGGCATTCCTGAATATGGATTATTGATAAAAGTTTCGAATATATTTAATGCACCTGGTTTTTGTGATTCTGACAATCCATTAATCCATGCAAAAAATCCTTGTATGGAGTTTATATTCAATCCATAAAAACTGTTTACTTCTATCTGTGTAAGAATATGTTGGCTTACCATAACGGCGATCATTTGAGAAATCAGTGCGTTTTCAGTAGCATCATATATTTGAGCGTTGGGTTGGCAATTAGCTAAGTATGTATTTGTTAAAGCTAATGGACTACCAGGCTTAACGTTTGATTTATTATCAACAGAAATATAATATGGATTAGACTCATATACAGAATTATTTGGCGATTTGTAAGATAAAAAGTTGAAAGATTGTTGTTCGAATGTTTTGCATCTATTTTGTAAATATTGCTTTGTTGTGGTATAATAATTGGGTTTTAGGTTTGTACTAGCATAAATAGCCCTTCTCTTAGCCTTATATTCTTGATTACAACATAAAATAGGATTTACTACATTTGGCTCTGGATTATCTGTCAAATATGTTGTGTTTGGATAATAACTGGAGACTATCCCTACACCTTGACACGTTTGGCAATCTTTTTGTAGTTGATCAACTCCATTTATTTCATTTGGCGGATTTAGTTTTACAATAAAACAACCTGGTTTGTCTTGCATCTCATTAAGTAATCCTGAACCTCCAAACCCGCCTCCTAAGGAAGTACCTTTACTTGAGGCAACATATCTGTTCATATTGTAATTTATTAATGCTGCTTCGTTAATATTTAATTCGATATTTTGATTGTAAGGGTCTTTTTTTATCAAATCATTTGCTTCTACTGGTTGTGATGGAATAACCCTTCCTTTTCTAAAATGTTTAATAGGTCTGGCTAATCCAAAACCAGTTTGAAACACGTTTCCAGGATCATTGTTTGTAAGAGGTCGAATATGACCGGCTGCGGTTCCAACAGGATTACTAAAAGCTCCTGTTCCTTTCCATGGTTTATATTGTTTAAGATAATATGTACTATTATGATTATAACCTGATGCAGGCATTGATTGTCTCATTCCTAATGGATAATAAGCTGTAGACATTTATATTATTATGGAAGAAAATAAAAACTAATATTATATTATATTAATGTTCTCATTGATTAATTCTCTCGTAATATTTTTTGGGTTATTACTTCTTTATCAAATATTTTTAGCATATGTTGGAAATTATATTGTAGAAGGATTAGAAAATCAATATCAAGCATACGATACAAATAACCCATCTAATGCTCTTATTTTAGCTCAACAAAATGCAGGAAATATAAGTTTTTTAAAACAACAAGTAGATAGTTTATTAGGACTAAACAAACAAGTAAAAGATATAAGTGGAAATGTTGTTCAATTACAAGACCAAATGAATCAAATGGTTGCTGCTCAACAGCAATATGCTACTCAAATGACAGGTGGTCAGGCACCTAATATTACAGGCGCTGTATAAAGTTTACACCGTGTTCTTATTATATTATTTTACAATTTATAAAAAATTATAAACTAATTTATATAAAATAAATATATCTATATAAATTAGTATAATGTCTAATTTATTTGAACAAGTATTAAGTGGTGCTCAAAATGTAGAAGAAAAATATTTAGGTCCAACATATCCTTATTATAAAAATATCAAAACACCCAAACAAATTGGTATGACAGATGAAGGTAGTTTACAAGCATTGGGTAAAGATATAAATGGGTTAATACAATATGTAGAGGTATTAGTTACTGGAAAAAGCCAAGCGTCATCCACAGGCGGCCCTTTAGGAAACAAGTTTTTTTTAGAAACAGGGCAAAAATGCGCCGCAAATAACAAATGCAGTAATCCAAATGACAAAAGCACATGCGAAAAAGTGAGTAGATATATTTATGTTGATAATGTGCCTGCAGGTAATATACCTTTTATTTCCCAAGGGTTAGGAGTGAATTTTTCGGAATTCAAAGGGTTAATTCCAGGAACTATGAGTAATTTAAATGTTTTGAACCCTTTAACTATTATGCAATCTTTTCTCTCTGGTTCTACTCCTGAATGTCGAGAAATAACAATGGAAACTATTACTCCTGACAATCTGAAATCAACTGAAACACATTATGTTACCACAGTAGATATTAAAAATATGGACCCTTGTAGTTTTAGAGAGAGAAGAAATCCTCTTACAGGAGCTGGTTGTAATGAGACATTTCAAAATACAGGTGGTGTTGCTGTAAATGCTGCTCCTGTATTACCAGATGACCCGCTTGCCCAACTATATTTTGCTAGTTTGGCTGGGATTGGTATTTTCATTTTATATCGCTTAATGGAAAAGTCAGGGTAAATAGAAGAAATATTTATAATAAAATTGAATATAAATTAATGTTATAAATTTATTATAACATTATATAGTCGTAATATGAATTTAATTATTGTTATCTTACTTATAAATTGTCTACATTTATTTGGTGACCCAATGGGCGGAAGAATAAACAAAAATCAATTAAGAGGCATGCATAAAAAGTATTTGGAAAAGTTATTACAAGAATCTTTTGTAACCACTTTTGATAGTATTTATCAACAAATAATAGATTCCGCAACATTAGGAAAAAATGAATACCAATTTACTATTATGTGTAGAGAATTACCAAATAGTAAGTGTGACATGCATAATGGTCATGAAGATTGGAAAAAAGAATACCCTAATAATATTATATCTACTACAAATTCGTATATTACAATTGAACAATATACAACAAATGTGATAAATGCTTTAAAGCAAACATTTCTAGACAGTAATATTACAAAATTTTCTAAAAACTGTTGCAACTATCATATTATTCAATGGTAATTAAATATCAATTATTTATATAATAAAAAATTGATATATTTATAAAACTTAAAGAATTACAAGGTTTAGAAAATCGGCGTTTTAAATGTCCAAAGGTGTAAAGAAAAATGCGGCAAAACTGGATTATGGTTATTTATTTATAGTATTGATGAACTAATAAAAATGTTATAAAAGGAAATTATAAGTTTGTTAGTAAACACTACATCGTGAAGGATAATTTTCGCATTTTCGGTTTCTAGTGGTAAAAAAGTTCCTTACACGTGTAGTGAAATTTTCATTTTTTTTTGGGCAAAGTTTTTTGGGGATTTCATTTTTGGACATTTTTTTTGTCCATTTTTCAAAAATGAAAAACAAAGTACCTGAAAATTCTTTTGTGAGACCATAATTGATTTTTATGGTAATGTCACCAAAAAAATAATTATAAATTTGTTACGATACTTTTTTTTTATTTTTATAAAAAAGAATTTAAGAGTTTTTTCCATTGACATATATATCAATGTTTAGCAATGCAAAAAACTCAAAAAAACTCATGAATTATATTTGTGAATTTTGTGACTTCTCATCATGTAACAAAAATGATTACAATAGACATATCCAAACCAAAAAACACTTAATCAATGGTTCTCAATGTTTTTCAACCTCAAAAACTCAAAAAAACTCTTATGAATGTATTTGCGGTAAGAAATATAAAGATAATTCTGGATTATGGAGACATAAAAAGAGTTGCTTACAAGAAAATAATGTAGATAATAACGAACTTATCGAAAGTCAGAATTCAGAAATACAAGAACTAAAAGATTTTATGAAATACTTAATGAAAGAGAATTCTGAAATGAAAAATATGATGATGGAAGTTATTAAAAATGGAACACATCATACTACAACACATACAAATAGTCATAACAAAACATTCAACCTCCAGTTTTTTTTAAATGAAACATGTAAGGATGCAATGAATATAATGGATTTTGTAGATTCTGTTAAATTACAATTGTCCGATTTAGAGAAAGTAGGCGAAATCGGTTATGTAGATGGTATTTCAAATATACTTGTTAAAAATCTAAAGGCACTTGATATTGAAAAAAGGCCTGTTCACTGCACAGATTTTAAAAGAGAGGTATTATATATTAAAGATGGCAATAAATGGGAAAAAGAAGAGCAAGAGAACAAAATAATTCGTAAAGCAATAAAGCATATAGCTCATAAAAATTCAAAAATAATTCCACAATTTAAAGAGAAATATCCAGATTGTAATAAAAGTAATTCAAAACATTCCGACCAATATAACAAATTAATTATAGAAGCAATGGGAGGTGCTGGTGATAATGATTATGAAAAAGAAGATAAAATAATAAGAAATGTAGCAAAAGAGGTTATTATTGATAAAGATAAATATATGCAATAATAAATTACCATACTTGATTAGTGGAATGCCACCACATTTTATCACCTTTTTTAATATTGAAAATAGTTCTAAATAAAAGAGACCTTGACAATGGAATATTGCACCTATACACATCTGGTGGATGCGCATTTTCGAGTAATTGTGATACCTCATTTAGCAATTTTTGACGTAAATTTATCGCAAAATGAATATAAAATAGTTTATAAAACGGAATTTGTAGTATAGCATTATCTGTAATATTAGTAACATAATCGCGTAAAAATTCATTACATATGGCGAGCCCAGATATATCAGCAATGTCTTCGTCTATCGTTTTTTTAGCATTATATTTCAATCCATCTCTTTTAGCCCACTCTTCATATTGTTTTAATATGTTTTTTTGTATTTTTTTGTATTTTTGTTTATCTTCATCTGTCCACCAATCGTGTCTATTACCATTTTTATCATATTTGCTACCTGTATTATCCAGAGCATGTGATAATTCGTGTGCAATTGTGAAGCCAATATTAGCAAGATTATAAGCGATTGTTCTATTATCTAAATCAATAAATGGTTTTTGAATATAAGCAGCTGGTATATATATAGAATTAATAGATGGTATATATTGTGCATTAACCGTATATGACTGATATGATAAAAATTTAATAGGGTATTCTGACCATGATACAATTGGATATGGTTGAACACGTTTACCTGTTAACGATATTAAATAATTTGATCGCCATGTTGAATAACTTATTAAATTACTATATAATTCATTATTTTTATATTTAATTGTGTTGGGAGGGTCTTCTGAAAAATCTGGTGGTTGTGCTAATAAAAACTTTACAGCATCTAATTTTTCCAAAGCATACTTTTTTGTTTTTTTTGACATCCATTCATTTCGCGTAATAATTCTTTTAAATACAATTCTTAATTCTTCAGCAATTTTTTCAACAAAATTAAGCTTTATTATGTCTACGTATTGGTTTAGGTATAATTTATTAATTAATTTATTAAAAACGGCACAAGTCAAAGCAGTTGCTTTTGTTTCTATACCACCCTCTTCTTTTTGCCCTCTCAATGTTTTTCCATAATATTCAAAATATATGTAAGACCAATCTTTCGTAAATCTAGCTAAACCCCTTATATATATCCATATCCAAAACCCTCTCCACTCATCAGAATCCCATTTTTCTAATAATAATTTTGTTCCGCATTTTAAGTAATTTATATTATTACATAAAAAAGTGGTAGGGATTGTTTTATATCCCAACTCTTTTGCAAATTCTGTCCAATTAAAATTATATTTTTCTGCTGCTTCTTTTGAAGTAATAATTATATTATCTGTATTAATATCTTCTTTACAAAAATACGCATCTATTATTTCATTTAGAACACCTGCTACATTAGTATATTCTTTGGCATCCTCTTTTTTTAATGTTGTTGAAAATAGATTTTTTAAATAGTTATTAAATTTATCTTTTGTAAATTTTTGTTTATATTCAGATTCACTTAAGAATCCGTATACCTGTAAAGTTTCAAAAATAAACGGAGAAATTTGTGAAATAAATTCATGAGAATTATATGGATTTGCCGTTACATTCCATACAAACGGGCTCTTAACTTTTATAATTTCGTTTTTATTGATAAATGCTAATAATTTCCATATATTTTTTTTATCAAGTCTTAATTCATCTAAATACTGAATATACTCATCAATCAACTTTACGCTGTTTGTTTTTGAATTATAATTAAGAGCAGATTCAAGAAAATTTTGTACATTATTAGATGCTTGTGTATTTGTTTGTTTTATATATGTTTTAATTAAATCAAAAATGTTTTCATACACTTTTTCCTGAATAACTCTTACATTATCTATTTGTGTAATATATTGTAGGTCTTTATTTTGAATATTTGAGTATATTTTTAACCAATTATAATTAATATATCCATAAAAATTATTTTTAGGGTTAATTTTTGAAGGAATACTATTAATAGAATTATTTAGTTTTTTAATATATTCCTGATTATATTTTTCATTTGTTTTTTGTAGTTCCTTATATGGTATATTTTTTGAATATTCTGTTTCAAAACGTGTAAAAGGGTCATAACTTACTTTTCTTGTTCTGTTATAATAATATTTCTTTCTTTTTGTATGATCTTTCATTATTTATATATAATGCTAAAATTATATATAAATATATTTATGTTTAATGTTTGCAAGATTTACTATGTTTATGATGTTTACAAGATTTACCGTTTTTGCAAGATTTGTTATGTTTATGATTACGACGTTTTGTTTTACCACCAACCCAATTATGAGCTTTTGCAGTAGCTAAACCAGAAACAGGTGCGGCTGCTAAAGCTATACCATTAGTAGGCGTATTGGGGTGAAAACCTCCGCGTCTACTACGTGTGCCCTTTTTACCACCAATATTCGGTTGATAAACTTGTTGTTGTTGAGTATTAGCTGGTTGAGTATAAGTTGGTTGAGTATAAGTTGGTTGAGTATAAGTTGGTTGAGTAGTGCCTTGACTAAACATATCTTTTAAACCTGAAAAATAATTTTTGCTACGACTCATCAAACTATTGTTAGAAACATTGTTATTCCACCAACTTGATAAACCTAAATCTAAATCACCACCTTTAATTTTACGTCCATATCTTTTTGGCATTTATATTATATTATAAGAAATTATATTATAATAATATTAATTTACTGTTTAATAACATACTTCTTATAAACAAAAAAAGCTGCTAAACCACCTAAAATCTCAACAATTATATATGGAATTAAATCAGCTTTAGCTAATTTTCCAGCGCTATAGAGCGAAATAGCTACAGCTGGATTAAACGCTCCGCCTGAAATTTTGCCACCTAATAAAAGAGCGATAGCTAATGCAGCACCAATAGCAGCCCAATTACCAGTAGCAAAAATAACAAATACAAGCAGCATACTGCCTAAGAATTCTACTAAATATTTATTCATTATAAATATTATAAATATATAAATATATAAATAAGTATAATATTTAGATTAGGGTAAAAGGGTTTGTGTAAGGGCGAGGACCAATAGCATTCTTCAAAAAGTCGATATATTGTTGTCCTTGTCCTTTAGATTTGTAATAGGCGTAAATTCTACCTTGCGAGCCAATTCTTGTACGAGGGCTACTAATAAGTAAAGCGGGACCAATACGTCCGTAACTTCCAAGTCCATAGGAAGGTGTCAAACTAGGATATGAGTATGGCATTATACATATTCTAAATATTTTATTTATTTTTTATTGTAAAATAAAAAAATTAATATGTAGATCTAACAATTGACCCCCAACCGCAGGTTGCTCCGTTTGATAAACTGTAATTCTGTATAGCTCCTTTCTTTTTAGGTGCTGTGCATCCACCAGAACGCACTCTTCTTATAGAACTTCTTGTTCCACTAGGATAATAATTTTTTGTAGAAATAGGTGTTGAATTAGGTAAATTAACTTTATATCCACTTTGTCCTACAGCATTACTTTTAACTATATTAACATACATAGATGAAGAAATAGGAGGTATGTAATTTGTATGGGATGATACTGGAACTTGTCTTTGTGAAGATGTAATAACATATCCTAAAGGCCCGGATGCTTTTCCTAAAGCTATTTGTTGTTGCAATTGTTGTGGATTTACGGATGTTCTTAAATATTGTTGTCTCATATTGGTATTCATATCAGCATATACTGGCTCTTGCATTGAATAAAATTGAGGTGGTGTTGGTCTAAGTCCTACTAATGTACCGTAACTGTGATATGGTATTTGCCCTGGTGTCTGATTGGTGCTTAATGGTCCTGTGATCGGAGCATTTACGTAATTATTATAAGAAACAGAACCTATATTTGTTGAAACCGCATATGGAGTAGTCATTAATATATTATAATATATTAAATTTTTTATTTTTCTCTCTTTACATAATTTGGAGTTCCACAAAACAAACAAGGTTGACTTAAAATATTTTTTAATATTTGAACATTATTATTGTGTTTGCATTTAATACATTTAAATATGTTAGGAAGGTGACAAATTAAAGAATTATTAAATTCGGTCTTTTGATAAATGATTTGATTTCTTCTATTATTATTCATAATTTATATAATAATTTATATTATTTTTTATAAAATTGTATTAATATATAGGTAATTAATAATAATATTAAAGAATATATTACACCCATATATGTATAAAAGTTTCTAACATTTATTAAATGATTAATGTCACTAGAACATTTTCCGTGTAAGCATTTTGCAATATTATTGTTTATTTGGTGTAAAAAATCGTAACCGCCATATATTCCTAATACAAGAGAATACAATATTAAAAGTATTGAAATAATTAAAGCATATATACTAGGAATATTATCCTTGTTATTTTTTGCCATATTATAAAAAAGAATACTTGATGCTAATAAAAGCATACACAAACTTTTTTTACTTATATAAGAATTTACTAATTCATTGATATTTTTATGTATATTTTCATTGTAATTTTGTGTCATTAATAATATATATTTATATAATTTTATTAAATTATAAAATTATAAAAAATATTTAAATATTAAAATTATAAAATTATAAAAAGTAAATTAATATCTTCTCACTGCTTTCCAAGCAACTTGACTAGCGTTAGATTGGTCTCCGCCATATGAAAGGTCGTTGTAGTTTTGGTTAATAGCTTTTTGTTTTAAATATGTAATATAGTCTGAACTATCATATACATATTTAACATTACAAGCAGCAGCAGGAATATTGTTAATAAGTTGTAATGTATTATAAGCGGCGGATGGTGTGCAACTATCAGAAATAGATCCGAAACGTTGTTTTAATCCACGTAAACCAGGTCTACTTTGAAATGACTGACAAGAACCACCACATGAATAATTTTCACGACTCAAAATATCACCAGCATTGTTGACTGCTCTAAATGGAGTAGTAATAGTTTGCTTTAATTTATTAACCTTTAATTGAGTTGGATATGTTGTATTCCAAGCGTTCTTTAAAGTAAAACGAATTTGTTCAAATTCTGGGTACCTTTTATCAACATTTTGTGTTTGTTGAGGCATCCAACCATTAATAGCACCTCCTGGGTTTTTTGGACTTATAGCAAAATTTGAATATGCTACATTAGATCCATTAAATGAGCTAGAATATCCTATAGATGTCGACATTTATATAATACTATAGTAAAAAAAGTTTACAGAAATATAACTTTACTAAAGATAAAATATATTTTTATATTATATAATGTTTAATTTTTTAATGTTAGTAAGTGCAATAGTCTTTATTACTATTGATTCAATATATTTAAATTTTATGAAAAATTATTTTCAAAAACAAGTCCAAAGTGTCCAAGGTTCAGCAATTAACATAAATTTTTTAGGTGCCGCTCTTTGTTATGTATTTTTAATAATAGGAATTAATTATTTTATAATTAAACCGCGTAAAAGCGTTAGCGAGGCTTTTTTGCTTGGTTTAGTTATTTATGGAGTGTATGAAACAACAAATTATGCTTTATTTAAGAACTGGTCTTTAGCAACTGTATTTATGGATACATTATGGGGTGGTTTACTTTTTGCTATAACAACTTATATTATTAATATTCTACGTAATGTATTTTAAGGATTTTTATTTATACCTCATAATAAATAATATATGGTAGAAAATAAAATGATACAACAAGAGAAATTATATTTATATTTGTGCTAAAACTTGCAAAATAAGAACTTAAAAAACAAGCAATCGCCATCATAAAACTATCTCCTAAAATAGCTCCAAATCCCACTTCTTTAGCATATAATTTGAAAAAATCAAGCATATAATTGTAACCTACTGGTACACTTGTAAAAAACCAATAAAACAATATATCGTGTATAATTTGAATTAGAATTGCCAAGAATGTAAATTTACATATGCTAAATTCTTCAAATATATATTTGTACAAAAAACGCGTGATAATAATACCTATAAAAAGAATAAGAATATCAGCTATTGTAGCGCTTAAATTAAATTTTTTATACCATTTTTTCAAATATACGGATTTAAATACACCATGATACAGTAAAAAAATAATAATTAAATCCGCGTTTAAACAACCATTTAGAATAGGTAAATAATCATTAATATTATAAAAGTTTGAAATATTTTTAAATATCATTATACAAAAATAATATATTTAAAAATAGTAAAAATAATAAAATAGAAAAAAATAAAATTTAAAAATAACGTGCTGTTTTTGAACGTGAAATTTTACGATTTTTTCTTGTTTTATTATTACTTCCACCTGTAATATCCTTTGACATTTTACATAGAGGGTCACAACCAAAGTTTGTTTTTAAATAAAAAGAGACTGCTGTTGTAGCAGACTTTAATTTAATATGTTCGAGCGAAATTTCTTTTCCTATTTTTGATAACAAATTAACTATATATGTACCTGTTCCTTTAATATCCTTATTCGTGCAAATAGTATCAATATATAAACTTTTACTGTTACACAAAAATTTAAGGGTAGCAAATCCATTTATTTTTTTACTTCTTGTTTGCGAAGATTCAATTCTTACTATTGCATCACAATCTTTTAACGAATCCTTTATATACAGCGCATGCAATCCATCACAAAATTTACCAGATGAACGTATATCTTTATACAATTCATCTCTAAATTTTTTGAATAAACTCACACTTTTTTTCTCTGTTTCATCCTCATTGGGATAAATTATTAAATTACCGGGGTTATCTAATAGGTGAGTATACTTACTATGTTTATAACTATTTTCTTTAATTATTTTTGGATTAAAAAAAAATATAGTATTTATTTTATCTGCATTTATTATTTGAGACATATATAATTATATAATAAAATATATTATATAATTTTTCTATAATTTTTCTATAATTTTATTTCTTTTTATTTAATGGTCCGTCATCAAACGAGGTGCTATATTCATTGTATTCAACTCTTGAAATAACAATTTGCATGCATAAGGTATTTCTACATAAGCAAAGTCAACTCTGTTATCACATGTTCTGCAATGGTGAATATGTTGTTCGTCATTATAGGATGCGATAAGTCCACATTTCTTACACACGAAGACTGAATATTTATCTGATGCGTCATACATTCTTCCTCTAGTAAATCTAGATGCTCCATGCGATACCATACAATTATGAGAAACAATACCATTGGCCAAGAATGAATGAGTGTTTTCTACTTCAATATCATAGACAGGATGTACACCTGCAGGACGAATGTCGATTACCTTTAATTCCATAGTTGGTAATCCAATACATTCGCTATTTACTCCATAGCAAGAGCTGTTATCAATATTTTTAATTTCTTCAACTGCTTCACTTTCTTCTTTATCTTCTTCTTCCAATAATTTTTTCATCTCTTCTTCCGAAATTTTATTGATTGGCTCGTCGTCATGTAAGAACCAATCTAGAGCTCCAATTTCTTTCAAGTATTCTTCTGCTGTGGGAAATGATTTACTAGTAAATTTACCAAACTTGGTTCCTTTTATTAAATGGTCAGTAATGTCATGTGTTGATGGAATGGCGTAAGGATGAATTAGTGGCTCTGTTAGTTGTAATTCTTTAACAGCTTGTTCGATTGCTTGTTTTGTATGAACAATTTTATTCGGGTATTCTTTTTTAATTTCGCTAAAATGTGTGAGTTCATCCACTTTTGCAACGAGCCAGTTATGTTGTCTTGTTACTTCATTTCTCAAACGTTTATAGGAAACCGCAGCTTCTAAACGTTGTGACTTGTGGCAACAATAACGGAAACCAATTTTATCGTGAAATGTAATTAATTCGTCCATATCCAAATGTAATGTTGATTGATAATTTCTAGCAGTTTCATTTTCTAGATTCTTGCCCTTGGAATAACTGGTTTCTTTAAAATTTTGAATTGTTACTTTATGAATATCAAATCGAGCTAATAAAGTTTTGATATCTTCCATCATTTTTGTAAGAGATTCCAAATATATTTTATTTTTAGTTTGTGAAAAGGAAATGGAAGTCAAAATGTCACGCTTTCCACGATGCATTCCAAGAACGCAAGTATGACCATCTCCGCCAAATAATCCACCTAAAAATTCTCTCACAATCGGTAAAGGACAGTTTGGTTCTAGAATGAATTCAGGTAATGTTCTTGGTTGAATAACTTTTTTACCAATTAATATGCCTTCCAATTGGACTATATCATTTAACAAAGCTACAGGAATTCTTACTTCATATAAATTTTTACATTTAAAATTTGTTTGTTTTGTATTACATAATAATTTTAAATCATTTACAAAACTATTAACATCAATGATATGTCCTAAAAATACTGATGCCAAATAGTTATTTTTATTTTTACCAATATGTCCATCTGTTATTAGATAACCAATTAATTTTGCTAAAACAAGAGTTTTCTTATAATTTTCCATCGTATTTGTTTTAAATAGTAAATCTCCTACTCGCAAATGCCAACCATTACATTCTTTTATTTCCTCATTAAAATCAGCGACTGGATAAGTAACACTAGATTTCACTTTTTGTTCGCCAACTATTAAATCTTTTGCTTTTATCCATTGATTATCAGAAGTAAGAATTGGATGTTCTGGTGTGCATACGTTTGTTCTACCATCTTCAAATGTTAGTTGAACACATTCACGTTCGCCTTTGTAAAGGAAACCTGTTTGTTTAGATGGAACCATTTTATTCGTTTTTTTATCCCATCCTAAAACTTCAAAATCGCACGACTTCATATTTTTAATTAAAACACTGAGACCATTTGTCGTCTCAATTGGTGTATTTTCATTTTCGCAATCACGTTCCATTTCGCCAAACCTTAACCCTCCATCTCTCGAGCGGCCTTCTGCCGGTTGCCTAGTTAAATTCACCATTGGTCCACAAGAACGACTATGAGCCTTGTCATTCACCATATGCTTCAGGCGTTGGTAGAACACTGGACCCATAAATACACTGCACTCGTGTTGTTCGCCAGTTAAACCATTGTATAAGAGTTCGTTTCCATTTGCTTCGTATCCTACCTTGAGAAGCTCTTTACAAATGTCTTTAATATCAAATTCACCAAAGGCAGTGCCATCACCAAATAAACCTAATTCAACAAGCACTTTACCAAGAACCGTTTCTTTTAGTTGTCCGATAGTCATACGAGATGGAATAGCATGTGGATTAATGATAATATCTGGTGTAACGCCTTTGCTCGTAAAAGGCATATCGCATTCGGGAATAATATTACCAACAGTTCCTTTCTGTCCGTGGCGACTAGAGAATTTATCACCAATAACAGGTTTTCTTACTGTGCGAATGCGAACTTTTGCAAAATTGTATCCTTCTCCATTTCTATCAATATAATTTTTATCAATGTATGTTTCCTCTACCGTTTTATACTTTTTGCTTTGGTCTTCATATTTAATGACTTTTGTATGGTCGTTTCGATTTTCTTTGATAGGTGTTACCTTGGCAATAATAATATCTCCGTTTTCAACTAACGTATTTTCAGGTATCACACCCTTTGAATTTACTTTATTATAATTACCAAATTTCATTCCCTTTGTTTTTGTAGAATCAGGCTTACATCTGATCTCTTCATCTCCATTAATTTTCTGTTTGTCTTCGTCTTTTTCCGTATGATAAACAGTTGTTAGCGATAATCCTCTGTCAATAGATCCCTGATTGATGAGAAGCGAATCTTCTTGATTATAACCAGTGTGCGTCATAATAGCCACGATTACTTGTGTTCCAGAAGGAATTTTATTCAGTTGAATTAAATTCATAATGCGTGTGTCGACGAGTGGACGCATCGGATAATTAAGCACATATGCTGTTTTGTCCATTCTGTTTTCGTAGTTTGTAGCATACACACCCATTGCTTGCTTCCCCTGAGCACAATTACTAGATAAGAAATTATTTCCAGCTATAAAACTATGATTATCTGATTCAACTGTAATATCAGATATTAAACGATTTTCTACTAATTCTACTGATTTAACCGGAATAAACAACATATTGTTGTATAATGTTGTTTCATTTATCCAATTTTCAATAGTATTTTCCTTTAAATTTCTCATTGATATTTTTCTATTATTTTTATAACTTCTTATAACATCAGAAACATAACTTATTTTTATATTCATTTCATTTGAAATTGAAGTATTACTTTTATTTTCATCGTGTAATTTTCTAATTTTTTCAATTAACTCTGTATGTTTTTTAAATAAGATTTCTTTGTATTTTAAATATTCAACAATAATAAATGAATTACTATTTTTAGTTGTACAATATCTGTAACCAATTGTATCAAAATATTTTATTAAATTACTATGTTTATCTGATATTTTATAAGATACTTTCATTCTATTTTCTTCTATTTTAACACATTTAATGTTTGACACCTCAATCTCAAATTCTCTAAATATTTCAACACACAGAGACATGAAATTTGTGAGTGAATCAACATGTTTTGGATGAATTTGTTGCGATGTTTCAGCACATACGAAATTATAACCTTTATCAATTTTATTCCATCTAATTTTACAACCATCTCCACCTTGAAAGCCACTTAAGAATTCACGTTTAATTAATTTATTGCCATTTATTATCCATGATGGTATTTGCTTTCTACTATTTTCTGTTTTCTTACCATAAGAAATACCAAGTGCTAATAATAAAGCAGGTAATAAACCGTTATGAGTTACAGCAAATGTAGTATGGATTACACAATTAAATTGCCTTGAAGATTTATTATATTTACATTTGTTAAACCCACATACTTGTAAATCATTTTCAAAGTTTTTAATATCATCTTCTGTACCAAAATCAAAACTACAAGCGGTATATTTATTTCCATTTCTTTCATATATATTAATTGAACCATCTGCTAATAAAAACCCAAATATTCTAGCTAAAATTGGTAGATTATAATTATTATTATGAAGCGGCAATAAATTTAAATTTTTTAGTTCAGAAATATATTTTTCAGTTAATTTTGAAGAAAAGTCATTTTTAATAAAGAACTCATGAAACTCTTCTTCGGTTAATATAGTTAATGTTTCACTATTTAAATTTTCTAATTTTTCTTGTTGATATGGTAATATACCTATTTTAGTTTCATTTTCATATATATTTTTTACTTCACACCAACCTTCAGTTGTCATAAATTTATGATCTTCTGTAGCAATAATTTCTCTTCCACTTAGTGTTGTAATTTTATAAATTTGTTTAGTTGTTTCTCTTACATAATGATTTACTACATTTGTATATGTGGTTTCCATAGTTTCAGGATTAAAGCATAATACTTGGTCACCTATTCTAATGTTTTTAATTGGTATTTTTGAACCATTACTTAATAAAACGGTTTCATTTAAATCTAAACATTGATATGTGTTACGAGGTGATTGGTTGTGTTCCGGAAAAGGAATACATGATGCTAACACACCAAACATGGTTGAAGCGTGAATTTCACAATGTGTGAATTTATAAATTTTATCTACTTTATCAATAATATCTTTGGGTTTTGTTGCAACTAATGACCAGGATTGCTCTTCAGGGTCAATGTATTCTAGAACAGATTCTTCTAATTTTGAACTGGTTAGTAAATTATCCCAATTTAACTCGCCTTTGTTTAATTTATTAATTATATCTTTTGTAATTAAAATGTTTTTATCCTTAACACGAAATAATGGTCTTGTTAATCTTCCACTATCGTTGCAAACTCTAATTTCTTTCATTTTATAATCAAATATAATTGAAGTATAAATATTAATGATACCTTTGTATTTTTTATCTTTTAATGTTAAATATAATTCTTGAGGTGACTCGGTAATTCCAACCCAGGCTCCATTAATAAATACCTTTACCTTATCATATATATCATAAGACGTCAAATTCAACGTATCAATGGTGATAATATTTGGTATAATGTATTCGTGCAATGATAAAGAGTTGGAATATATAGTAACATGAGTCATATAACTCAAATTTTTCACTATACCTACGGATTGACCTTCTGGTGTATTATGAACGACCAGCCCATCTTTTAGGCAAAATCTTCCACGTTTATCATGAAGTTGCCAACCCACGTAAGGGGCTATACCTACTTCTGCTAAACTAAATTTACTACACATAAAAGATTCGCTTCTTGTAATATGTGTTACATTTTCGACATGTGCTAATTTTTTTCGATGAAGAAGTGTTGGAATTTCATAAATTTTATTTCCTGTAATTGTTAGTTCTTTATAGGTACTAAACTTTTTCTCATTACTTTTTTCATCAGTCCATTTGCTTCTTCCTTCTTTTACTCCACATGAAAAACCAAGAGACATTGCTAATGTATGAGCATCTTCAATTATTTTATAATTAGCTGGACCTTGGCAAATACGTATTTCACGACCTTCAGCACGTACAGAACCATCTGTATCTATCAATCCAGCTAAAACCCTTAATCGCGTATCTCTATCGTTTGTAAGATATTCATTTGGAATATGTTTATTTTTCAAAAGATCGTATTGGCGAAGATATTTTTTTAGAGGTGCTTCCTCTACTCGATTGCATAAACCTGCAGTGGCAGCCTCTTTATTTTTTTTAGAAACAACTGAGAAATTATATCTTTCACCTTTTGTAATGAGTGCTCCGTTTTCTTCAGCCCATTTTTCCCAATAAGCTAACGTCTCGTCATCAGTTTTATAATTTAAAGCAAAACCTGAACCATCACTAAGTCCATCTCCTAACCACATACCAAGTAAATATGGGTCCATTACCACATCTTTTTTTGGCCAATGGATACCGGCTGTTTTAAATAAAACCAAATTGCGTTTTGTTGTTTTATTCAGTTCTAAATATTTCTCAATAGTTATATCTAGTGTATCATCATCGTCGAATGTGTTCACAAAATCTTGTGCTTCTTTTAGCGAGTTAAAATATTTTTCTTGGAACTTTAATTCGTTGCGATTTAGAAATTCTACAATATGAGTATATTTTCTATCTTTTCTGGTAGATTTTCTAATAGCTTTGTGACGACGTATTTTAAGAGTTAGAATATGATTATCTGTTACTCTATGTTGCATAAAATTGTCTTTATCAGGAATAATATCATACATATTTTTCATTCCTGAACAAGTAGTACGAACTTTTGTCTGATTTCCTAAATCATCAACAAGAAGGTCGCCAACTATTATATCTCCAGCACGTTTAGAAGTTCCATCCCACAATAAAATCTGTGTTTCCGGATCAAAACATTCTGCCGGGCATAAAAACCCCCAAGACGTATTATGTAGCTTGCGAGGAGGGATTAATTTTCCACTTTTATCAGTAGGTGTAGAAACTCTTCGTGCATGACTTAGACTTGAAACATAATTTAATCTATTTAAAACTTGTGCGACGCCAACCTTATTCGAATTCGTATGTTTAATACCAAAATCTCCAGTCGATAAGGCTCGTTTTAATCCATTTTCTATTGTTGTAGATTTAATAATTTTATAAATATTTGTCATATTAATAATATTTTCATAATTATCGCTTGATTTCCAAGACCCTGTATTGATTTCACGGATGATTTGCTTCTCCATATCTTTTACCAATTTGTTAAAGTAGTTTCTGAACAAATTATTTAAAAGTACACCAGTTGAATCAACACGTTTATTAATGTAAGAATCTCTGTCATCTTGTTTAATAATTTCAAATGAAGCAAGAATTAATTTATTTGTCATATATCCGAGAAAGTATATTTTTTGCACCATATTATGGCAATGGGGGAATAAATCATTATTAAGAATATCCATAGTGAACTCATGCTTTTTCTTCATACCAGTTTCTTTATCCATATTTATAGGTGTATACATAACAAAACTCGTAATATATTTTATACACTCTTTTTGAGTCATATATTTATTAGATTCAATAATGGATGCCTGTAGTGCCTCCAACATTTTTTTCGTTTTTTCAACAGTAATATCTAATAATATTTTTTCACAAATTTCTTTATCTGACATTATGCCTAATGCTCTGAAAACAATAAACAATGGTATTGGTTGTTTAACACGTGGTATTTGAATAGAAATAGCATTTCCAAACCCATTATTTTTCGAACTGATCATCATATTAATTTGTTTTGGTGAAATGCATTTAAAATCAGGAACAGATTTAATTTCTGCCATCCAAGTATATTTTGTATTATTTTTAGAGACATTAAAACAATAGACACGGTTTTCAGCAGCTCGTTCTTGTCCCAACACTGTTTTTTCTGAACCATTGATAATAAAATATCCGCCTGCGTCAAATTTACACTCGCCCGTTTGGGTATTTTCGAAATGTTTATAATGATTCAAGACACAAATATTCGATTTTAACATAATTGGTAATTTTCCAATATGAATCTTTGGCAAATTTTTATAAAATGTTTGTGTATTTTCTAAATTACTACCATTTCTTACGAGATATTTTATATTAATGTCAACTGTCATGGAAGACGCATATGTAAAGTTTCTCAATCGCGCCTCTTGGGGAAACATTAATTTAATTGCACCATTATTTTCGTGAATTTGAGGTCTATAAATATGAAAATTATCAAATGTATTACATATTTCAAGAGAATATTTCTTTGATTCTGGGTCAAAATCTTGTTCAGAAACAATATGAACCGGATTAAACATTTCTATTGTTTTAATGATCTGATAACCAACAAAATTATTATAAGATTCCAATTGGTGTCTTACAAATCTTTCGAGTTGTTGTCCTTGAAAATATGATTCAATAATATTCCAGGGTTCTTCAATATATTTTTCATTCGCAATATCAAACATTTCATTAATAGTATTGCTCATTTTTGGCTTGTTATCTGGATTTTTATTTGATATCATATTTCGGTTATTTTATATTTCAATTTATTTTTAAATTGTTTTATATATTAATATTATGCTCAACAACAATACATATACAATATAAAATGTTATTATATATTATTAATAATTAGTTAAAAACTTAATTTATAGATGTAAACAATCAAAATTTATACATGTAAAATAATATAAATATATTATATGATATTTATAAAATGATAAATAACAGAAATAAACGTATTTTAGATGCTTCAAGAATAAGTAATTATAATAAATTTTTATCTACGCTTGATAATACAAGAAATAATTGTGTTTATAAACCAAATTTTATATCAAAATTTGATGTAATAAACAGTAAAAATGAGGAAAAGATATCCAAGAACGATATTAAAAAAGAAAATGACATGAGAAAAGAAATTGATTATTTAATTGAAAAAATCAATAATAATTTTAGTATTAATGATTATTCTTCTAAAAAAATTACTGGACAATCAAAAGATGATATTCTTTTATACAATATAGATAGGTATAATCCAAATATATATGAAGATATTTCAATTAAACAAAAAGCCAATTCTGTTGAACCTATAGAATACATTACTGTTGATGTAGAAATTAACACCATTGATGATATATTGAAATTAGTAAATACATATAAAATAAAACCAGGTATAAAATATAATATTAATATGAAGGCATTACACGATATTAAGGAACCACTTGAAGAATTAAATAATATGATTGGTATGAATTGTTTAAAAACCAATATTGTTGACCAAATCTTATATTTTGTTCAAGAACTGCATAAAAATAAAAATTCAAAAGGAGATTTTATGCATACCGTTATTTTTGGACCACCTGGAACAGGTAAAACAGAAATTGCAAAAATAATGGGAAAGATTTATAGCAAAATTGGTTTATTAAAAAATGGGAGTTTTAAAAAGGTAACACGAAGTGATTTAATTGCAGGATATCTTGGTCAAACTGCTTTAAAAACAAAAGAGGTAATTACGGAAGCATTAGGCGGTGTTCTTTTTATTGATGAGGCCTATGCTTTAGGAAATTCTGAAAAGCGTGATAGTTTTTCAAAAGAATGCATAGATACATTGTGTGAAGCATTGAGTGATAATAAAGAAAACCTTATGGTTATAATCGCAGGATATGAAAAAGAGTTAAAAGAGTGTTTTTTTAATTATAATCAAGGGTTAGATTCCAGATTTACATGGAGATTTAAAACAGATGATTATAGTCACGAAGATTTATATAAGATATTTATAAAAAAAGTAAAAGACATCGGTTGGGAAATAATTGATAATAATGAAATAACTGTCGAATGGTTTAGAAAAAACAAAGAATATCTTAAATTTTATGGAAGAGATATAGAAACTATTTTGGCAAAAACTAAAATAGCACACAGTAAAAGAATTTTTTGTAAACCTGAAAATGACAAGAAAAAAATAAATCTCTCTGATTTGAATAAAGGTTTTGAAATTTTCATTAATAATAATGATATTAAAACTAAAATAGATGAAGATTATAAAAAAAGACAAATATATAATTCCCTATATTGTTAATGTGTATTTATTATTTATTTATTTTTATTTGATATAATAAATAAATGTCAAATAAAACTATTTCAATCAACCCTTCTTTATTTACTCTTGGCGGAGTTTCAAAAACAAAAAAAAGAGAGATAAACAACAATCCGTACCATTAATATCACCAAATGTGTTGAAGAATAAATTATTAAAAAGAATAAAGGACCACAAAAAAAGAGAAACATCACATTTAGAAAATAATAAAAATCGTGAAAAAGAAAATTTCGTAAATATCAAACCTGTTTCTAATGATAATATAGATTTTAATGATGAGTTTAATGATTCAATTAATTATTTACAGACACTTTCGAAACAAAAAAAAGTAAATGATGAAAAAAATAATTATGAAAAACTAAAACAAAAAAAACGCGAAGAACTAGAACAAATGACTATTAAAAATTATAAATCAATGAATAATTCGCCAACGCCATATGTAAATATAGAATTACCAGAAGAGTTAATAAATGTACATACTGACAATTTTAATGCAAGTGGTGATGCATTTACGTTGGCTCCTTATAGAAATGATAATATTGTTCCATATGGTGTTTTAAAAGGAGGAACAAAACCAACTTATAGAGATTGGACAAGAACACAAAGGAATATAGAAGTAAATGACCCCAAATTATCTTTAATAATTCAACCCAACAATTTATATACTCAGAAAAGCGAGAGGGAAAATAGGTTAAAACAATTAAAGGAAAAAATTAAATTAAAAGAAATTTTAGAAACAAACCAAAAAGGCGAAAATATAAACGATATAATGGTAACACAAAGTTTAATTCAAAAACCCCAAAATAATATAGAATTTAACGGTTATAATAATACAAGTGTAAATAATACAAGTGTAAATAATACAAGTGTAAATAATACAAGTGTAAATAATACAAGTGTAAATAATACAAGTGTAAATAATACAAGTG
>Ga0187844_10000396_pt1 | contig 34012 bp, 33 predicted proteins | sample SpaLakP09_SKY_50_FD_134517 | JGI IMG/M metagenome (GOLD analysis project Ga0187844, IMG submission 134517) | Oligotrophic lake water microbial communities from Sparkling Lake, Wisconsin, USA - SP09_SKY_50 | ecosystem: Environmental > Aquatic > Freshwater > Lake | place: USA: Sparkling Lake... | reverse complement strand
GTCTTCCAGAGCCAGGGCCACGACGTGACCCGCGAGTTCTATTACAACGACGCCGGCGTGCAGATCGCCACGCTGGCCAACTCCACGCAGATGCGCCTGAAGGGCTTCAAGCCGGGCGACGCCGAGTGGCCCGAGGCCGCCTACAACGGCGACTACATCCAGGACATCGCCGACGCCTTCCTGCGCAAGGAAACCGTCAAGGCCGACGACCGCGAGTTCACTGCCTCGGGCGACCTGAACGACCTCGACAGCATCCGCCAGTTCGCCGTGGCCTACCTGCGCCACGAGCAGGACCTGGACCTGCAGGCTTTCGGGCTGACGTTCGACAGCTACTTCCTGGAAAGCAGCGTCTACGCAGGCGGCCAGCTGGAGAAGACCGTCGAGCGCATCGTCGCCAACGGCAAGACCTACGAGGAAGGCGGCGCGCTGTGGTTCAAGTCCACCGACTACGGTGACGACAAGGACCGCGTCATGCGCAAGAAGGAAGGCGGCTTCACCTACTTCGTGCCCGACGTGGCGTACCACATCAACAAGTTCGAGCGTGGCTACACGCAGTGCATCAACATCCAGGGCACCGACCACCACGGCACCATCGCCCGCGTGCGCGGCGGCCTGCAGGCGGTGGACCTGGGCATCCCGCAGGGCTTCCCGGACTACGTGCTGCACAAGATGGTCACGGTCATGAAGGGCGGCGAGGAGGTCAAGATCTCCAAGCGCGCCGGCTCTTACGTGACGCTGCGCGACCTGATCGACTGGACCAGCCGCGACGCGGTGCGCTTCTTCCTCATCAGCCGCAAGGCCGACACCGAGTTCGTCTTCGACATCGACCTGGCGCTGAAGGCCAACGACGAGAACCCGGTGTTCTACGTGCAGTACGCGCATGCCCGCATCTGCTCGGTGATCCGCAAATGGGGCGGTGACGAATCGACCATCGCCGGGGCTGATTTCAGCCTGCTGACCGCGCCCACCGAGGAGGCGCTGATGCTCAAGCTCGCCGCCTACCCCGACATGCTCGCTGGCGCCGCCGCCGGCATCGCCCCGCACGACGTCGCCTTCTACGCCCGCGACCTGGCCGGCGCCTACCACTCCTACTACGCCGCCGAGCGCGTGGTGGGCGTGGCGCCCGAGCTCAGCCGTGCCCGCGTCGCGCTGCTGGCTGCCACCCGCCAGGTGCTGGCCAACGCGCTGGGCATGCTGGGCGTCAGCGCGCCAGAGCAGATGAACCGCGACACTCCCGAACCCTCGCCAACCTCGGACAGCGAATGACTGCAGCCTCCAAACCCGCCGGCCAGAAGAACCAGAAAGGCGGCTTCGTCCTGGGCATGATCGTGGGGCTGCTGATCGGCCTCGCGGTCGCGCTCGGCGTGGCGCTCTACATCACCAAGGTGCCCATCCCCTTTGTGAACAAGGTGCCGCAGCGCACCGCCGAGCAGGACGCCGCCGAGACCGAGCGCAACAAGAACTGGGACCCCAACGCGCCGCTGGCCGGCAAGGCCGCTCGCAGCGCCAGCGGCGTCGTCAACGCCCCGCCGCCGCTGATCGCCCCGCCGCCCGCCACCACGACGGCCAGCGCCGCCGTGGCCGCCGCCAGCGCTGCGGCCGTCTTGCCGCCGGTGGCGAGCCCCAAGCCCGCCGCGCCCAAGGCCGAGGCAGCCTCCGCCACCACACCGGCTGCCGCAGCGGGTGCCGACGCCTACATCTACTTCGTGCAAGCCGGCGCCTACACCCGCCCCGAAGACGCCGAGTCTCAGAAGGCCAAGCTGGCCATCCAGGGCTTCACCGCCAAGTTGATGGAGCGCGAACAAAACGGCCGCACGGTCTACCGGGTGCGCCTGGGCCCCGTTGATACCCGCGAAGAAGCCGAAGGCCTGCAACGCAAGATTGAGGGGGCCGGTTTTGAGGCCAATCTCGTTCGTGTACAACGCTGACACCCTCACAAGGACACCTGACGCCATGAAGCGCCGCGATTTCTCTGCCCTGCTCGCCACCACGCCGCTCGCCGGCGCCGCAAGCTCCGCCCTCGCCCAAGGCGGCCCCATCGAAGGCCGCCAGTACACCGTGCTGGGCCAGCCGCTGCCCACGCCGCCCGGCAAGATCGAGGTGGTCGAGTTCTTCTGGTACGGCTGCCCGCACTGCTACGCCTTCGAGTCGCTGATCGAGGCCTGGTCCAAGCAGTTGCCGGCCGACGTCGCCTTCCGCAAGGTCCACGTGGCGTTCCGCGCCAACGTCAAGATCCATCAGCGCATGTTCTATGCGCTGGAGGCCCTGGGCAAGGAAGCCGCCACCCGCCCGGCCATCTTCAAGGCCATGCACGAGCAGGGCCAGGCGCTGGACGACGCCAAGAGCCAGGCCAAGTTCCTCAGCGCCCTGGGCGTGGACCCGGCCAAGTACCAGGACGCCTACAACTCCTTCGGCGTGCAGACCAAGGCCCTCCAGGCCGAGAAGCTGTCCGAAGGCTACCGCATCGACGGCGTGCCCAGCATCGGCGTGGGTGGCCGCTTCCTGACCTCGCCCAGCATGGCCGGTGTGGGCCAGCGTCTGCCCGAGCATGAGCTGGGCCAGCGCGCGCTGCAATACGCCGACTTCCTGATCCAGCGGGTACGGCGCAAGGCTTGAAGTGAAGCGACGGCCGCCCAGCCGTCGCCGATTTCCCGATCAAGTTGTCGCCAGAGAAAGGCTGAGAGCCTCCCCGCACCCATAGAATGGCCTGCAACTTCCGTGCCGCCATGTCTTCGCGACTCCTTCTCCTCCTCGCTGCGCTCACCGCCACTGCCGCCCACGCAGAGAAGGGCGATCGCCTGAAGCCCATGATCTTCACGGCCGAGAAAGAGGGCCGCATCGACGGCGTCAACCAGCGCACCGAGCTGCAGGGCAACGTCATCATCACCCAGGGCAGCCTGATGCTGCGTGCCGAAAAGGTGGACGTGCGCGAGACGCGCGATGGTTATGTCCAGGCCTATGCCAACGGCGCCACCGGCAAGCCGGTCAGCTTCCGCCAGGCAAGCGACAAGCCCGGCGAAGCCATCGAGGGCGTCGCCGACCAGCTTGAATACGACACCCGAACGGAGAGCGTGCGCTTCATCGGCAACGCCAATGTGCGCAGCACGCGCGGCGCAGCCGTCTTCAACGAGGTGACGGGCGCCGTCATCGTCTACAACAGCCGCACCGAAGTCCTCACACTGGAGGCCGGCAGCGCCTCGCCCAACCCGAATGGCCGCACGCGCATCGTCATGATGCCGCCGGCGCAACCGGCCGACGATGCGGCCTCGGCGCCGCCGACGGCGCTGCCACTGAAGCCGTCGACGACGCTGCAGCCGGGCAAGCCTTCGTGATGGGCGACGCGTCCGTCACGCTTCAATCCCCGGCCGTCGGCGCCCCGCCCGCGGCCTGCGGCAGCCGCCTCGAAGCCGAAGGCCTGGCCAAGACCTATGGCGTGCGCAAGGTCGTCAAGAACGTCCATGTGCGCGTCGACTGCGGCGAGGTCGTCGGGCTGCTGGGCCCCAACGGCGCCGGCAAGACGACCAGCTTCTACATGATCGTGGGCCTGGTCCGCTCGGACGCCGGCATCATCCGCATCGACGGCGCCGAGGTGCAGCGCCTGCCCATCCACCAGCGCGCGCGGCTGGGCCTGAGCTACCTGCCGCAGGAAGCGTCGATCTTCCGCAAGCTGACAGTCGAGCAGAACATCCGTGCCGTGCTGGAGCTGCAGCAGGATGACAAGGGCCGCGCACTCGGCAAGGCGCGCATCGACGAGCTGTTGAACGGGCTGCTGCACGACCTTTCCATCGAGGGCCTGCGCGACAGCCCGGCGCCGGCGCTGTCGGGCGGCGAGCGCCGCCGCGTCGAGATCGCCCGCGCGCTGGCCACGCAGCCGCGATTCATCCTGCTGGACGAGCCCTTTGCCGGCGTCGACCCCATCGCGGTGCTGGAGATCCAACGCATCATCGGTTTCCTGAAGAACCGCGGCATCGGCGTGCTCATCACGGACCACAACGTCCGCGAGACGCTGGGCATCTGTGACCGCGCCTACATCATCAGCGAGGGCGCCGTGCTCGCCGAAGGCACTCCCGACGAGATCGTGGCCAACGCCGACGTGCGCAAGGTCTATCTCGGCGAAAACTTCAGGATGTAAGGGATGGACTACCCCTCGCCCATCCTCGCGTCGCTGAACGCGAGCGAGTCTGGTCGGTCCCCCGGGGGGACGGCGATGCTTGCGGCATTGAGCCGCAAGCACATCGCCCAAGGCGGGCCGGCTTGGGAGCGGCCCGGCGCTCGGCCCGCAAAACACGATGGAAAGCTAGGATGAAGCAGACCCTCCAGGTCCGCCTCAGTCAGCATCTCGCGCTGACACCCCAACTGCAGCAGTCCATCCGGCTGCTGCAGCTCTCGACGCTGGAGCTGAACCAGGAAGTCGAGCAGATGCTGGCCACCAACCCGCTGCTGGACACCGAAGAAGAGTTCACGGTCAGCGCGCCGGAGCTGGCCGCCAATGCGCCCGCCGAGAGCGGTACCGAGGCGTCTGCCGGTGAGTCGGAAAGCGGCGACGCGCCCGAGCTGACCGCCGAGGAGTTCGGCGGCACCGAGCGCGAGGACTGGGAGAACGGCACCGAGCGCGACGACTTCGACGGCATCCGCGAGCTGCCCAGCAGCAGCTCCGGCGCCAATGGCGACGATGACGGCGAGCGCGAAAGCCAGGAGTTCGCGGAGGCCACGCTGGCCGAGCACCTCACCCAGCAACTCGCCGGCCACCACCTCTCCCCCGAGGACCGCGCCGCGCTGCAGATCCTCATCGAGTCGCTCAGCGAGGATGGTTATCTCGAAGACACGCTCGACGAGATCGCCGCCTCGCTGGCCGAGGACGAGGAGACGCGAGAGGAGCTGCTGGACCACCTGCGCATCGCCCTGCGCCTGGTGCAGAGCCTGGACCCTGCCGGCATCGGCGCGCGCGACCTGTCCGAATGCCTGGTGCTACAGCTGCGCGCTCAACGCCAAAGCCCCGCCCAGTTCGTTGCCATCCTGATCTGCAAGAGTCATCTGGAACTGCTGGCCCGCCGCGACATGCGCCGCCTGATGGCCGAGACCGGCGCCGATGAGGTGACGCTGCGCGAGGCGCAGGGGCTGATCACCAAGCTCGAACCCAAGCCCGGCCGCCGCTTCGCCCGCGGCGCGTCTGCAGCCATCGTGCCCGACGTCATCGTGCGCAAGGTGGGCCGCGAGTTCCGCGTCATGCTCAACCCCGAGGTGGCACCCAAGCTGCGCATCAACGAGCTCTACGCCAACGCGCTGCGCGCCACGCGCGGCGGCATCAGCAACTCGCCGCTGGGCGGGCAGTTGCAGGAAGCGCGCTGGTTCATCAAGAACATCCAGCAGCGCTTCGACACCATCCTGCGCGTCAGCCAGGCCATCGTCGAGCGCCAGCGCGGCTTCTTCACGCACGGTGCGCTGGCCATGAAGCCGCTGGTGCTGCGCGAGATCGCCGACGAACTGGGCCTGCACGAGTCGACCATCTCGCGCGTGACGACGGCCAAGTACATGGCCACGAGCTGGGGCACCTTCGAGCTGAAGTATTTCTTCGGCTCGGGGCTCAGCACCGAAGCCGGCGGTGAGGCCTCCAGCACGGCGGTGCGCGCGCTGATCAAGCAGTTCGTCGCGGCCGAAGACGTCAAGAAGCCGCTGTCCGACAGCGCGCTCGCGGCGATGCTCGAAGAGCAAGGCATCCAGTGCGCGCGGCGCACGGTGGCCAAGTACCGCGAGGGGATGAAGATCGCACCCGCGAATTTGAGGAAGGCGCTGTAAGCCAGCCTGGCGGGTAAACCCTTGTGTCGCTCGGGTTTACAAAAATTCAAGCCGAAAGTTCGTCAGCCCCCCTAACTTGTTGATCTGCAACAGATCGGCAACACTGGCACGGGAATTGTTTATAGGGATTGCCAGGCGTCGATCAAGCGTCGGCGCCTCAATCCTTTTTAACGGTTCAGATCATGCAAGCCAAGAAACTCATCGGTGCCGCAGCCTTGGCTGCGGTCGGCGGCCTCCTCGCCACCACCGCCCAGGCAGCGGTTGTCTACAGCGAAGGCTTTGACGCAGGCTTCGCGGGCACGGGCTGGTCCCGCGGCGATGCGTACTGGTCCGACTGCAGCGGGCAGCAGAACTGCATCATCAGCTCCGGCGGCCAGAGCGGCGCCTACTTCAATCTGGGTACGGTGCAAGGTCCGGAGCCGGACCACCGCTTCTTCATCAGCTCGGCTTTCGACGTTGCTTCAAACAGTGCGTACACGCTGACCTTCTACGTCGCGGACAACTACGCCGGCAACAGCCTCTACAACGTGCCCATCCAGGCAAAGATCAACGGCGTCGCCGTCGGCGGCATCGTCAAGGCCTCCACCGGCGGCTGGAACCAGATCAATCTGCAATGGAATTCGGGCTCGGCCACTTCGGCGCAGATCACGCTGCTCAACGAGTACCAGTTGTCCGGCTACTACCAGCGGGCAGGCAGCCATGACTGGGGTTTTGGCAACGACTTCCGCGTGGACTCGGTGTCCCTGACGGGCGCCGCTGCCCCAGCCCGCAACACGGTGCCTGAGCCCGCGACGCTGTCGCTGGTGGGTCTGGCACTGCTGGGCCTGGGCTTCGGCCGCCGCCGCAAGGCCTGACGCACCGCACATGGCGGACCAGCCCGCCTCGGCGGGCTTTTTTGCGTCGGCCTGCCGCTGCGCCTGGAGTGCTCAGTCCTTGGACTTGCCCGTCTCCGGCGCCAGCGGCTCGAACACGAAGCGCATGCCACGCGTGTAGCTCTCGGCCTTGGTGCCGGCGTGGCGCTCGCCGTCGATGCTGCGGTTCTGGAACACCAGGCCGGGATGCTTCAGCGCGGGCAGCAGTGCCTGGTAGCGCTGGATGCCGGCCAGGAAGCCGGGCCACTCGTTCTCCGCACCGGTCACATACAGCCGCGCCTTGATGGGCTTGCCCGCCGCGGCATGGGCCTTGGCCTGGCCGATGATCCAGTCGTTGCCAACGCCCACCGCCGGGCTGGCAGCGATGTAGCCCTTGAAGAGATCCGGCTTGGCGTACATCGCATGCAGCGTGAACAGCCCGCCCAGCGAGCTGCCGGCGAGGTAGCGCTGGGCAGGGTCGGCGCGGTACTCGCGCTCCAGCAGCGGGAAGACGTCCTCCTGCAGCGCGGCAATGAACTTGTCGGCGTGGCCGGTGTTGCCTGCCAGCGGCCCCAGCCGCACCGGCGACAACTCCCAGCCGCGCAGTTCGCCGTAGTCGAGGTTGTCGCCGACATAGCCCAGGCCCACGGTGATGAACTCCGGCACGACCTTGTCGTAGGCCAGGTTGTTGTACGACGCGACGATGGTCGCGAAGTCCCAGTAGCCGTCGGTCACGTAGAGCACCGGGTAGCGGCGTGCGGGCTCCTTGGCAAAGGATGCCGGCAGGTGGATGTGCAACTGGTAAGTGCGGCCGTCGGCGTTCTTGGGCAGCGCGCGCAGCAGCGTGTTGGGGATGGTGTGCGCGGGGTAGGCCGGCGCCGGGTCGGCGGCCTGCGCCTGAAGCGAACCGATCAGAAAGGCCAGGGGCAGGACGAGTCGCTTCATGGCTTTGCGTTGGGCCGTGGATAACGCTATCCAGTGTAGGGTCTGAGCGCCCCAGGTCACCCAGCCAACGGGCTCAGACCCTGGGCCGGCGACAATGCGCCGGTGAGCCTGCCCAACAAACTCTCCCTGTTCGTTTCCTGCGCCGGTGGTGTCGAGCCGCTGCTGGAGGAAGAGCTGAAACGCTTTCTGCCGCCCGGCGTGCGCAGCAAGGTCGAGCCGCTGCGCGGTGGCTGCGGCCTGATCGGCACGGCCGAGGACGTGCTGCGCATCAACCTCGAAAGCCGGCTCGCGCAGCGCGTGCTGGTCGAGCTGATCGAAGGCCCCTACCGCCACGAGGAAGACCTCTACACGCTGGCCCGCCGCGTCGACTGGCGCGACTGGATCACGCCGCGCGAGACCATCCGCGTCGACACCATCGCCCAGCGCTCGCCGCTGAAGAGCCTGAACTTCACGACGCTGCGCATCAAGGACGCCATCTGCGACCAGCTGCGCGAGCACACTGGCGAGCGCCCCAGCGTGGACACGCATTCGCCCGACCTGCCCGTGCTGCTGCACGTCGGCCCCGAGCGCGCGGCGATCTACGTGGACACCTCCGGCGAGCCGCTGTTCAAGCGCGGCTGGCGGGTCGACAAGGGCGATGCGCCGCTGAAGGAAACGCTGGCCGCCGCCATGCTCGCCGCCGCCGGCTGGCGCGGCGAGAGTGCGCTGCACGACCCCTGCTGCGGCTCCGGCACCATCCCCATCGAGGCCGCGCTGATCGCCTGCGACTCCGCCCCCGGCCTGCTGCGCCGCTTCGCCTTCGAGCGCCAGATCCCGTTCTCCACGCCGGCCCTCAAGGCGACGTGGGGCGAGATGGCCCAGGCTGCCCGCGCCCGCGTGCACGCCCCCAAGGTGCCCATCTACGCCAGCGACGTGGCCTTCCGCATGGTCGACTTCGCGCGCCGCAACGCCGAGCGTGCCGGCGTGGCCCAGTACATCCAGTTCAACGGCGGCGACGCCCTGGAACGGCCAGCGCCGACACTGCCCGAGGGCATGGCCGGCAGCATCGTCATGAACCCGCCCTACGGCGAGCGCATCGAGGTGCGCGGCAAGGCGGCGATGTCGCGGGACGCACGCGGCTCCGAGGAGCTGGACGCCGGCGACGACTTCTTCCCGCGCCTGGCCGCGCACTGGAAGCGCCAGTACACCGCGAACCCCGCCGGCTGGACGGCCTGGATGCTCAGCCCCGACATGAAGCTGCCCAGCAAGATGCGCTTGAAGGAAGCGCGCCGCGTGCCGATGTGGAACGGCCCCATCGAGTGCCGGCTGTTCCGCTTCGACCTCATCAAGGGTTCGGCGCGCAAGCCGGCCGGAGACGCTCAGGCTGACGACGCGCGCTGACGCAGCGCCAACCAGGCCAGTGCCGCCGCGCACAGCGCTATGGGCACGAGGCTGGCCCAGTTCATCCACTGCCAGCCGCCGGTCGTCACCAGCGCGCCGGACGAGAACGACGTCAGCGTCATCGTCGCGTAGACGCCGGTGTCCATCAGCCCCTGCGCGCGGGTCTTCTCCTCGGGGCGGTAGGCCTGCGTGAACAGCGTCGTGCCGCCGATGTAGAGGAAGTTCCAGCCTATGCCCAGCAGCAGCAGCGCGCCTAGGAAGTGATCCAGGTCCTGCCCCGCCAGCGCGAACGCGACGCAGCCGAGGTTGAGCAGCACGCCCACCGCCATGACCGGCAGCACACCGACCTTGCGGATCAGCGGCCCGGTGAAGAAGCTCGGCACGAACATGCCCAGCACATGCCACTGCAGCACCAGGCCGGCGTCGGCGAAGGACAGGCCGCACTGACCCATGGCGATGGGCGTGGCCGCCATCAGCAGGCTCATGACGCCGTAACCGAGCGCACTCGCCGCCATCGCGACGATGAAGACCGGCTGGCGCAGCAGCTGCGCAGCGCTGCGCCCCCCCGCGCCGGGGGCCGGCCGAACCAGCGGCGGGAAGGCTATCAGCGAGATCAGCAGCAGCCCCACGAACGCGACGCCAATCAGCAGCAGATAGGCCCCGGCGAACGGCGCCACCAGCAGGTTCTTGCTCTCACGCGCCAGCAGCGGGCCGATGAAGGCCCCCAAGCAGCCGCCACCCAGCACCCAGGAGATGGCCGCCTCGCGCTTGTCGGGCGCGACGATCTCGGTCGCCGCAAAGCGGTAGAGCGCCGCATTGGCGCTGTAGTAGCCGCCCACCAGCGTCGCCACGACGACGCCCCAGAACTGCTGATGCAGCACGCTCCACAGCGCCATCGCGGAGCTGACGATGGCAACACCCAAGCCGATCTGAAAGCCCAGCCGCCGCCCGAAGCGCAGCTGATGCCGGCCCACCATGCGCGCCATCAGCGCACCGCCGCCCACGTAGGCGCAGATCGGCAGCGTCGCCATCCACGGCACGGGTGCCAGCGCCAGACCCACGAGGCCATTGATGGCGATGAGGCAGATGTTGTTGGTGAGGAACAGGCCCTGCGCCAGCACGAGCAGCGCGAGCCTCCTGTTCACGACAAAGCCAGCCAGGACAGCACCGCCAGCGGAGCAGTGTCGGCACGCAGGACTCGCGGCCCGAGCGTGATGGCCGCAAACCCACGAGCACGGGCGGCGTCTTCCTCGGCGTCGCTCAAGCCGCCCTCGGGGCCGCTCAGGAAAACCGCTCGCTGCTGTGCAAAGGCCGCCAATGGTGCAGCCGCACGCGGGCTCAGCAGGCCGCGCCACTCGTCGTCGCCAGGTGCGGGCAACGCCGCCAGCCAGGCGGCCAGCGTCATGACGGGCTCGATGCGCGTCGGCACCGTGCGCCCGCTCTGCTCGGCTGCTGCGATGGCCACGCCCTGCCAATGCGCGCGCTTCTTGTCGGCGCGTTCGCCGGAGAGGCGCAGCACCGAGCGGTCCGAGACCAGCGGCTGCAGCGCCGCAGCACCCAGCTCGGTGGCCTTCTCGACGAGAAAATCCATGCGGTCGTTGGCCGGCATGACGACGGCCAGCGTCACCGCGCGCGCGAGCTCGCGCTGCGGCTGTTCAGCAGCGAGCAGGCTCACGCGCACCTCGCTTCGCCCCATCGCCGTGACCTCCGCCCGCCATTCCGGGCCGCTGCCGTCGAACAGCGTCAGCGAATCGCCCGGCTGAAGCCGCAGCACCTGCACATGGCGTGCAGCACCCGCCGGCAAAGAAATCTCGCCAGACTGGGTCAATGGGGTATCGACAAAGAATCGAGCCAAGGCCGTAGTGCCCTTTTTCGGGCCGAGCGCCGGGCCGCTCCCAAGCCGGCCCGTCTGGCGATGTGCGAGCGGGGCACGCCCCGCGAGCATCGCCGTCCCCTCGGGGGACCGACTGGGCTCGCACGCGTTCAGCGGCGAGCCCGGGCGAGGGGTCAACTATTTAGCGGCGATCTGCGCGTCCAGCTCCTTGCAGGACGGCGAGCACACCGGCTGCGACTTGCCGAGCAGTTTCTTGGACTTCAGCATCGCGCGAGGGCGATGTTTGCCGCAGAGGAAGCAGGACATGGTTGCTGCGCCGAAAGACGAGGTCGCCGCAAATGGCGAGCCCGGAGCTTTGGAACGGTAGCGCAGGCCATCTGCTTCGATGGTGGTCTTGGTGGTTTCTTTGGCCACACTGGTCCTGTCGAAGAGTTTTAGAAAAGGGGTGGCGCCTGAGGCGCTCGGGCCCTGTATTTTCCACCATGTCTGAGGGACTGGCCCTAGGGCTTTCAACACCCCTTGAATTTCGCCTGCCTCTTGGCCGCCCAGGCGGCCTGTCCTTCGGCCAGATCGGCCGAGTCGCGCGCCTTCAAAACATCAGCCGCAAGGCGGCTTTCGTCGAGCCGGCCGGCGGCGATGGCGTTGAGGTGCTGCTTCATCGGCAGCAAGGCCAGTGGCGCCATGGCCAGCAGTTCGGCCGTCAGGGCGGCGAGCGCCGAGTCCAGCGTGTCGACGTCGGGCAGCAGCTGATCCAGGTAGCCGCAGGCCAGCAGGGCGGGCGCCTCCAGCGTGCGGCCGGCCAGCATTACCTGCTTGGCCGTGGCCAGGCCCAGGCGCTCGACAAAGCGGCGCAGTCCGCCCGCATAGAAATGCAGGCCGACACGCGCGGCCGGCACGAACATGTCGACGCCCGGCGCGCCGAGGCGGAAGTCGCAGGCCAGCGCCAGATCGGCCGCGCCGCCGTAGACGCCGCCATGCAGCCGCGCGATGGTGATGGGCCGCGCGGCCTCCAGCGCATCGGCCAGTTCGCCGAAGCGCGCGCCAGCATCGACGGTGACCAGCGCACCCAGATCGAAGCCGCTGCAGAAGTGCTTGCCCTCGCCAGCCAACACCAGCACACGCACGGCGGCGTTTGCACTGACCTCGTCGATGAAACCACGCAGCGTGTCGAGGTCATCCACGGTCAGGCGGTTGGCCTGACGCGGCCGGCGCAGCGTGATGCGTGCGACGCCGGCCCCGACCTCAAGCAGAGGCGCCTGACCGCTCACGGCCGCCGCCTGGCAACACGGCTGCGCAAGGCATAACCGTCGTTCAGCCGCGCAAACGTGGCAGCGCGCTCGGCCTCGGCCAGCTCGCGCAGCGCCTGGGACTGGGAAGCTCGCAAGCGGGCGTCCTGATGCAGCACGAGTTCTGCGATCAGTGCCCAATCGACGTCCAGCTCGGCCGGCCAAACCAGCGCCTCGTGCGGCAATTGAACCAGCAGCTGGTGCAGCGCGCCGAAGGCCGTCTCTGCAGAAACGAGCGCGGCCAGCTCGGGCCAGCGGCCCAGCACTGGCGCTTCCAGCCGCTGCGGCCGCCACAACGCGCACAGCCACTGCGGCGCATGGTTCTCGACGACCGGCCCACGATCGGCCTGCACCACCTCGGCGCTGGCGCCGCGCACGCGCCGCACCAGCGCCGTCCAGGCCTGGGGCTGCCAGCTCGTCAGCAGCTGGGCGGGGCGCTCAGCGCGCGACACGGGCAGGGTGACACGCGGCACATCGTTGATCGGCGGCGGTGGCGCTACGTGGGGCAGCTCGATGTCCTCGATGTCCTGCATCTCGTAGCCGCGCGCCTTCAGGCGCGCCTTCTTGGCCTCGTCGATGGTGGCGCGGCCGGCGTCCAGCAACCGGCCCAGTTCCAGATCGAGTGGTGGCGGCGCGGGCGCACGCCAGCCGTCGAGGACGTGCGCGGGATCGAAATGATCGGTCTTGGCCATGGCGATGGCCCATTGTGACGACGTAAGCTCGCGCACCCTCCCCCCCATGTCACGAGCCGTCATGCCGATGCACACCCGCCGCCGCCTGCTGGGCCTGGCCCTGGCCGTCGCCCTGCCCCTGATCAGCGCCTGTTCGGCACCGCCTGCCGTCACCACGCCGCAGCCGCAGGCGCCCAAGCTGCTCGTCCTCGTCGTCATCGACGGCCTGCCGATGCGCCAGGTGACCGGCTACCGCGACCAGCTCGCCCCCGACGGCTTTGCCCGCTTCCTGAACCGCGGACGCTGGTTCGCCAACGCCCACTACGGCCACGGCCACACCGTCACGGCCGCCGGCCATTCGGTGATGCTCAGCGGCGCCTACCCGCAGCGCAGCGGCATCATCAGCAATGAATGGCGCGACCCGGCCACGGGCGAGCCGGTCTACAACACGGGTGACGCGGCCTACACCTACCTCGACAACCCGACGGCGCCGCTCTCGGGAACGAGCCCGCGCAATCTCAAGGTCGAGACGCTGGGCGACGTGCTGCGCACGCGCACGCCCGAGTCCAAGGTCATCGGCATCTCCGGCAAGGATCGCGGCGCCATCCTGCCGGCTGGCCACAAAGGGACGGCCTACATGTACATGGGCGAGACAGGCTCGTTCTCGTCCAGCACCTACTACATGGCCACTCTGCCGGCCTGGGCCAAGGCCTTCAACGCCGCGAAGCCGGCTGATGCCTTCTTCCAGAAGACCTGGGCGCCGCTGCTCCCCGAGTCGGCCTACGCGCGCTCGGTGCCGGACGGCCAGCCCTGGCAGGTCGCCAGCGGCAACGGCAACCGCCTGCCCGCCGTCATCGGCGCCAAGATGGACGGCCCCGGGCCGCGCTTCTACGGCAACCTGCTGGCCTCGCCCTTCGGCGACGAGCTGACGCTGGCCTTCGCCCGCGCCGCCGTCACCCACGAGAAGCTGGGCCAGCGCGGCGTGCAGGACATCCTGTCAGTCAGCCTGTCCAGCCACGACTACATCAACCACGCCTTCGGCCCCGAGTCGCGCCTGTCGCACGACCACATGCTGCACCTGGACCGCCATCTGCAGGCCTTCTTCCAGTTTCTGGATAAAGAAGTCGGCGCCGGCAACTATGTGCTGGCACTGACGGCCGACCACGGATTCAACGACACGCCCGAATGGGCCGCGTCCCAAGGCCGCGACGCCGGCCGGTTTGCCTCGTCGCCATCGCTGGCCATCGTCAACAGCGCGCTGGCTGCCAGGTTCGGCGTCGACAAGCTCGCCCGCGACTTCTCTGCTGCCGGCCTGCTGCTCAACGACCAGCTCGCCACCGCGCGCGGCCTGAAATTTGCCGATGTGCAGGCGGCAGCGCGCGACGAACTGCTGAAGCTGCCGGGCGTAGCGAACGTCTTCACCCGCGAGCAACTGCTGGGCGATGACAAGACGACGCCCTTCCTCGAGGCCATGCGCAAGTCTTTCGACCCGACCCGCGCCGCCCAGTTGCAGATCGTGCTGAAGCCGAACTGGATCCACAGCTACCGCCCCGGCGGCAGCAGCCACGGTAGCCCCTACGAAGCCGACTCCCACGTGCCCCTGCTGTTCTGGGGTCCGGGCTACGTGGGCCAGGGCGAAGTGAAGACCCGCGTGGAGATCGCCGACCTGGCACCCACACTCGCCGCCATCGCCGGCCTGCCCGCGCCTGCCCAGGCGCAGGGGCGGGACCTCAAGCTCTCAGCAGCAGCTCGGTAGCCGACTCGCCCCACTGCGCCTCGGTCAGGGCCAGCCCGCCCAGGCGCTCACATAGGCCCGTCGCCTGGGCCGGGCCTGTGGCCGGAAGCACCAGAAGCAACCGACCGTCGGCCAGCCGCGCGCAGCCGTCCTCGCCGCGGATACGCGACAGCAGCGCCTGAGGGTCGGTGCCGGGCGCCGAAGTCGCCACACACAACGGCCAGGCGCGCGGGTCGCTCAGCAGGGATTGCAGCAACGCGAGACCGGCTTGCTCAGACAGCAATTGCCCCGACGGCGGCCGCGAGTGGCTCATCGCGCTGATGTCGACGCCCGTACAGGCGCAGCCGCCATCGGGCGTTGCCTGCTCCACCCACCAGAGTCGGCGACCGTCCCGCCAGGCCTGCTCGTAGCCGGACCGCTGCACACGTTGACGCCGCCCCGGCGCGTCGACCGGGCCCACGCCTGCCGTCCGCGCGGCTTCAATGATCTCGGTCCGGGTCGGCAGGTCATCCTCGCCAACCGCCCAGGCGGCGCGGTAAGCGGCATTGGCGAGCCGCAGCCGACCTTCGGCGTCGAACATGGCCAGCAGCAGCGGGCCATCGGCCAGCGTCTGCCACCAGAGATCGCTCGGATTCACACGGGCATTGGAACCCAGGGCTCAGCGCCGGTGGATTTCTCCCGAGCCGCTGACGCTTTGGCGCAACTGCGGCCGGCCCGCATAGCTGAGGTCGCCCGAGCCGCTGAGCTTGACGTCGAGCTGATCCATGACGCCCAGCGACGCGTCGCCCGAGCCATGCAGCTCGATGCGAGCCGCCCGGCCGGTCAAGGAAGCCGCGTCGACGTCGCCCGAACCGGTGATCTTCCAGCTCTGCTGCTCGGCGCGGCCGGCCACACGCACGTCGACCGAACCGCTGATGCTGACGCTCAGCTCCTTCAGTTCGACAAGGCCCAGTTGCACGTCGCCCGAGCCGACGACGCTCAGGGCCAAGCTGTCGCCCTTGAAGCGCTCCACCGTCATGTCGCCCGAACCGTCGATGGCCACGGCCTGCAGCGCGCGGGCATCGATGCGCACCGTAGGCGCCAGGCGCGTCGTGAAGCCCGTGTCGCGCTTCATGCGCACGACCAGCGTGTCGCCATCCACCACCGTCTCGACCAGTGGCTCGATGTTGTCGTCGGCGACGACGGTGGCCTGGTCGCTGCCCGCCTGGGCCAGGCGCACATCGAACGGCCCCTCGATGCGCAGCTTCGTGAACGCTGCGAGCGCCCTGGCTTTCTCGACCTTGACACCAGAGCCCTTGATGCGGTTGCTGCCACTGCCGTATTGAATCGGGCCGCTGAAACTGGCCGTCCAGCCATTGGCCTCTTTTTTGATGCGCAGCCGCCAGTCGTCATCACCGGCCAGGGCGGCCTGGGTGCAAAAGGCGGCAACAAACAAGGTCAGCAAGGCAAGGCGTTTCATCTAAGCGCTCCGGGTGCGGCAATGCGGTGGCAGTGTGGCCAGCAGGTCCGCGCCTTGCCCGTGCCGGGCGACAGACTGCAGATTCGCGGTCATGGGCCGTAGGATGCCCCGATCAGCCAGGAGACCAGCATGAAGTGGGAAGGCCAGCGCGAGAGCGACAACGTCGAGGACGCCCGAGGCAGTGGTGGAGGCGGGCGTGGCGGCTTGCCCATAGGCGGCCGCGGCCTGGGGCTCGGCGGCATCGTCGTCGCGCTGCTGGCGTCCTGGGTGCTCGGCGTGAACCCGCTGACGATGCTGGGCCTGCTCGACGGCAGTGGCGCCCCGCCCGCCCAGACCTCCGCGCCGGCCGAATCGCGGCCACAGGACCCGGCCGGCCGCTTCGTCAGCGTCGTGCTCGCCGACACCGAGGACGTCTGGGGCGCCTACTTCCAGCGCAGCGGCCAGCAATACCCCGCCCCCAGACTGCGAGTCTTCCGCGGCAGCGAGCCCACCGCCTGCGGCACCGGCGAATCGGCCATGGGCCCGTTCTACTGCCCGGCCGACCGCAAGGTCTACATCGACCTCGGTTTCTTCGACACGCTGCGGGAGCGCCTGGGCGCGCCGGGCGACTTCGCCCAGGCCTACGTCATCGCCCACGAGGTTGGCCACCACCTGCAGAACCTGATGGGGACGACGGAGAAGCTTGACCGCGCGCGCGGCCGGGTCTCCGAGCGCGAGATGAACGCGATGAGCGTCAAGCTGGAACTGCAGGCCGACTGCTATGCCGGCGTCTGGGCCAAGCTGTCCCAGCAAGGCAAGGGCTGGCTGGAACAGGGCGACATCGAGGAGGGGCTGAACGCCGCCGCGCAGATCGGCGACGACACGCTGCAAAAGCGCAGCCGGGGTAGCGTCGTTCCTGAAAGCTTTACCCACGGCAGCAGCGCCCAGCGCGTGCGCTGGTTCCGCCGCGGCCTGGACGCGGGCGAGCTGAAGGCGTGTGACACCTTTTCGTCAGGCACTCCCTGAGCGTTAAAAATCCCCCCAAAACGGCCCACCCAATCAAGGGGGCGCCTGCTGGCCCTCTCCGGGCTTTGTGTGGAACACTTCCGTCCAAAGCGCCGGCTCCTCTCTCTATTAGGATCGACGCTCTTTCCAAAGCAGAGCAAAACGGTTCCAGAGGCCACTGTCATGAACGAACGCCAGATCCACGACCCCCAGTCGGCGCCCGAAGCGCCGGCCCCCGTCGGCGCGTCCGTCAGCGACCTGGCCTCGGCACGTCGCCGCCGCTTCATCAAGGCAGGTGCCGGTGCGGTACCAGTCGCGCTGACGCTGAGCAGCCGCCCCGTGATGGCCACCAATTGCGTGACGGCCTCCGCCTGGGGCTCGACGATGGGCCTGATCGGCACCAGCCAATACAACCGTGCGCGCTCTCCCGCGAAAGCGATCGCGATCAGTGGCGCCAAGCTGCTGAGCGAATGGAAGCAGACCGACAACGGTCTGAGCTCCGGCAACCCGACCAACACGGCCTGGAACAATACCGCGCTGGGCCGCAGCACGACGCCTATCAAGTCCTACAAGGTCAGCACACTCCTTGGCTCGGCGACGATTGCAGGCATCAGCTCGCCGACGACCACGAATGTCTGGGATGTGCTGGTCAGCACCGGCAGCACAGACGCCGACAAGTACATGCGTGCCATGGTCGTGGCCTGGCTCAACGCCAAGATCTCCGCCACCGTCGCGCAGTGCGTGACCGACCCGACGCGACCGAATGTCAACAACCTGAAGACCTTCGGCCTGATCGGCACTGGCGGCGGCACCGGCCCTGACGGCAAGACCTGGACTCAGGCTGGCGTCACCACCTATCTCTACGAAAACTACATTTCCAGGTAGTTCGCGCGTTGCCGAACCGCGCGGTCTATGACCTCGGCATGGCTGATCCCGCCTGGGCCCTGAGCCGGCCCGAAGACTTGCTGATGCGCGACTGGGACGACTGCGGCGCGGTATACGACGCGGCCAGCGGTGACACACATCTGGTCAACGCCCTGGCCATCGAGTTGCTGGTTCTGCTACGCCAGAAGCCCAGCAGCGAGGCCGAACTGGTCCGCAGCCTGATCGACGACATGCCCGACGACACGGCCACGGCTGCCGCAGAACAGATTGCCTCGCAGTTGCTCTGGTTGCAGCGTCTGGGCTTGGTGCAGCCCATCGCCACACCCCCATGAAGTTGGCGGACCTCGGCGCCGCAGCGCTGCACGACCTGCTGCGCCGCGGCACACTGACGCTGCACACGCCACCTTTCGTCGTCCGGCTGCGCTCGGACATTGCTCGGGTTGGTGACGACCTCCTGCACCTTTACCCCAACTTCGAACTCGCAGACGAAGCCGGCTTTGCCGACTTCCATCTGGAGGTCAATCGCGTCCCCGGACTGCGCCGGTGGATGAAACCGATGGCGCGCTTCGGGTCGGATGGGGAGGCTGCGTTCAGCACGCTGCCCGCCGAACAGGCGTTCCACATGATCGAGTGGGGTTTGAACTGGGCGGTTACCTCGTCCGCGCATCACTTCCTGCTCTATCACGCCGCTGTGCTGGAGCGGGACGGGATGGCGCTCATGCTGCCTGCGCCGCCAGGCTCAGGCAAGAGCACGCTGGCGGCGGCGCTGGCCCACCGCGGCTGGCGCCTGCTGTCCGACGAGCTGGCCCTCTACAACCCGCGCAGCCGCCTGGTACAGGGCATGGCACGGCCGGTCAACTTGAAGAATGCAGCGATCTCGCTGATCCGCGAATTCGCGCCGGACGCCGTCATGACCGCGCCAGTGCCCGACACCGCCAAAGGGACCCTGGCCTTGATGCGTGCACCGGGCGACAGCGTCGCGCGCGTGCTCGAACCGGCGCGACCGGCCTGGATCGTGATGCCACGTTATGTGGCCGGCAGTTCGCCGCTGCTGGTGCCTATGGCCAAGGCACGCATGCTGCTGCTGCTGGCCGAGCAGGCGTTCAACTACGAGGTGCATGGCCGGGACGGCTTCAACGCGACCGGGGATCTGGTGGACGCCTGCAGCTGCCACGAGTTCAGCTATTCGCGCCTGGACGACGCAGTGCACGCCATTGATGCCCTCGCGGCCCTGCCGTCATGAAGCCGGTGTTGTTGACCGAGGTTCTGGTCGACCCGACTCGCGCGGCTCGCCTCAGCATGGCCGAGTGGGATCTGCTGATCCGGCAAGGCCGGCGCGCCAATCTGCTGTCGCGACTGGCCTGGGCACTCCAGCCAGACCTGGACCACCTGCCCCCGGCGCCACGCCTGCACCTGAGTGCGGCGTTGCAGGTGGCACGCCGCCAGGGCGACGCCACCCGCTGGGAGGTCAACCGCATCCAGGCAGCGCTGGCACCGCTAGGGCTGACGCCCATCCTGCTCAAGGGCGCGGCCTATCTGCTGGCCGAGCGGGTTGCCAGCGCCGGGCGGATCTTCGGCGATGTGGACATCCTGGTACCCCGTGACCGGATCGACGCGGTCGAGGAGGCGTTGCTGGCGCATGGTTGGCGCTTCAGCGACGAGCTGACCCCGTACGACCAGCGCTATTACCGGGAATGGATGCACGAGATTCCGCCGCTCGGCCACGAGGACCGCGGCACGGCGCTGGACGTCCACCACACCATCCTGCCACCGACCGCACGCGTGCGCGTGAACACCGCAGCCCTGTTCGACGACACCCGCGCCGTGGCCGGGCAGCCGGGCGTCCGCGTCTTGGCGCCAACCGCCCTGTTCCTGCACAGCGCCACCCACCTGTTCCACGAGGGCGAACTCGACAAGGGCCTGCGCGACCTGTTCGACCTGGATGCACTGATACGCGAACTTGGCCGCGACCCGTCGTTCTGGGCGGGGCTGGTGCCCCAGGCCCGTCATCTTGGTCTGATGCGCCCGCTGTTCCACGCGTTGCGTTACACGACGCGCCACCTCGGCACGCCCGTCCCGACGCAGGTGCTGGCCGAGGCGCGCGCCGCAGCGCCATCGTGGCTGACCCTTCATCTGCTGGACTTCTGCTACGACCGGGCACTGCGGCCGGTGCACGCGAGCTGCGATGACGCCTTCACGCCGCTGGCGCGGCTGGCGGTCTACGTGCGATCGCACTGGATCCGCATGCCGACCGGGCTGCTGATCCAGCATCTCGTGCGCAAGGCCTGGAAGCGGCTTCAGCCTGAACCGAAAGAGCCGGATCACGGCTGACACTTTCTTGGACGTTGACAACGCCCAAGCCTCTTTCAATGATCCGCGGGTTCCACCGCACCGACTGGTTCACGCTGGGCAACGCATGCGCCGGGATGGGCGCACAGTGCGCGCTGATGCGCTTTCTGCGGGGCGGCGACCTGATCCAGTTGAAATGCGCCTGCGCGCTGCTCCCGCTGGCGCCATAAGAGTTGCACCTTGGGCCGTGCGCTGGAGTCGCTGGCCGATACGATCTCGCTCGGCGTTGTGCTACCCGGCTCGCTGATGGTGAGCCGGATCAGAATCCCCAAGCTTTAGACTGTGCGGCGCGACAGCCAAGCCAGCGGGGAATCCTGGGACGCGCGAGTCGACTGTGATTCCAGGAAGTCACTCGAGCCCTGGCTGCGGTATTCGCTGACATCGCCGCCGTCGAGGCAGGCGTCCAGACCGAAGGCGGTGCCGAGGTCGGCCGGATCCGGTTCGCCGCGAACGGCAGCGTCACGGCGGAAAAAACGCAGCGCTGGGACGAATCGCATGACAAACCTCTTTCGCTGAAAGGCCGACAAACGCATCGGCTCAGTGCAAACAGTGTGCGGGATTCGTGTGACAAGCGAACCCCGCATCTGTGAGTAAATATTGCCTCTGCTGGGATTACCACACATTCAGGGTGGGTCCAGCCCCAGTAGGCATCGCGGGTTGTGGCTGATTCGCATCACCGCGTGAGCGTTGCGTGATTGCAAAAGACTGCAAGTCTCCCTAGCTCCGTTGATCCAAACGAGTGCCGATGCACTTAAGCTGCGCGCCTCCCTTGATGTTCGGGCTTTCCCGTATGACCTCAGCAGCACTGAAATGGATCGCCAACGGCATGATCGGTCTCGTCGTGGCCGGCACGCTGTGGATCGCACATGCGGTGCAGCCCGGCAGCACGGGCACGATGCTGGTGGCGCAAGCCGTCGCAGCTCCCGCCGACAGCGCTTCGGCACCAACACCCCGCTGATCAACCCAAGGCGCGTCGCGCGCCATCGGCCAACGCCTGGCCGATCTGGTCCAGCAGTGCGCCGCGCCCTTGCAGCTGCCACTGGTGCCAGTAAAGCGCCACATCGGCGCTGACCTCGGACCTCAACACCACCAATTGACCCGCCGCCACCAGCGGCCGCACCTGGATCTCGGGCGCGACGCCCACGCCCCAGCCCATGACGGCGGCGGCCACATAGGCCTCGCTTGACGGCACGAAGCGCTCGCGCAGCCTTGGCGCGCGCACGCCGAAGGCCTGGGACACCCACTGGACCTGGCTGTCGTCCTTGCGGTTGAAGACCAGGAAGGGCGTGTCGGCGAAGTTGCCGGCATGCAGGCCTTTGGGCAACTGCTCGGCCAGAAACCCCGGGCTCGCCACCGCGACGTAGCGCATGACGCCCAGTGGCTGCACGCGGCAACCTTGCAGGGCCTCGGCCACCGTCGACACACAGCCCAGCACGGCGCCCTGGCGCAGGCTGTCGTGGGTGAAGTCCTGGTCATCGACGACGATCTCCAGCCCATAGCCCTCGCGCAAGCCCTGTTGAACCAGGGCATCCAGCGCCGGCAGCACCCAGGTCGCGAGGCTGTCCGCATTGACGGCGATGGCCAGGCGCGACTGGGGCGCGACACGCTGGCCGAGTTCGCGGGCCACGTCCACGCGCAGCGCCTGCAGTTGGCGTGCGAAGCGCAGCAGCACCTTGCCGGCCTCGGTCAGGCGCAGCGGGCGCGAGCGCACGACGAGAGGCTGGCCGACCTGGGCCTCCAGCCCGCGCAGCCGCTGGGAGACGGCGCTTTGCGTGATGGACAGGCGCTGGGCGGCGCGCTCGAAGCCTTGTTCGTCGGCCAGGGCGGCCAGGCAATCAAGGGCGGCGGGGTCGAACTCATTCATAAGCCGCCCTAATGTACGGCGATCAATATGAATGTTGCTTCTTGAAAGCAGGCACTCTGCGGAGAATCCAGCGATGCCCGCCGCCGCTTTCCTCACCAGCCCCGCGCCCGCCGCCTTTGCGCAGGGCTGGGCCATGGGCGCCGGCCTCATCCTGGCCATCGGCGCGCAGAACGCGCTGGTGCTGCGCCAAGGGCTCAAGCGCGAGCATGTCGGCGCCGTCGTGGCGGTCTGCACGCTGTCGGACTGGCTGCTGATCGCGCTGGGCGTGTTCGGCCTGGGCGCGCTGATCCAGGGCAATCCGCTGCTGCTGGAGGTGTTCCGCTTTGGCGGCGCGGCCTTCCTGCTGGGTTATTCACTGCTTGCGGCCCGGCGCGCCTGGCGGCCAGTGGCCGGGCTGCAGACCAGCGGGCCGGCGGCCAGCCTGGCGGCGACGCTGTCGGCGGCTTTCGCCCTCACCTATCTGAACCCCCATGTCTACCTCGACACCGTCGTGCTGCTCGGTGGCCTGGGCGCGCGCCAGCCGCCGGAGCTGCGCGCGGCCTTCGCGGCCGGGGCCGCTGTCGCGTCGGCGATGTGGTTCGGACTGCTGGGCTTTGGCGCTGCGGCTGCAGCGCCTCGTCTGCAAAGCCGCCACACCTGGCGGGTCATCGACGCACTTGTCGCTTTGCTGATGGCCGGCCTGGGTTTACAACTGCTCCTGCAACCGCTTTAGGCGCCCCGCTCATGAAGATCGTTGTTCTTGGCGCCGGCATCATCGGCATCGCCACCGCCTGGTATCTGCTCGACGAGGGCCACGAGGTCGTCGTCGTCGACCGCCAACCCGACGCCGCGCTGGAGACCAGCTTCGCCAACGGCGCTCAGATCTCGGTCAGCTTCTGCGAGCCCTGGGCGAATGCCGGCGCGCCGTTCAAGGTGGCCAAGTGGCTGCTGCGCGACGACTCGCCACTGCTGTTCCGCCCAACCCTGGACCCGAACCAGTGGCGCTGGGGCCTGGCCTTCCTGATGCAGTGCACGACCGCCGCCTTCGAGCGCAACGTGGAGGAGCTGGTGCAGCTGGGCCGCTATTCGCATGCCTCGTTGAAGGCACTGGTGGCGCAGACCGGCATCGACTACTGCCGACTGGAGCGCGGCATCCTGCATTTCTTCTCCAGCCAGGCCGACTACGACAACGGCGCCGTGGGCGCCGAAATCATGCGCCGCCACGGCGTGGACCGCCGCGTGCTGAACCGCGAGGAGGTGCTGAAAGTGGAGCCGGCGCTGGCCGGCTTCGGCGCCAACGTGTTCGGCGGCACCTTCACGCCCAGCGACGAGAGCGGCGACGCCAAGGTCTTCACGCAGAAGCTGGCCCGGCTGTGCGCGGCGCGCGGTGCGCAGTTCCTCTACGAGCACGATGTGCTGAGTTTGCAGCGCGCGGGCGATGGCATCGAGGCCGTGCAGATCGCCCACATCCGCAGCGGCGAGCGCAAGGCGCTGAAGGCCGATGCCTTCGTCGCCGCCATGGGCTCCTACACCCCCGAGCTGGTGCGGCCGCTGGGCGAACACCTCAACATCTATCCCGCCAAGGGCTACTCGGCCACGCTGCGGCTGAAGAAGCCCGAGGCCGCCAGCGTCGTCAGCCTGCTGGACGACAGCCGCAAGATCGCCATCTCGCGCCTGGGCGACCACATCCGCATTGCTGGCACGGCCGAGCTGTCGGGCTTTGACTTGAGCCTGGATTCACCGACGGCTCGCGTGCGTTGCGCGGCGCTGGTGCGGCGCTACGAGGAGCTCTTCCCCGGCGTGGCCGACACCAGCGAGCCGCACTACTGGGCCGGCCTGCGCCCCAGCACGCCGACCAACATCCCCTACATCGGCCGCAGCCGCAAGGCCCGCAACCTGTGGATCAACGCCGGCCACGGCACCCTCGGCTGGACGCATGGCGCCGGCTCGGGACGGGCACTGGCCGAGCTGATCGCAGGGCGCAAGCCGGAGATGGCCTTCAGCTTCTACAACCCGGCCTGATCAGAGCGTCTTCAGCAGCGCTTCAACATCCTTCTGCTGCTGGAACTTCGGACCCAGCTTGGCCAGGCTCTCCAGCTCGACCTTGGCCGCCGGCTTGTTGCCGGACTGGATGAGGATCTGGGCGAGGTTGAGCTTGTAGTTGGGCTGGTCCGGCTGGTCGGCGACCAGCTGGCGCTGCTGGCTGATGGCCTTGTCGAACTGCTTTTCGTTGGCCAGCACGGTGGCGTAGGTGTCGCGCAGTGCGCCGTCCTCCGGCTTAATCTTGAGGCCGCGCTCGGCCAGTTCGCGCGCACCGGGCTTGCCGGCCTTGCTGCGCAGCCAGGCCACGTTGTTGATCAGCGGGATGACGTCCTGGTTCTTGGCAAGCAAGGCCTCGTACCGCGCCAGCGCGCCTTCGAAGTCGCCTCGCGCCAGTGTCACGTCGGCTGCGGCGGTCCGGAAGACGATGTCGCGCGGGTGAGCGGCCTGCCACTGGGTCTCGAAGGCCAGCGCCTCGTCGCGCTTCTTGATGGACAGCAGCAGCGCAAACAGGCGCGGCGCGGCGTCTCCCGGGTCGGGCAAGGCGGCCGCCTTGCGCAGCAGCGCGAGGGCAGGCTCCGGGCGCTGGCGGCTCAGCTCGATGTCGGCTTCGGAGACAAGGGAATAGGCCTCCTGCGGGTACTTCTTCTGGCGCTCGCGCAACGCAGCCTGGGCTTCGTCCACACGGCCCTGGCGGATGGCGAGCTGAATCAGCAGGCGCTGGGCGATGACCGAGCCCGGCTCGGCCTCCAGCGCACGCTTGACCTCGCGCTCGGCGCCGGCGTAGTCCTTGTCCACAAAGCGCAGCTGCGCCAGGCCCAGCCAGCCGTGCGCGCGCGCCGGGGCCAGCGCGGTCAGGCGCGAATAGGTCTTGGCAGCCTGGGCCTTGTCGCCGGTGCCGAGCTGCGTTCGCGCCAGGCGCTCCAGCAGGTCGGGATTGGTCGGCTGCGCCGCCGCCGCCTCCTGCGCGGCCTGGGCCGCCGCCGCCGTGTTGCCCAGGCGCAGTTGGTGGTCGATGAGCGCCAGGCGCAGACCCGGCTCGTTGGGTTCCTCGCGCACGGCCGTGTTCAACACCTCCGTCACGCGCTCGATCGGCGCGCGCGTCTGCAGCAGCAGCTCGGCCAGCGCAAGACGGGCCTGTGGCGAGCCCTTCTGGTTGGCGATGAAGCCCTCCAGCCGCTTGATGGCCGCGTCGCCGCGGTTGGCCTGCATGTCGATGGTGACCAGGCCCAGCACGGCGGGCAGGTAGCCGGCGTCGGCCTTCAGCGAATCGTCAAACGCAGCCTGTGCGGCCGGCGTGTCCTTGCGCACGAGGTGGATGCGACCGCGCAGCGCACCCGGTACCGGGCTGTCCTTCATCTTGGGCGCCAGCTTGTCCAGCGCCGTCAGCGCTGCGGGCAAGTCCTGACGGCGCATCAGCGCGTTGACCAACATCAGGTCGAAATTGCTGCCGCTGTCCTTGGCAGCCAGTTCGCGAAGTTGGTTCAGCGCCGCGTCGGCCTTGGCGCGGCCACCGCCACCTGGCAGCGCCGAGTCGCGTGCGATGGCCGTCAGCGCCAGCGCAGCCTGGGTCTTGGCGTCGTCAGGGCGCAGCTTGACGGCGGCGCCGAAGGCCTGGTCGGCGGCCTCAAAGTTGCCCTGCATCAGCTGGGCCTTGCCGGCCAGCAGCAGCGTCTCGGCGTCGGCCTTGCCGCTTTCCAGCGCGGGGCGCAGGGTCTCCAGCGTCTTGGCCGGCGCGCGGCGCTGCAGTTGCAGGCTGGCGAACTGACGGCGCAGTCCCGCGTCCTCCGGCGCGAGCTTGAGGGCCTGGTTCAACAGGTTCTCGGCTTCGGCCAGTTCGCCCAGCTGCTGGTGGGCGCCCGAGGCCACGCGCAGCAGCGGCAGGTAGTTGGGTATGAGCTTGAGCAGCGGCAGCGCCAGCTCGCGCGCCTTGGCGGCATCGTTCTTCGCCAGCGCCAGTTGCGCCTGCAGGAAGCGGCCCTGCGGCTTTTTGGCAATCGCCGGTGGCATGCCCTCCACAAGCTTGGCGGCCGCGTCCAATTGCTGGCGGCCGAAGGCCAGCCGCACGAGCAGAGAGCGAGCCTCGTAGTTGTTCGCGTCCAGTTCGAGCACCCGCGCCAGCAGCGGCTCGGCGTCCTCGACCTTGCCGCGCGCCAGCAGCACCTCGGCCTTCAGCTGCAACGCCTTGTGCGCCTTGGGTGTACGCGCCAGCAGCTCGTCCAGCGCTGTCAAAGCCTCGTCGGGGAAGCCGGCGGCGAGCTTGGTACGCGCGTTGACCATGATCGCGCCCTCGGCATCGGGCGTGAGCTGCAGCGCCCGCGCGGCGGCAACCTTGGCCAGCGGCAGATTGCCCTCCACCAGCAGGGCCAACGTCAGATGCTGCTGCAGCGTGGACATGGCCTGCGGGTCGGCCAGGCTCTGGTCGGTGAACTCCCCGATCAACTTGCGCGACTGGCCCGAGTTCAACAGCACCTGCGCGAGCAGCGGCATCAACTCGTCACGCGGTGCACCCATTTCCAGCGCGCGGCGCAGCTCGATCTCTGCACCGGCCATGTCACCCCCCTCCAGCAGCGCCTTGCCCAGCAGATGGCGGCCGGTAGCGTTCTCGGGGTTCTTCTGAAGCAGGTTCTTCAGCTCGATGACGGCCCCCGCCGAATCCTTCTGCTCCAAGCGCTTTTGCGCGGCGGCGAGCAGCTCCTGCTCGGAACGTTGGCCGCAGGCAGCAAGGGCGGCGACCAGCAGGACGGGGGCGAAAAGGCGCGTCTTCATCGTGACTCCGGAAACAGGCGCGCGATTGTGTTCCTAGAATGCGCGGCCCTTCTCAGGGCTGGCCCGAGGGCCGGCAAGATGTCATGAGCACCCCGTCCAGCTTCTGCGCCATCGACTTCGGCACGTCGAATTCCGCGGTCGCCATCCCCGACGCCGCCGGCGCCATGCGCCTCATCGAGCTGGAGCCCGGCCAGCGCACCATGCCGACGGCCGTCTTCTACTTTGCCGAGGGCCGGCACGATGCCGATGGCCCCCCGCGCGCCTTCGGCCGTGCCGCCGTGGCGGCATACGTCGACGGCCATGACGGTCGGCTGATGCGCTCGATGAAGAGCATCCTCGGCTCGCCGCTGATCGAACAGACGACCGACGTCGGCGGCGGCCGCGGCGCCAAGTACTCGGACATCGTCGCCGGCTACCTCAGGCGCCTGCGCCGCCAGGCGGGCGAGCCAACCCAGGCCGTGCTGGGCCGGCCAGTGTTCTTCGTCGATGGCGAACCCGAACGTGACGCCACGGCCCAGTCCCAGCTCGAAGCCTGCGCCCGCGCCGCGGGCTTCCGCGAGGTGCACTTCCAGTACGAGCCCATCGCGGCGGCATTCGACTTCGAACAGCAGGCCACGCGAGAGCAAATCGTGCTGGTCGCCGACATCGGCGGCGGCACGAGCGACTTCTCCATCGTGCGCGTCGGCCCCGAGCGCATGGCCCGACTGGCGCGCCGCGACGACATCCTGGCCAGCCACGGCGTGCACATTGCCGGCACCGACTTCGACCGCCACATCGAGCTGGCCGGCCTGCTGCAGGAGTTTGGCTACCGATCCTTCGGCCCGACCGGTCGCGAGTTGCCCAGCGGCGTCTTCTTCGACCTGGCGACCTGGCACCTCATCAACACCTGCTACGCCCCGCTGCGCGTGGCCGAGTGGCGCAACATGAAAAGCTGGTTCAGCGACGTGCGCCAGCACGCACGGCTGATGACGGTGCTGGAGGAGCGCCTGGGCCACGAACTGGCAGCTCGCGCCGAGGGCGCCAAGATCGCCATCTCCGGCGGCGCCGACACGACAGTGGACCTGAGCCACGTCGAGCCCGGCCTGGTGCTGCCTCTCAGCGAGAAGACCGCCGTCGACGCGCTGCGCGCCGATCTCGACCGCATCATCACCACAGCCCACGAAACCGTGGCGCTGGCCGGCCTGAAGGCAGGCCAGATCGACGCGCTCTATTTCACCGGCGGCTCGACCGGGCTGCGGTTGTTGGTGGACGGCATGGCGGCGGGCTTCCCCGCTGCAGCCCGCGTCACTGGCGACCGCTTTGCGTCGGTCGCGACCGGCCTGGGCCTGCACGCGCAAAGGCTGTTCGGCGGAGCCACACACTGACCAGAGTGGCTGTTAGGCTGCGCGGCTCCGTATTTCCGAGCTGCGCCTCATGCTGAAAGCCCTCACCTGGGCCACCGCCGCCCTGACCGCCACCGCGGTCCACGCTGCTGAACCCACGACCTACCAGCAACCCTCCGCCGAGATCCGCGCGGTGCTGGACGCGCCGGCTCTGCAGGGCCACTCCCTGTCACCTGACCAGCGCACGCTGGCCAGCATCAGCCTGGCGCGCTACCGCAGCGTCGCCGAGCTGGCCCGGCCCATCCTGCGCCTGGCTGGCCGGCGCATCGACGCTGCCGCCAGCAGCCCGCAGCTGACGCTCAACATCGAGGCCATCTCGCTGCGCGAGCTGGCCAACCCGGGCGCCGTCGAGCGCATCGTCAAGCTGCCAGGCGGCGGCACGTTCTCGGCACTGCGCTGGTCGCCGGACAGCCAACACTTCCTGCTGAACCGCCGCACCGCCCACGCCACCGAGCTGTGGGTGGGCGACGTGGCCACGGCCCGGATCCACCAGGTCAAGGGCGTCAAGCTCAACACGATCCTGGAAAACTCCGTGGCCTGGGTCGGCGCTGACGAGATCATTGCGCTGACCGTGCCCGACAAGCGCGGCACCGCGCCGGTGTTTGACGCCCCGAGCGGCCCCAGCATCCAGGAGTCGATGGGCCGCAACTCGCCCGAGCGCACGCTGCAAGACCTGCTGCGGATCAGCCAGGACGAGGCGCTGTTCAGCCACTACGCCAGCTCGGCGCTGCGCCGCATCAAGCTGTCCACCGGCGCCTCGCGCGAGATCGGCACGCCCGGCCTGTACGCCGGTATCGAGGTCGTCGGCACCCAGGGCACGCTGCTCACCGAGCGCCTGGTGCCGCCGTTCAGCTACCAGGTCTCCTGGAACGACTTTGCCCGCCAGGTCGAGCTGCACGACTTCAACGGCAAGCTGCTGCGCGACCTGGGCGCCATCAAGCTCAAGGAAGGCGTGCCCGTCGAAGGCGTCATCACCGGCCCGCGCAACTTCTGGAGCTCGCCGCAGGCCGACGGCGCCGTCTACTGGGTCGAGGCCCTCGACGGCGGCGACCAGCGCAACAAGGTGCCGTTCCGCGACCGCCTGATGCGCCTGGACCCGCCCTACCAGGGCGAGGCGCGAGAGGTGCACCGCACGGCCGGGCGCCTGGGCAGCCTGAACTTCGTCGAGGCCGGCTCCCGCGCCGTCGTGTCCGACTTCGACCGCGACCGCCTCTGGATCGCCGCTGACCTGATCGCGCTGGACGGCGCGGCCAAGCCGCAGCGCCTGCAGGACCGCTCCATGCGTGACCGCTACAACGACCCCGGCCAGCCATTGATGCGCGTGCTGCCCAATGGCCGCGCCGTCGTGCGCGTGGACGGCGGCGACCGCCTGCTGTTCGCGGGCGCCGGCGCCAGCAAGGAAGGTGACCTGCCCTTCATCGACAGCTACAGCCTCAAGGAAGGCAAACCCACGCGGCTGTTCCGCTCCGGCACGACGCATTACGAGCGCGCCATCACGCTGCTTCACGACGGCCGACTGCTGACCAGCCGCGAGAGCGCCTCCGAGCCGCCCAACCTGATGTTGCGCAGCGGCGCCGGCTTCGAGCATGTGCAGGCGCTGACGCGCAACGCCGACCCCGCGCCGCAGCTGCGCGCCATCAAGCGCGAGCTGGTCAAGTTCAAGCGCGCCGACGGCGTGGAGCTGTCGTTCTGGATGTACCTGCCGCCCGACTACCAGCCCGGCGAGCGCCGCCCGACGCTGGTCTGGGCCTACCCGCTGGAGTTCACCGACGCGTCCACCGCCGGTCAGGTCAGCGGCTCCAGCAGCCGCTTCGTCCAGCTGGCGGGCACCAGCCCAGTCATGATGGCGCTGGACGGCTACGTCGTGCTGATGGATGCCACCATGCCCGTGGTGGGCGACCCGAAAACCGTCAACGACAGCTTCGTCGAGCAGATCACGGCCAACGCCAAGGCCATCATCGACAAAGCGGCCGAACTGGGCGTCAGCGACCCGCAGCAGATGGTCGTCGGCGGCCACAGTTACGGCGCCTTCATGACGGCCAACCTGCTGGCCCACACCGACCTGTTCAAGGCCGGCATCGCCCGCAGCGGCGCCTACAACCGCACGCTCACGCCGTTCGGCTTCCAGAGCGAACGCCGTACCTACTGGGAGGCGCAGGACGTCTACCTGAAGCTGTCACCCTTCAACTACGCAGACAAGCTCAAGGAGCCGCTGCTGCTGATCCACGGCGAGAGCGATGACAACCCCGGCACCTTCCCCATCCAGACGGCGCGCTTCTACCAGGCGCTGGCTGGCACCGGCGGACAGGTGCGTTATGTGGTGCTGCCGCACGAGTCGCACGGCTACTCGGCGCGCGAATCCATCGGGCACACGTTGTGGGAGATGAGCACCTGGATGCGCCGTCAAACGCGCGACCCACGCGTGCCGCGCTGAACCTCAACGGCGTGGTGGAGGGCCGCGGCGGCGCTGGGCGCCATGCCCAGCGGGCTTGGGCGGTGCCTTCAGCGGCCGCGACACGTCGGCCAGCATCAGCACGGCGCTGACGAGGCCCTCCACCGCCTGCTCCAGATCCACCGGCGGCTCCAGCGACTCGATCTCCTCCAGCAGCGCATCGGCGTCTTCCAGGTCGTCCGGGTCAAGGTGCAGGTACAGCGCCGCCAGCGGCTCCAGCAGCGGCTCCTCGGGCAGCTTCATCAGCGCCGGGTGGGCGTCCAGCGCATGCGCAAAGCCGGCCACCCAGGGCAGCACGGTCTCGCTGGGGCTGGCGTCGTCGTCGAGCTCGAACACCCAGGGGTCGAACCACTGCCGACCGACGATGGCCAGGTTGAGCTCCTTGTGGCGGCGGCGCAGCAACGCAATCAGCTCATCGTTGATGCGCTGTGGCATCGGGCGACCCTCGCTGTCCAGCAGCGGCGGCAGCCAGCGCTCCAAAGGCACGGCCTCGGGCTGCAGCAGCACGCCGCAGAGATAGCCATCGGCCATGCTGACGTCCAGCGGCTCCAACGGCGCGGGCAGCGCGTCCAGCAGCGCCTGCAGGCGCTCCAGGTCGGCTTCGGAGAGGGCTTCAGCGGCTCGGTTCATTACTCGATTATGAGGAGGCCAGCGTAAATAGTGCCCACCCAGCACGCGACACGCGGCCTACATTGGAACTCCCAACGACGCCCTCTACCCAGAGGGCTTGCAGACCCGGCAGCCCGCTGACCGGGTCTTTTTTTGTGCCTGTCGTGGGGGAAGGCGCCTCGCGCTGCGAGTCGCCAACGGCGCTGGCGCGCCTTCGCCGGCCGGTAGCCGGCGCCCCACGCCCGCCCGGGCCGCTGCGCCGCCCGACGCCGGTCTTGTGGTCAGCTCCGAGGCTGAGAGTTTTTCGACCGTGCCCGAAAGGTGCGCATGGGCAAAGGGCTCTCAGCCTCTCAGACCGCCATCCGTTCCGGCGCGACGTAGAAGCGCCGGAACGCCTCGAAGTCCAGCGTGTCGGCCGCCTCGATGCGGGCCTGCTCGGCCAGCGAGTCGGCCGCCATCTTCTCGAAGCGTTGCTGCAGCGCCTCGGGGAACGGCAGGGCCAGCAGCTGGGCGCGGGTGGCGTCGCTCTGGCGGCGGATGAAGCCGACATGGCTGTCGTCAAAGTCCTGGTCCATGACGGCCAGCACGCGCGCCGACGGGCACAACTCGGGCCGCTGCAGCCGCTCGGCCACGCGCATGAGCGCGCTGCGGTAGGCATTGCCGCCGTGGGCGGCATCCAGCGCCTCGGCATGGACCGCACAGCCGGCCAGGATCTCGCTGCCCCAGGCCTGCAGGCTGCGCTCGCCGCCCTGCCAGTGCGCCAGCTTCAGCCCCGGCTCGCGGCCACGCGCGGCCACGAGGTGCTGGTTGTGCGCGTTGGCGGCAATCTCGTCGGGCGTGTCCTTGGGGCTGTCGCTGTGCAGGCAGTGCAGCAGGAAGGCGTCCAGCACGCGGATCGCATCGGCGCCTATGCCGACGGGCTCGAAGGGGTCAAGGTCCATCAGCCGCACCTCGATGTACTCGACGCCACGCTCGCGCAGCGCATGCAGCGGCCGCTCGCCGGAGCGGATCACGCGCTTGGCGCGGATGGTGCTGTAGAACTCGTTCTCGATCTGCAGCAGGCTGGTGGAGAGCTGGTTGTAGTCGCCACCGGGCGTCTGCACGCCGATGGCTTCATAGGCCGGGTAGGGGCGGCTCAACGCATCCTGCAGCGAGGCGGCATAACTCTCAAGGCAGTTGTAGGTCACGGCGATGCTGGACTGCGCGTCGCTCTGGTAGCCCAGGCGCCCCATGCGCAGCGACGTGGCGTGCGGCAGGTAGAGGCTGTGGTCGGACAGGCGCTGCAGGCCGTGCTCGCGGCCGTGCACGAAGCTGTCACACAGGGCCGGGCTGGCGCCGAAGAGGTACAGCAGCAGCCAACCCTCGCGGCGGAAGTTGCGGATGGCGCCGAAGTAGCCGTCGGTGGAAACGCCGGGCAGCGACCAGTTGTAGTGGATGCCCGAGATGGTCTGCATGCGCCGGCCGTAGCGTTGGCCCAGGCCCATCCGGTAGATGCTCTTGGCGCGGCCGACGTTGCTGGAGCCGTAGCGGCCGATGGGAATGGTCTCGTCGGTCGGCAGGCCGCAGGGCATGGAGCTGACCCACAGGCGCTCGTCGACGAGCGCCCGGTAGACGGCCTGGTGGATCTCGGTGAGCTCGCGCAGAACATCTTCCACGCCGGCATGCACGCCGGTGATGAGCTCGACCTGGGACTCGCTGTAGTCGGTGGTGATGTGCGGATGCGTCAGCGCCGAGCCCAGCGCAATGGGGTGCGGCGTCAGCGCCAAGCCGCCGCCGGCCAGGGCGCGCAGGCTTTCCTTCTCGATGCCACGGCGGATGCCGAGCAGAGTCTCTTTGTTGTTCATGGCGTCCTGGGACCGCTAACTGGGCCGGAACGGTATCAGAACGCCGCTACAACTGTCCCGGCGCGTCCATGTCGGCCTGACTGGGCCTCAGGTCATGTTCCCCGGCCTGGATGCCGTCATGGTGGCTGAGGTAGAGCGACACGTCGTAGCGCTCCAGCCAGCCGACGGCGTTGAGGCGGTCCAGCACCGGGCCCTTGAGCTCGGAGAACGCCAGTTTCAGCCCCTCGGCGGCCAGGGCCGCGTGCAGCTCCTGCAGCGCCGTCAGGCCCGACACGTCGATGTGGTTGACGGGCGCCATCAGCAGCAGCACCCGCCTGGGCTCGCCGACGCTGGCGCGGTGCTCGCGCACATGGGCCAGCACCACGTCGACCAGGCCGCGCGCGTTGGTGAACACCAGGCTCTCGTCGATGCGCAGGCCGACGACCTCGGGCTGGCATTCCACCGCGTAGCGCGCCAGGTTGCGGTAGTGCTGGGTACCGGGCAGTCGGCCGATGCGGGCGACGTGGGGCTGGGCGGTGCGCTGGATCAGCAGCGCGACGGAGCCCACGACGCCAATGGCCAGCGCCGCGCCGACGCTCGACAGCAGCACCGTCGCCGTGACGGCCGCCATCAGCAGCCCCTCGGCCCGCGCGTAACGCCAGGCCTCGATGTACGGGCGCAGCGAGAAGCCGCCCAGCACGGCCACGATGATGACGGCGGCCAGCACGGGCTTGGGGCAATGCGCCAGCGGGGCGGCCAGCAGCAGCATGGCCAGGGCCATGAAGGCGGCGACGAAGACCAGCGTCCAGCGGCTTTGCGAGCCCGCTTCGTGTAGCAGGATGCTGCGCGAGAAGCTGCCCGCCACCGGCATGCCGCCGCTGAGCGACGCGATGAGGTTGGCCGCCGCCAGGCCGCGCAG
>Ga0187844_10000395_pt1 | contig 34015 bp, 32 predicted proteins | sample SpaLakP09_SKY_50_FD_134517 | JGI IMG/M metagenome (GOLD analysis project Ga0187844, IMG submission 134517) | Oligotrophic lake water microbial communities from Sparkling Lake, Wisconsin, USA - SP09_SKY_50 | ecosystem: Environmental > Aquatic > Freshwater > Lake | place: USA: Sparkling Lake... | reverse complement strand
GCCAGCCCAGCAGGGCCGCCAGCATCTGGCCGGTCTGGTTCGAGTCGTCGTCGATGGCTTGCTTGCCCAGGATGATCAGCTGTGGCTGTTCCTTGTCGGCCAGGGCCTTGAGCAGCTTGGCCACTGCCAGCGGCTCGATGTCGGCCGTGGTTTCAACCAGGATGCCGCGGTCGGCGCCGATCGCCATGCCGGTGCGCAGGGTTTCCTGGCACTGGGTCACGCCGCAGGACACGGCGATCACTTCGGTGACCTTGCCCGCTTCCTTTAGGCGCATGGCCTCTTCCAGAGCGATTTCGTCGAAAGGATTCATCGACATTTTGACGTTGGCGATGTCGACACCGCTGCCATCGGACTTGACGCGTACTTTGACGTTGTAGTCGACCACGCGTTTGACGGGAACCAGGACTTTCATAGGTATGCCTTTGGGAAATGGAATTAGGTGACGTGACTCAAGTGGCCTAGATTATAAGAGATAAACCGTTTCATGACTAAATTAAAGCACGATCGTGCGTTTTCTTGCTAGAGGAAATACCCTAAAATCAGGTTCTTGTCACATTTTTGGGAAAATCAAGGGGGCTGCTGCTGCCTGCCCCACGGGAAAAGCTTATTTGCGGCGCATCAAAAACGTGAACTCGTAACCGTTCTGGGTGTGCGAAATCAGGGCGTTGCCGGTCTGCTTGGCAAAGGCCTGGAAGTCCCGCACGGAACCGGAATCGGTCGCGACGATCTTCAGGACTTCGCCCGTGGCCATCTCGGCCAATGCCTTTTTGGCCTTCAGGATCGGCAATGGGCAATTGAGACCGCGCGCGTCGAGTTCCTTCTGATATTCCATGATGTCGCTGTCAAAAGTAATGTCGCTCATCGAATGCTCTGCTGGGTTGGTTGGCGTACTCACACAATCAAATATACTCCAATTCTCTCAATTTGACGCACCGCACAAAAATTTTGTTTTTTTGTTGCATGGTCACAACGACAATTCACATGTCGCAATGACCACGCATTCCCGCGTTTGTGCTAGGCGCGCTCGCCCACCCATGCCGGGACGGCCGCCAGGGCGGCCGCCAGGCCGCTCGGATCGGTACCGCCGGCTTGCGCCATGTCCGGACGCCCGCCGCCCTTGCCGCCCACCTGCTGGGCCACAAAGTTGACCAGTTCGCCCGCCTTGACCCTGGACGTGGCGTCCGCGGTCACGCCGGCGATCAGGCTGACCTTGCCGTCGGCCACGCTGGCCAGCACGATGGCGGCCGTTTTCAGCTTGTCCTTGAGCTTGTCCATGGTTTCGCGCAGGCGCGCCACGTCGGCCCCTTCCAGGGTCGCCGCCAGCACCTGGATGCCGTTCACGTCCACGGCCTGGGTCACCAGTTCGTCGCCCTGCCCTGCCGCCATCTTCGACTTGAGCGCGGCCAGTTCCTTTTCCAGCGCCTTGACGTGGTCCTGCACCTGGGCGATGCGGGACGTCAGTTCTTCCGGATTGGTTTTCAGGGCGCCGGCAGCTTCCTGCAGGCGGCGGTTCAGGGACTGCACCAGGGCCAGCGCGCCTTCGCCGGTCACCGCTTCGACCCGGCGCACGCCGGCGGCAACGCCGCCTTCGCCGATGATCTTGAAGAAGCCGATGTCGCCGGTCCGGCCCACGTGGACGCCACCGCACAGCTCTTTCGAGGAACCGATGTCGAGCACGCGCACTTCGTCGCCGTATTTTTCGCCGAACAGCGCCATCGCGCCATGCTTGACCGCGTCGTCGAACGTCATGTTGTGCGCCTGCGTGGCCTGGTTCTGCAGGATTTCGCGGTTGACGATGGCTTCGACCTGGGCGATCTGGTCGGCCGTCAGCGGCGCGTTGTGCGAGAAGTCGAAACGGGTCTTGTCGGGGTCGACCAGCGAACCTTTTTGCGCCACGTGGCTGCCCAGTACTTCGCGCAGCGCCTTGTGCATCAGGTGGGTCGCGGAGTGGTTGCGGATGGTGCGCGCGCGCTTGGCTTCGTCCACTTGCGCGTCGACGGCGTCGCCCACCTTCAGCGCGCCCGAACGCAGCACCCCGTGGTGGCCGTACACGTCGGCCTGGACCTTGAGCGTGTCTTCGACTTCGAACTGGCCGCCGGCAGTCACGATGACGCCCTGGTCGCCCACCTGGCCGCCCGATTCGGCGTAGAACGGGGTGGTGTCGAGGACGACCATGCCCGCCTGGCCGGATTTCAGTTCCTGCACCGAGACGCCGTCGGCGTACAGCGCGATAACCTTGCTGCCGTGGACCAGCTTGTCGTAGCCGACGAACTTGTTCTTCTCGCCGATGTATTCGACCTTGGCGATCGACTTGAACTTGCCTGCCGCGCGCGCCGTCTTCTGGTCTTCTTCCATGGCCAGCTTGAAGCCGGCTTCGTCGAGCGTGATGCCGCGTTCGCGGCAGATGTCGGCGGTCAGGTCGAGCGGGAAGCCGTAGGTGCTGTACAGCGTGAAGGCGGTGACGCCGTCAAGCTTCTTGCCATCCTTCGCCAGCTGCGCTTCCAGGATCTTCATGCCGTTTTCCAGCGTTTCACCGAAACGCTCTTCTTCGGTCTTGAGCACCTGAGCCACGCGGTCTTTCGCGTCGGCCAGTTCGGCATAGGCGCCGCCCATTTCGATGTTCAGGTCCTCGACCAGCTTGTAGAAGAATGGCTTGGTCTGGCCCAGCTTGTGGCCGTGGCGCAGGGCGCGGCGGATGATGCGGCGCAGGACGTAGCCATGGCTTTCAGGCGCCGGGATGATGCCGTCGACGATCATGAACGAGGCGGCGCGGATGTGGTCCGCGATCACGCGCAGCGATTTGTTTTCGAGGTCGGTGGCGCCGGTTTCGCGCGCCGCTGCCTTGATCAATGCCTGGAACAGGTCGATCTCGTAGTTGGAGTGGACGTGCTGCAGCACCGCGGCCAGGCGTTCCATGCCCATGCCGGTGTCGACGCAGGGCTTGGGCAGCTTGTGCATGGTGCCCGCTTCGTCGCGGTTGAATTGCATGAACACCAGGTTCCAGATTTCGATGAAGCGGTCGCCGTCTTCGTCGGGCGAACCGGGAGGGCCGCCGGGAATGTCGGCGCCGTGGTCGTAGAAGATCTCGGTGCACGGGCCGCAGGGGCCGGTGTCGGCCATCTGCCAGAAGTTGTCCGACGCGTAGCGCGCGCCCTTGTTGTCGCCGATGCGGATGATGCGCTCTGTCGGCACGCCGATTTCATTGGCCCAGATGTCGTAGGCTTCGTCGTCTTCCATGTAGACGGTGACGGTCAGCTTGTCGACCGGCAGGCCGTAAACCTTGGTCAGCAGCTCCCAGGCGTAGTTGATGGCGTCGCGCTTGAAGTAGTCGCCGAAGCTGAAATTGCCCAGCATTTCGAAGAAGGTGTGGTGGCGCGCGGTGTAACCCACGTTTTCCAGGTCGTTGTGCTTGCCGCCGGCGCGCACGCAGCGCTGCACCGAGGTGGCGCGCGAATACGGACGGCTGTCGGTGCCGGTGAAGACGTCCTTGAACTGGACCATGCCGCTGTTCGTCAACAACAAGGTCGGATCGTTACCCGGTACCAGCGAGCTGGAACGGACAATGGTGTGGCCCTTCGATTCAAAGAATTTAAGGAATTTGTCGCGGATTTCAGATGATTTCATGTTGTATGGGCGTGAGAAAGCAGCATGCTAAAAAAATCGATTATAGCGTAGTCGGTAGAGGGCTTATAGCGGCCCGTCGGGGCCGATCAGGTCGAGCCGGTCGGTGCACATGCCGTCCACGCCCCAGGCGCCGATCTCCCGGGCGCGCGCCGGGTCGTTGACGGTATAGCAAAACAGGCCGAAACCGGCATCCTTGACCTGGCGCGCCAGGGCCGGCGTCAGGTGCTTCTGGTTGGTATGGATGGCCACGGCGGCGAGCGCGTCGGCCTGGGAGCGCCAGTCGGGCGGCAATTCGTCGAGCAGGAGCGCGCGGGGAAGGTCGGGCGCGGCCGCCATGGCCGAAGCCAGCGCCACGGGGCTGAACGAGGACAGCAAAGGCAGCTGCGCCGGGTCGTCCCGGGCGATTTCGAGCCCGAACAGCGCGCGCGTGAGATTGGCGACCACGGTCCCGGTTTCCGCTTCGAAGCCCGGCGCCGGCTTGATTTCGATATTCATCCAGATGCCGTTTTCCTTGCAGAAGTCGACAAACTGGGTGAACAACGGCACCGGCTCGCCCTTGAAACGGGCGCCGAACCAGTCGCCGGCATCCATGCCGACCAGTTCCGTGGCGTCGTAGTCGTACACATGGCCGGTGCCGGCCACGGTGCGTCCCAGGAAAGGGTCGTGCATGACCACAGGCACGCCGTCGCGCGCGAGCATGACGTCGAATTCGACGGCGTGAAAGCCGTGCGCCAACCCGCAGCGCAGGCCTGCGATGGTGTTTTCAGGGGCCAGCTTGCCGCCGCCCCGGTGCGCCAGGTATCGAGGATAGATCCACATGCCGCCACCATAGCATTTTTAGTGGGGCAGCAGAGTCCGCCCGGCGGTGAGATAGGCAAACACGCCCACGTTGAGCAGCACCACCAGCCAGAACTGGGCCGAAAAACCCGCCTTGTTGGTCTTGTGGCGCAGCCATTGCTGGGCCAGCATCGCGCCCGGCCAGCCGCAGGCGAGGGCCAGCACCAGCAAGGTGCTTTCCGGCGTGCGCCAGCGCCCGGCCTTGGCGGCGGCCTTGTCCTTGGCATACACGGCAAAACTGAGCAGGCTGCCGGCGCCGTAGAGGCAGGCGATCAGCATTGCCGGTGCGTTCCACAAATCGATGGCGGCGGCGACCAGCGCGGCAAAACCAAGTAGGGCTAGGTAACGCATGGCAATTTTGTCGTAAGGAAACATATAGCTTACGTCGAGAAACTTTTCCTGTCCAAGAATTATTGCGGGTCGGCGCTCTTCTGTGAGAAGATAAGCGCCTTAACTTTCTGCCAATTTTGACCAGGATGCCATGAAAAAATATTCCCGCCTTGCCCTCCTCGTTTCGCCACTGATCCTGATTGCCTGCGGCAAGAAGGAAGCGGAAGTGGCGCCAGCGCCCGTCGTGGTAGCCGCGCCTGCAGCCGCGCCGGCCGCAGCGGCGCCTGCAGCCCCGGCGGCGCCGGCGGCCGAACCGGCCGAGCTGAGCGACGCCCAGCGCGAACAGCAGCGCAAGCAAGCCTTGCTCGACTTCGCCACGCGCGAAGACAAGTACATGAACGATCCGCGCGCGCAGTACGGCGAAACGGTCAAGGTCAGCTCGACCTTTGGCGATCCGAGCCCGTCGACCTCGAGCATGGGCAAGAATGCCATCGGCGCGGTCGATGGCAAGGAATGGACCAATGGCCACCAGGATATCGGTTTCGACTGGATCGAATTCGGCTATGCGCGTCCGGTCCAGGCAACCGAAGTGCGCCTGGTCATCAACGACGGCGCGCAAGCGCTGACCAAGGTCGAACTGCAGGATACGGACGGCAAGTGGAACGTCATCTGGAGCGGCCTGTCGGACCTGAAGGATGAAAAGAACGGCCCCCGCACCTGGTTCGTCAAGACCTTCGACAAAACGCCGTACAAGGTCAAGGCCGTGAAATACACGATCGCCAACAACGTCGAAAAGGGTTACAAGACCGTCGACGCCGCCCAACTGGTCGGCGACTAATCAGGAAAGGCGCTGCGGCGCCTTTTCTTTTACGTGAAGTGGCGAACAGATCATCCTGGCGCCGCAGACTATCCTTCTCCGTTCACTCACGCGAAGGAGAAAACAACATGGGCATACTCAGTAATATTTTCCGCAAGATCTTCCCCTCGTCGCACCCCGCCGTCCAGACGCCGCAAACGAGCACCGCTTCCATGCAGTCGACCACGGCCACCCAGGCCGCGCCGCAGCGCAGCGCGCCTCCGCCGCAAGCCCCAATGGACCAGGTCGACGTCGAAGCCATCCTCAGCGGGATGCCCCAGGCGCAAACCCTGCACTGGCGTTCGTCCATCGTCGACCTGCTCAAGCTGCTCAACCTGGACAGCGACCTGGCGTCGCGCAAGGAGCTGGCCGCCGAGCTGGACTACAAGGGCGACACCAGCGACTCGGCCTCGATGAACGTCTGGCTGCACCGCCAGGTCATGAACAAGCTGGCGGCCAACGGCGGCAAGGTCCCGGCGGACCTGCGCGACTAGCGCTACATCAGTCCGGCAAGCCGGCCTTGCCCGGCGTGCCGCAGGAAAAACAGAAGCGCGCAAAGGCGCCCTTGCGCGTATTGCACTTGCCGCAGCGGTCGAACAGGCCGATGCCGCAATGCGGGCAGAAGTCGAGCGAGGCATCCTTCAGGTCCACCGGCCGTTCGCAGCCCGGGCATACCGATTTGGCCAGCCGCGCGTAGGCCGTGTCATAGCGCAGCGTTTCGCGGCGCTGCACGTCGGGCAAGGCTTCGGCCGCCTTCTGGCGCGCCAGGTAGCGCTGCAAGGCCGCGATGGCATACCGGCCAATGACCACCGTCAGCACGATCCCCACGATATTGCGCACATAACCGCCGTAGCTCGGCAGGTAAGGCACCAGCTCGACGAAAAACGCGAACAGGGCGAAGAAGATGAAGCCCCACACGAAAGGCCAGGACGTGCTGTGGCGCTGCTTGACGAACAGCCAGCCGGCGATCAGCAGCAGCGGCAAGGTCAGGGCCAGGCGATAGCCGAAGATGCGCAGCTCGCGGCGCGTCTGTTCGGCCCGGAAGGCATCGGCGGCGGGCCATTCCAGCGCCGTCCAGCGGGCATTGGCGCGCTCGCGTGCCTGGCTGGCGTCGAGCAGGACTTGCTGCTCCGCTTCCACGGCGGCCAGCGCCGTGCGTTCGGCCGTCCTGACGGTATTGAGTTCCTCGTTCCGGGCCAGCAGTTCGGGATCCTGGTCGGGACGGGCCGTCACCTGGCGCGTGGCCAGCCAGTTGTCGAACTTGTCCTGGGCCAGCCGGGAATTGGACTTGGCGACCTGCAGTTTCTGTTTGGCCTGGTCGAGCCGGGCTTCGGCCTCGTCGGCCGCCTTGTCGGCGCGCCGGGCTTCCTCGCGCACGATGGGCCCCTGGACCGGATCGATGTACTGCTCGATGGTGGTTTCCGGCTCAACGTCCCACATGTTCTCGACCAGCTTGGAGCCGAGGCTGATCAGAAAACCCGCGAACACAAACGCGACGATCCACAATCCGCGCTGCATCCACTTCTGGGTAAGGCGTAATCCCTTGCTCATGTCTATCCCCTTCAAAAAAAGAATACAGGATGGCAGTACGCGTGGCGGGATGCCAGCGGCGCATGCGCGGGCGCGCCAGCAGGCACGCCCGGCATCACTTTACGCTACCTGGCAGTGGGCCGCGAACAGTTTAGAATGGGGCTATCTCAACCATGCCCAAAGGCCGACCCCGTGCAAGAGCAACACGCCTTCCCCTTTCTCAGGGAAATCCTGCTCTTCCTCTCGCTGGCGGGCATACTCATTCCCACCCTGCAAAGGCTGCGCATCAACCAGGTGCTGGGCTTCCTGGCCGTCGGCATGGTCCTCGGCCCCTTCGGCCTGGGCCTGTTCGCCGCCGACGTGTCCTGGCTGTCCTACCTGACCTTCCCGCGCGCCGAAGGCGTGGTCGCGCTGGCCGAACTGGGCGTCATGTTCCTGATGTTCATGATCGGCCTGGAACTGTCCGCCGCCCGCCTGTGGTCGCTGCGGCGCTGGGTATTCGGCGCCGGCACGGCCCAGGTCCTGGTCAGCGCCCTGCTGATCGGCGGCGCCGCCCTGCTGCTGGGCCAGCGCATGGAAAGCGCGATCATCCTGGGCCTGGTGCTGTCGCTCTCGTCCACCGCGGTGGTCATGCAATTGATGACGGCGCAGCAAAACACCACCTCGCGCCTGGGCCGGGCCAGCTTTTCCGTGCTGATGCTGCAAGACCTGGCCGTGGTGCCCCTGCTGATCCTGGTCGGGGCGCTCGGTTCGGGCGCCGGCGGCAGCCTGGCCGGCCTGGTCGCCATCGCCATGGCCAAGGCCACCCTGGCCATCGCCCTGATCTACCTGGTGGGCGGACGCGTGGTCCATCCCCTGTTCCGCGCCTTCGCCCGCCATCGCCAGCCCGACGTGTTCATGGCGCTCATCCTCCTGACCACGCTCGGCATCGCCGGCCTGTCGGCGGCGGCCGGCCTGTCGATGGCGCTGGGCGCCCTGATCGCCGGCGTGCTGCTGGCGGAAACCGAATTCAAGCATGAAGTCGAGCTGATGGTGGAACCCTTCAAGGGGCTGCTGATGGGCCTGTTCTTCATGACCGTCGGCATGGGCATGGACTTGCGCCAGGTGGCCGCCGCGCCGCTCTGGCTGGCCGGCTTCGTGGTGGGCCTGATCGCCATCAAGGCTGCCGTGGTGGCCCTGCTGTTCCGCGGCGGCGGGCTGCCGTGGGGCCGCGCCGTGCAAGGCGGGCTGCTGCTCGGCCAGGGCGGGGAATTCGCCTTCATCGTGATCGGCTACGCGGTCGCCGGCAAGCTGCTCGATCCCGGCATCGGCCAGCTGGTCATGCTGGGGGTGGGCATCAGCCTGTTCGTCACGCCGCCGCTGGCCAGGCTGGGACTGGCCATCGGCGACCGCCACGAACGCGCGGCCGACCTGGCCACGGCCGAGAGCACCAGCCACTTGCTGGAATCGGCGCGCGGCCTGATCATCATCGCCGGTTTCGGGCGCGTGGGGCGCCAGCTGGCCAAGCTGCTCACGGCCCAGGGGATAGGCTACGTCGCCTTCGAAACCGACGCGCGCCTGGTGGCCAGCCTGCGCGCCGAGGGTTTTCCCGTGTATTTCGGCGATGCCTCGCGCGCCGAACTGCTGCGCCGGGTCGACGCCGGCGCGGCGCCGGCGATCGTGCTGACCATGGACCACGCGGCGTCCGCGCTGCACGCGGTGCGCGGCATCCGGCGCGAATTTCCCGAGGTGCGGCTGTATGCCCGCTCGCGCGACGAAAAGCATGCGCGCGCGCTGAAACTGGCCGGCGCCACCATCGTGGTGCCCGAAACGCTGGAGGCCAGCCTGCAGCTGTCGGCCTTCGTGCTCGGCGCCATGGGGCTGGACGAGGAGACGGTCGACGACATCGTCGACACCGAACGCGACCTGTTCCTGGCCACGCTGGCGGAGCGCCCCCCGGCATGAAACACATCGCGTCCGCCTTGTCGCTGCTGTGCGCGCTGCTGCTTGGCGCCGGCGCACGCGCGGACATCGTCAACGTCTACACCAGCGCCAATTTCGCGCCGCTGATGCTGGGCGACGGGCGCGGCATCTACCCCGACCTGGTCGCCTACCTGAACCGCCGCAAGCTCGATGGCGTGACATTCCGCCTGATCTACATTCCCCGCAAGCGCCTCCAGGTCAAGCTCGAAGACGGCAGCCTTGACGGCATCGTGATCGGCATGATGCCGGAATGGTTAGACGACACGGCGCAGAATAAATACCTGTGGACCGCGCCCTTCGCCACCGACCGCTTCGCGCTGGTGGCGCCGGCGTCGGGCGCGATCGATCCCGCCCTGCCGGACACCCTGGGCGGAAAAACCGTCGGCGTCACGCTCGGCTATGTGTATCCCGGCCTGGACGACTGGTTCGTGCGCGCACGGGCGCAGCGCAACGACGGCGTCAGCGACGAGAAAAATATCGAGAAGCTGCTGCTGGGACGGGTGGACTGCGTGATCGTGGCCGAATCCATGGCGCGCTACTTCATCCGCACTCACCAGCTTGGCGACAAGCTGCGCGTCAGGGCGATGCCGGGGCCGGGCACCGAAAGGCGCTTCCTGGCCCCGCACAGCCAGGCGAAGGCCCATGCCAGGATCGCGCCGGTCATCAGGAAGCTCAGGAACGACCCCGAGTGGAAACGCATCGTCGCCGGCTACGAATAAGATATTACGCCAGCACCTTGCGCGCCGCTTCGCAGCCCCACCACGCGGCTTCCTCGAATACCGAAAATCCCGACAGGTCGGCATGCGCGAACACGATGGGCCCGTCGGCGTCGCGCAGGGCCTTGATGCCGGCGTTGCCGCGAAATCCAGGCAGGGGCGCGGCCATCGCATGCCCGCGCAGGGTAATGTCCACCCGTTCCACGCAGGCCGCGAACTTCCATCCGTAGGCCGCCTTCAGGTCGGCGCTGGCCAGGTCCACGACCTGGGTGGGGGTCGCTTCCATCATCCATTTGCGGGCCTGGTCGGGCGTGCGGTCCGACAGCGCGATGTAGGCGCTGAACACGGTCCTGGCGGGCGGCGTGGTGCGGATGTCCTGGTGGGTCGACACCACATACCCCAGTCCCGGTTCCTGGTACACCACGTTGTCCCATGCCAGCGGCACGTCGGGCAGTTCGGCCGGGAAGTCCTTCATCAGGAAATTGGCCACCATCCAGGGGGCGTACACGGGCGTGTGCAGTGTCGGATCGAAGCCGAAGCCGCGTATGTTCTCCACCACGCGCGCGGCCACGTACACCGGCATCGCGCAGATGGCCTTGCGGGCACGGACCAGGTAGGTCTCGGCCACGCCTTCGTTCAAGGTGAAGCACAGGGCCTCGACGCCCTGCGCCGTGCGCTTGAGCGACACCACCGTGCCGGCATGGCGCTTGACGCCGGAGTTCGCGGCCAGCTTGTCGGCCACCGGCTACATGCCGCCCGGCCAGGTGAGCCAGGCGCCGTTGCCGGCATTGGCCGCCTGCCCCCAGCGGCTGCAGTAATAGTGCAGGCCGGCCCAGGCCGAGACCTTGTCGTAGCGGGTGCCGTAGTCGTCGCGGCAGCAGTAGTTCAGGTACCAGTGCAGCGTGGGCGAGCGGTAGCCCTGCTGGTCCATCCAGTCCTTGAGCGTGATCTTGTCCAGTCCATCGAAGGCCGGGTCGGTCGACGACTGCACGGTCGGGAACACGAATACGCGCTTGCCGTCCATGCCGCGCGCGGCGCGCAAGCTTTCCACCTGGGCGAAAAAGCGCCTGTGTTCGGCCAGTTCGGCTTCGGGCACGCCTTCGGTGGGAATGAAGCCGTCCTGCCATACGCCGTTGAACAGCAGCCGTTCTTCGGGGCCGTGCAGCACGTAGCGCTCGTCGTAGTAGGGCTTTTCGCCCAGCGGGTCGCGTTCGATGATGCCCAGGTCGAACAGGATTTCACGCACGTGCACCGATTCCGGCGACGGCAGCGGCAGGTAGTGGCCGCCAGTCGGGTAGGCCAGCTCGCCGAAATGGCCTCCGGCCGCGTTGCCGAAAGGCTGGGGGCCGTCGATCATGAGCGCGTCCGTGTGCCCCAGCTTTTTCAGCTTCCAGGCGGCGGACAAGCCTGCGATGCCGGAACCGAGGATGGCGACGTCGGTGTCGATGACGCGCTTCGGTGCCGGCAGCTGCTTGCGGTCGCGCAGGTAGTGGCCTTCGGCCCGGCCCGGGTAGTGCAGCGTGGGCGTGATTTCCTGCCATTTGTAGAAGCCGGCCCCTGTCAGCGCGCCCATGCCGGCGCCGCCGGCGACGGCCAGGAAGGAACGCCGGTCCATCAGCGGATCACCTGGCGCCAGTCATGCTCGAATTCGTGCACCAGCGACTGCGTGTTCAGGCGGTTCGGCGGCAGGTCGCGGCGCGGCATGTCGGGCGGGAAGGCGAACATCTCGCGCGTGGTCGCTTCGTTCAGGTAGCGCATCGGCAGGCGGTAGCTGGTGGGCGGCTTGTACTCCTGCTGGGGCGAGGCCATGATGAAGCCCCATTCGCCGAAAGACGGCACGTAGGCATGGAAGGGGAAGGTCTTCATGCCCACTTCGCGCAGCGTGGCATCGATGGTCCAGAAGGCGTTCGGCGCAAAGAACGGCGACGTCGACTGCACCACCACCAGGCCGTTGGCCGCCACGTGCTTTTTCACCATGCCGTAGAACGGCACCGAATACAGCTTGCCCAGCGCGAAGCTGGACGGATCGGGGAAGTCGATGATGACCGCGTCGAACATTTCTGTCGTGGCCTGCAGCCAGATCGCCGCATCGGCATTGATCACCTTCACGCGCGGATCGGAGAGCGAGCGCGCATTGAGCGCAGCCAGGTCGGGACGGGTGGTGAACGCCGCCGTCATGGCCGGATCCAGGTCGACCAGGGTCGCGTGGGTGATATTTTTGTAGCGCAGGACTTCGCGCATCGCCAGGCCGTCGCCGCCGCCCAGCACCAGCACCCGGCGCGCCCAGGGCAGCGCTTCGAGCGCGGGATGGACCAGCGCCTCGTGGTAGCGGTATTCGTCGCGCGACGAGAATTGCAGGTTGCCGTTGATGTACAGGCGCGTGTCGTCCTTCCACTGGGTGATGACCAGGCGCTGGTAAGGCGTATTGGTGGCATATACGACCTGGTCGCCGAACAGGCCATGCTCGCCCCACTGCACCAGCCGGTCCGAGGCCACGAAGCCCAGCACCAGCACGAACATCACGGCGCTGGCGCGCAGCACGCGTCCGCCGAGGTTGGTCAGCTCCTGCCGGAATACATATAAGGTCCACATGCCCACGGCCACATTGAGCATCCCGAACAGGAAACCGGTGCGCACCAGGCCCAGGTAAGGCGCGAGCACCAGGGGGAACAGCAGCGACACGGCCAGCGCGCCCAGGTAGTCGAAGGTGAGCACGCGGCTGACCAGTTCATTGAAGGCGGTGTCGCGCGCGTTGAGCGCGCGCATCACGAGCGGCACTTCCATGCCCACCATGGCGCCGATCATGAAGACCATCGTGTAGAGCAGCGTGCGGAACGGCGCCGTCATCCAGGTGAAGGTCATGAACAGGATCGCCGCCGAAATGCCGCCGATCAGGCCTACCGCCAGTTCGATGTCGACGAAGCGCGCCAGCACGTCGTCGTCATGCACATATTTCGAAAAGTGGGCGCCCACCCCCATGGCAAACAGGTAGCAGCCGATAATCGTGGAAAACTGCAGGATTGAGTCGCCCAGCAAATAACTCGACAGCGCAGCGGCGATCAGTTCATATGCCAGGCCACAGGAGGCCACCACAAACACGGAAAGTATAAGAATTCGTTTGGTCATGTATCGTCTTTTGATCTAAGATTCCCGTGTGCTGTCAATTTGACTATCTTTCCTGGGGAGGAACGCGTGCCCGCCATCCTAAACTATCTGCTCCACCTTGCAACAGCAGTCGCGATGGTAATGGCGTTTTTCGTCATTTATACGCGCCTCACCCCGTTCGACGAGGTCAAGCTGATCCGCGAGGGGAACCAGGCCGCCGCCATGTCGCTGGGCGGGACCCTGATCGGTTTTTCGCTGCCGATCGCGTCGGCCCTCATGCATACGCCGGACTATTTTCAATTCCTGGGTTGGGCGGGCGGCGCCATGCTGATCCAGATCCTGGTCTACAACATCGCCACGCGCCTGCTCAGCATGTCCAAGGACGCGATCGAATCGAACAACACTGCATTCGGCGGCCTGCTCGGCGCGATTTCCATTTCCATCGGCCTGGTCAACGCCGGCTCGATTTCCTGACACGCTTTAGGGAGACATGACATGTCCATCGGCTCATTCATCAGAAAACAATTTATCGATGTCCTGCAGTGGAACGAGGAGACCGAGGGCGTGCTCGCCTGGCGCTTCCCGATGCAGGACTTCGAAATCCAGAACGGCGCGATCCTCAATGTGCGCGAATCGCAGCTGGCGGTGTTCGTCAACGAAGGCACCATCGCCGACGTGTTCGGCCCGGGCACCCACAAGCTGTCCACGCAAACCCTGCCTATCCTGACCAACCTGAAAAACTGGGACAAGTTCTTCGACTCCCCGTTCAAGTCGGACGTCTACTACTTCAGCACGCGCGTGCAGACCGGCCGCAAATGGGGCACGCCGCAGCCGATCACGATCCGCGATGCCGATTTCGACATGATCCGCATCCGCGCCTTCGGCATGTATTCCTACCGCGTGGCCGACGCCCGCAAATTCTTCACCGAGATCAGCGGCACGCGCGAAGTCTATACCCGCGACGACGTCGAAGAGCAGCTGCGCGGCATCCTGCTCGCCACCATGGCCAGTTCGCTGGGCGGATCGAAAGTCCCCTTCCTGGACATGGCGGCCAACCAGGGCCTGATGGCGCAGCAGGTCAAGGGCGACCTGGCGCTGGCGTTCGCGAAGTACGGCCTGGGGCTGGACGAATTCAACGTGGCCAGCGTCAGCCTGCCGGAAGAACTGCAGGCCGCGCTCGACGAACGCATCGGCGCCGGCATGAAGGGCAGCCTGTCGGCCGACAAAATGGCCGGCTTCACCAAGTTCAATGTGGCTTCCAGCATTCCGCTGGCGGCCCAGAACGAAGGCGGACTGGCCGGCATCGGCGCCGGCCTGGGCGCGGGCGCCATGCTGGGCCAGGCCATGGCGCAGGGCATGAGCGGCGCGATGGCGCAGCCTGCCGCGGCGCAGCCTGCCGCACCGGCGCAGGAATCGATCGAGGACCGCCTGACCAAGCTCAAAGGCCTGCTCGACAAGGGCCTGATCTCGGCCGCCGACTATGACAGCACCAAGGCGGAGCTGCTCAAGAAGCTGCTGGGATAAATGCAGACTGTCGCCTGCCTTAGCTGCGGGGCACCGGTCAACTTCCGCTCGCACGCCTCCGTCATGGCGGTGTGCGAGTACTGCAATGCGACCATGCTCAAGGATGCCGATACCGTCAGGTACATCGGCAAGATGTCGGCCGTCCTCGAGGATTATTCCCCGATCCAGGTCGGCAGCTCGGGCGCCTTCGGCAGCCGCAATTTCAATGTGGTGGGCCGCATCCAGCTGCGCTATGCGCACGGCATGTGGAACGAGTGGTACCTGGTGTTCGACGACGCCTCCACCGGCTGGCTGGGCGATTCTTCAGGCCTGTACGTCATCACCACGGTGCGCGAGGCGACAAAAACGCTGCCTTCGTTCGACGACATCCTTCCCGGGCGCCAGTACGACATGGGCGGCCAGCGTTTTACCTCGTCCGAAAAGCAGGTCGCGCAATGCATAGGCGGCCAGGGGGAATTGCCGTTCAAGGTCGAGGAAGGCTGGGAAGCGAAGGTCGCCGATTTCCGCAGCGGCGCATCCTTCGTCACGCTCGACTACAGCGACGGCGAGCAGCCTGCCGTCTACAACGGCACCTCGGTCACCTTGGCCGACCTGAAAATGCAGCTGCTGCGCGAGGACGACCAGATCAAGGCCAGCGCCGGCAAGTTCCGCGGCAAGCTCGATGCGCTCGACTGCCCGTCCTGCGGCAGTTCGATCAAGTACATTCCGGGCGTGACGTCGAACCTGGTGTGCCCCGCCTGCGCCGCCGCGCTGGACGCCGCCGGGCCGGAAGCGACCGTGCTGGCGGCCGGCGAATCGGTGGCCCAGCGCCTGACCACCCTGCAGCTGGGCGCCACCGCCAAGATCCAGAATGCCGACTACACCGTCATCGGCGCCATGATCCGCGCCGACGAGGAAGGCACGGAGTGGAACGAGTATCTTCTTTACAGCACCCGCAACAGCTTTTTCTGGCTGGTGGAAACCGACGAAGGCTGGTTCCGCGCCACGGTGCAGCACAAATGGCCGGAATGGGCATCGCTGGAGGCCGAAAGCGCCACGCTCGACAACGTCAAGTACACCAAGCTGTATGACTACACCGCCACCGTGAACTATGCCGCCGGCGCCTTCAACTGGCGCGTGGCGGCCGGCGACACGGTGCAGGTCTATGAATTCGAAAATGGCGACGCCTCGCTGGCGGCCGAAGTGACGGCGCAGGAAATGACCTGGTCGCGTTCCACGCCGGTGGAATGGAGCCAGGTCAAGGCATGGTTCGGCGACGGCATTCTGGGCAGCGCGCCGGCGGCAAAAGCCGGATCGTCGAAACCCGGCTCGATCCAGTCGAAATTTCTGTGGTGGATCCTGGGCTTGAACGCGGTACCGCTGGTGTTCGCGTTCTCGCACACCTTTTTGTACACCATCATCGCGCTGATCGCGATCTATTTCCCGTCCAGCTACTTCAAAGACGGGGCCGAGAAAAAATGAACGGAAAATACATCTGGTACGCGATCGCCGTGACGGCCATCTCCACGGTCATGAGCTGGGCATCCATGTTCAGCAGTTTCGGGTCGAGCAGTTCGGGGCGCGGCAGCGGCTTCAGTTCCGGCAGCACCTATCGTGGCGGCGGAGGCGGCGGCCACAAATGAGCCCTAGCGCGCACCGCCCGGCCGGCATCCACCTGCTGGCCGATTTCTACGGCATCGACGCCGGCAAGCTGGTCGCCACCAGCGACATCGACGCGCTGCTGCGGGCCGGCGCCGAGGCGGCCGGCGCGCGCATCCTGCACAGCCACTTCCACAGCTTCGGCGACGCCATGGGCGTGACCGGCGTGGTGCTGCTGGCCGAATCGCATATCTCCATCCACACCTGGCCCGAATTCGGCTTCGCCGCCGCCGACATTTTCATGTGCGGGAACGCGCAGCCGCAACTGGCGCTGGAAGTGATCGCGCAAGCGTTCGGCGCGACGTCGCGCATCGTGCAAACGATCGCCCGCGGCGGGGCCAGCCCGTTATAATTGCCGCCTGTTTTGCATCAAGGCATACCCACCATGACTCAAGCTCTTCCCAAGGCACTTGGCCATATCCGCGTTCTCGATTTGTCGCGCGTGCTGGCCGGCCCCTGGTGTTCGCAGAACCTGGCCGACCTTGGCGCCGACGTGATCAAGATCGAACGCCCCGGCGTGGGCGACGACACGCGCGCATGGGGTCCGCCGTATGCGAAGGATGCCGACGGCAACAACACCAGCGAAGCGGCCTACTACCTGGCCGCCAACCGCGGCAAACGGTCCGTCACCGTCGATATCGCCAGTGCCGAAGGCCAGGCCATCATCCGCGAACTGGCCCTGACGTCGGACGTGGTGCTTGAAAATTACAAGGTCGGCCAGCTGAAACGCTACGGCCTCGATTACGACTCGCTCAAGGCGATCAAGCCGGACCTGGTCTACTGCTCGGTCACGGGCTTCGGCCAGGACGGTCCGTACGCGCACCGCGCCGGCTACGACTTCCTGATCCAGGGCATGGGCGGGCTGATGTCGATCACCGGCGAACGCGACGACCTGCCCGGCGGCGGTCCGCAGAAAGCCGGCGTCGCCATCACCGACCTCATGACCGGCATGTACGCCACCGTGGCCGTGCTGGCCGCCCTCACCCACCGTGACCGCACCGGCGTCGGCCAGCACATCGACATGGCGCTGCTCGACACCCAGGTGGCCATGCTGGCCAACATGGGCAGCAACTACCTCAATAGCGGCAAGCCGCCCAAGCGCTGGGGCAATGCGCACGCCAACATCGTGCCCTACCAGACCTTCGCCGCCGCCGACGGCCATATCATTGTCGCCACCGGCAACGACGGGCAGTACCAGAAATTTGTCGAAGCGGGCAATCGCCCCGACCTGGCGAACGATGCGCGCTTCGCCACCAATCCGCTGCGCCTGCAGCACCGCGACGTGCTGGTGCCGCTGCTGGCGGACATGGTCAGGACGCGCACGCGCGACGAATGGATCAATCAACTGGAAGCGGTGGGCGTGCCCTGCGGCCCGATCAACGACCTGCACGACGTGTTCGAGAACCCGCAGGTCAAGGCGCGCGGTACGGCCATCGAGATGGATCACCCGTCCGCGGGCAAGGTCAAGCTGGTGCGCAGCCCGATGAAGATGTCGGTGACGCCGGCCGACGCCGCGCTGCCGCCGCCCATGCTGGGCCAGCACACCGACGAAGTCCTGCGCGACCTGCTGGGCCGCAGCGAGCAGCAGATAGCAGCGCTGCGCGACAAAGGCGTGCTGTAAAACGCCATGGCCAAGCGCAGCTTCCCCTTCAAGCGGCTTGGCAGGGATGCCGTGTTCACCGTCATCTTCTGCATCGGGTGCGCGCTGCTCATTACCGCCGTCATCGGTTCGATGCGCGATTTCGTCCCGAACCTGATCGTCTCGTTCTGCATCGGGGGCACCGCCTTCCTGGCAATCGACGGCGTCAGGCTCTTCGTGTGGGACGAGCACGAGACACCCAACCTCTTCGCCCTGCTGGCCATCATCCTGGTATCGGTACCCGTTTCGCACTTCGGCGGGAACCTGCTGGCCAGCCGCATCCTCGGTTTCGACACACCCGGCCTGACAGCCTATTTCAGGGGCCAGATCAACGGCATGATGCTGTTCACGCTGCTGGTGACCTGCGTGGCCGTCCTCTTCTTCGCCAACCGCGAACGCCTGGTGCGGGCCGAAGCGGCTGCCGCGCAGGAAAGGGCGCGCGCGCTGCAGGCCCAGCTGCAACTGCTGCAGGCCCAGATCGAACCCCACATGCTGTTCAACACCCTGGCCAACCTGCAGGGCATGATCGCCATCGATCCGGACGGCGCGCAGAAAATGCTGGACCAGTTGATCCAGTATCTGCGCGCCACGCTCAATTCGTCGCGCGTCGAGCGCACCACGCTGGCCCAGGAATTCGCGCTGCTGGAAGCTTACCTCGGCCTGATGTCGGTGCGCATGGGCGCGCGCCTGGCCTACACGCTGGACCTGCCGGACCTGCTGCGCAAGGCGAGCATTCCGCCCATGCTGCTGCAGCCGCTGGTGGAGAATGCCATCATCCACGGCCTGGAACCGAAGATCGACGGCGGCCACATCACCGTCTCGGCCGCGCAGGACGGCGCCAAGCTGGTGCTCTGCGTGGCCGACACCGGCCTTGGACTGGACGCGCCTTCCGCCAAATCGGGCACGCATATCGGCGTGGCCAATACGCGTGAACGCCTGCTCGCCCTGTTCGGCAAGGAGGCTTCCTTCAATCTCGGGCCCAACGCGCCGCAAGGCGCCCTGGCCCGCCTCACCTTGCCTGCGACCCTGCCATGACCATCCGCGCACTGATAGCTGAAGATGAACCGATCCTGGCCGCCACGCTGGCGAAATCGCTGCAGCGCCTGTGGCCGGACCTGGACATCGTGGCCATGAGCCCGAACGGCGTGGATATGGTGGAAAAGACGCTGGCCCTGAAACCGGAAGTCCTGTTCGTCGATATCAAGATGCCCGGAAAAACAGGCCTGGAGGCGGTCGAGGAATTGACCGACAGCTGGGACGATGCGCGCCCCTTCCCGCAAATCGTGTTCGTGACCGCCTACGACGATTATGCAGTCGATGCTTTCGAACACGCGGCGGCCGACTATGTCCTCAAGCCGATCAACGACGCGCGCCTCGGCAAGACCATCGAGCGCCTGAAAAAGCGCCTTGCCGCGCAGCCGGACAAGGACCTGTCGCAGCTGCTGGGCCAGATGCGCGCCCTGCTGCCGGCGGCGCCCGCGGTGGAACGGCTGGCCGTCATCCGCGCGGCCGTGGGCAACCAGGTGCGAATGATCCCGATCGCCGACGTGGTGTATTTCGAAGCGACCGACAAGTACGTCAACGTGGTGACCAAAGACGGCGAAGCGCTGATCCGGGTCAGCCTGAAGGAACTGCTGCCGCAGCTGGACGACAAGCTGTTCTGGCAGATCCATCGCGGCACCATCGTCAACGCCAGCTGCGTGCTCAGCTCCACCCGCGACGACATGGGAAAGTATTCCCTGAACCTGCGCGGCCGGCCCGAAAAACTGCGCGTCAGCCCCCTTTACGCGCACCTGTTCCGGCAGATGTAGCGGGACAGGTGTCGAGCGACAGGGCCTGCAGCACCTCGCCTTCGGCGGTCTGCACGAATGCCGCCACGCCCATGTTCGCGGGCAGCGCGCCCGCCGGCAAGGCCAGCACCCGCGACAGCGCGGCCTTGCCGTCGCGCCCCACGGGCACCGGCGCAAGCCACTCGCGCACCACGAAGTCGTGCCTGAGCGTGCGGCCTTCGTTCTCGCCGGCCTTCACTTTCGTCGCGATGGCGCTCTCGTAGAGCGCCACATGCAGCTTGCCCCCGCGCGCCCCGCTGGCCCGAACATCCATCGGCAGCCCTGCCGCCGTCGCAGCGCCAAGCGCAAGGCTGACAGTTGCCTGCGCCGGTTTGTCATTGATGCGTTTCACCGCCGCATCGACACCGCCGCTCCAGTTGCGCAGTTCCTTTCCGGCGACGAAAAATTCGGGCGTGTAGATGGTGCGCGTTTTCGCCAGGTCGGACATCCAGCGCTGCCGTTCGGTGAAGGCGGCGCGCGAGTATGGGTCCTTCCAGCCGATGTAATTCCAGTAGTCGACGTGCAGCGACAGCAGCACCGCCCTGTCGGCGCCGATGCCCGCGCCGCGCAGGGTGCCGAGGAAGGCATCGGCCGGCGGACAGCTGCTGCAACCCTCGGACGTGTACAACTCGAGCAGCGCCACGCCGTACGCGGGACTTTGCTTGCTGCATGACTGTGCCAGCGCAGTCCCCTGCACCAGCGCCCAGGCGCCGAGCGCCCACCAATATCGTTTCATTGCATATCTCCCATCAATACCGGATTGGTCGCTTGGCGAGCGCAAACCTGACACGCCGTACCCGCTGCTTCACGGATATTTCCACAATGAAGCGAGCTCTACGTGACTGCAGACGGTGGGACGAGCCCCTGCCCCTCGCCAAACGGCTATCCTGCGATATCGCACGATACCGCCCGATATGGCGCGATAGTGCCGCGAAATCGCCCGAAAGCCGGACGAAAATGCACGATTACGACACGAAATCGCACGATTCGCAGACGAAAACGTACGATTTACTGAACGCAAATGTGCCAAAGAAATCGTGCGGAATCGTCGCGTTTTCGCTTGATTTCGCATGCCTTTCGCGCGTTTTCGCAGGCAAATCGGGCATTTTCGCGACACTATCGCGCAGTATCGGTCCATATCGTGCGGTATCGTGCAATCGGCCATTCCGAAGGCCTGCACCCAAGCCTCCACGCCCGATTGCTTTGAAGGAATTTCCCGCTGCAGCCGGCCTCAAGCGCCGACATGCTTACAGTTCGAAGCGGTATCCCACGCCATACACCGACTGCAGGCAGTCGGCCGCGGGCAGCTTGCGGCGGATATTCCTGATGTGCGAATCGACCGTGCGGTCATTGATGTCGCGCTGGTCTTCGTGCGCGAAGTCGAGCAGCTGCTGGCGCGAATACACCCGGTTCGGATGTTCGATAAGCTCGGCCAGGATGCGAAATTCCACCGCCGTCAGGTTCAGGGCGCTGCCCGCGTGCAGGATGCGCATGGTGGCGCGGTCGACCTGGAACAGCGGCGCCGGACGCACGGCCGCACGGCGCAGATGCACTTTTGCCCGTGCCACCACTTCGCGCGGGCTGAAGGGCTTGCACACGTAGTCGTCGGCGCCCATGTCCAGTCCCAGCAGGCGGTCCACTTCGTCCACCCGCGCGGTGATCATGATGATCGGCACCTGCGAAAACGCGCGCACGGCCTTGCAGACCTCGATCCCGTCCAGCCCGGGCAGCATCAGGTCCAGCAGCACCAGGTCGGCCGGCGTGGCGCGCATGAAGGCCACTGCGCTGTTCCCGTCGCCGATGCGCGTGCAGCGCCAGCCTTCCGCTTCCAGGTAGTCGGCCAGCACCGCCGCGATCTTGACGTCGTCCTCGACGACCAGGATGTGCGGACTCATTTGGCGGACATGTCCAGCGGCAGGCGCAGCACCATCCTGACGCCGCCCAGGGTCGATGACGACGCCACGATGGTGCCGCCATGCGCCTTCACCAGCACCAGGCAGATCGCCAGTCCCAGGCCGCTGCCGCCGCGTTCGCGGGTGCGGGCGGCGTCGACGCGGTACATGCGGTCGAATATGGCCGCGTGTTCGTCTTCCGGCACGCCGGGCGCGCTGTCGTCGATGGTCAGCAAGGCATGGCTGCCGTCCAGCGCCAGCACCACCGCGATCTTGCCGCCGTCGTCGGTGTAGCGCACGCTGTTCTCCAGCAGGTTGACGATGACCTGGGTCAGGCGGCTGGCATCGGCGCGCACCATCAGGCGCTGGCCGTACACCTTGTCCTTGAGCGTGATGCCCGACTTGGCGGCGCGCGCGCGATAGCGCTCCACCTGCGGGCGCAGCAGGTCGCAGACGTCGATGCGATCCCAGTCGAAATGCAGGTCGCCGGCGTCGGCCAGCGTCAGCTGGTGCAGGTCGTCGACCATTTTATTGAGGTGCAGGACTTCGGCATGCAGCGAACGCAGCGCGTTGACGTCGGCCTTGCGGATATTGTCGAGCAGGGCCTCGATCTCGCCGCGCAGTACCGTCAGCGGCGTACGCAGTTCGTGCGCCACGTCGGCCAGCATCTTGCGGCGCTTGCGTTCACTCTCTTCCAGCGCCTCCGCCATGGCATTCACATGCAGCGCCAGTTCGGCCAGTTCGTCGCGCGACAGCAGCGGCGCGCGCGCTTCGAAGTCGCCCTTGGCCAGCCGCGCGGTCACGTCGCGCAAGGCCGCCACGGGGCGCAGCAGGTGGCGCGCCAGGAAAAAAGCCAGCAGGATGGAGATGCAGACCATGACAGCGGCCACGATGACGATGTCGCGCACCTGCTCGCGCAGGAACACGATGGCGCTGTCGCCGGCCGCGCCCACCTGGCGCAGGGGGCGCAGGTACAGCGTCGCCACGACCTTGCCGTCGACCAGGACCTGGCGCGACAGGCTGCCCGCGACGTCGGGCGGGCCGATCAGCATGTCGCCGGCGGCGTCCATGACCGACAGGCGCGGCCCGAAGGCCATCGGGTCGCGCGCGCCACGCGGCGGCGCCGCCTCGCGCGCACCACGCGGCGGCTCGCGCTCTTCCGGACGCGCGCCGCGGCGCGGCGGGGGACGGCGGCGCGGCGCCGCTTCGGGCGCCAGTTCCGGCGTCATCTGGTCCAGCACATCGCGCAGCGCTTCGGGCCGGCGCCGCAGCCATTCGAAGTCGCGTTCGGCCTGGTAGCGCCTGGCCAGCAGGTCGCCAAGTTTATCCAGGTCCTTGCCCTGCACCTGGTTCAGGTAAGTGACGAAACCGCTCTGGAGGTTGCTGCTGGAGACCCAGGCCATGGTCCCCACGCACAGGAACACGATGCCGATCACGGCGAGCGCGATCTTGCGTGCGATTGTCAGCCGCATGGCTGTTCCCTGTCCTGGCGCATCGTCCTGCCCTTCAGCTAAGTCGGTCCAGGCTCTATAGTAAATGACAATTGTGCAGGAATTGTAGTTTTATGCGGGGACCGCCAGCGGTTCCAGGCCACGCAGGTGCAGCGCGATCAGGAAGGCGCCGCCCAGCGCCAGCGCCAGCAAGGCCACCACGCCGGTCCAGCCGGCGCTGCTCCACACCGTGCCGCACAGGGAGCCGAGCACGCTGGAACCCGAATAGTAGAAGAACAGGTACATGGCCGACGCCAGCGCCTGGGGCGCTTGCGCACGGCGCCCCACCCAGCTGCTGGCCACCGAATGCGACGCGAAAAAGCCGAAGGTAAACAGCGCCATGCCGGCCACGATGACGGCCAGCGCATGCGACAGCGTCAGCAGCAGGCCGGCCAGCATCATCAGCAGCACGATCCACAGCACATTGCGCCGGCCGATGCGGTCGGCCAGGCGGCCAGCCCAGACCGCGCTGTACATGCCGATCAGGTACAGCACCGACAGCGCGCCGACGGCACTCTGGCCCAGGCCATAAGGCGCGTCCAGCAGGCGGTAGCTGATGTAGTTGTACAGGCTGACGAACACGCCCATCATCAGGAAGCCCAGCGCGAACAGCCATGGCAAGCCGTGGTCGCCCAGGTGGGCGCGGGCCCCGGCCAGCACGCTGGCGCTGCCCTTCCTGAAATTGCGCGACTCCGGCAGGCTGCGCCAGAACTCCCATGCGGCGTACAGGCCGGCCGCGCCCATCAGGGCCATCGCCAGGCGCCACGAATAATGGTCGCTGACGAAGGACGCCAGCACGCGTCCGGCCATGCCGCCAAAGGCGCTGCCGCCGATGTACAGGCCCATGGACACGCCCAGCGACTTCGCGTCGATTTCTTCGGCCAGGTAAGCCATGGCCACGGCCGGCATGCCGCCCAGCGCAAAGCCGAGCAAGCCGCGCAGGACCAGCAGCTGCGTGAAGTCGCGGGCGAAGGCGCACAGCAGCGTGAACACGGCCGACGCCACCAGGGAAGCGGCCATCAGCTTCTTGCGCCCGATGCGGTCCGACAGGGCGCCCGACAGCACCAGCGAGACCGCCAGCGCCAGCGTGGTGATCGACAGCGCCCAGCTGCTTTGCGCCGGCGTCAAGCCGAACTGCTGCGCCAGTTCGGGCAGCAGCGGCTGCACGCTGTACAGCAAGGCGAAGGCGGAAAAGCTCCCGGCGAACATGGCGCGGTTGATATGTTTGGTAGTCATGCGCCCATCTTAGGATTGCGCATTAATACAGTCCAATATATATTAAAGCCGTTTCTCATACTTTAAATCGATTACTCATGGAACTGCGCCAGCTGCGCTACTTCATCGCCGTGGCCGAGGAGCTGCACTTCACGCGCGCCGCCGAACGCCTGCACATCGGCCAGCCGCCGCTCAGCCACGCCATCCAGGTGCTGGAAGCGGACGTCGGCGCGCAGCTGTTCGAACGCAGCAAACGGTGGGTGCGCCTGACCGAAGCGGGCAAGCTGTTCCTGGCCGACGCACGGCGCATCCTGGCCCTGTCCGAACAGGCATCCGAGACGGCGCGCCGCGCCCAGCGCGGCGAAGCGGGCGAACTGCGCATCGGCTTCACGTTTTCGACCCCGCTCACGCCGCTGTTCGCCACCGTCATCAACCGCTACCGCCGGCAGTTCCCTGCCGTGAGCCTGACCCTGCACGAAATGGCCACCCTGCCCCAGATCGAGGCGCTGGCCCAGCGCGAACTTGACCTGGGCTTCATCCGCCCGACCGACGGCCCCGCCCCGGCCGGCGTCAAGCTGGCCGTGCTGCGCCAGGACCCCTTGATTGCCGTGCTGCCCACCGGCCTGCCGCTGGCGCGCAAGAAGGCGATCTCGATCAGCGAACTGGCCGACCATCCCTTCGTGATGTATCCGCAAAACGCCGGCACCGGCATCTACCCGCAGATCTTCCGCCTGTGCCGGGCGGCGGGCTTCGTGCCGCGCATCGGCCAGGTGGCCGGCGAAGCGTCGACCATCATCGGCCTGGTAGCGGCCGGCTGCGGCGTGTCGGTGCTGCCCTCGTCCTTCGACCGGATCCGCATGGACGGCGTATGCTACCGGCCCATCCTGGACGCCGGGGCCAGCACCTCCCTGCTGCTGGCGCAACGGGCCGGGGAAAACGCACCGCTGGCGGCCGCTTTCGTGGCGCTGGCCACCGCCGCCGCGGGCGAATAAGCCGGCTCCATTTTTCCTGCACAATTTGCATTCAAGCTTGGGCTGTCCATACAAAGGAGCCCAAGGCATGAACAAACTGACCATCACGATATTGCCCGCACTGCTGCTGGCCGCATGCGGCGGCGGCGGGGACAGCGCCCCGGCAGCGGCGACGGCCCCGGAAATGATCGTCGTGATCAACCGCGCGCCGGTGCCGCAGCCGAATGCCGACGGCGCCGCCCTCACCTTCACGGCCAGCGGCAGCATCGACGCCGCCAATCCCTTCTTCAAGGCTTTCGGCAACGGCCGCAGCTGCGCCAGCTGCCACACCCAGGCCGACGGCTGGAGCATCACGCCACAGGGCCTGCGCGCGCGCTTTGCCGCCACCCAGGGCCTCGACCCCGTATTCAGCCTGAATGACGGCGCCAATTCGCCGAACGCGCCGGCCGGCACGATCGACCAGAAGCGCCTTGCCTACAGCATGCTGCTGACCAAGGGCGTGATCCGCGTGGGCCTGCCGGTGCCAAGCGGCGCCGACTTCACGCTGGTGCGCGCCGACGATCCGTACGGCTTTGCCAGCGCCGCCGAACTGTCGCTGTTTCGCCGCCCTCTCCCCAGCGCCAACCTGGCGTTCGCGGCAAGCCTGATGTGGGACACGCGCGAAACCTTCCCGGGCGCGAGCATGGACGTCAACCTGCTCCACCAGGCCAACAGCGCCGTGCGCGGGCATGCGCAGGCCGCGGTGGACCTGACGGCGGCCGAACAGCGGACGATCGTCGATTTCGAAAAATCGCTGTTCCATGCGCAAAGCAGTTCCAGCACGGCGGGCGACCTGACCGGGCTCGCCGGTCCCGCGCGCCTGTCGACCCAGGCGTTCCAGGCCGGCGACCGGATTGCGTTCCGCCTGTTCGGCGCCTGGACCGGCGACCAGAATCCGGCACGGGCCGCGATCGCGCGCGGCGAGAACCTGTTCAACACCCGGCCGATGAATATCACGCAGGTGGCCGGCTTTGCGCCATTGCCGCAGCGCGGCACCTGCAGCAGCTGCCACAATGCGCTCAACACCGGTTCGCAGTCGGTGGCGCGCACCTTCAATACGGGCGTGTCGGCAGGCATACTGCGTACGCCCGACATGCCGCTGTACGTGCTGAGGAATGCGGCCACCGGCGAGGAAATGGAAACCACCGATCCGGGCGTGGCCATGGTGACGGGACGCTGGGGCGATATCGGGCGCTTCAAGACGCCCAACCTGCGGGGAGCGGCCGCGCGCGCGCCGTATTTTCATGACGGCTCGGCGCGCGACCTGGATGCGGTGGTGAGGTTTTACGACCGGCGCTTCAGGATGGGGCTCAATCCGCAGGAGATCGCGGACATGGCCGCGTTCCTGAAAGCGCTCTGACGGTCAGTTGTAGTCGGCGTCCAGCTCGGACCCTGCATAGTTCTCGAATTCCGCGAACAGGGTCTTCATCGCCGTCCGCGTGCGGATCTTCTGGATCACGGTGCAGTGGGTGCGGTAGTTCTCGATGCGTTCTGCCACCACCGGCTGGTGCTGCGCCGGGATCTTGGCCATGAATTCTGCCCAGCCGGCCTCGAAATCGGGCTTGTTCTTGCGCACCGACTTGACCATGCGCTCGAATTCCTTCTGCCCGGTCCGCGCCATGATGCGCGCGCCGCCTTCGATCGCGAAAATGATCGCCACCGCCAGCACGCCTTCGGCATTGAGGTCCGGATCGTTGACCGGCCCCGCATAGTGATGGCGCCGGATCCAGCCGGCCGCGCGCACGATCTGCTGCACTTCCTTGCGCTGCGTGTACTGGATTTCGTATTTCTCGAAACCGTTCCAGTTCTGGGTCGGATCGGCATGGCAGATGTCCACGAACAGTTCCTTGAGCCTGCGGTGCAGGTACACCGGGTCCTGGTCGTACTCGCCCACCAGCGAATCCTCGGGCAGCAGGGACAGCTCCTTGATCATGCGAAAGCCCGCCTGGAAGGCGTGTTCGGCGCCATGCTCGATCAGGAAGTCGAGCGCGGCATCGTCGCCTTCGTGCATGAGCGCGTGTTCCAGCCCGAGCGATACGCAGCCCGTGGTCAGGTAGTAGGCGCGCTGTATGCCTTCGGCGGTGCGGTCATTGGTGAATTTTTCCGCGACCATGGCCGTGATCCCGGCCAGTTCATCGGCCAGGATGGCCGCTTCGTCGTCAACCTGGCGCGTGGCCAGGCAACGGATGGCGCGCACCAGGCGCGGAAGGCTTTCTACGACTAAGGCTGGCAGCATCGTCTGTGCGTGTCCCATTACGAGAAGATGCCGGTGCCGAGGCTCTTGCGGCCGCCCCGTTTCGGCATGCTGCTGCGCGCCGACGGCACCTGCTTGCGCAGGCGGTACAGCAGTTCCTTGGTCGAGCGCTGCAAAAATTTCGGCTCTTCGTCCGGGTCGTCCGAAAATTCGGCGTCGGCCAGGTCGCCGCTGTGGCGGAAGTCGGGGAACAGTTCGAACAGCGCGCGGTCCCAGCCGTCTTCGCTGGCCTTGGCCAGTTCGATCGCCAGCGGCACGACGTCGCTGTCGGACGAGGTCTGGCCCGTGATGTACGGGCCCTTGGCCAGGATTTCGCCGGCCACTTCCAGGATCTCTTTCGGCGCCATCGAGAACAGAATCGCGAACGCGGTCGAACCGTGGTCCGTGGCCGACGCTTCGGCCAGCAGTTCCAGGCGGCGCTCGGGATCGTCGGTGGAAAACACGATGCCGTGGATGTGCGCGAACAGCGATTCGGCGATGCGCTCCGGGTCGTCCTCGATCAGGTCGTCGGACCAGGTGGCGGCGAAGAAGGCCAGGCTGTCGGCCCAAGCCTTGGGCGGCACCAGCAGGGTCGCCAGCGAGGTCTTGCCGCCGTCAAAGCCGGACAGGTGCAGCGCCGTCACCTGCGGTGCCAGCGTGCCCAGCACTTCCATCACGGCCAGGTCGCCATGCGTTTCAACCGCATCGGAAAATGCCTGCTCGGCGTGGTGCAGCGAGCCGGCCAGCACCAGTTCGCTGACCTGCTTGGACAGTGCCGGCAGATTCGATTTCGATTCGCTCATGATTACTCTCCGTCCTGGTCGAACATTTGCGCGAAGTCGTCGGACACGCCATCTTCCTCGTGCTCGTCGTCGCCGTCGTCGTTTTCGCCCAGCTGGTCGAGCGACTGGTCGTCCTCGTCCCACAGGCGCGGATTCTTGAACAGGAATGCCGTGATGATGGCCTGGCGCGCCAGGTCGGGATGGTTTTCCGTCATGGCGCTGTACATGGCCTCGGCCTCGCCTTCGCAGGCGGCCATGGCGAAGACCTTCTCGGTATTGCCGCCTTCGTAGTCGCTCGCTTCATGCAGCAAGCCCTTGGCATTGCTGAAGGTGATGTGGTCGACCAGGGCGAAACTCATCATGTTGACGTCTTCGATGCCGCCGCCCGAGGCGTATTCGCTCACCAGGGCGTCCTGCATCAGCTTGTAATTCTTGCGGTTGGGCGGGTCGCCCAGGATGCCGTCGATCTGGCCGCCGAGTTCACGCGACTGGTAGGCAAACTCGGGATGTACTTTTCTCATTTTCTGATCCTGTGGTGGTGCGTGAAACTAAGCTGAGACTAGGCTGGCAAGGTCACGCCGTGCAGTGCGAACAGCGATTTCCATAAGGCGAATGCCTCTTCACCGGCATCGATGATGATCCGGTGGTTGACGCTCTGGTTGTATTCCTCGCGCTTGGCGGGGTCGGACAGGATTTCGTAGGCCTTGGTGATGCTCTTGAAGCGCACTTCGGCGCCGGGCGCATCATTGCGGTCCGGATGGTAACGCATGGCCAGCGAGCGGTAGACCTTCTTGATATCGTCGTCGCTGGCGTTGGGCGCTACTCCGAGGATAGTGTATAAATTTTCCACGAGGAAACTCCCGACTGCAACCCACTACGGGTTAAAGCAGGATTATCCTATAGAAAGCGCTCAAGCGGGTGGCGCCACGACCGAGATGGGGAGGCCGGCCAGGGCCCGCAGGTAGGCAAGGACGAGCTTTTGGTGTTCGGCGGCATTCATGACGGGCTCTGGCTGGCAAGTGGAGCGCCCAGTATCCCCGTATTGAGCCTGCTCATCTGTACGCTGCATCACATTCGCCGTCCTGCCGGCCCCGTCTACGGTAAAATGCCGCAACCTGATCATTTCAAAGCCTTTTTTCATGAGCAACGATAAAAACAATGCGGCCCCGGCAGCGGCGAACGCGCCGTCGTCCAATTTCCTGCGCGCCATCGTCGAAAACGACCTGGCGGCGGGGCGCCACACCCGGGCCGGCCTGCCGTCCGTCATCACCCGCTTCCCGCCCGAGCCCAACGGCTACCTGCACATCGGCCACGCCAAGTCGATCTGCGTCAATTTCGGCCTGGCGCGCGACTACCAGGGCCGCTGCCACCTGCGTTTCGACGATACCAATCCTGAAAAGGAAGATACCGAGTACGTCGACACCATCATCGACAGCGTCAAATGGCTGGGCTTTTCGTGGGAACAGCAGGGCACCGAACACCTGCACTACGCCAGCGACTACTTCGAGAAGCTGTACCAGATGGCCGAGTACCTGATCACCTCGGGCCACGCCTATGTGGACAGCCAGAGTGCCGAGGACATGCAGAAAAACCGCGGCAACTTCGGCACGCCCGGCACCAATTCGCCCTTCCGCAACCGCCCGGCCGACGAATCGCTGGCGCTGTTCCGCGACATGAAGGCCGGCAAGTACAAGGACGGCGAACACATCGTGCGCGCGAAAATCAGCGAAGACGGCATGGCCTCGCCCAACATGAATATGCGCGATCCGGCCATTTACCGGATCCGCCATGCGCACCACCACCGCACGGGCGACAACTGGTGCATCTACCCGATGTACGACTACACGCACCCGATTTCCGATGCGCTGGAACAGATCACCCATTCGCTGTGCACCCTGGAATTCCAGGACCACCGTCCTTTCTACGACTGGCTGCTGGACACCCTGTCGGCCGGCGGCTTCTTTGCCCAGCCGGTGCCGCGCCAGTACGAATTTTCGCGCCTGAACCTGACCTACCTGGTCATGAGCAAGCGCAAGCTGCGCCAACTGGTCGACGAATCCATCGTGTCGGGCTGGGACGATCCGCGCATGCCCACCATCGTCGGCCTGCGCCGGCGCGGCTACACGCCCGAAGCGATCCAGCTGTTCTGCGAACGCATCGGCGTGTCCAAGGCCGACGGCTGGATCGACATGAGCACCCTCGAAGGCTGCCTGCGCGACGACCTCGACCCGAAGGCGCCGCGCGCCACGGCCGTGTTGCGTCCGCTCAAGCTGATCATCGACAATTTCCCGGAAGGCGCTTCGGTCGACTGCAGCTCGCCCGTGCACCCGCATTTCCCGGAACGGGGCTTGCGCCACTTCCCGATCACGCGCGAGCTGTGGATCGAGCAGGACGATTTCATGGAAGTGCCGAGCAAGGGCTATTTCCGCTTCTACCCGCCGATCGGCGACGCGCCGGGCAGCCGCGTGCGCCTGCGCCACGGCTACGTGGTCGAATGCACGGGCTACGACAAGGATGCCGGCGGCACCGTCACGGCGGTCCACGTCAATTATTTTGAAGACAGCAAGTCCGGCACCGAAGGCTCGAACAATTACAAGGTCAAGGGCAATATTCACTGGGTCAGCGCCGCCACCGCGCTCGAAGCCGAAGTGCGCCTGTACGACCGCCTGTTCACCGACCCGAATCCGGATGCCGGCGGCAAGGACTTCAAGGCCGCGCTCAATCCGAACGCGCTCGAAGTGGTGACCGCCTATCTCGAACCGGGCATGCGCGACACCCTGCCCGACCAGCGCTTCCAGTTCGAGCGCCACGGTTACTTCGTGGCCGACCGCGTCGACTCGACCCCGGGCAAGCCCGTATTCAACCGCGTCACCACGCTGAAAGACAGCTGGGTCGCCAAATAAGCGTCGCCCAAGCGCGACACTTTCGCCCCCTGCATCCCGCCCCGGTCCACGCCGCGGCGGGATTTTTTATATTTACAAGCTTTCGCCCGCCGCAAACCTAGCAAAACCGATAGGTATTGCTATGTGTAACTTTAGGTTAACTTGGTACACATCATGCATCGCCATTTGCGGGAAAGGATTGCAACGCGCAATGCGTACCGTACAAGCCACCATCAAACTGCTGTCGTCGACGCGGCCTGCCCTGTGGATCGGACTGCCTTTATCGATTCTTGTTGGACTGGCTTTTTATTTTGCTACCGCCAGTTCGATCGAGGCAGAGTCGCGCCAGCGCTTTTCGGCCCACGCCCAGAACGCCCGCAATATCATTGTGGCGCGCATCAAGTCGTATACCGACGTGCTGCGTGGCACGGCGGCCCTGTTCCAGACCAGCTATCCGCTCACGCGCCGCCAGTTCCACGGCTATGTGCGCGGCCTGGAATTGCCGAAATTTTTCCCGGCCATCGAGACCATCAATTTTGCCGAGTATTTTGTCGAGGCCGACCGCGACAGCTTCGAGCACCGCATGGGCCAGGAGCGCATGCCGGACGGCAGCGTGGCCCCGCCCTTCAAGATTTTCCCGCCCGGCCGGCGCGCCGAATACAGCGTGCTCACCTTCGCCGAGCCGATCAATCCCGGCATGAAGTCGGCCGGGCTGGACCTGATGGCCAATCCGCTGGTGTCGGGCAAGCACCTGCTGCTGCGCGATAGCGGCAAGCTGATCACGTCGGGCATGCCGGTGGCCAGCATGTCGGGCCCGCGCCGCACCGGCCTGGCCATGCGCCTGCCGATCTACCAGCCGCACGCGCCCACCGGCACCGTGCACGAGCGGCGCCTGGCCTTCGTCGGCTCGGTGGGCATCGCCTTTTCGGTCGACAAGCTGGTGCTCGGCGTGATCGAGGAAATGCCGGTCAAGAACGTGCGCATGACCCTGATCGACAATGCCGTGGGCGTGGACCAGAAGCGCGGCCGCGTGCTGTTCGATTCGATCAATATGCCGCAAGCCCAGTCGGGCCAGATGGACGCGCCCGAAGGCCGCTTCACGCGCACCCTGCCGATCGACTTCAACGGGCGCCAGTGGGACGCCACCTTCAGCGTCGAGGCGCGCGAAATGTACAGCGGCTTCGAACAGTACGTGCCGTGGCTGGCGATGCTGGCCGGCTTCGTCAGCACCATGCTGCTGTATGCCCTGTTCCACACCCTGACGTCCTCGCGCCGGCGCGCCATCAAGATGGCCAAGGGCATGACGCGCGAATTGCGCGAAAGCCAGGCCAAGCTGCAGCAGTCGCACCAGAACCTGCGCCGCCTGGCGGCCCACGCCGACCAGATCAAGGAAGGCGAACGCAAGCGCATCGCGCGCGAAATCCACGACGACCTGGGCCAGAACCTGCTGGCGCTGCGGATCGAAGCGGACATGCTGGCCACGCGCACGCGCGACCGCCATCCGCGCCTGCATGCGCGCGCGCGCTCGACCCTGTTCCAGATCGACGCCACCATCAAGAGCGTGCGCCAGATCATCAATGACCTGCGCCCCAACGTGCTCGACCTGGGCTTGTCGGCCGCCGTCGAATGGCAAATCGCCGAATTCCGGCGCCGCACCGGCATCGCCTGCGAGCTGGTCGACGAACCGAACGAAGTGGTGCTGGGCGACCATGCGGCCACGGCCTTCTTCCGCATCCTGCAAGAGTCGCTCAGCAATATCGTGCGGCATGCGCATGCCACCAGCGTGCGCGTGGTGCTCTGTTCGAACGGCAGCCAATTGTCGATGACCGTGGCCGACAATGGCGTCGGCCTGGGCGCCCGCGAACGCGGCAAGGTCGGTTCCTTCGGCCTTGTGGGCATCGAGGAAAGGATCAACATCCTCGGCGGCACTTTTTCGATCAGCAGCAAGGATGGCAGCGGCACCACGGTGTGCGTGTCGGTGCCTTTGCAAGTGGAGCCGGCACGTCACGCGGCCTCCGCCCAGACCGCGTCGGACCAATCGCATCCAGCGGTTGTCTGACACGACATCGACTTGTCCTAAACAGAATGCGCGACTATGCCTGCTGGGTATGTCAGCGCTTGCTTTATGCAGTAGGAATAGATCTTTTTGAAAATTGAGTTAGCTCAAGCAGGCCGCGGCGGACCGGCGCAACATCCACATCAAGTAACGGAAATCAATGTTTTTGGGAAAAAGAGTTTTCGTGAAGACAGAGAAAGGAGGGTTGAAGCACGCCGTACCGCCAGTATAAAAAAACAGGGATGTAAGAAACCACAATCACAACGACAAAAGAGGCATTATCATGATTTCGAACAAAGCATTCAAGGCGATTGCCGCGCTGGACCTGGAGCCAATCAAGACCAAGCTGATGCATGCCGCATCGGGCGAGGGATGGAGCCGCGCCAAGGTCGATGCAATGGAGATCGAGTACCGCCGTTTCCTGTACCTGATGCAGGCTTTTCCTGAAGAGCAAACCGCGCCGACGGTCGATGTCGACACTTTCTGGCACTACCATATCCTCGATACCGTGAAATACGCCGCCGACTGCGAGCAAGCCTTCGGCTATTTCATGCACCACTTCCCCTACCTGGGCTTGCAGGGCGAAGACGATGCCGGCGATGAAGAACGGGGCGCCGACCGCATGCGCGACTTGTATGAAGCGACCTTCGGCGAAGCCTATATCCGCGAAGAAGCGTACGGCGCAGCGGTGTCCGCCACGGCTTACTGCATCCGCACCGATCCGCCCAAGACCCCGGCCCAGGGCGCCAGCGCGGCCTATTGCATCCGCACCGACCCGCCCAAGGCAGCGGCCCCCGGCGCCAGCGCAGCCTATTGCATCCGCACCGACCCACCCAAGGCAGCCGGCGCCAGCGCAGCCTATTGC
>Ga0187844_10000394_pt1 | contig 34026 bp, 31 predicted proteins | sample SpaLakP09_SKY_50_FD_134517 | JGI IMG/M metagenome (GOLD analysis project Ga0187844, IMG submission 134517) | Oligotrophic lake water microbial communities from Sparkling Lake, Wisconsin, USA - SP09_SKY_50 | ecosystem: Environmental > Aquatic > Freshwater > Lake | place: USA: Sparkling Lake... | reverse complement strand
GACATCAATACCGGCATATATGCATTCATCCCAGTTTCTGAAAACAGAATCCGTTATGGACTCGGAGCCATCAAGGGTACCGGTCAATCAGCCATCGAGGCGATCTGTGAGGCACGCGAAAACGGCGGTGATTTCCACAGCTTATTTGATTTTTGTGCCCGAGTCGACCGTGCGCGCATGAATAAACGCTCCGTCGAGGCTTTGGTGAAAGCCGGGGCATTTGATGGACTCTGGGAAAATCGCGCGGAACTGCTTGCATCTGTCAGTTTGGCTTTTGATTACGCGCAAACACAAGCGGATCATGCCCACCAAGTTGGGCTCTTTGACCTGGGGGATGTTCACGGCTCGAGCAAAAATGAACCAACGCTGACACAGGCACTTGCCTGGGGTGTTCGTGAAAAGCTAACGCATGAAAAAATGGCAATTGGATTTCATTTTTCTGGGCATTTGTTTGAAGAAACACAAACCGAAGTTCGGCAGTTTCTCAAGACACGAATTGCAGACTTGAAGGAAAGCAAAGAGCCTCAATGGGTTGGTGGGATTGTGCGCGGCGAACGGTCTTTGAATACAACCAAAGGGCGATTGAACATTTTTGAGCTTGATGACATGAGTTCATCAGTTGAAGTCAGCGCAGATGATGCTGTCTTTTTAAGGCACAAGAATCTCATCAAAGAAGATTTGTTGATCGTTGCTCGCGTTAAGGTGCAAGTTGATCGACGCAATGGAGGGCTTCGCTTAGGCTTGTTAGAAGCAATGGATTTGACGCAAGCTCGATGTCGTTTTGGCAAATACCTGCAATTGGATGTTGAAGAGGAGTTGCCAGATGTTGGTGCTTTGATTAAAAAATACCCTCCACGAATTGAAAGCAATTCCAACTCAGAAACGCAACTGCAACTGGCTATCCGCTTGCAATTGCATCGCAGGCAAAACACCGTGGAGCTTCAATTGGGTGCAAATGCTTCTTTTTATCCATCTGATGCCGCGTTGAATATGATTTCAACGCAGACCAGCATTCGACTTTGCCAGATCGTCTACGATTAACCTCATGTTTTTCAATATACCAACATTAATGACCTGGACGCGTATCGTCGCTATTCCTTTGCTGGTTTGGGTTTACCAGTGGCCAGTTGATATGCCGATGCGAAACTTGATTGCTACCCTCATGTTCATCATTTTTGCCCTGACTGATTGGGCGGATGGTTACTTGGCCAGAAAACTCAATCAAACATCTGCGTTTGGTGCTTTTTTAGATCCTGTGGCCGATAAGATTTTGGTTTGTGCAAGTTTGCTGGTATTGGTTGATTTGGGTCGTGTCGACGTCATTGTTGCTTTGCTGATCATTGGCCGCGAAATCGCCATCTCTTCTTTGCGTGAATGGATGGCACAGATTGGTGCGCATAAAAGCATGGCCGTCCATATGTTGGGCAAGGTGAAAACAACCGTCCAGATGGTGGCCATACCTTTTTTACTCCTCGACACCAATTTGGGTTGGGGCATTGACACTGGTCAGTGGGGACGCATCTTGATCTGGGTTGCTGCGGTATTGACTGTATGGTCCATGGTTTATTACCTTCGCAAGGCCATACCCTTCATCAAAGAAAATGCCAAATGATCTTGTGGCTCAGCAATGAAAGCCGATAAAACCTACTAGAATAGCTCCGCACTTACCGAGAGTTGTTGGATAAGCAAAGCCTTGAATCGAAAATTCAATCACCTGATTCAAGTTTTTTTATCTTTCCAATTTCTTTGTTTTAGGTGCAAAAAAATCTGAATTTAACAACCTGGTAATCACACCTGATGTCAAGGGGACCTTTGTGAATAAAACTGAACTGATCGAACACATTGCTGCACACGCCGATATTTCCAAAGCAGCGGCCACACGTGCATTGGAATCAACTATCGATGCCGTCAAAGCCACCCTCAAAAAAGGCGGCTCAGTGTCGCTCGTCGGCTTTGGCACTTTCGAGGTGACCAAGCGTGCTGCTCGCAATGGCCGTAATCCTGCCACTGGTGCGCCTATCAAAATCAAAGCGGCCAAAGTGCCTAAGTTTCGCCCAGGTAAAGCATTGAAAGATGCACTGAACTGAGCTGCGGATAAGGTGGGGTGCTTAGCTCAGTTGGTAGAGCGGCGCCCTTACAAGGCGTAGGTCGGCGGTTCGAGACCGTCAGCACCCACCACCCACTCTAAGGCGAACAATGGTTCGCCTTTTCTTTTTCACTAAAGAGTCATCCTATGTTTGAATTTATTCGTACACACAAAAAAATCATGCAAATTTTGCTGATTATTTTGATTTTTCCTTCCTTTGTGTTGTTTGGCATTGATGGCTATGATCGTTTTCAAGACGGGGGCGAGACAGTTGCAACCATCGATGGCATCAATATTTCAAAGGAAGAGTGGGAGCAAGCACACAAGGTAGAAATCGACCGTATGCGTGCGTCCATGCCTGGTGTCGATTCAAGCATGTTTGATACGCCAGCGATGAAATACGGGGTGTTAGAAAGATTGGTGCAGTCCAAAGTCCTTGAGGTCACTGCAAAAAAGCTGAACCTCTCAATATCAGACAGTCGGGTTGCCCAAACTATTTCCGAGATGCAAGCATTGGCGTCGCTAAAAAAACCTGATGGCAGCTTGGACATCGAAAAGTACAAGCAATTATTGGCAGCTCAAGGTATGTCTCCTGAAATTTTTGAAAATCGGATGCGCAGCGACTTGTCAGTGCGACAAGTTGTCAATGGCGTCACCCAAAGTACCGTTACTTTTCCTTCGCAAGTTGATGTGGCCATGAAGGCATTCAAGCAACAGCGAGAGATTCAAGTGGCCATTTTTTCTGCTTCAGACTATTTGGACAAAGCCCAGCCCACTGATGAAGAGCTCAAAGCCTACTTCAGCAAGCATGCTGAAGAATACAAATCAATCGAAACAGCAGATATTGAATTTGTCACACTTGATCTGGCCTCAATCGAGAAAACCATCAATGTGACCGAAGCCGAACTGAAGGCCTATTTCGATCAAAATCAAGCGGCCTTGAGTCAAAAAGAAGAGCGACGAGCCAGTCATATCCTGATCAATGCGGGTAAAGATGTTAGCGCTTCTGATCGTGCCAAAGCCAAAACCAAGGCCGTTGAACTTTTAAACCAATTGCTACAAAAACCAGAGCAATTTGCCGAATTGGCTAAACAAAATTCGCAAGATGCAGGTTCTGCTCCAAAGGGTGGCGATTTGGATTTCTTTGCAAAAGGCGCCATGGTGAAGCCTTTTGAAGATGCGGCATTTGCCCTGAAGAAAGGCGACATCAGTGAAGTCGTTGAATCCGAGTTTGGATATCACATCATTCGATTGACTGATATCAAAACTGTAGCTGGTGCGAACTTTCAACAAGTTCGTGCGCAACTGGAATCGGATTTGAAAAAAGAATTGGCTCGAAAGAAGTACGCCGAACTGGCGGAGCAATTTTCAAATTTGGTTTATGAGCAATCTGATAGCTTTGCCGCCGTTGTTGAGAAATTAAATTTACCCATACAAAGTGCACAAGGCATCACGCGTGATGTCAATGGTGGTGATAAAGTGATTTGGGCCAATCCGAATTTACTTAAATCTATTTTTTCTCCAGAAAGTATCAGTCGAAAGCGCAATACTGAAGCCATTGAAACTGCGCCAAATCAATTGGTTTCTGCGCGCATCAAAGAATACCGAGCACCTGCTCAATTGAGTCTAGATGAGGTCAAACAGATCGTTGTTCAAACCTTGCTCAAAGAAAAATCACTGGAGTTGGCTGTCAAAGAAGGCCAGTCTAAATTAGCGCAATGGCGGACCAACCCTGAGTCAGGTTCTTGGCAGGTTCCAGTCGCCATCTCCAGAGAGCAAACTCAGAAATTACCAGCAAATTTGGTCGATTTAGCCATGCGGGCAGATGAGAAGAAACTGCCATTTGTTGAGGGTGTCAGTCTCGGTGCAAGGGGTTTCGGTTTGGTCAAAGTCAACAAAGTGTTGCCACTCCCAGAATCAGACCGGTCGCCTGAAGTTCTTGAGCGCTTTACCAAAGCTTGGGCGACCGCAGAAAATCTTGCGTACTTCAGTATGCTTAAGGCGCAACTCAAAGTCACAATCAAGGTGCCCGAACCTTCAAGCAAAAGCTTGGTTCAATAAAGGGATTGAAGTCACGATAGATTTGCTCGTTATAATTTATCAAACGGTGGCTGTAGCTCAGTTGGTAGAGTCCAGGATTGTGATTCCTGTTGTCGTGGGTTCGAGCCCCATCAGCCACCCCATATTCATATGATTGTTTTCGGAGCAACTATGCCTGGACTTATTCCCAAAATTGATCCAGATGGCTTGCTGGAATTCTCAGTCGTCTACACAGATCGAGCTCTGAATCACATGTCAAAACGCTTTCAAGGCGTGATGTGTGACATATCCACAATTCTCAAGTCCGTCTACCAAGCCCATTCATCAGTATTGGTGCCTGGCAGTGGAACTTTTGGCATGGAATCCGTTGCTCGCCAATTCGCCAACCAGCAAAAAGTACTGGTTATTCGCAACGGTTGGTTCAGTTACCGTTGGTCTCAAATTTTTGACATGGGTCATATTCCGTCGGAAACCATTGTGCTGAAGTCCCGACCTTTAACAGACGCTGTTGACGCATCTTGGATTCCTTGCCCGATTGAGCAAGTTGTCGCCACCATCAAAACTGAAAAGCCTGCAGTGGTGTTTGCGCCTCACGTTGAAACTTCCTGTGGCATGATTTTGCCCGACGACTACCTGAAGCAAGTCGCCGACGCAGTCCATGCTGTTGGTGGTTTGTTTGTTTTAGATTGCATAGCCTCTGGCGCAATGTGGGTTGACATGCGCTCAACCGGCGTAGATGTGTTGGTCAGCGCTCCCCAAAAGGGCTGGAGCGGTTCGCCATGCTGCGCCATGGTTATGTTGAGTGAACGCGCTCGCAAAGCCATCGATGACACGCAAAGCAGCAGTTTTGCCTGCGACCTGAAGAAATGGTTGCAAATCATGGAAAGCTATGAAAATGGCTCTCATTCTTACCACACCACCATGCCAACAGATGCCTTGACTCGTCTACGCGAGGTGATGGAAGAAACGCAAGCTTATGGATTTGAGAAAGTCCGTCAAGAGCAAATTGAACTCGGCCTTCGTGTTCGTGCTTTGTTAGAAAGCCGTGGTTTTATAAGCGTTGCTGCAACTGGATTCAAGTCGCCAGGTGTGGTTGTCAGTCACACCACCGATCCTCAGATTCAGAACAGTCAAAAATTTCTAGCCTTAGGTTTGCAAACCGCTGCTGGCGTCCCATTGCAGTGTGACGAGCACAAAAACTTCATGACATTCAGGATCGGCTTGTTCGGTTTGGAAAAACTCCACAACATCGACCGCAGTGTTGGACATCTGTCTGCAGCATTAGATCAACTCGGTTTTGTAGAAAAAATCTCTTTGGCCGCTTGAACATGCTGCTTCAAATCGGACTGTTTCTCTTACAGACGATTGCGCATGTTTTAACCGCTTGTTTTTTATTGCGGTTTTACGCTTCTCTATTTCGAATTAATATCCATTCCAATGGTTCCGGATTAGGACAGTTTATATTTGCCTTGACAGATTGGGCCGTATTGCCACTCAGACGCTTTGTACCTCGAATCTCTCGCGTTGATATTCCTTCTTTGTTACCAGCACTGTCCGTGCAAACATTGCTTGGTGTGTTCAAGTCTTTAGCCTTGATGGGCAATATCCAGACCAGTTTTATTCTTTATTTCTTGATGCTGGATACCTTGGGCTTGTTGGTAAGTTTATGCACTGGATTGTTGATTGTTCAAACCCTGCTTAGTTGGATTCAACCGCAATCCAGTTTTCAATACGTCTTGCATCAATTCACACAGCCTTTTTTGAACCCTCTCAGAAAGGTCTTGCCCATTGTGGGCGGCATTGATTTGTCGCCCTTGGCTGCATTATTGATATTACAGATGATCAGCATGGTGATCCAAAATTATTGATTGCCATGAAAAAACCCTCAGCCTGAAAATCAAGCTGAGGGTTTGGTCGTCCAATGATTGTTCAAAGGCCAGCGTTTTGCTGAGCAACCATCATATAAAGCATTGAAATTGAGAGCATGGTGTTGATCCGTGAGGTGAGCATGGCTGTGCGGGCAGCCTTGGCTTTCTCAGGTGCTTCTACCGTCACAATGCCTAAGGCTTTCTTCTGATTGGGCCAAATGATGAACCACACGTTGAAGGCCATGACCAACGCGATCCACATACCCAAGCCGATTGCCACAACCCCAGGTTGGAGTGTGAGTGCCAAGACCAAATAGCCTTGCATCCATGCAAGCAAAATACCGGTGATGACCGTTGCCAAAGCTGCATAGCGGAACCAAAACAAAGCAGTGGGCGCAATCACTTTGCTGATTGCAGGTTTTTGCTCGTCAGGAATGCTGGGCATGGATGGGATTTGAACGAAGTTGAAATACCAAAGTAAACCAATCCACATGACACCAGAAGCCACATGCAGCCAGCGCATTACAAAAGCGCCCCAAGCATGGCTAAAGGGAATGCTGTTGCCTGAAATAGATGTTTCAACAAGCAAAATGATGATCAACAAGACCACGCCAGCAATGACGGTTTTGAGAAGAGATTGCAGAATTTGAGCCATTAAGCACCTTTACATGAAAGTCAAACACAATTCAAACCATGTACTTGAAAATCAATGCACAAGGCTGAAATTGGATTTTGCCACCAATATTGACACCCGCCATTACTCGGGGTTGACCATGACCAATTTACCTTGCACTGAACGTGAGTTCATTCGGTCGTATGCCTGAATAAGTTGATTCATGGGCATGGTGCTGTCAATGAAGGGTTTGATCTTTTTCTGCTCATACCATTCGGTCAAAGTGGTCATCATGGCTGCATTTTGTTGAGGCTCTCGCTTGGCAAAGTCTCCCCAAAACACGCCCACAATGGAGGCGCCCTTGAGTAACGCTAAATTCAAGGGCAGGGCAGGAATGGGGCCTGCTGCAAAGCCCACCACCAAGTAGCGACCGCGCCATGCAATCGACCTGAAGGCCGGTTCTGTGAAATCGCCGCCCACAGGGTCATAAATGACATCAGGGCCCAGTCCATTGGTCAGCGATTTAATCTGCTCGCGAAAGTTGCTACTGCTGTAGTTGATCACTTCGTCAGCGCCTAATTGACGGCAAAGAGCACATTTTTCGTCTGTTGAAGCGGCTGCAATTACTTTGGCACCCATCACCTTGGCGATTTGAATGGCCGAAGAACCAACCCCGCCCGCTGCGCCCAAAATCAGTACAGTTTCACCAGCTTTCAATTCCGCTCGATCCACCAAGGCATGGTAGGAGGTTGCGTAAATCATGATGAATGCTGCCGCATCGACGGCATTGAAGTTTGGCGTGAGTGGAAAGCAAAGTTTGGCTGGAGCCAGTGTGTGTGTGGCAAAACCGCCTGTGCCCGTCAAGCAAGCCACGGCTTGACCGACTTTCAAATGCTTCACGTTGCTGCCAATGGCTTCAATCACACCGGCATATTCAGAGCCCGGCACAAATGGCAGGGGGGGCTTCATTTGATATTTGTTTTGAACGATCAGCAAATCAGGAAAGTTCAAACTGGCCGCTTGAATTCGAATGAGAACTTCATCTGCGCCTGGGGTCGGCGTGGGCAGTTCAGTCCATGCCAGAGCTTCTACACCGATCGGGTTCTCGCAAAGCCAAGCTTTCATGTTTTTTCCTCAAAATTAAAATTAAAAATGGATCGGTAAATTGTTGATTCGGCCAGAGCAATGTTCAGGGTCTTCTCAAGCGGCCCCTACAATGGCGTTTTTTCCGGGATACGCATGAGAATTTTGATTTCAAATGACGATGGATACCAAGCGCCAGGCATTATCGCCTTGTATCAAGCCTTGAAGGAAGTTGCCCAAGTTGAAGTTATTGCGCCAGAACACAACAACAGTGCGAAATCTAACGCCTTGACCCTTCAGTCACCCATTTATATTCGGCAAGCTGAAAATGGCTTCAAATATGTCACTGGAACACCAGCCGACTGTGTTCATATCGCGCTAACGGGTCTGTTGAACTACAAGCCCGATTTGATTGTGTCAGGTATCAATAATGGTGCGAATATGGGGGACGACACCATCTACTCGGGTACTGTGGGCGCCGCCATGGAAGGTTATCTGATGGGCATTCCCGCCATTGCTTTTAGCCAAGTAGAGCGCGGCTGGAACCACCTGGACGCAGCTGCCGAACGTGCCAAGGAACTGGTTTTGTCATTGATGGCCGACGCCTCACTCAATCAAGCACCTTGGTTAGTAAACGTGAATATTCCAAACTTACCCAAAGGGAGTTTGGGTTCGAATCAGCTATGCCGACTTGGACGTCGCCATCCAGCGCAAAACGTCATCACCCAGGAAAGTCCACGTGGAGAAACAATGTACTGGATTGGTAGCGCAGGTGCCGCCAAAGATGAAGCGCATGACACTGATTTCTATATCACTTCGCAAGGGCATGTTTCTTTGACGCCGTTGCAGGTGGATTTGACCGATCACGAAGCACTTCCATTTTGGCGCTCATCCATCGACAACTGGACCACGCAGGCATGAAAGATAGACCCAGCTTTCCGGCGAAATTTCAGTCGACAGCTCCGGTGTCCAAACAGCCTATTTCTTCAAAATCCTGGGCAGCTTCACTTCAAGCGCAAGCCAAATCTGCCCAGCCGAACCTCATGGCCAGTGGGTTTGGCCTCGACTCCGAAACTGTTCGTGCCGCCATGGTTCGAAAATTAATCGCGCAGGGCGTCGAAGATGAGATGGTTTTGCAGGCCTTGGGTGCAGTCGAACGCCACAAATTTATTGACAGCGCTTTAGTCAACCAGGCATATGAAGACACCAGCTTGCCCATCGGATTCGGTCAAACGATTTCTAAGCCCAATGTGGTCGCTCGCATGATTGAACTCCTGCGCCAGGGAAATAATTTGAAAATCACAGGCAAGCTTGGGAGGGTTTTAGAAATTGGGACGGGCTGTGGGTATCAAGCAGCCTTGCTGAGCAGGGTGTCACAAGAGGTTTATAGCATTGAGCGCATTAAAGGACTGTATGAAAATGCCAAAGCAAACTTGCGGCCTTTGCGTATCCCGAATTTGCATCTTATTTTGGGGGACGGTATGCTGGGATGTCCTGCAGGCGCTCCATTTGCAGGCATCATCTCAGCGGCGGGCGGCGATGCGATTCCACATGCTTGGATAGACCAGTTGGCCGAAGGCGGTCGCATCGTGGCACCCGTGGCTACACCCCAAGGTCTGCAATCTTTGGTGGTGATTGACAAACTTTCAACGGGCTTGCACCAAAGTATTTTGGAGCCTGTGCATTTCGTTCCGCTTAAATCAGGTGTGATCTGAATGAAAAAAAATCTATCTAAGTTTGGATCTCGAGAATGGAGGCTTTTAAGCCTGCTTTTTTGCTTGGCGATGGCAGGTTGCGTGAGTTCAGGACGCAGTGTGCCCGCACCCGTTGAAGACCATGTGAGTCTCAAAAATAAACCTGTAGCCAAGTCAACGACGGGTTCCACGGCTTCTGCCCCCGCATCCACACCCGCTGGTTCTATGTTGCCTGATCAAGCGGCCAAAACCGGTTATTACACGGTAAAGCCAGGGGACACATTGATTCGCATTGGATTGGACCACGGACAGAATTGGCGTGACCTTATGCGCTGGAATACGCTCGATAATCCCAATCTGATTGAAGTAGGCCAAGTCTTGCGGGTGGCCCCTCCGCCAGCCAACTCTCAGCCAGAAGAGGTGGTGGTCAAACCGGTTGCTCCGCTGGGTCAAGTCTCAGGTGCACAAGCTGATGCCAAAGCGCAGTCGCAAAATCAGGCGGCCGCACAAACGACTTCTCCCACAGATGGCATGGAAGAACAACTTACATTTTTATGGCCTGCACAAGGCCAAGTCATTACGCCCTTCGATGACGCTAAAAACAAGGGGATTGACATTGGTGGCAAGCCTGGTGATCCGGTCTTGGCTGCAGCAGACGGACGCGTTGTTTATTCAGGGGCAGGTCTTCGTGGTTACGGCAACTTGGTTATTCTGAAACATAACAACACCTATTTATCGGCCTATGCGCACAACCAAAACTTGCTGGTGAAGGAAGACCAAATCGTTAAGAGAGGGCAAAAGATCGCCGAGATGGGCAACTCAGATTCCGAGCAGGTCAAATTACATTTTGAGATTCGAAAAATGGGCAAACCAATTGACCCTACCAAAATACTGGCACCCCGATAATTACTTCAACAATACAGGTCGTTATTTTGTCAAGCAGCCCTCTGAATATTGAATCTATGGATTTGGATGCGCAAGGAATTGCGCATCGAAGTGATGGCAAGGTCGTCTTTGTTGAAGGCGCGCTCCCCTTTGAAGTGGTCAGCGCCAATATTCATCGAAAAAAAAACAATTGGGAACAAGGTAGTTTGCTGCAGATTCACCGCGAATCTTCCCAGCGCGTTAAACCACAATGCCCCAATTTCGGCCTGCAAGCAGGTGCGTGTGGTGGTTGCAAGATGCAACACTTGAACATGCAGGCGCAAGTGGCAGTGAAGCAACGTGTGCTTGAAGACAATCTTTGGCACCTTGGCAAAGTCAAGCCTTCGCAGATTTTTCGACCTATTCAAGGACCGGATTGGGGATACCGTTACCGCGCCCGACTGTCAGTTCGCTACGTGATCAAGAAGTCGAAGGCTTTGATTGGATTTCATGAGCGAAAAAGCCACTATGTCGCCGACATGGAAAGCTGTGCTGTGTTACCCCCTCATGTCAGTGATTTGTTGTTGCCACTTCGGACTTTGATTGGAAGTATGGACGCGAAGGACAGTTGTCCTCAGATCGAAGTGGCCTGTGGAGACACGGTCACGGCTTTGATCTTGCGGCATTTGTTGCCGTTGTCCACTGCCGATACTCTCAGGCTGGCGAACTTCGCCAATCAATTTCACGTTCAGTGGTGGCTGCAGCCCAAGGGACCAGACTCGATTCAACTTCTTGAATCACCAACTTTAAAGACATCGACTGAAGCACTTTTTTACGGATTGCCCGCATTTGGCTTAGCGATGCACTTTCGACCTACCGATTTCACCCAAGTCAATCCGCACATCAATCAGGTTTTGGTTTCTAAGGCACTTGGACTGCTTGACATCCAAGCCAGTGACCAATTGATTGATTGGTTTTGTGGGCTGGGCAATTTCACTCTACCAATGGCAACCAAAGCGAGCCGGGTAAAAGGTGTTGAAGGGAGTGCATCATTGTTGGATTGGGCGCAAAAAAACAAGGAATTGAATAGCTCTGAAGCCTTGAATGGCAGTCAAGCGCTAGCCATGTGCGATGTCGAATTTATATCTCGTAACTTGTTTGAGATAGATGCCGAAGACTTGGCGTCCTTTGGCCATGCGGACAAATGGCTGATTGACCCACCGCGGGAAGGTGCATTTGCTTTGATCAAGGCTTTGGTCGCATTGCATTCTGAATTGAATGCAACATGGTGTCCCCCAACACGTATCGTATACATCAGTTGCAATCCTGCAACTTTGGCCAGAGATGCTGATTTGCTCGTGAACCATGCAGGCTATGAGTGCACAGCCGTTGGCATGGTGAACATGTTTCCGCACACGGCACATGTTGAGAGCATGGCGGTATTCAACCGATCAAAATAAAAGGCCGCAGATTGCGGCCTTTTTATAAAGTGCGTTGAGTCGAACTCAATCGCGTTCGCCGCCCATCAAACCTAACAAAGCCAGCAGACTTTGAAACACGTTGATCAAGTCCATGTAGATGGCCAATGTGGCGCTGATGTAATTGGTTTCACCACCATCAATGACTTGCTTGATGTCATACAACATGTATGCACTGAAGACACCGATGCCCAACATGGAGATCACCATCATGCCGACAGAAGAACCAACAAAGATGTTGATGATGCTGCCAACCATCAAAACAATAACTCCGACAAAGAGCCAGTTCGCCATGCCGGACAAGTCACGTTTGATCACAGTGGCCAAACTGGCCATAACAAAAAATACACCCGCTGTGCCGCCAAAGGCTGTCATGACCAATTCGCTGCCATTTTTAAAGCCCAACACCATGGCGATCATGCGCGAAAGCATCAGACCCATAAAAAATGTGAATCCCAGCAAAACAGCAATACCCTTGGACGAGTGTTTTGTTTTTTCTATGGCGTAAACAAAGCCAAAAGCCCCGACCAAGAAAACAATCAGTCCCAAGCCACCTGACAGTGCATAACTCAGACCAGTGCTGACACCAACCCAGGCACCAAATACCGTTGGCAACATCGTTAGAGCCAACAACCAATATGTGTTTTTCAGTACTTTGTTGCGTTCAAGCGCATCCGCACTTATGTCCCGGTAATTGATGTTTTCAATGTGCTCGTTCATCTTTGTTACTCCTTAGGGGGTAAATGATTGGCCAATTCTATCTTTTTCAAGAGCTTCTTGTTAAAAGGGTTATGCTCGTCCCATTTCGTGAAATCAAGTTGAAAAGCATGCAAACAAAATCATTTCTTGAGTTGGTCGATATTAAAAAAATTGCAGCTGCTGCTGAGGCAGAAGCCACCAGACACAGTTGGGCTGTCACCATTGCTATTGTGGATGATGGCGGTCATCTGCTGTGGTTACAGCGTCTTGACGGCGCTGCGCCGGTCTCAGCCCATATTGCGCCTGCAAAAGCACATACCGCAGCACTAGGCCGAAGAGAAAGCAAGATTTACGAAGATATGATCAATTCTGGGCGATATTCCTTCATGAGCGCACCCGACCTCAAGGGTTTATTGGAGGGGGGTGTGCCGATCAGTAAAGATGGTCAAGTGATTGGTGCCGTTGGGGTAAGCGGTGTGAAATCCAATGAGGATGCCCAAATTGCCAAGGCCGGTATCGCAGCATTGGGTCTATGAAACATCAAATCCTGTCAATAAGTCAATCTTTCTGGCCGGATTTCTTGCAAGATCGTTGTGGCGATTTCCTCGATGCTTTTCGTCGTGGTGGATAGCCACCGGATGCCGTGTCTTCGCATCATCGCTTCACCATCATGGACCTCTTGTTTGCAATTCTCTAGGCTTGCATATTTCGATTGAGGTCGCCGTTCATTCCTAATTTCACTCAAGCGTTCTGGCAGGATGGTCAAGCCGAATATTTTATTGAGATGAGGTTTGAGCGCCGTGGGTAATTGCTGGCGTTCAAAGTCTTCAGGTATCAAAGGATAGTTGGAGGCTTTAAGCCCATATTGCATGGCCAAATACAAGCTGGTTGGAGTCTTGCCGCTTCTGCTGACACCGACCAAAATCACATCGGATTTGTCCAAATCGGTATTTTTTTGTCCATCATCGTGCGCCAAGCTGAAATTGATGGCTTCAATACGATCGTGGTAAGCCTGGCTTTTGCTGATATCCGAGAAACGTCCTATTCGGTGATTTGACTTGATGCCAAACTCCAACTCAAGCGGCTTCACAAAAGTGCTGAACATGTCCATGAGAAGGGCGTTGCAGGCGTTTTCGAGTACCAGTAAAACCTCATCCTTGGCCAGGGTGGTGAAGACAATGGGTTTCACACCTTCAGCCTCTGCAGTGGCATTGATTTGCGTCGCAGCTTGAAGTGCTTTTTCAACAGAGTCAATGAAGGGCAAGCGAACGTGCCGCGGTTCAATCTCAAATTGAGCCAAGATGGCGTTTCCGAAAGTTTCAGCAGTGATACCTGTGCCATCAGAAACAAAAAACACGGTGCGAGTAGGCATATGCGGTCCTGTGTGCGTAAATTTAGATGCCTAAAATAGGTCTATACCGAATTACAACATGCACCGACACGACTGATGCCCATTTCAAAAAATACAAAGCATCCTCACTCTCGTGTGTGTGTGGCAGGCTATCCCTTGCGTAAGCCTTGCCTTGACCCCGTTTTAACTTTTGGAGTCTTGCCATGTCCGCATTATTTAATTCGACCGCCATGGTCGTACCTTTTGAAAATTTAAGAATGACTGACGTTGAGTCGGTGGGTGGAAAAAATGCCAGTCTCGGCGAAATGATCTCTCAACTGCCCAGTGGTGTTCGTGTTCCGACTGGTTTCGCCACAACATCCCACGCTTTTCGTGTTTTCTTAAAGCATGAGCAATTAAATCAGCGGATTCAAACAGCTTTAGATGCGCTTGATACAGACGATTTGCAAGCGCTTGCCACGACGGGACTAAAAATCAGATCCTGGGTAACAGCGCAGCCTTTCCCAGCAGAGCTAGAAGTTGACATCAAAGCAGCGTTTCATGTTTTAAATGGCAACGCGATTTCAGCGTCTTACGCGGTTCGCTCTTCGGCCACGGCCGAAGATTTACCTGATGCATCTTTTGCTGGCCAACAAGAAAGCTTTTTGAATGTTCTGGGCATTGATGACATTCTTCACAAAATCAAGGAAGTCTTCGCGTCCCTCTACAACGATCGCGCCATCAGCTACCGGGTGCACAAGGGTTTTGCCCACGCAGATATTGCTTTGTCTGCGGGTGTTCAGCGGATGGTTCGTTCCGACCTGGGGGCAGCAGGTGTGATGTTCACCATGGACACAGAATCTGGTTTTGATGATGTGGTCTTCATAACTTCAAGTTATGGGCTTGGCGAAACTGTTGTTCAAGGTGCCGTTAATCCAGACGAGTTTTACGTCCATAAGCCCATGCTCAGGAACGGCCATAAAGCGATCGTGCGACGTAGTTTGGGCTCAAAACTGATCCAGATGAATTTCGCCAGCGAGGCGCAACGCCAAGCAAGTGGTCAGTTGGTGAACACCACAGATGTTCCGCCTGAAATGCGAAATCGTTATTCCTTGTCAGATGAGGAGGTGTCTCAACTGGCTCGATTCGCCTTGATCATTGAATCGCATTACGGGCGACCCATGGATATTGAGTGGGGCAAAGACGGTATGGACGGGCAGTTGTATATCCTGCAAGCTCGCCCTGAAACGGTCAAAAGTCAAATGAAGGGCCAAACAGAACTCCGCTACAAACTAAAAGGTCTAGGAATCGTGCTGGCTGAAGGGCGTGCAATTGGTCAAAAAATTGGCACAGGAACGGTTCGTTTGGTCAACAGTTTGTCTGAAATGGATTTGGTGCAAGCCGGGGACGTGCTGGTGACTGACATGACTGATCCAAATTGGGAACCGGTGATGAAAAAAGCCAGCGCCATTGTGACAAATCGGGGTGGACGAACTTGCCATGCGGCCATCATTGCACGTGAATTGGGTATTCCCGCCGTGGTCGGTTGTGGCGACGCCACAAGTCGTTTGGCAAACAACACGTTGGTCACTGTTAGCTGTTCAGAAGGGGACACAGGCTTTATTTATGACGGCTTGTTGGAAACCGAAGTGTCGGAGATGCAACGTGGCGACATGCCCAGCATCCCAACCAAGATCATGATGAACATTGGCAACCCTAGTTTGGCTTTTGACTTTGCGCAGTTGCCTAATGCCGGTGTTGGTTTGGCCCGCCTAGAGTTCATCATCAATAACAATATTGGCGTTCATCCGAAAGCGATATTGGACTATCCTCACATTGATTCCGACTTGAAAAAAGCGGTGGAATCCGTGGCGCGTGGACATGCTTCGCCTAAGGCCTTTTTTGTCGACAAAGTGACTGAAGGCGTGGCCACTATCGCAGCGGCCTTTTGGCCCAAACCCGTTATCGTTCGACTCTCAGATTTCAAATCTAATGAGTATCGGAAATTGATCGGTGGCGGTCGTTATGAACCCGAAGAAGAAAACCCTATGCTAGGTTTTCGTGGTGCCGCTCGCTATTTGAGTCAAGAATTTGAGCAAGCTTTTGAAATGGAATGCGAAGCTTTGCGCAGAGTGCGCGGTGAAATGGGGCTTTCCAATGTGCAAATCATGGTTCCTTTTGTCCGGACCTTGGGTCAAGCCAAGCGAGTGGTTGATTTGTTGGCGCTTAACGGCTTGCGTCGCGGTGAGAACGATTTGAAGCTCATCATGATGTGCGAAGTGCCTAGTAATGCAATTTTGGCAGAGGAATTCCTTGAATTCTTTGATGGTTTTTCCATTGGCTCCAATGATCTGACGCAATTGACTCTTGGGCTTGATCGTGACTCGGGCATGCCTCTGTTAGCGGCCGACTTTGATGAGCGAGACCCCGCGGTGAAATTCATGCTTTCGCGGGCGATTGAAGCTTGTCAAAAGCACTCTAAATATGTGGGCATTTGTGGCCAAGGTCCCAGCGACCATATTGATTTCGCAAAGTGGCTGGTTTCAGTTGGTATTGAATCCATTTCTCTTAATCCTGATAGCGTGGTGGCCACTTGGCAGGCATTGGCGACCGATTGAGGGTAGAGCCGGAAAAATTAAGTAGAATGTCAGATTTTCACCTTGCTACACCACGCATGACGCTGTGGGTAGCTCAAACCACAAGGAGAGTACATGCGTCATTATGAAATCGTTCTATTGATCCATCCTGATCAAAGCGAACAAGTGCCAGCGATGCTTGAACGCTACAAAAGCTTGATCACCAATGGCGGCGGTAAAGTTCACCGCCTCGAAGATTGGGGTCGTCGCCAGTTGACATACATGATCAACAAATTGGCCAAAGCCCATTACTTGTGTCTGAACATTGAAGCCAATCAAGATGTGATGGCTGAACTTGAGCATGCATTCAAGTTCAACGATGCGGTTCTTCGCCACTTGACAGTGCTGAAGAAAAAGGCAGAAACAAGCCCTTCACTCATGATGAAAACTGTGGAACGCGAAGAAGCGCGCAAAACACAGCACGCTGAGTTTCAAGCCTGACCTATGAGATTGATGTTGGAGGCGTGAATCGCTTCGAATTTGTTGCACGAGTTGCTGAAGTTTCCGCAAAAAGGTATACGCCAGTTGGTTTGCCGGTTGTTGATTGCCAACTTGCTCACGATTCCACCCTTGAAGAAGCGGGGACGCAAAGAAAAATTCAGTTGCTGTTGAAGTCTGTTGCCATCGGAACCATGGCTGAAACAATGCTTCAACTGCCCTTGGATAATCTATACAGATTCACTGGCTTCTTGGCCTCCACACAAAAATCAAAATCAGTCATCTTCCACATTCAAAGTATTCAAACTGAAAATTAGGAGCCTTTTTCATGGCCACGTTCAAAAAATTCAATAAAGATAAGCGCCCTAAGCGCAACACACAGTCCTTGCTTTTTAAGCGCAAACGCTTTTGCCGTTTCACCGTCACCGGTGTTGAAGAAATCGACTACAAAGACATCGATACATTGCGCGACTTCATCGCTGAAAATGGAAAGATTATTCCTGCGCGATTGACAGGCACCCGTGCCATTTACCAACGTCAATTGAATACAGCCATCAAGCGTGCGCGTTTCTTGGCCATGTTGCCTTACACCGACCAACACAAAATCTAAGGAGCGAAAACATGCAAATCATTCTGCTTGAAAAAGTCGTTAACCTTGGAAACTTGGGTGAGGTGGTTAAGGTCAAAGACGGTTATGCCCGTAACTTTTTGATCCCCTCTGGCCAAGCACGTCGAGCCACAGATGTTGCGATCAAAGAATTTGAAGCACGTCGAGCTGATTTGGAAAAAGCTGCACATGAAAAATTAGTTGCAGCACAAACCCAAGGTGAGAAATTAGCTGGTACCACCGTGAAAATCACGCAAAAAGCCGGTGTTGATGGGCGTTTGTTTGGTTCAGTGACCAACTTTGACATCGCCGAAGAATTGGCGAAGGCCGGTTACGCTGTTTCCAAGGCGCAAATCAGAATGCCCAATGGCCCGATCAAGACCGTTGGTGATTCTGAAGTGAGCGTGGCTCTGCACACTGATGTCTTGGTTGATATCAAAGTGGCTGTTTACGGCGAAACAGCCTAATCTGCTCTGCTTTTTGAAGTCCTGAAAAAACCGCTCTGTGGAGCGGTTTTTTCTTGGAGCCCATACTATTTGGGTTGGTTATACATGGCTGTCCGATACATATTCAATGCTTGTGCACAGGCTTATCCCGTGACAAATCTTGTCCCTTTCAATAGGATGGGACTTTGAAAGGTTCTGCATGTCAGTTGGATTTTCAAACGAGGAAGACTTGTCTGTTAATGATCGACAAATCGCGCAACTGCGAATTCCTCCTCACTCCTTAGAAGCTGAATCCAGCGTATTGGGGGGCTTGTTGCTGGACAATACAGCTTGGGATCGTGTTGGTGATCTTTTATCTGACAGCGATTTTTACCGTTATGAACATCGATTGGTTTTCAATGCAGTGAGCACCTTGGTAAATGCCAATCGCGCAGCCGACGTCATCACTGTTTTTGAAAATTTGCAAAGCCTGGGAAAGGCTGAAGAAATTGGTGGTTTAGCCTACTTAAATTCATTAGCGCAATATGTGCCTAGCGCTGCCAATATTCGACGCTATGCAGAAATTGTTCGAGAACGTGCGATTTTGCGTAAATTGGTGAGTGTGAGTGATGAAATTGCAACTTCGGCGCTGAACACCAATGGTCGACCTGTTCCAAATATCTTGGATGAGGCCGAACAGAAAATATTCAATATTGGCGAAGAAGGTTCGCGAATGCGCCAAGGATTTCAATCCATGGGCAATCTGGTGGTCGAGTTGCTTGATCGCGTAGAGGAGATGTCGCAGAACCCGAATGACATCACTGGTGTTCCTACAGGATTTTTCGATTTGGACCGCATGACTTCGGGCATGCAAGCCGGTGATCTGATTGTGCTGGCGGCAAGGCCTTCCATGGGTAAGACTGCCTTGGCCATCAATATTGCAGAGAACGTCGCGCTGAAAGAAGGCTTGCCAGTGGCTGTGTTCTCCATGGAAATGGGGGCGTCTCAATTAGCCATTCGTATCGTCGGTTCGATTGGCCGAATCGATCAAGGCCGTTTGCGCACCGGTAAATTGCAAGATGAAGAATGGCCACGTTTGGCAGAAGCAGTTGAACGTTTGCGAACGGTGTCATTGTCTATTGACGAAACTCCGGGCCTTACACCCAGTGAATTGCGGGCCAGTGCGCGACGATTGGCCAGAAACTGCGGCAAATTGGGCTTGGTGGTGGTGGATTACTTGCAGTTGATGAGTGGCAGCAGCGGCGGGGATGGCGACAATCGCGCCACTGAATTGGGTGAAATTTCACGTGGACTGAAGATGTTGGCCAAAGAACTGCAATGCCCCGTGATTGCGCTGTCTCAGTTGAATCGTGGTGTCGAGCAAAGAACGGACAAGCGACCCATGATGAGTGATTTGCGCGAATCAGGGGCGATTGAGCAAGATGCAGATGTCATTATGTTTATCTACCGTGACGATTACTACAACAAAGACTCGAAAGAGCCAGGAGTGGCAGAAATTATCATTGGCAAGCAAAGAAATGGACCGACGGGCACCGTGAAGTTAACCTTCCTCAAACCCATTACAAAATTTGAATCGTATGCGGGCGGCAGCTCAGATTATTAAGAAAGCTTAAAGCACTTCGCTTGCAAAGTCAGCCAAGCGTGAGCGCTCGCCACGGGCCAAGGTGATATGACCGCCATGTGGCCAACCCTTGAATCGATCGACGGCAAATGTCAGGCCAGAAGAGCCCTCAGTGAGGTAAGGCGTGTCAATTTGGGCGATATTGCCCATGCAGACAATTTTGGTGCCGGGGCCAGCTCGCGTGATGAGTGTTTTCATTTGTTTCGGCGTTAAATTTTGAGCCTCATCAATGATGACAAATTTATTCAAGAATGTACGACCGCGCATGAAATTCAAACTTTTAATTTTGATCTTGCTGCGAATCAATTCATTGGTGGCAGCTCGACCCCATTCGCCAGCATTGGTGTCGGTTTTGCCAAGTACTTCCAGATTGTCATCCAATGCGCCCATCCAAGGGCCCATTTTTTCTTCCTCTGTGCCGGGCAAAAAACCAATGTCTTCTCCGACACTAACAGTGGCTCTCGTCACGATGATTTCGGTATAGCGGCGTTCATCCAAGACTTGAATCAAACCTGACGCCAGTGCCAGCAGCGTTTTACCTGTTCCTGCAGTCCCAGTAAGTGTGACAAAGTCAATATCTGGATCCATGAGCATATTCAGGGCGAAATTTTGCTCACGATTTCTGGAGGTCACACCCCAAGCCGCATTTTTAATGTGACCAAAATCTCTGAGGGTTTTCATGACTGCAGTTTTGCCGCGAATTTCTGTGACACGGGCATACAAACTTGGTTCGCCAGGTGACTCAAAATAGACAAACTGGTTGATGTGCATGTTGGCAACGACCGGGCCACCAATTCGGTAATAGGTTTGACCACCAGATTGCCAACTTTCAACCGATTTGGCTTGTTTTGACCAGAAATCCGAAGCTAGCGCCATCGATCCTGAGTAAAGCAAATCGCCATCTTCAAGCGTTTTGTCATTTTGGTAGTCTTCTGCGGGTAAGCCAAGCGCTCGGGCCTTGACGCGCATATTGATGTCTTTGGAAACCAAAACCACTTGGCGGGGCGCGTAAAGGTTCCCCAAAGCTTGGACCACTCCAAGGATTTGATTGTCAGCCTTGCCTTGAGGAAGGCTAGAAGGCAATTGATCATCCAGTGGCGTAGTTTGAAAGAATAGTTTGCCACTGACTTCAATATTTCCCGTGCTATTGAGTGCCAAGCCCTGATCGATACTTTCTTTGCTGGCACTGACCAAAGCATCCAATGTTCGGCTGGTTTGTCTGGCGTTTCGAGCAACCTCCGTCATGCCCTTTTTGTGGTTGTCTAGTTCTTCAAGAACAACCATAGGCAAGAAAACATCATGCTCTTCAAAGCGGAACAAGCACATGGGGTCGTGCATCAAAACATTGGTATCCAGCACAAACAACTTCCGCACACCATTTGGCTTTTTCACGCGTGTGCGGTTATTTTTTGACGTTCCCTCTAATTCATGCAATTGAAATGAATCGGTTGGTTTGACGCTATGGGTGCTTGTCAATGAGGCGGCTCGCTTCAGGGGATTTGCGACGAGCATTTTTTTTGATTTTGCCGAACTGACGGTCGTAGGGCGATCTGATTGACGAGATTTGACCGTGTTTGGAGTGAGGTCTTCTGGAAGACCCAAACGGGCTTGATCCGCACGCTTGCGTGGAGCAGGGGGGAGAGGCATTGAAATCAGGCGGAAGCTGCTGAGGATTTTTTCAGGGCTTTGACCGCTTTGAGAACTTCATCAACGTGTCCGGGAACTTTCAGGCCACGCCATTCCTGCTTCAAGATGCCATCTGCACCGACTAAGAAAGTACTGCGTTCAATCCCTTTGACTTTCTTTCCGTACATAATTTTATTTTTGACAACACCAAACATATGACACATTTTTTCTTCTGTATCGGCGATCAATTCAAAGGGAAGCTCTAGCTTTTCTTTAAAGCTATCGTGCGACCGCATGTTGTCGCGAGATACGCCAAAAATCACAGCGCCTGCTTTGGTGAAATCTTTAAATTTATCGCGAAACTGCATGGCTTCAGTTGTGCAACCAGGGGTGTTGTCTTTGGGGTAGAAATACAGAATAACTGTTTGACCCACGTGTGATTGATGGGTAACTTTGATGCCACCAGTAGCGTTTGCTTCAAATTCGGGGAGGTGTTTGTTAACAACAATCGCCATGGTTTTAGTCCGTTATGCCTAAGAAGCCAGAATTAGATTTTCTGGAGAAAGGCCATTTTATCTCCAAAAAAACCGCTCGAACCGATAGCAACCCACGCGGCCAAAAAATCAACTGAAAAGCTGCTGTTCATTGAGCGGCTGAGGGAAGCAAAACAGCTGCGACTTGGCGGTGCTCGGCGGACAAGATATTGAAAGTTCGGCAAGCAGCTGCCGTGCTCATGCTCTCAAGTCCGATGCCCTTGACTATCAATATTTGATAAAGCGCCGGTTGTGGAAAAAAATGATTGGTGCCCGTACCTAGGATAACAATCTCAGCATTCAAATTGCGAAACAGTTCGAAGTGAACAGGGCGGAGTTCGTCAAATTTTTCACACGGCCATTTAATTTTTTCGCCATCGGAGGTGATTACCAGGCTGTGCTCGTATCTTTCACCATTGACGGCAAACCATCCCGGACCATGGGCGGTCACAGAAAGCTTGTCTGCACGATCGGGCTGAAGTTTCATTGGGTGGGTCTAGGTTGAAAGCCAAAAAGTGCCAAGAAGTATGTTCAAATTATAGGTTTTACACAGTCTGTTCAATTGGAGTGACTTTTGAAAACCATCCAAAAATCGACCAAGTTGGCCAACGTTTGTTATGACATTCGGGGTCCAGTGCTGGACAAAGCTCGCCAAATGGAAGAAGAGGGTCAAAAGATCATCAAACTGAACATTGGTAATTTGGCCGTTTTTGGATTTGATGCGCCTGAAGAAATTCAGCAAGACATCATCAGGAATTTGCCAGGTGCTGCCGCCTACTCTGACAGCAAGGGCATTTTTGCAGCACGCAAAGCCGTGATGCACTATACACAGCAACAAGGCATTGAAGGTGTGACGCTTGAGGATATTTACCTTGGCAATGGGGCCAGTGAGTTGATTGTCATGGCCACCAATGCGCTGCTCAACAATGGGGATGAGCTTTTGCTGCCGGCTCCCGACTATCCGCTTTGGACAGCAGCAGTGAGCTTGTCGGGTGGAACACCTGTGCATTACATGTGCGATGAGTCGAATGGGTGGATGCCCGATATTGAAGACATTCGAGCCAAGATCACGCCCCACACCAAAGGGATTGTGGTGATTAATCCCAATAATCCAACGGGTGCGCTTTATTCCGATGCGCTATTAAAAAATATTGTCAGCTTGGCGCGTGAGCATGGCTTGATCATCTTCGCCGATGAGGTGTACGACAAAGTTCTCTACGATGGTGCCCACCACACGGCTATTGGCAGTTTGTCCAATGACTTGCTCACGCTTACTTTCAACTCGCTGTCAAAAAGTTACCGAAGTTGTGGTTACCGAGCTGGCTGGCTGGTGGTCTCTGGAGATAAAAAACCCGCCAAAGATTACATCGAAGGCCTGAACATGTTGTCGTCCATGCGTTTGTGTGCCAATGTGCCTGGTCAAAGTGCCATTCAAACGGCACTGGGCGGTTATCAAAGCATCAATGATTTGGTCAAACCCGGTGGTCGTCTTTGCCGTCAGCGGGATTTGGCTTATGAGTTGATCACCGCCATTCCAGGTGTGACCTGTGTCAAACCGCAAGCAGCTTTGTATATGTTTCCCAAACTTGATCCAAAGATGTACCCGATCAAAGACGACCAGCAATTCATCAATGACTTGTTGCAAGAAACCAAAGTCTTGTTGGTGCAAGGCACAGGTTTCAATTGGCCAAGTCCAGACCACTTCCGGATTGTTTTCCTGCCGCACGAAGATGACTTGCGCGTGGCCATTGGGCGCATCGCTCAATTTCTAGAACACTATCGAAAGAACGCAAGCGCATGAAACCCATTCAAATTGGGCTATTGGGGCTGGGAACCGTTGGCAGTGGTACCTATGAAGTTCTAAAACGCAATCAAGTCGAAATTCAGCGTCGACTTGGCAAACCGTTACACATAAGCATGGTGGCTGACTTGGATACCGCCAAAGCGAATTCTTTGGTGGGTTCAGACTGCCAAGTTGTGTCTGACGCTTGGCAAGTCATCGCCAATCCCGAAATCGACATCGTCATTGAACTGATTGGTGGTTACGGTATTGCTTTGCAATTGGTGTTGGGCGCGATCGAGGCTGGAAAGCATGTTGTGACGGCCAACAAAGCCCTGTTAGCCGTGCATGGTAATGAGATATTTGCAGCCGCGCAACGTAAAGGCGTGATGGTCGGGTTTGAAGCAGCAGTCGCCGGTGGCATTCCCATCATTAAATCTTTGCGCGAGGGCTTGAGCGCCAATCGCATCGAATGGTTGGCCGGAATCATCAATGGCACCACCAATTTCATCCTCACCGAAATGCGTGAAAAAGGCTTGAGTTTTGAAGTGGCTCTTAAGCAGGCACAAGAGCTCGGATATGCCGAAGCCGACCCCACCTTTGACATTCAAGGCATCGATGCCGCCCATAAATGCAGCATCATGGCGTCAATTGCTTTTGGAATCCCGATGCCATTTTCCAAAGCCTATGTTGAAGGCATTACGCAATTGCAAGCCGTTGATATTGAGTTTGCCAAACAACTGGGCTACCGCATCAAGCTGCTTGGCATCGCCAAGAAGACTTTACATGGCGTTGAGCTTCGTGTTCATCCCAGCCTGGTTTCTGAAAAATCGCTGATCGCCAATGTTGAAGGTGCCATGAACGCGGTCATGGTTAAAGCCGATGCCGTGGGAACCACTTTGTATTACGGTAAGGGCGCAGGTGGCGAGCCCACCGCCAGCGCGGTGATTGCCGACTTGGTCGACATTGCGCGTTTATCTACAGCGCATGCCTCCTGTCGAGTTCCCTATTTGGCCTATCAATCTCAAGCGATTCAGGATTTACCGGTCCTTTCCATTGAAGATATAGAGACCTGCTATTACCTGCGTTTGGGCGTGGCTGACCAAGCTGGCGTTTTGGCCAATGTGACGGGCGTGTTGGCTGAATTCGAAATCAGCATTGATGCCATGTTGCAGCAACCTGCCTCCCAAGGACACGCTCAAACAGAATTGATCATCCTGACGCATACGGCAAAAGAATCGGTCATGAATGCAGCTATCCAAAAAATTCAGCAATTGCCAACGGTATTGGTGCCGGTGGTTCGAATTCGCAAGGAAGATTTGAGCTGATGTTTTATATCTCTACCCGGGGTCATGCAGCAAAGCAGAAATTTTGCGATATTTTGCTCGAAGGTTTGGCGCCCGATGGCGGTTTGTATCTTCCTGAAACCTATCCATGCTTGGATGACGCTCAACTATTGCGACTGCGACAAGTTTTCAATACCCAAGGCTATGCGCATTTGGCTTTTGAAATCCTCAGCTTTTACATCGACGATATTCCTCCTTCAGATTTGTTGGCCCTTTGCAAGAAGACTTATACCGCTGAAGTTTTTGGTCATCAATTGATTGCGCCAGTGCGTTCATTTGGCCCTGCCATTTTTATTTTGGAGCTGTCAAACGGCCCGACTTTGGCATTCAAAGACATGGCCATGCAGCTTTTGGGTAATTTGTTTGAGTATGAATTGAAGCGGCGCTCTGAGGAACTCAATATCTTGGGAGCGACTTCCGGTGACACGGGCAGTGCAGCTGAATACGCCATGCGCGGCAAGAAGGGCGTGCGGGTCTTCATGACCAGCCCACATGGTCGTATGAGTAAATTTCAGCAAGCCCAAATGTTCAGTTTGCAGGATAAAAATATTTTCAACATTGCCGTCAAAGGTGTATTTGACGACTGTCAGGACATGGTCAAGGCAGTCTCCAACGATCTGGAATTCAAGCGGACTTACAAAATCGGGACTGTTAACTCCATCAATTGGGCGCGATTGTTGGCTCAGGTGGTTTATTACTTTGCAGCTTATTTCCAGGTCAGTCAATCGAATCAACAAGCCATCAGTTTCACCGTGCCCAGTGGTAATTTTGGCAACATATGTGCGGGGCATGTGGCCCGAATGATGGGACTTCCTGTCTCTAAGTTGGTGGTTGCCACCAATGAAAATGATGTGTTGGATGAGTTTTTCCGCACCGGCATCTATAAAGTTCGTTCAAGCAGTCACACCTTTGAAACGTCCAGTCCCTCCATGGATATTTCAAAAGCCAGTAATTTTGAGCGTTTCATATTCGATTTAACCGGCCGTGACGCAGCGAAAACCGCTCAGTTATTTGGACCCGACCTGCATGCCAAAGGCCAATTTTCACTGTCTAACGAATCCTATTTTTTTCAAGCTTCCCAGAAATATGGTTTTCAAAGCGGCAAAAGTACCCATCAAAATCGTCTAGAAACTATTCGGGAAGCTTATACAAAGCAAGGTCAAATGCTTGATCCCCATACGGCAGATGGCGTCAAAGTTGCACAAGAGTTGGCAGAAGCAGATACGCCGATGGTGGTGTTAGAAACTGCGTTGCCCATCAAGTTTGAAAGCACGATTTTGGAAGCGCTGGGTTGCAGTCCCGAGATGCCCGCCAAATTTGCACACTTGGAGTCTTTACCTCAACGTGTCGACATCATGAATGTCGATGTGGCCGCCATCAAAGCCTACATTCAAAATCATTGTGTTGAATCATGAATAAACCAGCATTGCTTGCCTTGGATGATGCCTTGGCTCAACTGCGCTCTCATGCCCAACCGCTGAGTGCTTATGAAAGCGTTTCGACCATGCAGGCCGATGGTCGCGTTCTGGCGGCCGACTGTGTTGCTGAGCTTGATGTTCCCTCTTTTGACAATTCGGCCATGGATGGTTATGCATTCAACTGTGCAGACTGGTCGCAAGCCCACGGCGTGCTCAAAATCGGACAACGTATTCCTGCTGGAAGTGCGCCTTCATCTTTGCAACCTGGACACGCAGCCAGAATCTTCACCGGTGCACCTGTTCCCCGGGGTGCTGATGCCGTTGCCATGCAAGAAGACTGTATCGTTTTGGACGATGGTCATGTGCAAATCAAATCGCAACCTGCCCTTGGGCAGTGCATTCGCAAGCAAGGCGAAGACATTGCCAGAAATAGTGTGGTGCTGCCCAAAGGACTTCGCTTAAGCCCTGCATCTCTTGGACTGGCGGCCAGCATTGGACTTGGCCATCTTTCTGTTTGCGCGCAGCCACGTGTCGGACTGTTGTCGACCGGTGATGAACTGGTCATGCCGGGCGAGGTTGCACCTGCGGATCTGCCACCGGGTGCAATTTTCAATTCCAACCGTTTTTTTCTGCGCGCCTTGTTGGAGCGCTTGGGTTGTGTGGTCACCGATTTGGGCAACTTACCGGATCAATTAGAGACAACCAAAACGATGTTGGCCCAAGCCGCAGATCATCACGACCTGATCCTCACCAGCGGCGGTGTGTCTGTGGGCGAAGAAGACCATGTCAAGCCAGCTGTTCAGGCCTTGGGTGAATTGCATTTATGGGCTCTGGCCATCAAGCCTGGCAAGCCATTTGCCTTTGGTCAATTGCGGCGTCAGAGCTTTGGCGCTGCACACTTTATTGGCTTGCCAGGCAACCCGGTGTCCAGTTTGGTGACCTTCATCTTATTAGTACGCCCTTTTGTCAACGCTTTGCATGGTGTCTCAGATTCTCAGATCCAGCCCTTTTCCATGCGTGCTGATTTCTCTTGGCCCCGGGCAGACAAGCGCCGAGAGTTCTTGCGGGTTCGCCGCAATACGCAAGGCGGGTTGAGCTTGTTTAACAACCAGAGCTCTGGCGTCCTTACCTCTGCTGTTTGGGGCGATGGACTCGTTGACAACCCACCTGGCAAAACCATTGCCTTTGGTGATATGGTTGATTTCATTCCTTTCTCATTTTGGATGTCATGAAAATCACCGTCCGATATTTCGCTTCTGTGCGCGAACAATTGAATCAAAGCCATGAGCTGGTGGAAACCAGCGCCATTGACTTGAACGGTTTGCGCGAAGAACTGGTTGCCCGTGGCGAACCGTATGCGCAGGCTCTGGGCTTGGGCAAAGCGATCCGCATGGCTTTAAATCAGCAAGTTTCCGACGGCGAAGTGGCACTGCTGCCGGATGCTGAAGTTGCTTTTTTCCCCCCTGTCACAGGCGGATGAATATGGGCTTCACGGTTCACATTCAAACCGAAGACTTTGACCTGAGCCACGAGGTTGCCATGCTCAGGGCAGGGCAGCCAGCCGTGGGTGCGGTTTGTTCTTTTGTTGGTACGGTGCGCGACCGCAATGAAGGCGACGCCGTTTCTTCGCTTGAACTAGAGCACTATCCCGGAATGACTGAAAAGGCCATTCAAGGCATGATGACCCAAGCTGCCGAACGTTTTGATGTGTTGGGAGCCCGGGTCATTCACCGGGTAGGCCTGATGCAACCGCTTGATCAAATCGTCTTGGTGGTCGTCACCTCTGCTCACCGCGGCCAGAGCTTTCAAGCTTGTGAATTCCTGATGGATTACCTCAAAACCCAAGCCCCTTTTTGGAAAAAAGAGGCCACACCAAGTGGGTATCGCTGGGTAGATGCCAGGGTATCGGACGATAAAGCCTTGGCGCGATGGGGCATTGAATTGAGCAACGCATCGGGCAATCAGTAACTGGGGCTTGAAATACCCCTGCAGTGCCTCAAGTGAGTTGCATAGTCTCTCAATAAGAGGTCCCGATGCGTGTCGACAAGTTAACAACAAAGTTTCAAGAAGCACTCTCTGAAGCCCAAACTTTGGCCTTGGGTGCAGACCATTCGTACATTGAACCCAGCCATTTGCTGGTGGCCTTGCTAAGGCAAGACGATGGACCACGTGCCCTGTTGATGCGCGCTGGGGTGAATATCGCGGGCTTGTTGAAAGATGCTGAAGAAGCGATGAACAAGTTACCCCAAGTACAAGGGCAAGAACAAGTACAAGTGGGGCGCGATCTGATCTCTTTGATGCAAGCTTCTGAGAAAGATGCCATAAAGCGTGGGGACCAGTTCATCGCCAGTGAATTATTTTTGCTGGCCTTGACGGATGCCAAATCGGATTTGGCTCAAAAGGCAAAACAACATGGGCTGACGCGTCAGAGTTTGTCCTCCGCTGTGGATGCTTTGCGTGGCGGCGAAAAAGTCAACTCTGCTGAATCCGAGGGGCAGCGTGAGGCCCTTCAAAAATACTGCATGGACCTGACCCAGCGCGCCCGAGCGGGCAAACTCGATCCCGTCATTGGGCGTGACGATGAAATACGCCGCGGCATTCAAGTTCTACAACGGCGTAGCAAAAATAATCCAGTCTTGATTGGTGAGCCAGGGGTCGGCAAAACAGCCATTGTGGAAGGCTTGGCTCAGCGTATTGTGGCTGGCGAAGTACCCGATTCGCTCAAAGGAAAACGCGTGTTGTCATTGGACATGGCATCCTTGTTGGCTGGCGCCAAATTCAGAGGTGAATTTGAAGAGCGATTGAAGACAGTGCTGAATGAGTTATCCAAAGACCAAGGTCAAACCATTTTGTTCATTGATGAAATTCACACCATGGTGGGTGCCGGCAAATCTGAAGGTTCTATGGATGCAGGCAACATGCTCAAGCCCGCGTTGGCTCGTGGTGAATTGCACTGCGTGGGGGCGACCACATTGGATGAATACCGCAAGTACATTGAAAAAGATGCGGCATTAGAGCGGCGTTTCCAAAAAATCATGGTTGATGAACCTTCTGTAGAAGCAACCATAGCCATTCTGCGTGGTTTACAAGAAAAATATGAAGTGCACCACGGTGTGGAAATCACAGACCCAGCGATTGTTGCCGCTGCTGAACTTTCCTACCGCTACATCACAGATCGTTTTTTGCCAGACAAAGCCATTGATCTGATAGATGAAGCAGCCGCCAAAATCAAAATCGAGATTGACTCCAAGCCAGAGGTCATGGACAAGCTTGACAGGCGCTTGATTCAACTCAAGATTGAACGTGAAGCTGTTCGCAAAGAACAAGATGACGCCTCCATCAAGCGCATGGCTTTGATTGAAGAGGAAATTGTCAAGCTGCAAAAAGAGTATGCCGACTTAGAAGACATTTGGAAATCTGAAAAATCACAGGCGCAAGGTGGCGCCCAAATCAAAGAAGAGATTGAACGCTATCGCATTCAAATGGAAGAATTCAAGCGCCAAGGGGACTTCAACAAAGTTGCGGAAATTCAATATGGGAAATTGCCTGATTTGGAGAAGCGCCTGAAAGATGCCAATGCCAGTGAAGAAAACTGGGACACGGCCAAGCAAGGCACGCGCTTGCTCAGAACCCAAGTAGGCGCGGAAGAAATCGCTGAAGTCGTGGCCAGAGCCACTGGTATTCCAGTTTCTAAATTAATGCAAGGTGAGCGCGAAAAATTGCTACGCATGGAAGACCATTTGCATGCGCGTGTGGTTGGGCAGGACGAAGCGATCGTGGCTGTATCCAATGCCATTCGCCGGTCGCGTGCAGGCTTGAGCGATCCTTCTCGACCAACTGGATCTTTTTTGTTCTTGGGACCCACGGGTGTGGGCAAAACAGAGCTATGTAAAGCGCTGGCTGGTTTTCTGTTCGACAGTGAAGACCATTTGATTCGGATTGACATGAGTGAATTTATGGAAAAGCATTCGGTCAGCAAACTGATCGGTGCGCCTCCTGGATATGTGGGTTATGACGAAGGGGGCTACCTTACAGAACTTGTCAGACGCAAACCCTATTCAGTCATTTTGATGGACGAGATTGAAAAAGCCCATCCGGATGTTTTCAACATATTGTTGCAAGTCCTCGACGATGGTCGACTGACAGACGGTCAGGGCCGAACGGTGGACTTCAAAAATACCGTTATTGCCATGACGTCCAATATTGGGTCAAAAGTCATTCAAAGCATGGTTGGGCAAGACGCTTCCGACATCAAAGATGCCGTTTGGGATGAACTCAAGAATCACTTCAGGCCGGAGTTTTTGAACCGAATTGACGAGACCGTGGTGTTCCATTCTTTGGACGCCAAACAAATTGAAAAAATTGCAGGCATACAACTTCGAGTGTTGAGTGAACGCATGGTTCGTTTAGATCTTCATCTTCAGGTCAGCACAGCAGCAATGCAAGAGCTGGCCAAGGTGGGTTTTGATCCGATCTTCGGGGCGCGGCCGTTGAAACGTGCGATTCAGCAACGGATTGAAAATCCCTTGTCCAAATTGCTCCTTGAAGGAAAATTCATGCCTCACGACAAGATTTCCATATCGGTTGACCCAATTCGATCTCCGGGGGAATTCATGTTTACCGCTGGGTCCGCAGAATAAAAAAAGGCCGCTTTAGCGGCCTTTTTTGACAGACGTTTGAGTTCAACGCAGATGTTTGCCAATCAAGCTAGCCAGTTCAAACATGGTGACCTGTGCTTTGCCAAAGACAGCTTTTAATTTGTCGTCGGCATTGATGTTGCGCTTGTTGGTTTTGTCTTGCAGACTGTGCTTCTTGATATAGACCCACAGTTTGCTCACTACCTCGGTGCGGGGCAGAGGATTTGCGCCCACCACGGCAGCCAAAGCGGCGCTGGGTGTCAGAGGCTTCATGAAAGCTGCATTGGGTGTGCGTTTTTTAGCAGGTGCTTTTTTGGCGGCTGTTTTCTTAACAGCTGCTTTTTTAGCGGGTGCTTTTTTGGCGACCACTTTTTTAGCTGGTGCTTTCTTCGCTACGACTTTTTTAGTTGCCGCTTTTTTTGCAGGAGCTTTCTTAGGTGCGGTTTTTTTTGCCGCTTTTTTTGCAGTTGCCATTTTCAATTTCCTTCTAGAAGTGAGTGAAACGCCGCCTTGTTTGTTGTTTTTGTCGGCAATGGATATCCTAAGGTAGAAACCAATGAATTCATAGACAAAATCATCGTTTTCAACTCTGAAATGTTGTTTTTTTTTGCCCGTTCGTTTGCCACCGCACTGTGCTATTTAGACGTGATCGATGCCGTCCATCAGCCCTTGTGTCAGGGAAATCTCTTTTTGCAATATGAAATGACTGAAAGCGTTACTGACAGTCGGCCCCAAAGTTTCCAACGGCCCAAGTTCGAATGAACACATTTATCATTTGTAAGTCTATGAATAGATTGGAATAAATTAATTGTTTCGGTGCGCAATATGGGAATCGATTTACTCTTATATAAGACATATAATAGGTTAACAAGCCGGGCACTTGGTCATTGGCTTCTTCACAAACTTTTCTTGGAGTCAACACATGAATAAATCCCCCTTAAGCCGAGAGCAGCAAATTGCAGAGCTGGAAAAAGACTGGGCGACCAATCCACGTTGGAAGGGCGTCAAGCGCGGTTATTCGGCCGCAGATGTGGTGCGTTTGCGGGGCAGCATGCCGATTGAACACACCTTGGCTAAGCGTGGTGCAGAAAAGCTCTGGGAGAAAGTGAACGGCGGTGCAAAAAAAGGATATGTGAATGCCTTTGGCGCGATCAGCGCTGGGCAAGCCATGCAACAAGCCAAAGCCGGCTTGGAAGCGGTGTATTTGTCGGGCTGGCAAGTCGCTGCCGACGGCAATACGTCTGAAACCATGTATCCCGACCAATCTTTATATGCGTATGACTCGGTTCCCACCATGGTTCGTCGTATCAACAACACTTTCAAGCGTGCTGATGAAATTCAATGGGGCCGAGGCATCAACCCAGGTGACAAAGAATTCATCGACTACTTTTTGCCCATCGTGGCTGATGCAGAGGCCGGATTTGGTGGCGTGTTGAATGCGTTTGAGTTGATGAAAAACATGATCGCAGCTGGTGCTGCAGGTGTTCACTTTGAAGATCAATTAGCCGCGGTGAAAAAGTGCGGCCACATGGGCGGCAAAGTGTTGGTGCCGACCCAAGAGGCTTGTGAAAAACTTATTTCTGCGCGGTTTGCCGCAGACGTGATGGGGGTTTCCACGATCGTCTTGGCCCGCACCGATGCCGAAGCAGCCAACTTGTTAACCTCTGATCACGATGCCAATGACAAGCCATTCCTAACCGGTGAACGCACGCAAGAGGGTTTTTACCGGGTGAAAAATGGCCTGGAGCAAGCCATCAGTCGCGGTGTTGCTTACGCGCCTTATGCTGATTTAGTTTGGTGTGAAACTGGTGTGCCCGACATCGGTTTTGCCCGTGAATTCGCCCAAGCTGTGTTGGCTGCTTGTCCTGGCAAGCTGTTGTCTTACAACTGTTCGCCTTCTTTCAATTGGAAGAAAAATTTGAATGACAAGCAAATTGCATCCTTCCAAGACGATTTGTCTGCGCTGGGTTACAAGTATCAATTCATCACATTGGCGGGCATTCATATCAATTGGTTCAACACCTTCCAATTCGCGCATGCTTATGCCAATGGCGAAGGCATGAAGCACTACGTCAACATGGTGCAAGAGCCTGAATTTGCAGCCCGTGATAAGGGTTACACCTTTGTGTCGCACCAGCAAGAAGTGGGCGCTGGTTACTTTGACGATGTGACCACCGTGATTCAAGGTGGTACTTCGTCCGTTAAAGCCCTGTCGGGCTCCACCGAAGAAGAACAATTCCACTGAACTTGGGCACAGCGCTGGGCGGCGTAAAATCTCGCTCAGCGTTTTGACTTCCACATCTCAAGCGCGGCCGATGCCGCGCTTTTTTTATTCAGGCACATGGTTCAGATAACTCTTCCCGACGGCTCGAAGCGTGAATATCCCGGTCCAGTGAGCGTGGCTGATGTTGCGCTCTCAATCGGTGCTGGCTTGGCCAAGGCCGCCTTGGCGGGCAAGGTGGATGGACAGGTGGTAGACACCAGCCATGTTATTCATGCAAATTCCTCATTGGCCATCGTTACCGCGAAAGATCCTGAGGGTTTGGAGGTCATTCGCCATTCCGCTGCGCACTTGTTGGCTTATGCGGTGAAAGAATTGTTTCCTGAAGCCCAAGTCACCATTGGGCCAGTCATTGAACATGGCTTTTTCTATGATTTCTCCTATCTGCGGCCATTTACCCCTGCTGATCTGGAAGCTATCGAAAAGAAGATGACCCAACTCGCTCAATTGGATGAACCCGTGGTTCGTCGGGTGCTGCCACGCGACGAGGCGGTGACTTATTTCAAAGGTTTGGGTGAGCTTTACAAGGCTGAAATCATTGCCAGCATTCCAGCCAATGAGGATGTGTCCTTGTACCGTGAAGGCAAGTTTGAAGACCTGTGCCGTGGACCCCACGTGCCCAGCACCGGCAAACTTAAACACTTCAAACTGATGAAATTAGCTGGCGCCTATTGGCGCGGTGACCATCGCAATGAAATGCTGCAACGCATATACGGTACGGCCTGGTCCAGCAAAGATGATCTGCAGCAATATCTGACCATGTTGGAGGAAGCAGAAAAGCGCGACCACCGAAAATTAGGACGTGAACTGGACTTGTTCCACATTGACGAGCATTCGCCCGGCACGGTGTTTTGGCATCCCAAAGGCTGGATCCTGTGGCAAGAGGTCGAGCAATATATGCG
>Ga0187844_10000392_pt1 | contig 34173 bp, 25 predicted proteins | sample SpaLakP09_SKY_50_FD_134517 | JGI IMG/M metagenome (GOLD analysis project Ga0187844, IMG submission 134517) | Oligotrophic lake water microbial communities from Sparkling Lake, Wisconsin, USA - SP09_SKY_50 | ecosystem: Environmental > Aquatic > Freshwater > Lake | place: USA: Sparkling Lake... | reverse complement strand
CTGCAGGCTCTCGACGGCCGCGTTGAAGTCGCTGGGCATCTTGCGGGCATCGGCCGCGAACTGGTCTTCGCGCATCCGCCAGATCAGGTCGCCGTCGGCGAGCTTTTCCATGCCCTCGCCCAGGGCCGAGACGGCGCGGGCCTGGGCCTGGGCAAAGGCGGCGGCTTCCTGTTCGTGACGCAGGCGCTCGGCTTCGGCCACGGCGCGCTCGGATTCCTGTTCGGCCCGGCGGCGCTGGCCATCGGCGAGATCATGCCGGAAGCCGTCGAGCGCGCGGGCAATGGCCCCGATCTCGTCGCCGCCGGCCGTGCCGGGCACGGCCTGGTCATAGTGGCCGGCGCTGAGCGTGGCGACCGAGCGGGTCAGGCCCGCCAGAGGAGCCTTGACGAGCGTGGCGCTGGCGAAGAACAGGGCGGCCAGCACGGCCACGGTGATGGCCAGACCGCCGATGAACAGGATCCGGGCCAGACGGTCGGCCGGGCCGGTAATGGCCGCCACCGGCACATCCATGACCAGGGCCCAGGTCGTGTTGAGTTCCGGCATGGCGATCGGTCGCACGATGCGCAGCATGGCGACATCCCCGGCCTCGATGCCCTTGATCTGCACGGCTGCCCCGCCGCCGAGCACAGCCTTGACCTGGTCGGCCCCGGCGTCGCCATAGGGCTTCATGCGCAGGGCGGCGTCGGGGTGCGCGACCCATTCGCCCTTGGACGACAGCAGCATGACGCGGCCGCCCTCCAGCGGGTGCAGGGCGCCGAGCGCCTTGGACAGGTTGTCCAGCGACATGTCGAGACCGGCCACGCCGATCAGGCGGTTGCCGGACATCACCGGCATGGCGACCGAAGACATCGCGACTTCCGTACCCGCGATGGTGTCGAGATAGGGCTCGGTCAAGACCGGCTTCTGGGTGCGGACCGTGTCGGTGTAATAGGACTCTTCAAAGTCGGACCCGTCGGCCTGCAGTTCGAGGGCGGGCGTGCCGTTCTGATTGACCCAGTAGACCGAGAAGCGGCCGTCCTTGTTCGAGGCCGTGGCCGCGTTGCCGACGAACTCGGCGTCCTTGCCGTCCAGGGCATTGGGCTCGGCCATGAACCAGGCCCCCATGACGCTGTCGGTCGCCAGGGCGTTCGACTTGACGATGGCCATGTACTTGTCGCGCCCGACCAGTCCCGCCTCGTGGGCCGAGGCGAGCGACCCGCGCATGGCCCGGGTGGCCGAGGCCGCCTGGTTGATGTCGGAGCGCACTTTCTCGATGGCATCGTCGGCAACGGCACCGGCATACTGGTTCGTGAGGCCCGAGACGATGCTGCCCGTGTGCGACGAGACGGCTATGGCGGCGGCGATCAGCAGGAGCCCGATGGCCAGCCCCGCGACCAGGATCAGTTTCCAGGCGATCGTCAGGCGGCGGAAAGCAGACATCCAGGCAGTCTCCGGGCGCGAAGTGAAGTGTAACAAGGTTCACCAGACAAACCTGAAGACCTCGTTAACCATGGCGCAGGTTTCGACGGCTGCGACACTTGCCCGAGACTTTAAAGGTATAGCCGATCGGCCGCAGCCTGGGCCGGACGAACGGCCATGCGGCCATTCGTCCCACAGGCCAGGGCGGCTCAGCGTGCGAAGCGGGCCCTCACCGGCGCATAGCTGTCCCACACCGCGCCGTCGCTGACCGAGCGCAGCAGCTTGACGTATTCGGCATGCGACCAGGCCAGGGGTGTCGCCGAGTCGGTGCCCTCGCCGCGGACATAGCCGTGGGCCGGAGCGGTGCCGACACCATCCCAGACCTGTTCGGGGATCAGCAGGCCGTCATTGGCAAACAGTTCCATGCCCTTGACGTACTGGGCGCGGACCCGGTCGATCGCCGCCTTGTCCGGCGCGCCGTTCAGACCGGCCAGGGCCAGCTCATAATGCCCGCGCTCGCCGGTGAAGATCGGCCACACCCGGCCGCGACCGCCGCGCGGCAGCGGATCGATCGCGCCGTAATTGGCCCCGGTCTTGGTGTCCTCGCCATAGCCGTCGACGCCGTAGCGCCGCCAGCCGGCATAGCTGCCCTCCACGCCCGGGAAGGTGAAGCTGTAGCGGACGCGATAGAGGTCCTCGACGGCCTCGTCGTCCAGTTCCGGCAGGGTGGCCAGGACGGCCGGATCATCGGCCCGGCGCACGCCGTAGCGGACCAGCTCCAGGAAGCCGCCGTCCAGCATCTTGTCCTCGGCGACCGTGTCCTGGCCGTTGCGCGACTCGACCGGGCTCTTGTTCTCGGCGTCCTGGTCGCTGTTGAGGCGCAGATAGTAGTGGCCGTCGCCCAGCGAGCCCTTGGTCGTGACCATCAGACGCTCGACCTGCGACGAATAGTCGTCGGCCGTCTTGCGATAGCGGGCGGCCGAGGCGGCATCGCCGGACAGTTCGGCGATGTCACCGGCCACGACGAGACCGGCGATCACCGCCGCCGTGGTCGAGGGCGAGTAGCCGCCCTGCTCTTCCCAGCGTTCCTGCTGGGTGAAGGGCGGAACGATGGTGGCGCTGTTCCAGCCGAGGCCCACCTTGCCGCCGTCGACCAGGAAGTCGGCGGCCGGCTTGATCATCCGGGCGTAGTAGGCCTTCAGCTCGGCCTCCGGCAGCCAGCCCTGCTTCCAGAGTTTCCAGCCCAGCATGATCGGCATCGCGGTCTGGTCCAGCTGGACCCCGACCCATTCAGGTGTGCCGTCCACTTCCGACTTCTGCAGGAACCAGCCCCCGGCCCCGGTATTGCCCTTGGTCTTGGGGCCCACCTGTACGGTCGGCAGATAGTGGAAGGCCGCCAGCGGAGTCTGGATGTCGCCCAGGGCCGCCAGGGCCATGGCGCACTGGTAGAAGTCACGCGGCCAGACGGCCTTGTAGCCGGTCGAGGGCTTGGAAGCGTCGACCGTGTCGCCCCACGGGTTCGACAGCGAGGCGATCAGGGCCCCGGCATAGGTGCGGTCTTCCTGCACCTTCAGCATCAGGGCGCTGGCCTGGACCAGCTTGCCGCCGTCCATGGCCGCGTCGCGCAGGCGCGGCAGCTGGCTCAGCGAGGCCAGATAGTCCTCCCAGCCCACGCGCGCGCCTTCGCCGTTATAGCGGGCCAGGACCTCGGCATAGCCGGTCTTCAACGTGCCGTCGGCGGCCGCAGCGCTGTCGGCGGCGGTCTTGCCGAAGCCGATGGCATAGTCGACCGTCACCGACTTGGACGTCGCCGGCAGTTGACCGGTCAGCATGATCGCGCCGCGTTCGGTGCCGGTCGAGGCATAGAGCTTGTCGAGCTTGCCGTCCTTCAGGTCGGTGAGGCCGTCCGACGCCCCCAGGAACCCGGCACTGGCCGCCACGAAGGGCCTGGAGCCCTTCAGGGTCAGGAAGGTGTCGCCCTCATTGGCGGTCAGAGCCGTCTTGCTGGCCGCGCCGGCATCACCGGCCCCGGTATTGGCCATGTGCGGTTCCAGCAGCAGATAGGGCGTCACCGACCCCTTCAGCGCCGTCACTGTGACCCGCACCATCAGGCTCTGGCGGTCAGGATCGGTGAAGATCCGCTTCTCGATGACGAAGCGGCCCTGCTTGTCGGTGGTGGTGATCTTGTAGGCCGGCGACAGCGGCCGGCCGGCGGCGTCGACGTGCAGATATTCGGTCTTGGCCGTGGTGTCGGCCCCCTCGACCGCCAGGCCGGTCGCGGTCTGGACCGCAAAGCGCATCTGCTTGATCTGGGCCTGGTGGATCAGGCCGTACATGGTTTCGGTCAGCACGCCGTCGGCGACCGAGAACCAGACCTTGGAGACCACGCCGGTCGCGCCGCCGTCCTTGTACGCCCCGTCGGTATAGTCCTCATAGGATGCGCCGACGCCGGTCTTGGCGGCATAGGCCCAGGTCGACCGGGCTCCGGGCGCACCGGGCGCGGTCTGGGCGGCGGCGGAGCCGGCCACGGCGAAGACGGCCGTCGAGGCCAGGGCAAGAAGCTTCAAGGTACGCATGGGGTCGATCTCCCGAAGGGGCGGACGGCGGCTCAGGCCCCCGCCGGGGCGGCGGGGTTGAGCAGGAATTTCAGTGGGATGGTCAGGCGGCGGTTCCACGACGGCTCGTTGTGATCGGCGCCGGGGAAGGCCAGGCTCTCGAACTCCCGGCCCTTGCGATAGCCCTTGGCGGCAAAGATCGCGTCCACGCGAGCCTGATAAGGCGCGTAGTTGGAATCGAGGTTCTGGTCGCCGTGGTCGAAATAGAAGCGGGTGCGCGGCGGTGACGGCAGGGCCTTGTCCAGATAGGCGGTGATGCCGGCCAGGACGTCAGAGCGCCACTGGTCGCGCGATACGCCGGGGCCTTCGCCGCTGCCCAGCGGCCAGTGGGTGGAGACACAGCCGACCGCGCCATAGACCTCGGGATAGTTCAGCCCGCCATAGAGCGAGATCAGCCCGCCCATGCTCGAGCCCATCAGGGTCGTGTGCTCGCGTCCCGGCAGGGTGCGATAGGTCTGGTCGATGAAGGGCTTCAGCTCCTCGACGAGGAACTTCAGATAACCGTCCGATTCCAGCGGTCCACGGGCCTGGGCCTTCAGCACCGAGCGGGTCGGCTCAGGCACGGCCTCGACCAGGGCGGCGGGGCCGTATTCGATATAGCGCTTGGCGGTGTTCCAGACCCCGACCACCAGGGTCTGCGGCACCTGGCTCTTGGCAATCAGGTCGGACAGCACCTCGTCGACGCCCCATTCGCCGAACGGCGCGCCGTCCGGATCGAACAGGTTCTGGCCGTCGTGCATGTAGAGTACGCTGTGGGGCGCGCTGCCGGCGTCATAGCCCGGCGGCAGCCAGACCGTGACCCGGCGCGGATCGACATGGGCGGATTTGAACACCGGATACTCGACGACCCGGCCGACCGAGACCGCGCGGGCCCGGGCCGTGCCGGCCGTCAGCACCGCGGTGGAGGCGGTGGCGAGAAAGAGACGGCGGTCCATCACTCGGCCTTTCCTGCGCTACGACGGGCCGGATCCTCGGGGTCACTGACCGCAAACACGCTGATCGCGGCAATGAAGAAGGCCCCTGCCCCCAGCACCAGCGCAAAAATCGCCTGACCGCCGAAGAAGGTCTTCAGCAGCAGGCCCAGCACGGTGGCGGCCAGCAGCTGCGGGATGACGATGAAGAAGTTGAAGATGCCCATATAGACGCCCATCTTCCGCGCCGGCAGGGCCCCGGACAGGATCGAATAGGGCACCGACAGGATCGAGCTCCAGGCAAAGCCGACCCCGATCATCGAGACCAACAGCAGGGTCGGATCCTTGATGAATGGGAACGACAGCAGGCCAAGACCGCCGAGCGTCAGGTTGATCGCGTGGCTGGCGCGGCGGCCGACGACCTTGGCGATCTGCGGGATCAGCAGGGCGGCCAGGGCGGCGACGCCGTTATAGACGGCAAACAGCACGCCAACCCAGTCAGCCCCGGCATTGTAGGCGGCCGAGGTAGCGTCGGTGGAATGATAGTGGAAGGCGGCCACGGCGGGGGTCGTGTAGATCCACATGGCGAACAGGCCAAACCACGAGAAGAACTGGACCACCGCCAGCTGCTTCATGGTCGAGGGCATGGCGAAGAGGTCCTCGACCACCTCCATGAAGCCGTTGCCGGTGCGGCCGGCGCGCTTGAGCATCGCCGCGACGAGCTGGCACACGCCGAAGCCGCCGATCATCGCCGCCAGGACGTAGAGTTCCTTTTCCAGCTTCAGCGACACGATCAGGACCGCGGCCAGCACGCCGGTCGCGGCGAAGGCCACGCCCCAGCTCTGCAGGACCGAGACCGGCCGGTCGGGCTGAACCACCGGGGCGGTGTCTGGACCGAGCGCCGCCAGACGGGCGGCCTCGAAGGCCTCGACCTGTTCAGGGCTGTATTCGCGGGTGGTGAACACGGTCCACATCACCGCCAGCAGCAGACCGGCGGCGCCGGTATAGAAGGCGATCCGCACCGCGTCGGGCACGACGCCCGGGGCTGCGGTATTGGCGACCTGGAACCAGTTGGTCAGCATCCACGGCAGGGCCGAGGCCAGCACGGCACCGACCCCGATGAAGAAGGTCTGCATGCCGTAGCCGGTGGTCCGCTGCTCTTCGGGCAGGTTGTCGCCGACAAAGGCGCGGAACGGCTCCATGGTGATGTTGATCGAGGCGTCCATGATCCACAGCGCGGCGGCGGCGATCCACAGCACCGGCGCATTGGGCATGATCACCAGGGCCAGGCTGGTCAGGATGGCGCCCCAGAAGAAATAGGGCCTGCGGCGACCCAGCCGCCCCCAGGTCTTGTCGCTGAGATAGCCGATGATCGGCTGGACCAGCAGGCCGGTGGCCGGGGCCGCGATCCACAGGATCGCCAGGTCGTTCACATCGACGCCCAGGGTCTGGAAGATGCGGCTGGTATTGGCGTTCTGCAGGCCAAAGCCGATCTGGATTCCGAAGAATCCAAAGCACATGTTCCAGATCTGGAAGAAATTCAGCCGGGCCTTGGTCATCCGCTTCCCCCAATCGCCCGTCGGTTGGCCCGACGATGCGCAAGTTTTTTCATAAGCCTTCAGAGGCGGCATTTGCGCACGTCGCCGGACACTGCGCAATCCGGATTTCCGGTATTCATAGGGATTTCAGAGCCGATTGATCACGACTTTCAGCGACCTTCACCCCTGAAGTGGATCGGCATCCCTCCAGGGGCGGACCCTGGATCCTATAGATTTGCATAAATTTGCAGGTATTTGCAGGACAGCCGCCTCCGGATCTGGCCGGAGGCGGCACACCCTGCCCTACTGCCGCGGCTTGCCCTTGCTGGCCGCCATGAAGCGGATGGCCTGGCCGCCGCCGGGGGCCAGGCGCAGGGTCAGGACGTCGCTGCTGGTCACCTCACGCTCCTCAATGATGATGTCCTGCGGAGCGGTCTTCCAGTCGGCCTTGTCGCCGTCGCGGTAGATCTGGGCCTTGTAGCGGCGGCCGGGCTCGAGGAAGCCCAGCGGCACCGTCAGGACCCGGCCCTCCTCGTCGCTGATCGCGCCCAGGTACCAGTCGTCGCTCTTGCGGTCCTTGCGCACGATCGTGACGTAGTCGCCGATCTCGCCGTTCAGCACATGCGACTCGGACCAGTCGACGGGCACGTCCTCGATGAACTTGAACGGCCCCGGATTGGCCTCGTAGTTCTCCAGCAGGTCGGCGGCCATCTGGATCGGGCTGTAGAGGGTCACATACAGCGCCAGTTGCTTGGCCCAAGTGGTGGCCACGCCGTCGGGGGCCTTGGTCTTCATGCCGAAGATGCCGGGCGTGTAGTCCATCGGCCCGGCCAGCATGCGGGTGAAAATCAGGTTGGCTTCGTGCTCGGGTGGATTGCCGGGCTGGCCCCAGGCGCTGAACTCCATGCCGCGCGCCCCTTCCCGCGAGATCCAGTTGGGATAGGTGCGACGCAGGCCGGTGTCCTTGATCGGCTCATGGGCGTTGATCGCCACCTGACGCTTGGCGGCCTCGGTCACGACCTTCAGATGGTGCCGCGCCATGTCCTGGCCCTCGTGCCAGGCGTAGTGGATCTGGCCGTCGGTCCCCAGCACCTTGGCCTGGCCTGCATCGGCGACATAGCCGGTCTTCACCGCCGACATACCGAGCGAATGATAGAGATCGAAGGCCGCGCCCATCTGGGTCTCGTAGTGGGCGGCATTGCCCGAGGTCTCGTTGTGCCCGATCAGCGAGACGCCCTTGCTACGGGCATAGTCGGTGACCTTCTTCAGGTCGAAATCGGGATAGGGCTTGGTGAAGTCGAAGTCCTGGCCGTTGCCGAACCAGTCGCCGTCCCAGCCCAGGTTCCAGCCCTCGACCAACACCCCGCCCAGGCCATGCTTGGCGGCGAAATCAATGTGCTTGATGGCGTTTTCCGTGGTCGCGCCGTGCTTCTCGCCGGAGGCCCAGGTCTTCTTGTCGAGGTGCATCTCCCACCAGACGCCGACATATTTCATCGGCTTGATCCAGGAGACGTCGCCCAGCGCGTTGGGCTCGTTGAGGTTCAGGACGAGGTTGGACTCGACCAGGCCCCCGGCCGTGTCGGCGATCTGCATCGTCCGCCACGGAGTCGGGAACGGCGCGGTGCGGATCACCTTGGGGCCGCCGATGCCCGGGGTCAGGTTGGCCTTGAAGCGCCGGCCCTCGACCCGGGTCAGGTTCATGCCCGAATAGTCGACCAGGGCCGCCTCATGGAAGGCGATGTGCAGGCCGTTGTCGGTGCGCACCGTCATCGGGGTCTGGGCGTCGCCGACCTCTTCGACGGGCGTGCGATGATAGAGATATTCCTCGCGGTTCCACTCGAAGGCCGGGATCCACCAGACGGTGGCCGGTTCGGCCAGCGAGAACTCGGTCAGCTCTTCGCCGATCTTGACCTCTTTCAGGTTGGTCTGGTCGGGGAACTCGTAGCGGAAGCCCACGCCGTCGTCATAGACGCGGAACACCACGTCGAACCGGCGCTGCAGGCCGTTCTTCTCGGCCAGGGTGACGCGCAGTTCGTTGTAGCGATTGCGAATGAACCGGCGCTCGCCATAGGGCTGCTCCCAGGTCTCGTCGAAGCTGCGGGTCGCCTCGCCGGCCAGCACCAGATTGCGCTCCAGCTTGGGGGCATCGACCAGGATGAAGCCCAGCCGCGACGGGGCGATCACCGGCTTGCCCAGCCGCGCCACGGTATAGCTGGGGCGACCGTCATTGTCGGTGGTGACCTCGACCGACAGCACCTTGTCAGGCGAGGCGATGGTCGCTGTCGGGCCAGCCAGGGCGGGCGCGGCGACCAGCAGGAAGGCCGCGAGCGCTAGACGAAACAACATGGGGATACTCCGTTCGGTGCGACCGCGCCTGGACTTGCCAAGCGCTGCCGGCGATGCCTTAAGAGGCTTATGAAAACTTTTGCGGCAAATTTTGCAGTCGGGATCGGGCGGTCGTGAGCAAGGGCGTTACCCGTCTGGAAGACCTGGCCAAGATGGCCGGGGTGTCGATCGCCACCGCCTCGCGGGCCCTGAACGACAGTCCGGCCGTCAACAAGCGCACCAAGCAGGCCATCTGGAAGCTGGCGCGCGAAATGGACTATCCGTTCCGCCGCTACATGCCGGCCGGTCCGATCGGGGCCGAGGCGACCATCGCGATCGTCGTGCCGCGTCCGCAGGGCCGTGAAGGGCGCCTGTCCGACCCGTTCTTCCTCGAACTGTTCGCCGGCGTCGGTGAAGCCGCCCGCGAGCGGGGCTGCGACGTGCTGGTCAGCCACATCGCCCCGGCCAATTTCGAAGACCTGTCGGTGGCCATGACCACCAGCCGCGCCGAGGGCGTGATCTTCCTCGGTCAGAGCTCGCTGCACGCCGCCTTCAACCGCCTGTCGGAAACCGAAGGCCGCTTCGTGGTCTGGGGCGCGCAACTGCCCGACCAGAACTACTGCTCGGTCGGTTCCGACAACCCGCAGGGCGGCCGCCGGGCGACGCTTCACCTGGCGCGGCTGGGCCGCAAGCGCATCGTCTTCCTCGGCGACACCGAAGCCCCGGAAGCCATGCAGCGCCATCGCGGCTATCTCGACGCCCTCGAGCACCAGAAGCTGGGGGTCGACCCGGATCTCATCGTTCCGGCGCACTTCGAGGTCGAGTCGGCCGAGGCCTCGATCGACTCGCTGATCCATCGCGGCGTGAGCTTCGACGGCGTCGTTGCCGCATCCGACCTGATCGCTCTCGGGGCCATCCGCGCCCTCAAGCATGCCGGCCTCAGCGTGCCGGGCGATGTCTCGGTAGTCGGCTTCGACAACGTCCCATTCAGCCGCTACAGCAGCCCGGCCCTGAGCACGATCAGCCAGGACACGGCCAAGGCCGGCCGGCTGATGGTCTCGAAACTGCTGGACGCCAGCGGTGAGAAAGCCAGCCGCTCCGAGCGGGTGCCGACCGATCTGATCATCCGGGAAAGCTGCGGGGGCTAGCCCGCCGAAGACTCCACGCCCCCCGACGAGAGCCGGGGCCCAGATCGAACCGACGGACACGCTCGAGTCTGGCTGAGGCGGAAGGCGCATCATCCCAAAACGCTCAGGCTGAATCTGGACCCCGGCTTTCGCCGGGGAGAGCGGGTTTTGAGAGCCACCGGGATGACAACTAGATCTTCCGCGCCATCAGACCGCCGCAGGGCGGCATCACGCCGTCGTCCGCCAGATTGACGCTTTCGACAACGACCCAGCCGTCCGGCAGCGCCCAGGCCACGGCCTCGTGGCCGAGGTTGAAGGCAAACAGCAGGGCCTCGCTGCCCTCCCCGCGCTCGAAGATCAGCAGCGGCGTGTTGCTGTCGATGAAGGTCACGTCGCCGGTCCGCAGAACCGGGAAGCGGCGGCGCAGGCCGATCAGGCGACGCGCGACATGCAGGGTCGAGGCCGGGTCGGCTTCCTGGGCATCCACCGCCAGCGGTAGATGGGCCGGATCGACCGGCAGCCAGGGCTCGACCGGCGAGAAACCGGCCTGGGGCGCGTTCGCCACCCACGGCATCGGGGTGCGGGCCCCGTCGCGACCCAGGGTCTGGGGCCAGTTGGCGATGGCCTCGGGATCCTGCAGCCGCTCGAACGGGACATTGGCCTGGGGCAGGCCCAGTTCCTCGCCCTGATAGACGAAGACATTGCCGCGCAAGGCCACCAGCAGCAGCAGCGCCATCTCGGCAAAGGCCTTGCGATCCCGGCCCTCGGCCCAGCGCGAGACAGCGCGCGGAGCGTCGTGGTTCGAGAAGGTCCAGGAGGGCCAGCCCTCGCCGTCCGCCCCGGCCCACATGGCCTGGCCCTGGCGCACCATCTCACCGGTCAGGTGCTCGGCATAGAGGTAGAGGAAGCCATAGGCGCTGTTGAGGCGGTCCTCGCCGGCCGTGAACAGCTTCATCTCGCGATCGGCATGATCGCCGCCGACCTCGGCCACCGAGAAGCGGCCACCGTGGGCGTCCGTCAGGGCGCGGAGGCGGCTGAGGAATTTCGGGATGTCCGCATGGCTCTGGTTGTGAATCTTGTCCTGGAAGTCGAACGGCCGCGTCCGCTTGCCGCCGGGCGGCAGGGGCGGATTGTCGGTCAGGGCCGGGTCGTGCATCGAGAAGTTGATGGCATCGAAGCGGAAGCCCTCGACCCCGCGGTCGATCCAGAACCTGGCCGTAGCCAGAAGCGCATCCTGCACGGCCGGCGCATGCACGTTCAGCTGCGGCTGCGAGGCCAGGAAGTTGTGCATGTAGTACTGGCCGCGCCGGGCGTCCCAGGTCCAGGCCGGGCCGCCGAAAACCGACTGCCAGTTGCTGGGCGGTGAGCCGTCCGGCTTGGCATCGGCCCAGACATACCAGTCGGCATGGGGGTTGGTGCGATCCTGACGGCTGGCTTCGAACCAGGGATGCTCGTCCGAGGTGTGGGAAAACACCTGGTCGATGATGACCTTGACCCCGAGCCCGTGAGCCTTGGCGATCAGCTGATCGAAGTCGGCCAGGGTGCCGAAGATCGGATCGACATCCAGATAGTCGGAGACGTCGTAGCCGAAGTCCTTCATCGGCGACTTGTAGAACGGCGACAGCCAGATGGCGTCGACACCCAGGGACGCGATGTGCTCCAGCCGCGCGGTAATGCCCGGCAGGTCACCGACGCCGTCGCCGTTGGAGTCAGCAAAGCTGCGCGGATAGACCTGATAGATCACCGCACCGCGCCACCATTCGGACTCCGCCTGGGACTCCACAGCCGGACGTGAAAGAACCTTGACCGTCACTGTAGCCCCTCGGAAACGCAAATCATGTAATCCAGCGGGCCGATCTCGACCCGATAGCTACCGGGAGCCGACGCGGCCCCGGCGCAGGTCCCACGAATCGACCGCCAGGTGCCGGAGGTCGTTTCGACCTCCACCTGGGCCGCGATCGGCGTGAGCCCGGTATTGAAGACAACCAGATATTCGCGCTGCTCGCCGAGACGCGAAAAGGCCAGCAGGCCAGGACGCTCGCTCTGGGCCCGCACGACCTGCCGCCCCGAACGAAGCGCCGCATTGGCTCCGCGGATCCGGGCCATGTCGGCAATGCTCCGGTAAAGGGGTCCGTCGGTACGATAGTGGTCGCCGGCCGGCATCCCCTGGACCCCGATCAGCCGGTTGTCCTTATAGCGGGCAACCTGGCTGGCGAACATGTCTTCGCGGATGTCGGCATAGTCGCCATCGCCCGTGAAGCCCTGCTCGTCGCCGTAATAGATCGTCGGCACGCCGCGCGAGAACATCATCAGGGCATGGCCGAGGGTCACGCGGCTGAGCAGCTCGCCGTCCGACAGGCCCGGATTGGCCTTCAGCAGGAAATAGCCGAAGCGCCCCATGTCGTGATTGCCCAGGAAGGTGGGCAACTGCAGGGCCGCGGTCGCGCCGCCCTCGTAAAGCACGTCGCCGGCAAAAACCCGGGCCAGGCGGTCCGTCCCGGCCTTGCCGGCGATCATGTCGGTCACGGTCGACTGGAAGGCAAAGTCGAGCACGGCGGGAAAGCCGTCGACCTTGGTATGTCGGGCCAGGGTGGCGACATCGGTGTCGAACACCTCGCCGAAGATGTGGAAGTTCTCGATGCCCTTGGCCCGGGCGCGGGCCTGCATGGCCGGGATGAAGGCCTGCCAGAACTCGGGATTGACGTGGCGGGCGGTGTCGATGCGGTAGCCGTCGATGCCGAAGTCGTCGATCCACTGGCCGTAGATGTCGATGAAGCCCTGCACGACGCGCGGGTTCTCGGTGAACAGGTCATCGAGTCCGGCGAAATCGCCCAGCAGCGAGCTTTCACCGGCAAAGGTGCTGTCCCCACGGTTGTGATAAAAGGTCGGGTCGTTCAGCCAGGCGGGCTTCTTGACCGTCTCTTCGCCCGCCGGAACATAGGGCGAGTAGCTGTGGTCGAAACGGGTCACACGGCCGAAATCCCGTCCATCGAAGGCCGGATTGATCGGCGCGCCAGACAGGCCGCCCCGGCGTGAATAGGGAAAGTCGGCCTTGGAGCGGTAGCCACAGTCATTGGCCGGGCATTCGCGGTAACGGATCACGTCGGCTGTGTGGTTGGCGACGATGTCCAGATAGACCTTCATCCCGCGTGCATGGGCCGAATCGACGAAGGTCTTGAACTCGGCACGCGTTCCAAAGTGTGGATCGACGTCGGTAAAGTCGGTGATCCAGTAGCCGTGATGGGCGGCCGACTCATGGCCCGGCGCGCCCTGCACCGCTTTGTTGCGGAAGATCGGGCCCACCCAGATCGCTGTTGCCCCCAGCCCCTGGATGTAGTCCAGCCGCTCGGTGAGGCCCTTCAGGTCACCGCCGTGATAGAATCCGGCGTGGGTCGGATCAAAGCCCGTCTCGAGCCGTCCGCCCTTGAGTCCCCCGCGATCATTGGTCGCGTCGCCGTTGGCGAACCGATCCGGCAGAACGAAGTAAATGACCTCGTCGCGGGCCTGGCGCAGCCGGAATGATGCGTCAGCCCCGTCAGCGAGGGCCTTGCCGCTCACTGCGGCCAGCACACCGAAGGCCGTCATGTCCATCAGCGCCCGCTTCCAGGAGACCCTGGCTGACATCGCTTCCCCCCTGCAGGTCGCCCGGCCCGATGACCCGGTCGCCACACTGCAATAATTTGCATAAATTTGCAGCCGCTTGCCCACGGCGTCAATCACGAAATCAGATCGATTCTCCGCCGACCCCTCGCAAACCCAACCCCTATATGGGGGAAATGGGCAACATACCCCCTGTCAGGACGCACTTTTCGACCCGTCAGGAATGTCTCGCGACATTTTCCTGTTGATTGCTGCGCATTAATTTGCAGTAATTTGCGTATCGGCTCCGATCGCAGCGTCAGAAACGCGCAGAGCCGGACAGGGAGGGTGAGACATGGACTTCAGACTTCAACACCGCCGTGCGCGGTTGATGGGCGGCGCGGCGACCAGCCTCGCGCTCATGTTTGCCTCGGCCGGCATGGCCCAGGCCCAGGAAACGACGCCCAAGCCGGCAGACGACAACACCGCCGTTGAGGAAATCGTCGTGACCGGCATTCGCGCCGGTATCGAAAACTCGATCGCCTTGAAAAAGACGTCGACCTCGATCGTCGAAGCCATCTCGGCTGAAGACATCGGCAAGCTGCCCGACACCTCGATCGCCGAGTCGCTGGCTCGCCTGCCCGGCCTGACCGCGCAGCGCCTTGACGGCCGCGCCCAGGTCATCTCGATCCGCGGCCTCGGCCCGGACTTCACGACGACCCTGCTGAACGGCCGCGAACAGGTTTCGACCGGCGACAACCGCGGCGTCGAGTTCGACCAGTATCCTTCGGAAATCCTGTCGGGCGTTGTGGTCTACAAGACCCCGGACGCCGGCCTGATCGGTCAGGGCCTCTCGGGCACCGCCGACCTGCAGACGATCCGTCCGCTGAAGTACGGCAAGCGCATCCTGTCGGCCAATGCTCGCTATGAAATGAACAGCGAGAAGAAGCTGAGCCCGGACGCCAAGGACACGGGCCACCGCTTCAGCGCCACCTACGTCGACCAGTTCGCGGATGACACCGTGGGCGTCGCCCTGGCCGTGTCGGACATCTCGACCCCGACCCAGAGCCGCCGCTTCAACGCCTGGGGCTATCCGACCATCAACTCGGCCAATGATCGCGTGATCGGCGGCGCCAAGCCCTACGTGCAGTCCAACAACCTCGAGCGTTTCGGCGTCATCGGCGTTCTGGAATACAAGCCCAACGACAAGCTGACCTCGTCGCTGGACATGTACTACTCGGAGTTCGCCGAAGAGCAGATCCTGCGCGGCATCGAACTGCCCCTGCAGTGGTCGGCAGCTTCGCTGCAGCCTACCCGCACCACGGAAGCCGGCCTGATCACCAAGGGCACCTTCACGGGCGTCAAGGGCGTGATGCGGAACGACCTGAACACCCGCGACACCACCCTGAAATCGGCCGGCTGGAACCTGAACTACCTGACCGACAACGGCTGGTCGCTGACGACCGACCTGAGCTACTCCTCGGCCGATCGTACGGACGTGATCTTTGAATCCTATTCGGGCACCGGCCCGAACGGCGTCGGCGCAACCGACACCCTGGGCTTCACGACCACCCCGGGTGCCGGCACGGTGTTCAGCTCGAGCCTCGACTATACCGACCGTAACCTGTTCAAGCTGACCGACCCGCAGGGTTGGGGTGGCGGCGCCTCCGGCGGCGCTCTGACCCAGGCCGGCTTCTACAACACTCCGTCGATCACCGACGAACTCAAGGCCGCCCGGTTCACCGCCGAGCATGACCTGGATTTCGGCCCGATCAGCCACGTCGAGGTTGGCTTCAACACCAGCCGTCGCGAAAAGACCAAGGAAGTCCACGAAAGCTTCCTGACCTTCGGCGGTCGCATCGCCGACGGTGCCCCGACCAGCCGGGCCATCCCGCAAGCCGCCATCATCGGCGTCGCCAAGCTGGACCTGATCGGCATCAAGGCCATGCTGGCCTATGATCCGACCTACCTGCTGAAGAACGGCTACTACACCCTGATCGCCGATGCGAACCCGGCCGTTCAGACCCGCAACTGGTCAGTCCGTGAAGACGTTCAGGTGGCTTATGCCAAGTTTGACGTCGACACCCAGGCGGGCTCGATCCCGGTCCACGGCAACTTCGGTCTGCAGGTGGTCCGCACCGACCAGTTCTCGAAGGGCGTTGCGGTTAACCCCTCGACCCCGGCGAGCCCGACGGTCACCGACGACGGCTCCAAGTACACCTACGCCCTGCCCAGCCTGAACCTGACGTTCGACATGGGTAACGAGCTGTATGTGCGCCTCGGCGCTGCCCGGACCCTGGCCCGTGCCCGGATGGACGAACTGCGCGCCAGCCAGTCGTTCAACCAGAACACCTCGCGCCTGACCTCGACGGATCCGAACAACTCGTACTTCAGCGCCAACGGCGGCAACCCGAACCTGCGGCCCTACATCGCCGACGGCTTCGACCTGTCGGTGGAAAAGTACTTCGGTCGCTCGGCCTATCTGTCGGCCGCCGTGTACCACAAGGAACTGTCGAACTTCATCAACTCCAACTCGTCGTCCTACAAGGACTTCTCGGACTACCTGTTCCTGCTCAGCAGCGCGCAGCAGTCGCAACTGGGCACCAAGATCGGCCTGGTTTCGGGTCCGGACAACGGCGACGGCGGCTTCATCCGCGGTCTGGAACTGTCGGCCTCGCTGCAGGGTGACCTGCTGTGGGAACCGCTGAAGCCCTTCGGCCTGATCATCAGCGGCTCGTTCACCGACAGTGAAGTGACGCTGGAAAAGGGCACCAACCCGATCACCATCCCGGGTCTGTCCAAGAAGGTCATCAACACGACGTTCTACTATGAAAAGGACGGCTTCAACGCCCGGATCAGCAACCGCTATCGCGGCAAGTTCCTGGGTGAAGTCGCCAGCCTGAGCGCCGCGCGGATCTTCCGGACCGTCAACGAAGAGTCGGTTCTCGACGCCCAGATCGGCTACGAGTTCCGCGATGGTCCGCTGAGCGGCCTGTCCCTGTTGCTGCAAGCCAACAACATCACCGACGAGCCCTTCAAGACCTACGACAACAACGATCCGCGCCAGACCATCGACTACCAGAAGTACGGCGCGACCTACATGTTCGGCGTTTCGTACCGCTACTAGTCCCCAAGTCTCCTCCTGTCTTGGAGCCCCGCCGGATCATTCCGGCGGGGCCTTTTTTATGAGACCCTCCGACCAGAGAGGCTGACTTGGGCAGGACGACCATGGCGGACACGGCGATCAAGGCCCTGACCATCGTCGGCGGGGGAACCGCGGGCTGGATCAGCGCCGCCCTGCTCTCGCGCACGCTCGGTCCCTCCGTCGCCATCACCGTGGTGGAGTCCGACGAGATCGGCATTGTCGGGGTCGGCGAAGCCACCATCCCCGCCATCCGGCTGCTGAACGGCCTGCTGGGCCTGGACGAAAACGACTTCCTCGCGGCCACCAACGGCACCATCAAGCTGGGTATCGAGTTCGTCGACTGGCACACGGTCGGCCAGTCCTATCTGCACGCCTTCGGTCCGGTCGGTCGCCCCCTGGGCATGGCTCCGTTCCATCACTACTGGCTGCGCCGCCGCCAGGCAGGGCATGCCGAGAGCCTGTGGGACTATTCCCTCAATGCCCGGGCAGCGAAGGCCGGGAAGTTCGATCGCGTCAGCCAGGTCGGCGGCGGCTATCTGGAGGGCCTCGTCTACGCCTTCCACTTCGATGCCGCGCTCTATGCCCAGTATCTGCGTCGCTACAGCGAGGCCCAGGGCGTGACCCGGGTCGAGGGCCGGATCGTCGGTGTCGACCAGCATCCCGAAACCGGCTTCGTCACCGGCCTGACCCTGCAGGACGGCCGCAAGGTCGGCGGCGAGCTCTTCATCGACTGTTCCGGCTTCCGGGGCCTGCTGATCGAGGAGACCCTCGAGAGCGGCTACGAGGACTGGCGCAGCTGGCTGCCGATGGACAGCGCCATCGCGGTGCCCTGCGCCTCGGTTACGCCCCTGACGCCCTATACCCGCGCTACAGCCCGCGAGGCCGGCTGGCAGTGGCGGATCCCGCTGCAGCACCGCACCGGCAACGGCCATGTGTTCTGCAGCGACCATATCGACGCCGCCCGGGCCACCGACCTGCTGATGGCCAATCTGGACGGCGCGCCGCTGGCCGAGCCCCGCCAGCTGAAGTTCACGACCGGCCGCCGCAAGCAGTTCTGGAACCGCAATGTCGTGGCCCTGGGCCTGGCCAGCGGCTTCATGGAACCGCTGGAGTCGACCAGCATCCATATGGTCCAGTCGGCCCTGAACCGGCTTCTGGCCCTGTTCCCGGACCGCAGCTTCAACCCCGTCGAGATCGCCGAGTACAATCGCCAGACGGCGGCGGAATATGAGTACATCCGCGACTTCCTGGTGCTGCACTACAAGGCCACCACCCGCGACGACACGCCGTTCTGGCAGGCCGTGCAGCGCATGGAGATGCCCGACAGCCTCAAGGCCCGGATCGAGCTGTTCTCGCAGTCGGGCCGCCTGTTCAGCCAGGACGATGACCTCTTCAAGGAGGCCAGCTGGATCCAGGTCCTGATCGGCCAGGGGGTGATTCCGGAAGCCTTCCATCCGCTGACCGGCGTCGTCACCGACGCCCAGCTCGACGACTATCTGGGCAATCTGCGCCAGATCATGAGCCGTGCGGTCGAGGCCCTGCCCGCCCACGGCGACTTCATCGCCAGGACCTGTCCGAGCCGATCCCGGCCCGCTGCCTGACACCCGGTCTATCCCCGACTGAAGCCCCTGCCGGACCTGCCCGGCAGGGGCTCTTTTTTGATGGGCCACCGCTGCAAAGCCGCCGCGAAGCGACTACAGATCGGCCATGACCCTTGACGACATCCAGCGCCGCGATGCGACCGATCCCCTCGCCGGCTTCCGGTCCGAGTTCACCCTGCCCGAGGGGGTGATCTATCTGGACGGCAATTCGCTGGGGGCCCTGCCCCGTGCGACCGCCGCCCGGCTGGCCGACACCGTGACCCGCGAATGGGGCCAGGACCTGATCCGCAGCTGGAACACCGCCGACTGGATCGGCGCGCCGCAGCGGGTCGGCGGCAAGATCGCCGGCCTGATCGGCGCGCAGGCCGATGAGGTGGTCGTCGCCGACTCCACCTCGGTCAATCTCTTCAAGCTGCTGGCAGCCGGGCTGAAGGCCCGCCCCGGCCGGACGGTGATCCTGACCGAGCCCGGCAACTTCCCGACGGACCTCTATGTCGCCCAGGGCGTCCAGGCCCTGCTGCCGGATGTGACCGTGCGCACTGCACCGCGCGAGACGCTGCTGGAGGCCATCGACGACGACGTCGCGGTCGTGATGCTGACCCATGTGCACTACAAGAGCGGCGCGCGCTTCGACATGGCCGCCGTCACCGCCGCCGCCCATGCCCGGGGCGCGCTGGTGCTGTGGGACCTCAGCCACAGCGTCGGGGCCGTCGAGATCGACCTGAACGGGGCCGGAGCGGATCTGGCGGTCGGCTGCGGCTACAAGTATCTGAACGGCGGTCCGGGGGCCCCGGCCTTCCTGTTCGCGGCCCGCGCCCTGCAGGCCGATCTCGCCTCGCCCCTGACCGGCTGGATGGGGCATGCCGCCCCGTTCGCGTTCGGCGATGACTATGCCCCCGCGCCTGGCCTAGACCGCTTCCTGTGTGGCACGCCGCCGATCCTGGGGGTGGCCGCCCTCGAGATCGGGGTCGAGATCGCCCTGCGCGCCGACATGGCCCAGGTGGCTGAAAAGTCCCGCCAGCTGACCGCCCTGTTCATCGATCGCGTCGAAGACCGTTGCGCCGGCCTTGGCCTGACCCTGGCGTCGCCGCGCGCGCCCGAGCAGCGCGGCAGCCACATCGCCTTCACCCATGAGGCCGCCTATCCGGTGATGCAGGCCCTGATCGCCCGCGGCGTGATCGGCGACTTCCGTGCGCCCGACATCCTGCGCTTTGGCTTCACCCCGCTCTATCTGCGCCATGAGGACGCCTGGAACGCGGTGGAGATCCTGCGCGAGGTGCTGGTCAGCGAAGCCTGGCGCGAGCCGGCCTATCAGGTGCGGGCAGCAGTGACCTGAGGGGCCAGCAGGTCCTCCCCCTCCGGGGGAGCATCTGCATCTCCGCCTCAAACCGTGATCCGCATTTCCTTCATGAAGCGCATCACCTCCAGCGGCTTCATGGCGGCGGTGTCGACGTCGATCAGGACGCGGGCGATCTGGCCCTGGAAGGGGTTGGGCCCCTGGTAGGTCCGCGACACCCGGTTGCCGTGGTCGGCCCCGATACAGAAGCCGTCATAGCCCGGCGCGAACAGCACCCGGTCGAACTTGCGCTCGGCCACCTTGCGGCCGTTGACGAACAGCGCCCCGCGCCCCTCGAACGGCCGGGAGGTCATGGTCTGCTCATAACGCACCTTGATGGTGCCGCGCGGCAGCTTGGCCGGCGAGGCGATGACCTCGGTCCAGGGCACCAGGCTGGTCTGGTAGATCAGCCGGCCCTTGTCGATGAACAGCACATAGCCCGCAGGCATCGAGCCGTGGGCCACCAGGACACCGTCCTCGTCGCCGTTGGGCCGCGACAGTTCCACCTCGATCGAATGCGAAAGCCCGCAGACGATCGGCGAGACATCGGTGGGGATCGGATCGATCGGCGGGCGAATATCCCAAAGTTTTCTGAGCTTTGAGGCCCGTTGCTGAACCAGTTTCAGCAGCAGGGGCCGGTCGTCGAGCGGCAGGACGTCATGGGCGACGGCGGCCTTGTTCCACTTGTCCAGCAGCCGGGCCACGACCTCGGGATGGGCGGCCGAGACATCCTTGAGCTCGTTGGGATCGACGGCGGTGTTGTAGAGGCCCCAGTGGTCATCCTCGAAGGGCTTGCCGCGCTGGTGCTGGGCCACGAGCCGCCAGTCGCCCTCCTGATAGGCCCGGTAGCCGCCCAGTTCGTAATACTGCTCGCTGCGGGTCGGTGCGGCCGGATCGGCGAAGGTCCTGACCGCGCTCGCCCCCTCCAGCGGCTTTTGCGCGCCGCCGCGATAGAGCTCGGGTCGCGAGACGCCGCAGGCCTCCAGCAGGGTCGGATAGAGGTCGACCACATGCACGAACTGCTTGCGCACGCCGCCCTTGTCCTCGACGCCCTTGGGCCAGGAGACGATCAGCGGATCGGCGACCCCGCCCAGGGCGGTGTTCTGCTTGTAGAGCCGGTAGGGCGTATTCGAGGCATTGGTCCAGCCGATCGGATAGTGCGGGAACGTACCGTCCTCGCCCATGGTGTCGTACAGGGCCAAGGCCTCGGCCTCCGAGGCGGGACGTCCGAAAGCCGGTCCGAACAGGTTGGGCGTGCCGGTCTGGGTGCCCTCGGCCGAGGCCCCGTTATCGGAGAACAGCACCACCAGGGTGTTTTCGCGCAGGCCCATGGCCTCGAGCTCAGCCATTACCCGGCCGATGGCCCGGTCCACGCCGGTGATCATCCCGGCATAGACCTCCATATAGCGGGCATAGAGCCGCTGCTGGTCCGGCGTCAGCTCGGCCCAGGGCTTGGCCCCCGGGGAGAGCGGCGGCAGGGCGGTGTCGGCCGGCATCAGCCCCTTGGCCTTCTGACGCTCAAGCCGCTGCTGGCGGATCTCGTCCCAGCCGGCGTCGAACCGGCCCTTGTAAAGGTCGCGATCGGCGGCCTTGGCCTGCAGGGGCGAGTGCGCCGCGCCGAAGGCCAATTGCATGAAGAACGGCTTGTCCGGGGCCATGGCCTTCTGGGTGTGCAGATAGGTCACCGCCCGCTGGGCCAGATCATCCGACAGGTAGTAGTCCCCGCCGCCTTCGACCTCGACCCGGCTCGTGCCCTCATAGAGCGCGCCGGGGTGGAAGTGGTCGCTGGAATGGCCCTGGTACCAGTAGGCCCGCTCGAAGCCCCGTGCGGTCGGCCAGTTGTGGAAGGGCCCGGTCGGTCCGGAGTGATCGGCATTGTTGACGTGCCATTTGCCCAGCAGGAAGGTCGACCAGCCCGCCTCGACCAGCACCTCGGCCAGGGTGGCGTTTTCCTGGGTCAGGTCGCCGCGATAGCCCGGATAGCCGCTGTCGATGTCGGCCAGCCAGCCCATGCCGGCCGAGTGGTGATTGAGCCCGGTCAGCAGCGCCGCCCGCGTGCAGGAGCACATCGCCGTCGTGCGGAAGTTGGTATAGCGCAGCCCCTGCCCGGCCAGGGCATCCAGGGCCGGGGTCTGCAGTTCGCCGCCGTAGCAGCCCAGATCGGCCACGCCGACATCATCCAGGATGATGACGACGACGTTCGGCGCCCCCTTCGGGGCCTTGACCTCAAGGGCCTGGGCGGGGCGGGAGTCCTTGAACGAAAGGCCGATCTTCGCCGCCTTGCCCGGGGCCATGGCCTTGGGTGTGATGATCGTGCTGGTCGCCGACTTGATCGCCGCACCACCGGCCGCCACCGCGCCGGTCCCCACGACCCCGAGTCCGGCCCCGATCAGCAGCGAGCGGCGATCGATCTTCGGCTTCTTGTCGCTGTCCATCGGACGTCTCCTGCGGCGTTGGGATCGGGGATCAGGCTTTGGGCGCGGAGAGGGTCCGGCGACCCAGCAGCAGGATGGCCAGGGTCACGGCCTCGACCACGATCGGCGGCACCTGCTCCGGCGACGGACCGGCCAGGACCAGCGACAGGCCGCGTCCGGCCAGGGCCAGACAGATCAGCATCAGCGGGGCCAGCAGCAGGTCGCGACGGTCCTTCACGGCGGCCCAGAGCATCAGGGCCCCGACGCCGGCGAAGAAGCCGCCGAGGTCGGCCCGCAGCGAGGCCTGGCCGAGGGCCCCGATCCCGCTCAGCCCGAACTTGCCGGAGATCTCCAGCGGCCGCAGCCAGAACAGCATCGCGATCAGGATGGCCGATGTCCCGCTGAACCCGACCAGTCCCCGCACCAGAGTTTTCATGTCCGCCCCGTTTCGTTGTTATAGTGACATTATAAGTGCCAATTTATGAACATGGCAAGCGGGCGCGTCAGGCTGCGCCGTCCAGCCACGCCCCCCAGACCTCCAGACGCCCCTTTCGCTCAACCCGGCGCTGGGCCTTCAGGTCGAGTAACGGGGTCAGGCCGGTCGCTTCCAGCAGGGTGCCGACCGATGCGTCCCCGGCCGCGGAGACGGCATCCTGGACCTTTTGCAGCAGGTACAGCCGGTATGGCAGGACGCCGACCTCGATCGGGATGCCGCGCCATTCCAGGGCGACCTTGCCGATGGCCCGGTCGCCGGGCCTCGCCAGGCCATTGGTTCCGGGCTCGAGATCCGGCCGTTCGGCCAGCCACCCGCGCACGAAACCGACCTGGGCGGTGATGTCGGGCAGATAGTCCTCGGCAATGAAGCGCAGCAGGGCCATCAGGGTGTCGGGAACCCCGTCATCGGCAAACAGGGCCGGCTACGGATGGCCGTACTCGACGGTGTCGAGATCGGCGGCCTGCATCCGCTCGACCCAGCGCCAGACCCGCCAGGCCCGCTGCTTCATGATCTGGCCGGGATGGGTGTCACGCGACAGGTGGGCATAGAGCGGCCCGACCAGGCCGTAGTCGCCGAGGGTCGGATAGCCGCCCAGCAGATAGGGCGCATGGGCCAGGTGGGCGTCGAACAGGTCCAGGAACTGTTCCCAGGCCGCTTCAACGGCCGGAATGGAGGCTTCGCTGACCCCGAACGAGGCCATGGCCGCCCGCATGCGGCGGCTGGCATTGGCATAGACCGCCTCGCCCTCCTCGCCGGACACGCCGGGTGCCAGGGTCGCGATGAAGTCCCGCTTCAGGAACGGCTGGTTGATCGCATCGAAGTTCCAGCGGTAGTGCATGGCCGGCCGCAGCAGGCCCTCGCCGCCGAACAGTTCGAAGATCTGGCTGATCACCCGGTGGCGCGGGGTCTGGGGGAAGGTCGGCCAGCGCCCCTGCCCTGTCGCCTCGAGCGTGTCGATAATCACCGAGCCGTCCTGGATCAGGGTCCCGTCCGGAGTCTCCAGCACCGGCATGATCCAGCGCCCGACCTGCGGCATGATCGACTGCCGGTAGTGGGCATCGCCGATCGAGCGGTTCTCGAACGCGAGGCCCTGCTTGATCAGATAGGACCGGACCTTGGCCGTATAGAGCGAGCCCGGCGTGCCGTAGAGCTTGTAGACCAATGTCGCCTCCCCGAGCGGGAACGGTGGACCGCGCCCAATTTCGCGATATGGTCGCACTGTTAATGCCACTATTTCAAGATGGCGGGAGGAACCCCATGACCCTGGCCTACGATCTCTACTGGTCCTTCCGCTCGCCCTATTCCTACATGATCACCCATCGGCTGATGGCCCTGGAGGCGGAGTTTGACGTGGTCGGCCATATCCGGCCGGTCTATCCCCTGGCCGTGCGCACCCCGGAGTTCTTCGAAACCCGCGATCCGCTGTGGTTCAGCTACTTCATGCAGGACATCTATCGCGAGGCGGCGTTCCTGGGCCTGCCGTTCCGCTGGCCGATCCCCGATCCGGTCAAGATGGACTATGCCACCCGCACCTACCCCAAGGAGCAGCCCTACATTCACCGCCTGACCCACCTGGGCGTGGCTGCCGCCGAGCTGGGCCGGGGCCTGCCCTTCCTGCACGCGGTCGGCCACGTGATCTGGAGCGGCGAGGTCGACAACTGGCCCGAGGGCGACCACATCGCGCGCGCCGCCGAACGGGCCGGGCTCGACTGGGACACGCTGTCGGCCATGGCCGACAACGAAGCCGAGCGGCTGGCGGGCGTCGTCGAGGCCAGCCAGGTCGCCCAGCGCGCGGCCGGTCACTACGGCGTTCCGATGATCGCCTTCAACGGCGAGGCCTTCTTCGGCCAGGACCGCTTCGACCAGTTCAAGTGGCGGCTGGAGCAGCAGGGCCTGAAGGCCCGCGAAATTCTATCGACATAATTCGTGCCACTATGTAGCCTCCCCATCATCAAACGGGTGAAAAGCCCGACGACGCGTTTGGGGAGGTTACGATGCGGGTTCTGAAATGGGCGGGCATAGTCCTGGGCGTTCTGGTCGCCCTGCTGACCGGTGCGTGGCTCGGCCGCGACGCCCTGATCTATCATATCGGGCGGCTTATGGTCCCCAAGGGTACCGAGAACAAACCCGTGGCCTGGCAGGTCGGACCCGCCCAGCCGGCCGCGCCGGAAGACCAGCGGCCACCCAACGTCATCTTCATCCTGGCTGACGACCTCGGCTACAACGATGTCAGCCTGAACGGCGGCGGGGTCGGCGGGGTGGTCAAGACTCCCAATATCGACTCGATCGCCCAAGAGGGTGTGGACCTGACCAACGGCTATGCCGGCAACGCAACCTGCTCGCCGTCGCGCGCCGCGCTGATGACCGGCCGCTACCCCACCCGCTTCGGGTTCGAGTTTACCCCGACCCCGGTCGGGTTCTCGCGACTGGTCGGCAGCTTCCGCTCGCCGGGCTCCCTGCACCCGCCGCACTTCAACAGGGAAGAGGCCGGCGACATGCCGCCGATGGACGAGCTGGCCGTCCCGACCTCGGAAGTGACCATTGCCGAGGTCCTGAAGACCCGGGGCTATCACACTGTGCACCTGGGCAAGTGGCACCTGGGCGGCTCCAAGGGGTCGCGTCCCGAGGACCAGGGCTTTGACGAAAGCCTCGGCTTCATCGCCGGAGCCTCGATGTTCCTGCCGGAGAACGATCCGAACGTTGAGAACTCCAAGCAGGCCTTTGATCCGATTGATAAATTCCTTTGGGCCAACCTGCCTTACACCGTCCAGTACAACGGTCAGCCGATGATGAAGGCCAAGGGCTTCATGACCGACTACCTGTCGGACGAGGCCATCAAGTCGATCAAGGCCAACCGCAACCAGCCGTTCTTCATGTACCTGGCCTATAACGCGCCCCATACGCCGCTGCAGGCCCCCAAGGCCGACTATGACGCCCTGCCCCAGATCAAAGACCACCGCCTGCGGGTCTATGGGGCGATGGTCCGCAACCTCGACCGCAATGTCGGACGGGTGCTGCAGACCCTCAAGGACGAAGGGCTCGACAACAACACCCTGGTGGTCTTCACCAGCGATAACGGCGGGGCCCACTATATCGGCCTGCCCCACATCAACAGCCCGTATCGCGGCTGGAAGGCGACCTTCTTCGAAGGCGGTCTGCGGGTGCCCTACTATATGCGCTGGCCCAGGGCCCTGCCGGCCGGAACCCGGTTCAACAGCCCGGTCGGTCATATCGACATGTTCGCCACCGCCGCCGGGGCCGCCGGAGCCACCATGCCCAATGATCGGCCGATCGACGGCGTGAACCTGACTCCTTACCTAACCGGCAAGGCCCAGGGCCGTCCGCACGAAGCCCTGTTCTGGCGCTCGGGCGATGCCCGCATGGTCCGGGCCGGCGACTGGAAGCTGCAGTTGCTGAAACTGCCCGACCAGCAGGGCGAGAAGGTCTGGCTGTACGACCTGGCCACCGACCCGACCGAGCAGAAGAACCTCGCCCGCGCCAACCCGGCCAAGGTCGCCGAACTGCGGGCCCTGCTCGTCGAGCGCGACAAGACCAACGTCAAGGCGGCGTGGCCGTCCCTGCTGCGCGGGGCCATCGCCATCGATCACCCGCTGAATGTGCCGGACAAGCCGACCGACGAGTTCGTCTACTGGAACAACTAGGCCCCCGAAGACCCTCTCTGCAAAAGGCCCCGCCCCGGTTCTCCCGGGACGGGGCCTTCTTTTTCAGACAGGCAAAGGACGATCAGGCGTGGGCGCGGGCCACCAGACCGTCGAGCAGCTCGACGATCGCGTCGGGACAATCTTCCTGCAGGAAGTGACCGCCCGGCAGGATGACGTGCGGCTGGCCGGCAGCACCCGGCACCTTCTCCTTGAAGATGGCCTCGCCGCCGCGGGTCACCGCATCGCCGTCGCTGAAGGCGGTCAGGAACGGCTTGTCATAGGCTGACAGTACTTCCCAGGCGGCCTTGTTCTCGGCCACCGAGCCATGCTCGGGCGTGATCGGCACCAGGGTCGGAAACTGCCGGGCCCCTTCCTTGAAGCGCTCGTCCGGGAAAGGGGCGTCATAGGCGGCGACCTCTTCGGCCGACAGGTCCCGGCCCGTGCCCATATTGACGATCAGGCCGATCGGCATGGTCGGGGTGTTCTGGCTGAAGTCGAGCCAGGCCTTGAAGCCTTCCGACCAGCCGGTGCCGGCCGGCAGGCCGGTATTGCCGACGGTCACAGCGGCGAAGCGCTCCGGGAAGGCCGCCACCAGGCGCAGACCGATCAGACCACCCCAGTCCTGGCAGAACAGGGACAGGTCCTTGAGGTCCAGCCCGGTCAGCCACTGGCTCATCCAGGCGACATGGCGCTCATAGGTGTAGTCGGTGCGAAGCGTCGGCTTGTCCGAACGCCCGAAGCCGATCAGGTCGGGCGCGATGACGCGATGGCCTTTGGCCACCAGACCGGCGATGATCTTGCGATAGAGATAGGCCCAGGAGGGCTCGCCGTGCATCAGCAGGACGACCGGCGCATCGCGCGGCCCCTCGTCGACATAGTGCAGGCGCATGACCGTGCCATCGGCATCGGTGACCGTGGCGTAGTGCGGGGCATAGGGCCAGTCGGCCAGGGCCTCGAACCGTTCGTCGGGTGTCCTCAGTACCTGCATTCGCACGCCTCCCATTGACAATCTGCCGGCAAGGGCCAAGCATATTGGCAATATGCGTGTCACTACATCGCGGCGGGGTCAAGCCCGCCCCTTGAAGGGAGAGCCCGGGATGAAGACCGGAACCAGGATCATCCTCGCCGTCGTGTCGGTCGCCGTTCTGCTCGGGGCCGGCGCCTGGCTGGTGCGCGGACGCCTCGCCACGACGGCGATCGAGAAGATCTATGTCAAGGCGATGGCCCGCGCGCCCGATGACGGCCTGGCCGACGGCCTGCATGTCGGCCTCTGCGGTGCCGGTGGCCCGCTTCCCGATCCCAAACGCATGGGCCCCTGCACGGCCGTCCTGGCCGGCAAGCGGCTGTTCGTCATCGACTCCGGCAGCGGCGCGGCCCGCAACCTGGCCATGATGAACCTGGCCCCGGCCCGCATCGACGGCGTGTTCCTGACCCATTTCCATTCCGACCATATCGACGGCCTGGGCGAGGTGCTGCTGCAGCGCTGGGCCGGCAGCGGCAATCCGGTGCCGGTCCCCGTCTACGGGCCTGAGGGGGTCCAGGCGGTGCTGGGCGGCTTCATGCAGGCCTACACGCTCGACAAGGGCTACCGCGTCGCCCACCACGGCGCGGCGACGATTCTGCCGTCGGGCTTCGGCGGCACGGCCATGCCGTTCACGGCCGGCCAGGACCAGCCGGACCTCGTCCTGATCAACGAGCCCGACCTGAAGGTCACGGCCTTCCCGGTGCACCACGACCCGGTCAGCCCGGCGGTCGGCTATGCCTTCACCTACAAGGGCCGCACGGTGGTGATCAGCGGCGACACCGCGCCCTCGGCAAGGGTGGAAGCCGCCGCCAAGGGGGCCGACCTGCTGGTCCACGAGGCCCTGTCGCCAGAGCTGACCGCCCTGCAACAGCGGGCCGCCCAGGCAGCGGGCCGTCCGCGGCTGGTCAAGATCTTCGGCGACATTCCCGGCTATCACACCAGCCCGGAACAGGCGGCCGAACTGGCCCAGCGGGCCGGTGTCCGCTACCTGCTGCTCAGCCACATCGTCCCGGCCCTGCCGGTCGAGGCGCTGGAGGGCCCGTTCCTCGGCCGCTCACGGACCCTGTTCAAGGGGGAGTTGCGCGTCGGGCGCGACGGGGATTTCATCAGCCTCCCGTCGGGGTCTGACAAAATCATCCGCTCGGATCGCCTGAAAATGATCCGCTGACCCCGTAGCGCTGGCGTGCCGGATCAGGCACGCCTATGGATTCAGTTCTATCAGGCATGCAGGTGATATGGCGTGATCCAGCAAACAGGCGCTCAGGCAGAGGACCCGGTCGAGGAGACTGACGGTCGCCGTCGTCGCGGTCAGGACAACCGCGCCAGGATCGTCACCGCCATGCTCGAGACCATCCGGTCCGGCGACCTGTCGCCTAGCGCCGAACAGGTAGCCCTGCGCGCCGATGTCGGCCTGCGCACGGTGTTCCGGCACTTCAAGGACATGGACAGCCTCTATAGCGAGATGTCCCAGGTCATCGAGGACGAACTGCGGGCCGTGATCACAACGCCCTTCCGCTCGACCGACTGGAAGGACCGGGTGCTGGAGCTGGTCGACCGGCGGGCCTTCGGCTTCGAGAAGATCGCGCCCTTCAAGCACGCCTCCGAGGCCTACCGGCACCGCTCTCGGTTCCTCGACGCCGACAGCGGCCGGCTGGTCAAGGCGCTGCGCAAGATCCTCGACCGAGAACTGCCGGCCGCCGTGGCCGCCGACACCCTGACGGTCGAGGCCCTCGACCTGCTGCTCAGCTTCGAGGCCTGGTCACGCCTGCGTCGTGAACAGGGCCGCTCGGTCGAGGAGTCCATCGCCATCCTGCGCGCCGCCGTCGGCCGGCTGCTGGAGGCGCGCCCGTGACGACGCCGCCGGACCCCAAGCCCCACGCCACCCTGCGGTCAGCCAACCTGGCTCGCCAGGCCGAGTGGGACACGGACGGCCAGATCACCCTGTCCTATCGCGGCAACGAACTGGCCGGCGAGGTCGGCGAGGCCTGCAACCTGATCAAGAAGCTCGAACGCGAGCGAATGGGCATCGCCGGCTCGCGCGCCAGTGTCGAGCACCTGGCCGAGGAACTGGCCGACGTGATCATCTGCGCCGACCTGATCGCCATGCAGCTGGGCATCGACCTGCAGGCCGCCGTGGCCGCGAAGTTCAACAAGACCTCCGAGAAGGTCGGTCTTGTCACCCGGATGGCCACCGGAGCCGACTGAGCCGTGTGCAACCTCTACGCCATGCGCCGCACCCAGGCCGAGGTCGTCGCCCTGACCCGGGCCCTGTTGCAGCCCGTCAACCAGCCCGACATGCCGGGGATCTTCCCGGACTACGCGGCCCCGATCGTCCGCCAGGCCGAAGCGGGCGAGCGTGAACTGGTCCAGGCCCGCTGGGGCATGCCCTCGCCGCAGTTCGCCCTGGCCGGCAAGAAGACCGACCCCGGGGTCACCAACATCCGCAACACCAAGAGCCCGCACTGGCGGCGCTGGCTCGGACCCGAACACCGCTGTCTCGTGCCCTTCACCAGCTTCAGCGAGTTCAACAAGACCGAAGGTGGCGACATCTGGTTCGCGCTCGGCGAAGACCGACCGCTGGCCGTCTTCGCCGGCCTCTGGACCCGCTGGACCAGCGTCCGCAAGCTGAAGGAGGGCGAGGTCACCGCCGACCTGTTCGGCTTCCTGACCACTGAGCCCAATGCCGAGGTCGCCGCCATCCACCCCAAGGCCATGCCGGTGATCCTGACCACGGCCGAGGAACGCGACACCTGGCTCCGCGCCCCCTGGTCCGAAGCCTTCGCCCTCCAGCGCCCCCTGCCCGACGGCGCGCTGCAGATCGTCCAGCGCGGCGGCAAGCGGGATGAGGTTGTGGTTCTGGGGTAATGTGGTGGTGCGGAAGTGGTAGGCCCGGAGGGACTCGAACCCCCAACCAGACCGTTATGAGCGGTCGGCTCTAACCATTGAGCTACAGGCCCCCGTGAACGCGGCGGTTCGGAGGGGTCGGCAGTTAGCACGGGGACAACGCGGCTTAAAGCTCCCGTTCAGGTTCAATTTGTCATCAGGGAACCGTAGCGGTTCGCGGTGCTTTACCGACCGAACCGCCAGGAGACCAAGACCATGACGTCCATCGCCGCCCGTATCGCCGGTGTCGCCCTCATTCCCGCCGCTGTCGCCGGCCTGATGGCCGCTGCGCCGGCCCAGGCCCAGAGCGTGGCGGAGACCGCCTTCCGCGCCACCACCTTCAACCTCTCGGCCTTCGGCGAAACCCAGGTCGCCCCCGACATGGCCACCCTGTCGCTCGGCGTCCAGACCGATGCGCCGACGGCGGCCGAGGCCCTGAAGGCCAACGGCGTGCGGATGACCCAGGTGATCGCCGCCCTGCGCAAGGCAGGCATCGCCGAGCGCGACATCCAGACCTCGGGCCTGTCGCTGAACGCCCAGTATACCTACGAGCAGAACCAGCCGCCCAAGCTGTCGGGCTACCAGGCCAGCAACCAGGTGACAGTCATCGTGCGCGACCTGACCCGTCTGGGCCAGGCCGTCGACGCCACGGTCGGGGCCGGAGCCAATACGGTCGGCGGCATCAGCTTTGGCCTGCAGAACCCGCAGGCCGCGGAAGACGCGGCCCGGCTGGCGGCGGTCAAGGCCCTGCAGGCCAAGGCCGATCTCTATGCCCGGGCCACCGGCTACAAGGTCGTGCGCCTGGTCAGCCTAGGCGAAGGCGGCGGCTATAATCCCGCCCCGCAGCCGATCCCGATGTTCGCCATGGCCAAGCGGGAAATGGCAGACTCCACCCCGGTCGCGGCCGGCGAGCTGAAGGTGCGGATCGACGTCTCGGCGACCTACGAGATGGCCCGCTAGCGAGAGGGTGTTTGCGGCCAGCGCGAGGGCTCACCCTGCGGCGCTGGCCCCCTCCGGATGCTCCGCATCGTCCTCCGCCAGAGGGGGAAGACGGAGAGGGCTGTCCCTAGAACCCGGCCCGGGCGAAGGCGCGCTCGACGCGCTCCTGGACCTCGCGGCCCGGCAGGGCCCGCTCGCCTTCCATGACCGCCACATAGGTCAGGTTGCGCGGCGGACGCCCGGCTCCGGTCGGGACCGGGCCCATGGCCCAGCCCACCGTATTGACGCCGCCGGCCGCCGAGGTCGGACAGCTGATGAAGCGGGCCGGCTTGCCCAGCGCGCCCTTCAACACGGTCTCGGCGGTCACGGGGTTGCCACCGGCGCAGCTCGGCAGGTTGCGCGAGCAGGTGACATAGCCGCCGCCGCGCCAGACCAGCTTGCCGGCCTGGTCGGCGATCAGCACGCAGGTCGAGGGCGAGCCGATCGCCCGGCCGATCGCAGCGTTCAGGGCGCTCTCGTCAACGCCCTCGGGCAGTTTGGGCGCGCAGCCGGCCAGCAGGCCGGCGATCAGGGCGAGGCCGGCGAGACGGCGCACGCTCAGGCCGCCGACTTGATGTGGTTGCCCGCGTCGAGCAGGACCACGGTCGGCGCATAGTTTCGAGCTTGCTCCGCCGCCAGCTGGCAGTAGGTGACGATGATGACGGTGTCGTTCTTCTGGACCAGCCGGGCGGCGGCCCCATTGACCCCGATCACCTTCGAACCGCGCGGGGCTTCGATGGCATAGGTCGTGAAGCGCGCACCATTGGTGATGTTCAGCACGTCGACCTGCTCGTTGGGCAGGATGCCCGAGGCGTCCAGCAGGTCGCGATCGATGGCGATCGAGCCCTCATAGTCGAGATCGGCCTGGGTCACGGTGGCCCGGTGAAGCTTGGCCTTGAGCATGGTCAGAAGCATGGCGTTACCTGCATCCCCTTGAAACGACTGGGTCTATTCGGAGCCGCCACACACAGGGCCCAAATCCGTCCGGCCATATAGACAGGAACCCCTGCCCGTTCAATCTCAGGGAGAGGCCCGAAAAGGTTAACAACGTCACAGATCCGGTCTAGGGTTGGTCGAACGCGGTTATGCGGTGGGGGCCATGCGTAACGGACGATGGATACTGGCGGCGGCCGTGATGGTCGCCACAACGGGGCTGGCAGCGGTTATTGTCACGGGCGTCACCGCCCAGGTGCGCACCGAAGACGGCGCTTCGGCCCTGACGGCGGTCCGCGCACCGACGGCAGCCTTCGTCCGGCAAAGGGCCCAGGGCCGGGTTGACTGGCAGGGGGCCGTCGGCGGCCTGCGCCAGAGCGGCGGGGCGTCAGACACCCTGGCGGGCAATCTCGACCGCGCCGAGGTCGACGCCACCCGCGTGCCGATCCTGCTGCCCAACGACGCCAAGCTGGCGGCCGGCGCGCGGATCTACAGCTTCGGCGACTATTACACGATCACGGCTGACGCCCCGGGGGCCGGCATCTCGCTCAGCGGGACCACGGCTGTCGTGCCCCTGCCCTCGTCTACACCGCTGAAGATCGAGGCCACGGCCCCGGAATATCTGACGGTCCAGCGCACCGTCGACGGGCAGCTGGCCAGCTTTATCCGCTACGGCGTGCTCTATTCGGTCGAGATCCGCTGCGACGCCCCGGGCGACCTGCGCTGCACGGACGACAACTATGTGCTCGGCCTGGTCGGCAAGACCACGACCGTGGTGCTGGGGGCAGCGGCCCGTGCCGAAGCCGGTCTGGGAGGCTGATCCGATGTCGCCCTCCCTGCCCCTCACCCCCCGCCTCGCCCTGATCCTGGCCGCAGGCCTGGCGCTCACGGCCTGTGATCCCAAGACGCCCAAGCCGGCGGATACCCCGGCCAAGCCGCCCTCGGCCGAGCCGGGCCCGCCCAAGGCCGAAGACGCCCCCGTCGACGGCGGGGCCGAGCAGGAAGCCTCCGAGCCCCTGCCCCCCAGCCCGACGCCGCCGGTGCAGCCGGACACGCCGCCACCGCCCTCGCCGGCGACCTTCGACCACGGCCCGGCCGGAGCCCTGCCCACAGGCCAGGGGTCAGGCTATCTGGACCGCACGGTCTGGTCGGCCAATCTCTGCTGGCCGCTGAAGGAGGCCGGCTTTGCCAATTCCCAGGTCTATGGCCCGGGCGGCGGCATGGGCCCGGCCGGAAAGCCCAGCCAGTGCGACAGCAGCAATTACAGCCTGCCCTGGCGCGACAATTTCTGTGAGGCCCGATCAAGGTCCAACCCGCTCTGCGGATCGGGCACCGGGCACCAGGGCCAGGACATCCGTCCGGCCACCTGCAAGAAGAACGAGCACTGGGCCGTCGCCGCCGAGGCCGGGACCATCACCGATATCGGCACCTACACCGTGACCCTGGTGGCCAAGGCCGCCCCGCACTTCACCTATCGCTATCTGCACATGCAGATGAGCACCCTGGCGGTGAAGGAAGGCGACAAGGTCGTGGCCGGTCAGAACCTCGGTAAGGCCTCCAACGATTTCGGCGGGGCACCGACCACCATCCACCTGCATTTCGAGATGCGGGCCGGTGTGGCGGGCCTGACCACCGACGGCCGGCCAGTCGCCCTGCAGACCTTCCTGCCGCCCTATCTCAGCCTGGCCGAAGCCTATCAGCGCAAGCTGAACGGCGGCACCTGCAGCTGACGGCGGACGTCAGGCCACGGCGGCCTTGAGGAAGGCCGTCATCTCGTCGAGCAGCGGTGCCTTGCTGCGGAACGGGCGCGACAGGGCCAGAACCGTGTCGGCATGGTTCAGGCCCTCATAATGGCGCTCGTCGACCCTGACCCCGGCCTCGCGCAGGGCGGCGGCCAGTTTGCGGGTGTTGCGCGGACGAACGGTGGTGTCGGCATCGCCCGTGGCCAGAAAGGCCGGCGGGGCATCGGCGCGGACCTTGCGGATCGGCTGGGTAGCCAGAAGGTCGGGGGCCTCGCCGAAGGTCTGGCGGGTGATGGGCCCGTCCAGCGGCAGGAAGTCATAGGGACCCGACAGACCGCCCAGTCCGCGCACCACGCCAGGGTCAACCCCGGCGGCCTTCAGATAGGCGGGGTCGAGGGCGAGCATGGCGGCATTGTAGGCTCCGGCCGAGTGGCCGATCAGGACGATCCGGCGGGGATCCCCGCCG
>Ga0187844_10000391_pt1 | contig 34224 bp, 3 predicted proteins | sample SpaLakP09_SKY_50_FD_134517 | JGI IMG/M metagenome (GOLD analysis project Ga0187844, IMG submission 134517) | Oligotrophic lake water microbial communities from Sparkling Lake, Wisconsin, USA - SP09_SKY_50 | ecosystem: Environmental > Aquatic > Freshwater > Lake | place: USA: Sparkling Lake... | reverse complement strand
GCGATGGTGTGGACACCCTCATCAACACCGGCTACGACACCAGCAAGACCAACACGCTGGTCTTCAAGGCCGGCGTGAACCCGGCGGACGTGAAGCTGCGTCGGGTGCTCGACCAGGGCGCCCACAACTACACCGCGCTGGAAGTCGCCTACGGCAACGGCGGCGACAAGCTGACCGTCAACGCCTTCTTCGAGAGCGACGACCCGAACCGCGGCTACAACCCGCTGCAGAAGATCCAGTTCGACGACGGCACGGTCTGGGCCATCGCCGACATCGTCGCGCGCATCAACGCGGCGACGCCGGGTGTCGAGGTGCTGGTCGGCTCCCCCGGCGCCGACACGCTGGAAGGTGGCAACGGCAACGACCGCCTGACCGGCCGAGGCGGCAACGACACGCTGCGCGGCGGCGCGGGCGATGACGTGCTCGAAGGCGAGGACGGCAACGACACGCTGGACGGCGGCACGGGCAACGACTACCTCAACGTCGGTTCGGGCAACAACACCATCGTGCTGGGCCTGGGCGATGGTGTGGACACCCTCATCAACACCGGCTACGACACCGGCAAGACCAACACGCTGGTCTTCAAGGCCGACGTGAACCCGGCGGACGTGAAGTTCAAGCGCGTGCTCGACCAGGGCGCGCGCAACTACACCGCGCTGGAAATCGCCTACGGCAACGGCGGCGACAAACTGACCGTCAACTACCTCTTCGAGAACGACGACCCCAACCGCGGCTACAACCCGCTGCAGAAGATCCAGTTCGCCGACGGCACCGTCTGGGCCCTGGCCGACATCGTGGCGCGCGCGCTGGCCGGCACGCCGGGCAACGACAGCACCATCGGCACGGGCTGGTCGGAAACGCTGAGTGGTGGCACCGGCGACGACAGCATCAGTGCCCGCGCGGGCAACGACACCATCAACGGCGGCGAGGGCGACGACAGCCTCACCGGTGAAGACGGCAACGACAGCTTCGACGGCGGCGTTGGCAACGACACCCTCAACCCCGGCGCAGGCAACAACACCTACCTGTTCGGTCGCGGTGACGGGCAGGACACGCTGCTGGAAAGCGCTTACAGCACCACCAAGGTCAACACGCTGCAGTTCAAGGCGGGCATCAAGGCCGCCGACGTCATCGTCCGCCGCGTCTTCGACTACCGCACGGCGCAGTACACGGCCATCAGCATCGGCCTGGCCAACAGCGACGACAAGCTGACCGTCTCCTACTTCTTCTACAGCAACGACCCGCGCAACCCGTACAACCCGCTGCAGCAGGTCAAGTTCGACGACGGCACGACCTGGGACTTGAACGCCCTCGTCGCCGAGGTCGACAAGGCCGTGGGCATGGACCTCGTCGTGCAGGGTGTGTCCGTCGCGCCGGCCGCAGGTGCCAGCCAGTTCCTGTCCGGCGGCAACGTCGTCGTGACCTGGACGACGCTCAACCAGGGCCCCACGGCCACCATCGGCGACTTCGCCGACCGCGTCACGCTGCGCACCGCCGGTGGCGACGTGCTGGCCGAGTTCCTCGTGCCCTACGTCGAGGCCACCTCGGGCGCGCTCGCGTCCGGCGCCAGCATCACGCGCACTGCCACGCTCAAGCTGCCCGACGGCCCGACCGGCGCCGGCAGCCTGCTGGCCGTCATCGAGACCGACTTCGGCAACACGCAGAAGGAAGGCGGCGTCACCGAGACCAACAATCGCGGCCAGGTCGCCTTCAACAGCACGCTGGCCGAGTACGTCAACTACGTCAACCTCGTCGCCAGCAACCTCAGCATCACGCCCGCCGGCGACTGGCAGAACGGTGACACCGTCACCGTCGGCTGGACCACCACCAATGCCGGCACCATCCCGCCGGGCCGCAACTGGACCGAGCGCGTCGAGGTGCTGAACCAGACCACCGGCGTCGTCATTGCCAGCCTGACCAAGACCGGCACGCCCGCCGACGCCGCACCCGGCGCCAGCACCGACCGCACGGCCACGTTCAACTGGCCCGGCGGCGCCAATGCGGCCGGCGCCATCCGCCTGCGCGTCATCGTCGACGCCGGCAACGAAATCGCCGAGTTCAACAGCACCGGCACGCTGGAGAACGACAACCAGTTGCAGGCCAACGTCAACGTCGGCAGCGACCTGATCGCGCGCAACCTCAGCCTGGACTCCGCCACGCCCACGTCCGGCGATGTGCTGACGCTGCGCTGGGAAGACGTCAACCAGGGCAAGGTCGCCACCAACCTCAGCCACCAGGACCGCGTCGTCATCCGCCAGCGCAATGCCGACGGCAGCGCCGGCCCGGTGCTGGTGGACACGCTGGTCAGCTTCACCGGCGCTGCCGCCCTGCCGTTGGCCGCCGGTGAGGTGCGCCAGCGCAGCTATGGCTTTGCGCTGCCGCAAGGCCTGCGTGGTGCCGGCACTTTTGACGTGACCGTCAGTGTCGACCGCAGCAGCACCGGCCAGGGCATCCTGTTCGAGGCCAATGCCGACGGCACCGCCGAGAGCAACAACGACGCGGCGTGGAGCTTCACGGCCGCACTGCGCACCTATGCCGACCTCGCCGTCACGGTGGTCGACGTGCCGCCCAGCGCCAGCTCGGGCACCGACATCAGCGTGGGCTGGACCGTCAAGAACAACGGCGGCGCCGCCGCGACCGCCGCCAGCGGCTGGGTCGACCGCATCGTGCTGAGCCGCGACGGCGTCGTCGGCAACGGCGATGACGTGGTGCTGGCCGAGATCCCGCGCGGCAGCGCCCTGGCGGCCGGCGGCGAGTACAGCCAGACGGCCACCGTGCGCATCCCTTCGCGCATTGACGGCGCCTATCGCATCGCCGTCATCAGCGACGCCACCGCCAAGGTCACTGAGCCCGACACGCGCGCCGACAACGCCAAGCTCTCGGCCGCCATCAGCATCACCCAGACCTATGCCGACCTGGTGCCGACGCTGACCCTTGTGCCGGCCGAAGTTTTTGCGGGCCGCAGTGCGCGGGTGGAGTGGTCCGTCCGCAATTCGGGCACCGTCGCCACCGACGTGAACCGCTGGGTCGACCAGGTCTACCTGAGCAGCACGCCCAGTCTGACGGCGCAGTCCACGCTGCTCGGCTCCGTGACCCGCGTGGGCACGTTGGCCAAGGACGACAGCTACGCCGCCGGCCTGGACTTCACCGTGCCGCGTGAAGCCGCCGGCCAGCGCTACTTCATCGTCAAGACCGACGCCTTCACGGCCGTGTATGAACTGGGCCGCACCGACAACAACGTCGTCGTCGCCACCGACGCGACCCTGGTCAAGGCCGAGCCCAAGCCCAACCTGCTGGTCGAAGGCGTCAGTGCGCCCGCGAACTGGCGCGTCGGCCAGACCGTGCAGCTCAGCTACACGGTGCGCAACGCCGGCAACGACGCGGTCAGCGGCTTCTTCGGGGAAGATATCCGCCTCGTCGACACGTTGGGCCTGGCGCCCACGCAGGTGCTCACCAGCACCTGGGCCTTCCAGACCCTGGGCGCCGGCGGCACGCTGGTGCAGAACCTGAACCTCGCCGTGCCCGCCATCCCGCCGGGCAACTGGCGGCTGGAGATCGCGGCCGACAAGGGCAACTACGTCGCCGAGTCCAACGAGACCGACAACGTCACCACGGCCGCCATCGCCATCGTGGCCCCGGACCTCGTCGCGGGCAGTCTGTCGACGACCGGCCTGCTGCAGGGCGGCGAAGCCGTGACGCTGAACTGGGTCACGCGCAACATCGGCAGCGCGCCGGCGGTCAACATCCGCGACAAGGTCTACCTCTCCAAGGACGGCACCGTCGACGCCGCTGACACGCTGCTGGGCGAACGCCTCATCGACAGCCTGGCCGCAGGCGCCAGCAGCAACGGCAGCTGGAGCTTCACGCTGCCGGTCGACCTGTCGGGCGCGTGGCGCCTCGTCGTCGTCACCGACACGGGCGCCGCCAACAACGAGTCGACCTTCGAGGGCAACAACCAGGACAGCCTGGCCATCAGTGTGGCCATGGACGCTTATGCCGACCTGGCCGTGCTCAGCGTCAGTGCGCCCACGCAGGTCATCGACGACCCCGCCAGCATCACGGTGGAGTGGACCGTCAAGAACGAAGGCCCCGGCGCCGGCCGCGCAACCAGCTGGACCGACCGCGTCATCTACAGCACCAACGCCATCCTCGGCGACGGCGACGACATCGTGCTGGCCAACGTCGTCCACGACGGCGCGCTGGCCTCGGGCGCCAGCTACACCGGCAGCCTGAACTACGCCTTCGGCCCGGCCTTCAGCCGCCACGGCACGATCTTCGTGAAGTCGGATGCCACCGGCGCCGTCTGGGAAAACGGCAGCGAGAGCAACAACACCAAGGACGCCGGCCACGCCACCGACGTGATGCCCATCCCCTACGCCGACATGCGCGTCGAGGCCGTCTCCACGCCCGGCACCGCCTTCAGCGGCCGTGACCTGATGGTGCAGTGGACGGTTGCCAACCGCGGCATCGGCATCACCAACACCGGCAGCTGGAACGACAGCGTCTGGCTCAGCCGCAACGCTGACGGCAGCGGCCAGCGCTTCGACCTTGGCAGCGCCGGCCACCTCGGCCAGATGGCCGTGGGCGACGTCTACAACCGCAGCATCAACGTCCGCCTGCCCGAAGGCATCTCGGGCGACTGGTTCCTGAACGTCTCGACCAGCGGCCCCTACGAGTTCATCTACGGTGACAACAACGTCGGCCACTCGCTGGCCGTGCCGGTCACGCTGAGCGATTCGCCCGACCTCGTCGTCGAGGCGCTGGACGCCCCGGCCACCGCGCAGGAAGGCGCCGTCATCGACGTCAGCTGGACGGTACTGAACCAAGGCATCGCCCGCGCCGCCGGCCAGTGGCAGGACACCGTGCTGATGCTCGCCCCCAACGGCTCCACCGTCGTGCTGGGCAACTTCGTCTACGACCGCGGCCTGGACGCCGGCAAGAACTACACGCGCACCGAGCAGGTCCGCCTGCCGAGCAAGATCGAGGGCGGCTACCGCCTGCGCGTCGTCACCAACAGCCTGGTCGGCAGCGGCGGCAGCCCGCAGGTCTACGAGTACGGCGACGCCCGCAGCAACAACACCCGCACCGACACCGACGCCATCGTCGTCAGCCTGAACGACAGGCCGGACCTGCGCGTTACCGACATCGACCTGCCCACCAGCGTGACGGCCGGCACCAGCCTGGGCCTGAAGTTCACGGTCGGCAACTTCGGCCCCGAGGCCACCTCGGGCCAGTGGCAGGACTACGTCTACCTGTCGCTGGACGGCATCCTCAGCGGCGACGACGTGCTGCTGGCGCGTGTGGACAGCGGCTCGGCCCTGAGCCCGGGCGGCGACCCGTACACGACCACCGTCAACGGCGTCGACATCCCCATCCGCTATCGCGGCGACGTCTACATCATCGTGGCGGCCGACGGCGCCAACCGCATCGACGAGTACCCCAGCGACAGCAACAACACGCGCGCCGAGCGCATCCACATCAACCCCATCCCGTTTGCCGACCTCGTCACCAGCGACGTCGTCGCACCCGACCAGGCCGTGCACGGCGCCACCATCGAGGTGCGCTACAAGGTCACCAACAAGGGCTCGGCCACCACGCGCGGCGATGCCGCGACGACCAACAGCTGGACCGACACCATCTGGCTGACCGTCGACAAGACCCGCCCCAACCCGGGCAAGGGCGACATCAAGATCGGCCAGGTCACGCACACCGGCAACCTCGCCATCGGCGAGGACTACCTCGGCCTGGTCAACGTGCAGATCCCCGACAACATCCAGTCGGCGCGCTACTACGTCACGGTCTGGAGCGACACCTACGACGCGATCCTGGAAGACACGCTCTCCAGCAACATCAACCCCGACGATCCGACCCAGGCCGACAACAACAACTACAAGGCGCGCGACGCCGACGGCATCGGTCCCATGAAGGTGCTGGGCATCACGCCGCCCGACCTGCAGGTCACCAGCGTCATCGCGCCGGCCAGCGCAGTCGCCACCGGCAGCTACAGCTTCAGCTACACGGTGAAGAACCGTGCCGACGCCTTCGAGGGCGCCTGGACCGACAAGGTCTGGCTGATGGACAACCCGGACCCGACGCAGGCCAAGGTCTACTGGCTGCTCGGCGAGTTCAAGCAGCAGCGTTCGTTGGGCAACGGCGAGAGCTACAGCGTCAGCCAGACCGTCAACCTGGGCCCCTCGGTCAGCGGCGCCTACCTGGTGGTGCAGACCGATGCCGGCTACAGCTACACCGGCCGCAACGACGTGGGCGAGGTCGCGGAGGACAACAACGTCAACCGCGCCGCGTCCAACGTCACCAACGCGCCGGCCGACCTGCGCGTGACCAACGTCACCACGCTGCCCACCAACTACTCCGGTGAGGACACCACCGTCACCTGGACGGTGCAGAACGTCGGCGGTGCCGTCTGGAGCGGCACCAAGGGCTGGCTGGATCACATCTGGGTCAGCCCCGACCCGACCTTCATCCCGCAACGCGCCACGCAGATCGGCTCGGTCGTGCACAGCAACACGACGACGCTGGGCGCCGGCGAGAGCTACACCGCCAGCGCCGTCGTCAAGCTGCCGCCGGGCACCGACGGCAAGTACTACATCTACGTGATGGCGGACGGCAAGCACAACCCCGAGTCGCTTGCCCCCGAGATCGGCCGCGGTGAAAGTGGCGACCCGCGCTACCAGTCGCAGGACGAGATCGTCGCGCCACCCACGCCGTACAGCGACTACAACGCCTACACGCGCAACATCTACTACACGACCTCGGTCTTCGAGGGCGCGCGCCGCGACAACAACCTCGGCCAAGGCACGCTGGACATCATCTACCGCGAGCCCGATCTGCAGATCGACTCCATCACGGTCAACAACCCCAACCCGGGTTCGGGTGACACCATCACGGCGACCTGGACGGTCACCAACCGCGGCACACGCGACACGCGTGTGGCTGGCTGGTTCGACGGCGTCTACCTGTCGCGCGACGCGACGCTGGACCCGAGCGACTACCCGCTGGTCGACCGTGGCAGCGAAGCCGAAGTGCTGCTGCGCGCCCGCCAGGTCTACCTGACCGACGCGCTCGGCAAGCCGCGTTTCCTGAAGCCGGGCGAGAGCTACACGCAGAGCGCCACCTTCGCGATCCCGACCTCCATCAGCGGCGACTTCAAGCTCATCGTCAAGGCCGACACCGGCGTCTTCAAGGATTTCCGCAGCCAGGTGCCCAGCTCCATTCGCGCCGGGCTGACCGTCATCGAAGAGAGCGGCGCCAACGGCGTGCTGGAGTTCAAGGACGAGGCCAACAACACCGCGCAGATCGCGCTGCCGATCACGCTGGCTGCGCCGCCCGATCTGCAGGTCACCAGCGTCACCGCGCCCGACGCGGTCATCGCCGGCCAGAACTTCACGGTCGCCTACAAGGTCGAGAACCACGGCGGCAAGACGCCGACGGACCAGGGCAACTGGTACGACATGGTCTACCTGTCCAAGGACCGCTTCCTTGACTTGAACAAGGACCGCTACCTCGGCTATGTGCAGCACGGCGGCGGCCTGGCCGCCGGCGGCAGCTACACCGGTAGCCTGACCTACACCGCGCCGCGCGACCTGGAAGGGCCTTACTACGTCTTCGTGGTGACCGACCCGGCCCGCATCTGGGGCAGTGGCGAGACCGGCCAGGTGCTGGAGTTCGGCAAGGACGACAACAACAACGCGGCGGCTGTGCAGCCCATGCGCATCGAGACGCCGCCGCCGGCCGACCTGGTCGTCACCAACGTCATCGTGCCGCCCAGCGCCAAGGTGGGCGATGAGGTCGAGATCACCTTCACGATCCAGAACACCTCCATCAACCCCGCCTATGGCCGCTGGACGGATGCGCTCTACCTCTCGGCCGACAACGCCTGGGATCTGAACGACATCCAGCTCGGCAAGGTCGCCCATGTCGGCGATCTGGGCTTCAACGGCGAGTACACCGCCAAGCTGACCACCCGGCTGCCGGCACTGAAGGATGGCAGCTGGCGCGTCATCGTGCGGCCCGACCTCTACAACGAGGTCTTCGAAGGCAGGATCACCTACACCGACACCGGCCTGAACCTGCCGCCCGGCGAGGCCAACAACCGGACGGCCTCGGGCGCGACGCTGAACGTCACCGTGCCGGTGCTGACCGTCGCACAGACGCTGTCCACCACGCTGAGCAACGGCCAGACCCAGGTCTACAAGGTCAGCGTGGGCGCCGGCGAGACGCTGCGTGTGCTGCTCGACTCGACGGCCGCCACGGGCGCCAACGAGGTCTACGTGCGCTGGAACGACGTGCCCACCGGCAGCGCCTTCGACGTGGCCTACAGCAACCCCGTCTCGCCCGACCAGACGCTGCTGGTGCCCACCACCAAGGCCGGCGACTACTACATCCTCGTGCGCTCGCGCCAGGGCGGTGACGCCACGCCGGTGACGCTGCGCGCCGACCTGCTGCCGCTGTCTATCACCAAGGTCACGCCCGACCAGGGCGGCGTCGGCAACGACGACCACCGCTGGGTGACCATGGACATTGAAGGTGCCCGCTTCGCGGCGGGCGCCCTGGTCAAGCTGGCACGCCCGGGAGAGTTCGAGATCGAACCCGAGCGCTGGCAAGTCCTGGACGCCACCCACATCCGTGCGGTCTTCGACCTGCGCCATGTGCCGCTGGGCCTGTACGACGTCATCGTCACCAACCCCGACGGCTCGCGCGTCGTCGAGCCCTACCGCTACCTCGTGGAACGCATGATCGAGGTCGACGCGGCCATCGGCGTCGGCGGCCCGCGCAACATCGAGCCGGGCGACTCGGCCACCTACAGCGTCAGCCTGCAGAGCCTGACCAACGTCGACACGCCTTATGTGCGCTTCGACGTCGGCGCCACCGACATGGGCAACAGCGAGTACGTGCTGGAAGGCCTGAACCTGCCCTTCGTCGTGTTCGGCGCCAACGTGGGCGGCAAGCCCGACGGCGCCATTGCCGCCGGTGACGGCAACAACCAGTCCTACGGCACCACACCCACCACCGGCGTGCGCGCCGACGTGCCCTGGGCTTCGCTGGACGGCATGACCAACACGAATGGTTGGAACCTTGCCCCCGGCTATGCCTTCGACCTGGCCGCCAACGGCTTTGCCGGCGCCACCTTCAAGGTGCAGACCTACCCGGGCCTGCAGGAGTGGATCAACTACGACTTCGAAGGCCTGCGCGACAAGCTCTACGCCATCCGGCCGGACTGGAAGGCCTCAGGCATCCTCGACGAGGGCGTCACTGGCCTGAACAAGATCTCCCCGGGGCTGACCGCCAAGTTCCTGTCCCGCGACCCCGAGGTGCACATCACCAAGGAAGAGGCGCTGGCCATGGCCTTCCGCTTCGACACGCTGGCCAGCGTGACGACGCTGACGCGCGCCGAGTTCATCGCCGACCAGACCCGCCACGCCCAGGCTTTGCGCACGGCCATCCTGGCCGACACCACCGCGCCGAACACGCTGGCCGTGCTGGCGGCGGACGAGGCCCAGTGGGTCAAGGGCTGGCTGGGCGCGCTGGAAGCCGCCGGCCTGCTGCGCCCCGAGGGCCAGGCCCCGGCCATCCGCAGCGACGAGCTGGTGCTGAGCCTGAACGCCACGCTGGCCACCGGCATCCTGATGTCCAAGGCCGGCGAGAGCTACCGCACGCAGAACGACCTGCTCGGCTTCTTCGCCAAGGTGCAGGAGTGGTACGGCGACACGGCCAAGTACGCCGGTGACCGCAACGCCGCGCATGCGCCCATCGACTACAAGGAAATCCGCGAGACGGATGACGCCTATGTCGAGGTGCCGGTGCCCGTGGCGCCCAACCCTGCCGACTACGACCAGCGCGCCGGCCAGTCCACGCACTTCATCAGCTTCGACGTCTTCGCCGGCAACCGCGCCGAGCTGGAATACCTGCGCCACATCGGCGTGCTGGATGCCGAGTTCCGCCCGGTCGGCCCGCAGGCGCTCAACCTCACCAACTACCTGCAGCAGGCCGCTCAGGCCCAGGCCAATGCCGGCGCTGCCATCAGCGTGCGCGGCCCGCAGGCCCTGCCCGCCGCCAACGGCTCGACCTACATCCCGACCGACTACGCGCTGCCCTACACGCTGTCGTTCAACAACCCCACCAGCGCCGCCGTGGGAGAAATCCGTCTCGTGACGGCCATCGACCCCGATCTCGACGCGCGCAGCCTGCGCCTGGGCGACCTGAAGATCGGCGACATCAACATCCACATTCCCACCGGTCAGGCCGTCTTCCAGGGCGACTTCGACTTCACCGGCGCTCCGGGCAAGGGCTATGTGCTGCGCGTCAGCGCCGGCATCGACGCCGAGGCCCGCGTGGCCACCTGGCTGCTGCAGGCCATCGACCCCGACACCGGCGAGGTGCTGCACGACCCGGCCCGCGGCCTGCTGCCGCCGGATGCGAACGGCAAGGCCACGGGTGGCTTTGCGTCGTACACCATCAGTGCCAGCGACACCGCGCAAAGCGGCGCCAACATCAGCGCCGCCGCCCGAGTCTTCTTCGACGCCACGCCGCCCATCGTCAGCTCGGCGATCAGCCACACGCTGGACGCCGATGCGCCAGTCACCACGCTGACCGTGACCAGCAACGGCAACAACGCCAGCGGTCAGCCGACCTACAAGCTGAACTGGAAGGCTGTTGACGACGCGGCCGGCGTCAAGCATGTCACCGTCTACGTCGCCGAGGACGGCGGCGACTTCAGGATCTGGCAAAAGCAGGTGGCCGGTGCCGAGAGCACCGCCATCTTTGCGGGCCAGGCCGGCAAGCACTACGAGTTCCTGGCCGTCGCCACCGACAACGCCGGCAACCGCGAGGCCGCCAGCATCTCCAACGCCGTGCTGCCCGACGACGGCAGCCGCACCGAGGCCCAGCAAGGCCTGGGCGTCACCGACACGCTGGACCAGACCGGTGAACTGCCTGCCGCAGCACCCGACCGCAACTACAGCCCCAGCGACCTGTTCTCACAGGCCGCACAGCGGCTGCCCGGCTTCGTCATCACCCCGTCCTTGGGCGGCCTGGGTGCCGACCTGCAATCGGTGCTGGCACCGCTGCAGCTGCGCGGCTTCGCCAGCGGCTTTGGCGCCAGCCAGGGCGCCATCGGCGCGCTGGCCATGGTCGAGCTGGCCGACGGCTCGGTGCTCGCCAGCGCGGGCAGCGAACGCAACCAGGTGTTCCGCTTCGCCAAGGAAGGCGGCCGCTCCGTGCAGCCGCTGTTCACGACCGAGGCTGCCATCCTCGACATGGCGCTGGACGCCGTCGGCAACCTCTGGGTCATGACCGGCTCCGAGCTGCTGATGATGGACAGCGGCAGTGGCGCCGTCATCAGCCGCACCCGCGCCCCAGCGGGCGAGCCGCTGACGCACGCGCTGGCCATCCAGCCCGGCACCGGCCTCATCTTTGTGGCCAGCGGCAACGGCGTCGAGATCTTCGACCCCAAGGCTGCCAACGCCGCCCAGGCCTGGAAGCACTTCAGCAACACCCGCGTCGGCGACCTCGCCTTCGGTCCCGACAACCGCCTGTGGGCCGTGCGCTGGACCGGCAGTGACGTCCAGGGCGCCCTGCCCGAGGCGACCACCGACATCGTCAGCTTCCCCATGAGCGGCCGCACCGTCGGCCGTGCCGAGCTGGAATATCGCCGGCCCGGCCTGGTCGACAGCATCAGCTTCGGCAAGGCCGGCACGGGCCTCGCGGGCCTGCTGCTGGCCAGCAGCAACACGGCGCAGCGCCCGACCGCTGCAGATGGCAGCACAGCCGTCGCACACAGCAGCGCGGTCTGGGCCATCGAGCTGTCCAGCCGCCGCAGCCTCAAGCTGGCCGAGGGCGGCACGCGCGGCGAGAGCATCGTCGCCACGGCCGACGGCCGCGTGCTGGTCGCGCAGACGAATCGCATCGACGAACTCGCGCCCATCAAGGCGCCCAAGGTCGTCTCCGCGAGCATCGGCGGCGGCGCCCTCGTGCCGCTGCCGCTGACGCAGCTGGCCATCAGCTTCGACCAGGCGATGTGGACCGGTGCCGATGGCGCCGACACCACCAGTCCGTCCTCGGTGCTGAACACCAAGAACTACAGCCTTATCGCCACCGGCGCCAACAGCAACCTCATCCTGACGCCCGAGAGCGTGCGCTGGGATGCGGCGAGCAAGAGCGTCATCCTGACGCTGCCCAACCTGCCCGCAGGCGGCTGGCGCGTCGAGATCGTCAACACCGTGCGCAGTAGCGCCCAGGTCACGCTGGGTGAGGCCTGGGGCCTGGTGTTCACGGCTGTCACCGACATCTCCAACCTCGTGCGGCTGGAGTTCGCCGACACCCGTGCCGACCGCCTGACCGGTGCCATCAGCTACGACGTCAACATCACCAACATCGGCGTGGACGACCTCAAGGGCCCGCTGATGCTGCTGCTGGACCCGGGCCGCTACTTCGGCGACAGCATCACCGGCGCGGCCCAGGGCGATGGCGCCCAGGCGGAGCTGTGGGTGCTGGACCTGACGTCCGCGCTGCAAGGCAAGCCGCTGAAGACCGGCGAGACGCTGGCCAACCGCACGGTCACCGTGCGGCCGGCGAGCAGCTTCGGCACCACGCCGGGCTCGGGCCAGATCGTCAAGGTCAATCTGGGCCATGGCGTCTATGCGCTGCCCTACGACAACACGCCGCCGGTGCTGGGCCAGATCAAGACCGATGGCGGCCTGGACCTCACCACCGTCGCCCTGCCCGCTGCCACCGCCGGCGCGGCCTGGACGGCCACGCTGGGCGCCGTCGACACTGACGGCCGCCTGTTCTTCTGGGAGCTGGTCAGCGCGCCCGCCGGCATGACGATCACGCAGGACGCGCTGGTCGAAAGCAGCGCCAGCGGCTACGGCAACCACGCCACGCTGCACTGGACGCCCAAGGCCACTGACCGCACCGACAACCAGATCCTGATGCGCGTCATCGACAGCCGCGGCGGCGTCGCGCTGCGCCGCTTCACGCTCGACGTGGCGGGCGCCAACCATGTGCCGGTGGTGGACGCGGTCGAGAACCTCACGCTGCCAGAGGGCGACAGCCTGCAACTGCCGCTGCTGGCCAGCGACGAGGACGGCGACACCGTCACCCTGCTGGTGCGCAACCTGCCCGCAGGTGCCTTCTTCGACGCCGCCACCGGCATCCTGAGCTGGACGCCGGGCTATGACCAGGCCGGTGTCTACAAGGACATCACCGTCGTCGCCAGCGACGGCAAGCACGAGGTGCAGCGCCGCTTCAACCTGACCGTCACCCAGGGCTACCCGCTGCCCATCTTCCCGACGCTGGACACCCAGGTGTTGCGCGAGGGCGACCGCTTCGGCCTGCAACTGCCCGGCGCCGTGCCGGGCGGGCTGCAGCAGGCCGACGGCAGCAGCGTCACGCTGAAGTGGAGCGCCGAAGCGCTGCCCGGCGGCGCCACGCTGGACGCCGACACCGGCTGGCTCGCCTGGACGCCGAGCTACGCCCAGGCCGGCCTGCGCACGGTGCCGATCGCGTTGATCGCCACCTTCACCGCTGCCGACGGCAGCAAGTACGTCACCGCCGTGAAGCGCGAGCTCAAGTTGGACGTGCGCAACGCCAACGGCGCGCCGATGTTCGACCCGGTGCTGACTTGGGGTGTGCTGGAAGGCCAGCCGCTGCGCATCAGCGTGTTCGCCTTCGACCCTGACAACCCGACCTTCGAACCCAAGGTGCGGCTGACGCCCAATGGCGACGCCAGCGGCCCCGCCGGCGTTGCGGCCAGCGTCAGCTACGTCGTCACCGGCCTGCCGACCGGCGCAAGCTTCGACGAAGAGACGCTGGAACTCATCTGGACGCCGGGCTACGCCCAGGCCGGCACCTACTACGTGACGGTCAAGGCCACCGACAACGGTGATGGCACCGGCACGCCGTTGACCAGCCAGATCACGCTGCCCATCGTCGTCAGCAACGCCAACCGCGCGCCCGAGATCAGGGACCTCACCAACGCCTTCGTCGACCGCGGCGCCGTGCTGGAGATTCCGCTGGAGGCGACGGACGCCGACGGCAACGCGCTGACCCTGACCGTGCAAGGCCTGCCCAGCTTCGCGACCTACACGCAGACGCTGAACAGCGCCGGCAAGCTGACCGGCGTCATCCGCTTCGCCCCCGGCGCGGGCCATCGCGGCGACTACACGCTGACCGTCGTCGCGCAAGACAACGGCGACGGCGACGTCAACCAGGTGCTGGCCACGGCCAAGAGCTTCGTCGTCACGGTCAAGAGCCCGAGCGAGGCGCCTGTCATCACGTTGCCCAGCCAGGTCGTCGCCGTGGCCGGCACCGAGCTGCGCGTGCCCATCCTCGTCTCCGACCTTGACCAGGACGCGCTGACCTACGCTGCCACCAACCTGCCCGCCGGCGCGCGCATCGAAAGCGACCCGCGCTATGGCCATGCCACGCTGGTCTGGACGCCGGCCACCGGGCTGACGGGCAATTTCGACATCAGCCTGGCCGTCACCGATGCCGGCCTGCCGCCGGCCGACGCCGGCTATGTCGTCGACCCGCTGAAACCGCCGGTGCCCAACACCTCGGTGAAGGACATCCGCATCGTCGTTCGCGCGGCCAACACGACGCCGACGCTGTTCGCTGTCGCCGCGACCGGTGGCACCGTACAGGGCGACCCGCTCGCCGGCACGCGCACGGTCGTCAAGGTCGACGAAGGCTCGCCGCTGGCCATCGACCTGTCCGGCCTGGACGCCGACCTCGACCTGCTGAGCTGGACCGTCGAGGGCTTGCCCTCAGGCATGCTGCTGGTGCCCAGCGCCGGCAGCGGCGGCCAGACCCGCCTGCAGCTGCGCTGGACGCCCGGCCTCTTCGCCGCCCAGAGTGACAACCAGAACGGCGCCGCACCCGGCCGCTACCTGCTCAAGCTGACCGCCAGCGACGGCGCCGCCAGCTTCACGCGCGAGGTCGAGATCGTCGTCGCCAATGTGAACCAGGCGCCGGTGCTGCTGCCCATGCCGCTGCAACTGGTGCCCGAGGGCCAGACCCTGAGCTTCAACATCCGCACGACTGATGGCGACAACGACGCCACGCAGCTCGCGCTGATCTACGACGCCAGCACGCCCAGCGGCGTGTTCTTCGACGCCACCACCGGCACCTTCGAATGGACGCCAGGCGCCGACATCGTCAACAACGCGACCGCCGACACGCGGGCCTACACCTTCAACTTCAGCGCGACGGATGGCCAGGTCACCGTCACGCGCACGGTGCAGGTGCGCGTCTTCGACGTGAACCAGGCCCCCGAGATCAGCACCGCCAGCCATGCGCTGCTGGTGGGTCAGAGCTTCTCGCTGCCCGTGGTCAAGGGCTCAGCAGCGCCGGTCGGCGCGCTGCGCCTGTTCGACGCCGACGGCACGGCCCAGACTGCTGCACTCGGCGTCAGCTTCGTCGGCTTGCCCGAGGGCGCGGCCTATGACGCCGCCACCGGCCGCCTGAACTGGACACCCGGCCCCGGCCAGGTGGGCGACTTCACCGTGCTGGCCACCGTCAGCGACGGCCGGAACTCGACGACCAACAGCTTCGTGCTGCGTGTCGTCGCGGACGCCAGCGCCAACACGCCCAAGCTGCTCGTCAACCTGACCCCCAGCAGCCCTGTGCTGCCCGGCCAGGTCGTGCTCGCCACCGTGCGTGCCGACGCCTTCAGCCCCATCGCCAGCATCACGGTGCAGGCGCGCGGCGCAGGCATCGGCCAGGCGGATTGGGTGCCCGTGACGCTGGACGGCCTCGGCCGTGTGCGCATCACGCCCAGCCAGCCCGGCCTCATCGAGCTGCGCGTGACGGCCGTCGATGCTGACGGCTTCTCGGCCACGACGACGCAGACCGTGCGCGTGCGCGACCCGCTGGACGCGACCGCGCCGACGCTGGCCTTCACCGGCGCGCTGGACACCGGCGGCCTTGCCCCGGCCGTCATCGGCACCACGACCACGCTGACCGCCCGCGTAGCCGACCTGCAGTTGATGGGTTATGTGCTCGAAGCCGCACCGTCCAATGGCGACCGCCTGGATGAGTCCGCCTGGCGCACGCTGGCGTCCGCCGACTTCAGCGCCGCCGCCGTCAACGGCAACCTGACGCTGGCCACGCTTGACCCGTCGCGTTGGGCCAACGGCGTCTATCAGCTGCGCCTGCGCGGCTGGGACCTCGCCGGCCGCACGACCGAGATCACGACACGCATCCTTGTCGACTCGACCGCCAAGCAGCTGGTGCAGGCCCAGGCGACCGATGCGGTCTTCCGCCTCGGCAACCACGACCTGGCGCTGACGCGCAGTCTCGACGTCAACGGCAGCGGCGATCTCGGCAACTGGACGCTGCCGCTGCTGGACACCCGACTCAGCCATGACCAGGCCGGCAGCGATGCCCTCGGCGCCTCCGCCGCCTGGGTGCTGGGTGCGCGCGTCTGGCTGCAAGTGCCCGCCAGCCTGTCCGCCGCGAACGCGGCCAACGAGTACCTGAGCTTCACGCTCGGCACCGCCAGCGCGCCGCTGTCCAGCGACCCGACCTCGCCGCTGGTGCAGCGCCCGGTCTTCACGGGCAGCACGGCAGGCTGGAGCCTCTCGGTCGTCAATGCCGACCCGACCATGCCGGTCGCGCTGCTGCCCCAGGGCCAGCGCCTGCTCGACCGGGTCACCGGCCTGCCCTGGCAGCCCACTGCCTACCTGCTGACCGGCCCCGACGGCACGAGCTACCAGCTTGATGCGCGCGGCCAGGTGCAGAACGTGCGCTTCGCCGACGGCCAGCAATGGCTGGTCTCCGACGCGGGCGTGGCCCTGGTCGGCAGCAGCGACCCGAACAACCGCATCGTCTTCGAGCGCGACAGCCAGGGCCGCATCGAGCGCGTCGTCGGCCGCCAGACGGCCACGGCCGATGCGGCCATCGTCTACCGCTACGACAGCACCGGCCGCCTCGCGCTGGCGCGCAGCCTGTACGGCGACGGCAACCTGAACCTGAGCATCGGCCATCACGCCGATGGCAGCGTCATCAACGAGCCCATCACGGCCCAGTTCGGCACGGCAGCGGGCTGGCTCGCCAGCGTCACCACGCCCAACAACGCCTGGAGCGGCACGCTGAACACCGGCACGCCCGCGCGCTTCAGCTTCGTCGTGCGCGACAGCGAACTGGCGAGCACCGTCAAGGCGCCGGGCGCCGCTGGTGCCATCGTCTATGCCATCGAAACCGAGGCCGGCACCAGCCTGGCCATCGAAGGCGCCACCGTGCTGGGCCAGGTGGCCAACGGCGGCAAGACCGTCACGCTCATCCGCGTGACCGAGGCCGGCCTGAAGCTGCTGACGCTGACCGGCAACGGGGCAGCCAGCATCAAGGTCAGCATCGCCGGTGACCTGAACCGGGACGGCCGCATCGACGGCACCGACTCGACCGCGTTCGCGGCATCCGGTGTCGACCTGAACGGCGACGGCACGGCCAACGACACGGATCGCCAACTGCTCTACGCCAACTACGGCTGGCGCGCCAATCTCGCGCCGGTCAGCGTGGTGAGCGCCACGCCGGTGCTCACGCACACCGACCTCAGCAAGTGGCTGGCGCTCGACAACGTCGCGCTGGACCGCGAGGGAGACAGCGTGTTCTGGCGCGTCATCGGCGCGACCCATGGCAGCGCGCAACTGGCCGCCGATGGCCGCACGCTGCTGTTCAAGCCTGAGCCCGGCTATGCCGGCGCGGCGGCGGTCACCATCGAGGCCGACGACGGCTGGGGCACCAGCGGACCCATCGTGCTGCAGTTCAACGTCAGCTCGGCGGCGCTGCTGGCGATCGACATCGTCGACATGGGGCCGCTGCGTTCCGGCGAGACCCGCCAGTTGCAGGCCTTCGGCGACTTCGCCGACGAGAAGGGCGTGGCGCTGACGGGCAATTACCTGCAGTGGTCCGTGCAGAACTGGAACGAAGGCGCGGCGGCGGTCATCACGACGCCCGGCGACACGCTGCTGAGCGGCAAGCGCAGCGGCTGGGGCCATGTCATGGCCCGCCGTGGCGACCTCAAGGGCGTGCGCGCCTTCGAGATCGACGGCCCCACCGACGAAACACTGACCATCGCCCTTGGCGGGCTGGACGTCTATCCCGGTTCAGTCACTCTGGTCGCGCCCACGGCCGGCGTCGGCGCAGGACAGCGCCAGATCAAGTTGACCGGCGTGTACACCGGCGAGAGCCTGGCCGATTCGATCTACACCCACTACGTGGTGGGTGACGACCGCATCGCCGAAGTGGGCCGCGACGGCGTCATCAAGGCCAAGGCGGCGGGCACGACGCGCATCTACGTGCTGCACAAGTCCGGCCAGGTGGAGTTGACGGTGCATGTGGCAGCGCCCACGGTGCTGGGCGCCCAGGCCATTGAAGTGGACGACGGCGGCGCCGTGCTGCAGACCGCCGGTGGCGTGCAGGTCGCCATTGCGGCCGGCGCCTTCGACGCGCCGCGCCAGGTCAGCGTGAGCGACCTGGATCTGAACAATCTGCCGCTGGCCGCGCCCAGCTTCGACGGCTTCGAAGTGCTGGCCGGATTCCATCTGGACATCGGTGCCGAGCGCAGCACCCAGCCCATCCAGCTGGCCGTCAACGCGCAGGGTCTGGACCCGGCGGAGTACGAGATCCTGATCCTGCGCCGTGGCAGCGTCACGCTGGCCGATGGCACCGTGCAGGACACCTGGTGGGTGGTCGACAACGGCCACATCGGCGCCGACGGCATGGGCCGCACGGCCAGCCCGCCCTACCCGGGTGTGACGACGGGCGGCGACTATCTCGTCTCGGCTCGCCGCACGGCCAAGGACCCCAAGACCGGCGCCGCCGAAACCAAGTTCGTCGCGCTGGATGCCAACTGGCAAATGATGTGGTTCGCCCACATCAACATGGCGATGGGCATCGCCGCCGCACCGGGCGGGGCCATGGTCGCGGTGGGCCTGATGGCCATGCTGCCGCTGGCCACCTTCCACCTCACCACCTTCACCAGCACCGCGCAGTACTCGCAGACCGGCACCAGCCGGGTGGATGGCGAGAAGCTGGACATCGAGGTCAGCGCGCCGCCGCCGCTGCTGCTGAACGATCCGAAGATCACTCGCCTGGAGCAGACCGCGTCCAACACCTTCAAGGTCTACGGCAGCGGCTTCACGCTGGCCAACATGAAGACGCGCGTGCAGGTGCGCCTCAAGCCGGTGGGCAGCGCGCTCGACGAGATGACCACCGCGCCGGACCGCGGCCTGTATTACGGCTTCATGGACGTGCTGAGCACGAGCGAAGGCGTCGTGGAGTTCAAGGTTCCCGACGGCATCGCCCTGGGCCTGCACGAGGTGTGGATACAGCGCGTGTTCGACGAGCCGGCCCGCGACGGCGCCGGTGGCGGCCTGTTCGGCCTGTTCAGCGGCAACCCGAGCAACCGTGCGGAGTTCAAGCCGCAGCGCGAACTGGGCGTGGTGCTGGACCGCACCTCGGTGCAGTTCACCGACAGTTTCGGCGTCCGCCTCGACGCCAACGGCAACCCCGTGCCGGGTCCGACCGACGAGACGCTGCAGGTGCTGAAAGACGTGGTGACGCTGCCGGGCTATCTGACCGGCACCAAGACCGACGCCCTCGTCTACGGCCCCAACAACCGCGAGCTCTTCGTCGCTGGGGCCGGCAAGATCTACATGATCGACATGGTCACGCGCAAGCTCACCTATACGCTGACGGTGGGTGACGCGGGCACCAACATCACCTCGCTGGTCGTGGCCGGTGACTGGCTCTACGTGGCCGAAGGCAGTGGCTATGGCCTGGCCGGCACGCCGCGCCTGCTGCGGGTGAACGTCAACGGCAAGGACCCGCGCTTCATGCAGCAGGTCCAGCAACTGCACCTCCCCGCCAACCTGCCGCCCGGCCCGAACGGCTTCCTGGACATGGCCGTCAGCGCCGGCCGCTACCTGGCGGTCACGGCGCCGGTGGACAAGTTCACGCGCTTCGGCTTCGGAAGCCGCGAGAAGGGCGGCGTCTACATCATCGACCTCGAAGCGATGGAAGACGCCTACGAGGATCAGCTGGCTGCAACCGAGGGTGCCGACACCGCGCTGCGTGTGGCAGAGGAAGACGTGAAGGTGCTGGACTTCGGCAACGTCGCCGCCCGCACGGGCCAGCTGCCCTACTACATCGACAACGGCCCGCAGGACGGCCAGTTCGTCATGAGCACCACGCAGGCCTACAACAAGGGCTTTGCGGCGGTCACCGTGTCGCGTGACGAGGAGAGCGGCGCCTGGAATGACCCGGTCATCGGTGCGCCCTTCCTCAAGCCCAGCCAGCCGCAGTGGTGGAACAACCGCTTTACCGATCCCTCCACCGGCAAGCCCGCTGCATTCATGCAGAACGTGCAGCGCTCGGCAGGTGTGGCCGTGAGCAAGGACGGCAAGTACGCCTTCGTGGCCGACTACAACCACATCTTCGATGAGATCGGCTTCATGGACGGCCTGCTGATCAACAAGCAGGTCGGCGGCAAGATCGGCATCATCAAGGACCCGTTCGGCCCCAATCCGCAGTACGTCGGCTCCACCACGCCCATCGAGGGCGCGAGCCTGGAGAGCCTGTCCATCTCTGCTGACGGCAGCCGCCTGTGGGCCACCGCGATGACGGAGGAGTACGGCGGCCCGGGGGATGGCTACTACAGCCGCTTCTTCTCGGCGCTCTACGAGTTCAACGTGCAGGGCCTGATCACGGCCTCCACCCAGACCGGCGGCGAGTTGCGCAAGCCGGTGGACCTTGGTCAGCCGGGTCTGCTGCCCAAGCGTTACACCAGCCTGCCTGCCGCCATCAACAACGGCTACGAGCCGCTGCTCAAGTCGTGGGCGGTGGACAGCATCGCCAACAACGGCGACCTGCTGCTGATCAGCCCGCTGGTCAACGCCGACGCACGCCCGGTGTTCCAGCTCAAGGCCACGCGCGACATCAGCTCGCTGCGCATCTACGTGAGCGCCTTCGGGCCGGGTGACGGCCTGTTCCCGAGCGACAAGCCTATGCTGCCGGACTGGCACGGTAACGTCATCGAGGGCCAACCGCGCGAGAAGGGCCCGGCGCACGACGAGCGCATCCTGACCACGCTCGACCTGCTGCCTGGTGCGGACGGCTGGAAGGCCGGCGAGGTCTACACCTTCGACAAGTTTGCCAACGACGCGATCTACGCCAACTTCAAGCTCACGGCCGGCCAGAAGTACTGGTGGGCCGCCGAGGCCGTGCTGGCCAACGGCACCAAGGTCACGGCGTCGCAGATGTTCACCGTGAAGCGAGCGGTCGACGAGGCCAGCTTCACCGGCAGCTCTGTCACCATCATCACGCACGGCTACCAGCCGCCCATCGTGTCCGGCGCCGACGGCGCCTCGGCGGTGCCTTTCGTTGCCAACAAGAAGACCGACCCGGCAGCGAGCGCCTCCGCCGAGCTGGCACGCCAGATTGCGCGTGACCAGGGCGGCTTCGCCTACCGCTACGAAAAGGCCACCGGCCGCTGGACGCAACTGGACCCGGGCGAAGGCTATGCCACGATGGAGCTGAGCGCGGCCCTGGCGGCCCGCAAGCCCGTGGCCCTGGTGCCCGACTGGGTGCTGGAGTCCGGCATGAGCGACTCTGGCTTCGCCGAGGCGGCGGCCGATGCGGTCTACGCCTCGCTCATCGCTGCCGACACCCAGTCAGGCGGCAAGCTGCTCTCCGGCAACATCCACCTGATCGCCCACAGCCGCGGCACGGTGGTGAATTCGGAGCTGGCCCAGCGCATCTTGTGGGGCGTCGAGAAGTACGGTCTGCCCAAGCCTGCCGACCTGCAGATGACCACGCTAGACCCGCATGACTTCAAGCAGCCCTCGCTGATGCTGGATCCGGGTGTCTCCAAGCTGCTGGTGCAGGCAGACCTGGGCCAGATCGCGGGGGCCCTCATCACGCTGCTCAGCGACACCCTCATCACGCAAGTGGTGGAGGGTCTGGGCATAGGCGCCCTGCTCGACACCCTGGGTATCCCGGGAGCCAGCGCTTCGGAGGTCGAGGCCCTGCTCGCCAAGCTCGTGCAGTCGGGCCTGGTGCTCAAGAAGGCGGCCTATGTGGTCAAGGCGGTCAAGGCCAGTGACATCGATCCGGTCAAGCTGGGCCTGAACAACATCGACTTTGCAGAGTTCTACGACCCCAACGTCCAGGCTTGGCGTGGCGTCAACTTCTCTGACAACTACTTCCAGCATGTCGCCGATGAGAACGCCCGGCCTGGCAATACGGTGACGCCCAACGGTCGGTCCCTGTTCAGCAACGGCTTCGACCTTCAGGTCGACCTGACGGGCATGAAGGGCTTCACCGTCGATGACAAGGTCACCATCCTGGGCAAGACCCTGGCTTCCATGGCGGAGTCGCATTCGCGGCCGCACGCCTGGTATGCCGGCACCGTCACGTCCGGCCTGAACTACTTTGCGCCGGGCACCCTGCTGGGCAAGGACAAGGCGGGGGACCGCCACTGGGTGGTGCAGCGCCGCGCCGATGGCGAATATGAGCGCAACGTGGCGGCGCCCGCCATCATGACGCCAAGCTACTACCGCCAGCCAGGCGCCACGACCTTCGAGGCGCCCTGGTATCTGCAGCGCATCGACAAGCTGGTGGGCACGACGGTCTATGGCCGCACGGACAGGTCCGGCCTGCAGGGCAGGCTGGATGAAACCGCGGGCAACGCCGAAGACGTGCCCAAGGACACCTGGGAGGCCGTCGGCGACGGCTTCTACTTCTCCAAGCTCGGCGGCGGCGCCACCGACAGGCCGTCCAGCTTCATCGCCAAGACGGCGATCGACACCGACAACACCGAGTTCGGTGCCAGCGGCGTCGCAGTGCCGACCGTGTTCAACGGCGACTTCCAGGCCAGCGTCCACCCCTACTTCGGCCGCTTCATCACCAGCTATCAGCTGCCCGGCTGGTCACTGCACAACGGGCTGGATGCGACCAGCCCGGATGCCTCGCAGTCTCTGCAACTCGCGTTCAAGGGCGTCGACGCCGGGCTCGTGGCGGCACAGGGCTGGAGCGCCTCCAAGCTGGCCGATTTCGAGGCCACGCTGGCCTCCTTCAAGACCAAGTACGGCGCCGGGTTCACGCTGGGTCAGTTCGCCAACACCATCTCTTCGGCCAACCTCTACGAGGAGATCCGCGGCGAGGCGATCAACCAGATCACCAAGGGCCTGGTGGGCAAGTTCGCCCATCTCTACGACACGCTGGAGAAATCCAAGTTCCTGCAGTCCCAGGTCACCCTGGTGATCAGTACCAAGCTCAAGAGCCTGTTCGACCAGCTGGGCCTGAACGACGCGTTCGGCGACCCGCAGAAGATTGGCGACTTCGGCCTCGACCTGCAGAAGGTCGCGAAATGGGGCTTCCAGCTCGACGCCGGCTACGCCTCACTGACGCACAACTGGATGGCCCTGCCGCGCAACGCGCAGCAGGTGACGCTGGAGGTGAACCCCGCGTCACTGGACTCCGCCGGCGCCCCGGTGCTGAAGGTCGAATTCCTGACGCGCGATGCCGCCGGCGCCGTCACGGTGACGCCCGCCGAGCGGGTGATCGCCTTGCGCGATCTGGTGCAGGGCACTGCCAACCAGGTCAGCGTGCGCATCCCGGACAGCGTGCGCGGCAACTCCGCGCAGTCGGTGCAGGTACGCATCCGGCTCGTCAACTACGACCGCTTCAACCCGAGCGTCGTCACCGCGCTGACGGCGGCCGACCAGGTCGTCATCGACAACATCCGCGTCGGTGCCGGCCTCAGCCTCACGGAAACCAGCGGCCTGGCCGACGACCAGACGGTGTTCATGCACGACCGCATGATCAGCGCTTCTAGCGCGGCCGACGAGGGGCTTGCCTGGCAGCGCCCGCAGGATTTCTACCGCGCCAACCAGCACACGCTGACCCTGCGCAACGACACCGCTGAAAGCCTCAGCTACAGCGCCACCGCGCTGGCCAACGAGTACCTCTACGTGGGCGCCGGTAGCGGCACTGCTGCGACGGTGGACAGCGGCGAGCGCCAGCTCTTCAGTGGCCGCAGCCTGGCGGCCGGGGCCACGGCCACGCTGGACGTCACCGCGCGGCTGACCGACGAGGCGCGCCGCAAGTGGGGTGACTCCTTCGACGCCGTGCTGCTGTCGGGCAAGGTGCGCTTCGACGCCACCCGCAGCACCACCAGCGGCCCGCAGGACGCCGGGGCTGTCACCCTGCGCACCTACTACTTCGGCGAACTCACCAACCTCGACCAGGTGGATGGCGTGCTGACCGGCATGAGCCTGCGTGCGGGGGAGACGCGCACCCTCAAGATCTACAACCCCGAGGGCGTCACCATCGAGGCCGACGGTCGGTGGGTGGCCCAGACCGAGGGTGTCACCACGACGCTGACGCTGGTCTCCACCGCCCAGGATCGCGGCCGTATCGAGAGCACGCTGAACTTCAAGCTGAACAACCAGACCTACTTCAGCGCCAAGGTGCGGGCCGACGTCCGCGCGACCCAGCAGGTCAACGTGGACCTCGCCCAACTCAACACGCTGCTGCTGCAGGCTGCCGCGCTGGCGCATACGCCGACTGCCGATGTTGCGTCGCTGAGCGGCAATGACCTGGCTGTCTACAACCTGCTGGTGGGCCTGGCCGACAAGTTGCCCACCGACCTCGACGCCGCCGACCTGGAGGCGCTGGGCAGCGGTGTCAAGGTGGCAATCGGCCTCAACGGCGGTGTCTACCTGCGCGACCGCTACTACAACGCCATCGACTTTTCCTTCGAAAACGCGGCAGACCTGGACGCCACGACTGCTGCACGCACCACAAACGTCGTGCTGGACGGCACCATCGGCGGCAACGCCGGCGAGGCCGGCCGTTCCGGTTGGGACTTCGCGTCCAACCAGATGGCCAACCTGCTCACGTCAGGCAGCGGTGCGGTCACCAATCAGCAGAGCATCCGCAGCAAGGAGTACGTGCTCAGCCGGCTGATCAACCAGCAGCAGAACGGCACGGCCTACGGCGTTGCACCATTCGTGTCGGTCCCGGCCGCGCTGCGCGAAGCCCTGGAGGTGGCGGGCGGTATCGAAGGTCGCAGCCAGCGCATGCACGCGCTCGGCCGCTACTTCGGCTGGCTGTTCGCCCATGAGCTGGGCCACAGCATGGGCCTGCCCGATGAGTACAAGCTCGACGGCGTCGGCAACCCGCAGATCCTGGTGCCCACGCCAACCTTCATGGCCGAGGCCAATTCGGTGAAGCGCTCGGACGAGGTCAATCAGCTGATGCACCTGGCCCTCAGCCAAGGCGACCGCGACGTCCCGCTGACCCGCCTGCAGGTGGACAACCTCATCCTCTACATGCAGGCCCTGGCGCGCCAGAGCACCTACCTCGGCGCGCCGCCCGCGACCGAGTCCACGGCGGCAGGGGTGGTCGACGGGACGCCGATGCTGACGCCGTTCACCGCTGTCCCCACTGTCGCGCTGGCTGCGGCAGCGCCCAGCTTCGCGTCCGGCCTGCCCGTCTACGCCTCGTTGCGCAGCGGCGACCTGCAGGACGCTGCCGGCTGGAGCACACGCGGCAATGTCGTCATCCAAGACGGCAAGGCCGTGCTGGGTGAATCCGCCTCGCGCCAGGCCCAGTTGTCGCAGGCCTTCACGCTGGGCGCCAACGACAAGCTGCTCAGCTTCACGATCGAATCGCCGCGCCTGTTCGCCAACGCGGCCGGCCCGTTCGATGCATTTGAAGTGGCCTTGCTCGACGCCACCACCGGTCTGCCCATCGCCGGCAGCATCGGCCTGAACGGCTCCGACGCGCTGCTCAACCTGCAGACCAATGGCCGCGAGCGCCTGGCCACCACGGTGCGCAAGCAAGTCAACGCCGATGGCAGCGCGACCTACTTCGTCGCGCTGGCGCCGGAGCTGGCGGGCAAGTCCGTGCTGTTGAGCTTCGACCTGCTCGGCTTTGCCGCGCAGACCAGCACGATGACCGTGCGTGACGTGAAACTCATCGGCGACCCGCAGGCCGTCGGCGACGCCGTCGCGCTGGACGAGGACGCCACGGCCACCGTCGACGTGCTCGCCAACGACCTCGTCTTCGGCGCGACCAGCGTCACCATCGAACAGGTCGACGGCCCGGCCCACGGCACGCTGACGCTGCTGGCCAATGGTCAGTTCAGCTACCAACCGGCTGCCAACTACAACGGCAGCGACAGCTTCAGCTACCGCTTCGTCATTGACGGCAAGGCCAGCAACACGGCCACCGTGGCGCTGACCGTGCGGCCCGTCAACGACGCGCCCACGCTGACCGGCCGCAGCCTCACGGCCCAGGCCGGCCAGACCGTCGCCATCAACCCGCTGAGCACCGCCTTCGACATCGACGGCGACGCGCTGACCGCCGCCGTCGTCGACGGCCCGGCCCACGGCGTGCTGAGCGTGCTGGCCGACGGCAGCTTCAGCTACAAGGCCGCCGGCGGCTTCGCCGGGCCGGACAGCTTCAGCTACCGCGTCAGCGATGGCCAGGCCGACTCCAACCTCGTCACCGTGGCCATCACCATCAGCAATGACGGCACGCCCAACCTGGCCCCCACGGCCGCCGATGGCCAGACCACCGGCGCCGAGGACCAGGCACTCGCGCTGACCTGGGCGCACTTCGCGGTCGTCGACCCCGACAGCCGGCCCGACCTGCTGCAGGTCGAGATCGCGGCCCTGCCGGTCGATGGCACGTTGGAGCGCCAGCAGGCCGACGGCAGCTGGGCCGCAGTCGCTGTGGGCGAGCGCTTCAGCCAGGCGGGCCTGGCGGCACGCGGCCTGCGCTTCGTGCCGGCGGCCAACGCCTCGGGCGGCGCGGCCTACTTCGGCACCGGCGAGGGCAACGGCCAGGCGCACTACGCGCACATCGGCTTCAAGGCCTTCGACGGCGAGCTCTACAGCCCGGCTGCCCGCCTCGTCGTCGACATCACGGCGCAAGCCGATGCGCCCACGCTCAGCGTGACCGGTGGCAACACCGCCACCGGCCTGGAGGACGCGGCCCTGACCCTGCACGCCATCGTCGCCGGCCTGGTCGACAACGACGGTTCCGAGACGCTGGTGCTGACGTTGACCGGCATGCCGGATGGCTTCACGCTGAGCGACGGCGCGCGCAGCTTTACGCCCTCGGCCACGCAGCGCGTCGTCAACCTCGCCGGCTGGCAGCTCGACGCCCTCGTGCTGACGCCGCCGCGCGACTTCAACGGCAGCGTGGTGCTGCAACTGCAGGCCACTGCCATCGAAGGCGCTACGGGTGAGTACGCGACGACGACGCAACTGCTGACCGCGCAGTTCGTCGCTGTGGCTGATGCGCCGACGCTGGTGTTGAGCCCGCGCGACGTGGCGGTCAGCCGTGAGTTGGTGGCGACGAGTTGGGAGACGCCGGCCAACACGGGTACGGCGGTCACCGTCGTGTCCGGCCCCATGCTGGAGGGCTGGACCGTGCTGTCCACGACGTCGGGCAAGACGGCCGCGTTCGAAATCGAGGCGGCGGGAGACAAGGTCACCAATCTCAGCGGCAACCTCGTCACGGTGCAGCCCATGGCTGGCAATGGCAATCAGTGGCTGACGCTGCGCAACGGTCGAGCGGCGCTGGCCTACCAGACGCTCGGCATCGAGCGCACCGTCGACACGATCGATGGCGCGCTCTACACGTTCAGCTTCGACTACGCCGGCGGACCGGGCTTTGCCGCAGCCAACACGGCCGTCGGGCTCTATGTTGACGGCGTCAAGGTTGCGGGCCACGCTGGCACCAGTCCCACGACGGGACTGAGCTGGGCCTCGGTGAGTTTCAGCTTCAGCGGCAACGGCCAGCCGCGCAGGATTGCGCTGGTGCTCGAAGGCGGTAGTGCGATTGCCAACGGCACGGCCTCGCCGCAGCGCAGTGCCCACATCGACGACATCCGCCTCGTCGAAACCCTGCCCGTTGGCGTTGCACGCGTCTACGGGCTGGTCGACACGGCCATCGCGCTGCCCGCCGTCGCGGCAACGTTGGGTGACCGCTTCGGCAGCGAAACCTTGGCGCTGTCACTGATCGGCCTGCCGGTTGGGGCTGTGCTGAGCGACGGCGTCCGAAGCGCCGCCGGTGGCGCCGCCATCGACCTGGCCGGGTGGGATTTGGCGCATGTCAGCGTCACGCCGCCGGCCGGCTTCACCGGCGAGATCAGCCTCACCGTCCGTGCCACCAGCTCCGAGACCGCCAATGGCGCCAGCGCCACTGCGAGTCAGGGCTTTGTGCTGCGAGTGCTGCCTGGTACGCCTGTGGCCACACCCGCGGGCTTGAACCCGTTCGTCGTCATGACGGCGGCACTGCAGAGCGCAGAGTCTCAGCGCGGCAACCAGTCGGTCAACCCGGCGTCGGTCTCCATGGCGGCGCTGCTGGCCGACGAGCGCGGCCAGTTGGGCGGTGCGGCTGAGCCGGCTCCGCTACCCAAGACGGCTGCGGAGATCGCCCAAGCCGAGGCCGACCGGGCCCGTGCCTTCGGCGACGCCTGGCTCAAGGAACTCGAAGAGCGGGCGAAGGCCCAGTGGCAGCAGCTGGTGGGTGGCAAATGACGCCCGTGTCGTTCCAGCGCCTCGCCCGACCCACGGTCCGGGGATGGGCGAGGCGTGCCCGGCTCTCTACGATGCAAGAGATTGCCGAATATTTCACAGAAAAGACCATGAAGAACTCGATCCGCTCCTGCCTGACCGTCCTTGGCTTTGCACTGTCTTTGGCCACTTCTTCGGCTTTCGCCGCGACTGTCGAGACCCGCTTCGGCGCCCTGGACGGTCTCGGGATTGGCCTGGCAAGCGGCGACAGCTTCATGTTCGACCAACTTGCCAATCCGCAGGCCGACGGCACCAACGACTGGGCCTACGGCGGCTTCTCGGCCCAGCTCAGCATCGCCTGGAGCGGCAGCCTCACCGGTGCGTCGCTGCGGGTCTTCTCGGGTGGTTGGGGCCAGGATGGCAATGCGGGCGTTTACCTGAACAACCAACTCGTCGGGCAGTTGACCTCCACTGACGGCGATGGCGATGGCAGCGGCATCAACACGGCCTGGTTGGATAGCTTCAATCTTGAGGCCTTTCTCGGCCTGATCGGCACCGACAACGTCATCGATATCCGTGCCGTGAATCCCGACGACGGCGGCAGCCTTGGCTACATCGTGCTGACCCTGCAGACCCAGGACGCCACCGGCAACACCGTCCCCGAACCCGGCAGCGTCGCCCTCGCCGGCATCGCCATCGCCGGCGCGCTGCTGACGCGCCGCCGCCGTCGCGACTGAACCCAGTTCGCGCACACTCACGCGCCGGCCGGTTTGGTCGGCGTGTTCGTTTTGGCTGCCTTGTGATCCGACTCCTCCCGCTGTTGCTTGCTCTGCCGTTCGCGCTCCCGGCTGCGGCCCAGACCCTGCCCGAGCTGGCCGTGCGCGCGCTCGACGCCGACCCCGCCGTGCGCGCCACCGCCGCCTCGCTGCGGGCCGCCGACGAGCGCCTGTTCCAGGCCAAGGCCGCTTACGGCCCTACCGCCAACGTCACGGTGACCAGCAACAAGAGCCGCTACAGCGAGCCGCCGAGCGTCGACTCGCGCGGCATCCGCTCCGATCAGTACGTGCTGCAGGTCGCGCAGCCGCTGTGGCGCGGCGCGCTCTACCCGGCCATGCAGGCCGCCCGCAGCCAGTTCGAGCAGGCCGAGAACGCGCTCATGCAGTCGCGGCTGGAGGCGCAGCAGCGGCTTGCCGAGGCGGTGCTGGAGGTCTTCAAGGCGCGCGACGTGCTGGCCCATGCCACCGCGCTGCGCGAGGCGCAGACCGAGCAGTTCGCGGCGGCGCGGCGCGCCTTCCAGGTGGGTCGCGCGGCCGCACCCGAGGTGCGCGAGGCCGAGGCGCGCGTCGACAACGCCGTCGCCCAGGCGCTGGCCGCCGAGGCCGAGCTGGACCTGCGCCAGCAGGTGCTGGCCGAGATCGCCAACGGCCCTGTGCCGGCGCTGCTGCAGCGCGCGGTGGCGCCCGAGGCGCTGCCTTCGCTGCGCGCCGACAGTGTGCTGGACTGGTTGTCGCGCGCCGAGGGCGACAGCCCGTCGCTGCGCCAGGCCCGCCTCGCCGTGGAGGCCGCCGAGGCCGAGACACGCAAGGCCTCGCTGGCCCATGCGCCGTCGGTGGACCTGAACGCCAGCTACACCCACTCCAACGACAACGGCACGGTGACCAGCATCTTCCCTCGCACCGGCAATACCGCAGCCGTCGGCGTGACGCTGACGATCCCGATCTTTGCCAGCGGCGCCACGCAGTCCAAGGTCGCCGAGACGCTGGCGCTGCGCGACAAGGCCGCCGGCGAGCTGGACCTGGCGCGCCGCACCCTCGTCATCGGTGTGCGGCAGGCCTTCGTGGCCACGCTGTCGGCGCTGTCGCAGGCCAAGGCGCTGGGCACGGCCGAGCGCTCGCAGGCCTTGTCGGTGCGCGCCAACCAGCGCGGTTTCGAGGTGGGCATCAAGACCAATGCCGACGTACTCGAAGCCCAGGGCAAGCTCTTCGAGGCGCGCCGCGACCTCTCCCGCGCGCGGCATGACGCCTGGGCGAGCTACTTCAAGCTGCGGGCGCTGTCCGGTGCGCTGAGCGACGCCGACTGGCAGGCGCTGGACGCTCAGCTCGTGGCGCACCAGCCGAGCGAGATGGGGCGTTCACGCGAGCGGACTGGCTCATGAGTGTGAACGACCACGAAGCCGTCCTGCCACCGCCCTCGGCCACGCCGCAGGCCACCGAGCTGGCGCCGGCCTTGGCGATGTGGTTGCAGCGCCTGCATGCCGCCGGCCTGGGCTGCCAGGGCGTGGCGCTGCATGCGGCGGACGCGGCCTGGCGCGCGCCGTTCGAGCGCGCCGATGTGGCCGAAGCCTGGGCCGAGGCACGCGCCCGGGTCACGCGTGACAGTCCCGTCGCATTGAGCCGCGTGGCCACGGGCGAGCTGCTCGTCGCCACCCACCTGGCCCTGCCCAGCGGCCAGCCCGGCATCGTCGGCGCGCTGCTCAGCCCGCCGCACAACGACCGCAGCCTGCAACTGCTGCTGCTGTCGCTAGGCTGGCTGCAGCTGACGCTGAGCGCGGCCAGCCTGGCGCACAACCAGCGCGCGGCCGAGCTGCTGGAGCTGATGGGCCACGTGGCCTCGCAGAAGGACGCGCGCGGCGGTGCGCAGGACTGGGTCAACCGCACGGCCGCCTGGGCGCGGCGCGAGTTGCCGCCGGAATCGGACCTGCGCCTGGCGCTGTTCGAGGTGCGCCATGAGCGCGCGCATTGGTGGGTGGCGGCCGATGTGGCCTACGCCGAGACCGGCAGCCCGGCCGTGCAGGCGGCCACCGAGGTCGCCCAGCGCGCCTTCGTCGAAGGCCGAGAGCTGACCGATCCCGAAGCCTGGGCGCTGCCGCTGCTGGACCAGGGAGAGGTCGTCGCCGTGCTGGTCGCCCAAGGTGACGCGACGTCCGTCGCCCAACAGGTGCTGCGCACGAGTGCGGCGTTGGCGCAGCCGCTGCTGCGCCACTGGCGCACGGCCGAACTGCCCCTGCCCATCCAGACCTGGCGTGCGCTGCGCCGCGTGGGCAGGCGCCTGCGCGGCCCCGGCCATTGGGCCTGGAAGGCCGGTGCCGCCGCTGCTGCGCTCGTGCTGGTGGTGCTGCTGCTGATCCCGGTGGACGACCGCGTCACGGCCCACACTGTCATCGAGGGCCGCACGCGCCAGCTGGTCACCGCGCCCTTCGAGGGCTTCATCGCCGAGGCCCTGGTGCGGCCGGGCGACCGCGTGCGCCAGGGCCAGGTCTTGCTGCGGCTGGACGACCGCGAGCTGAAGCTGGAGCAGGCCCGGCTGCGCGGTGACCGCGACCAAGCCGCCGCCAAGCTGCGCCAGGCCATGGCCGAGCGCGAGGCCGCGAGCGTGGCGCTGGCCAGTGCCGAACTGCAGGGCGCCGAGGGCCAGCTGGCGTTGGTGGAAGCCAAGCTGGCGCGTGCCCAGCTCGTCGCCCCCATGGCCGGCCTCGTGGTCAGTGGCGACTGGGTGCAGCAGGTCGGCGCACCGGCCGAGCTCGGCAAGGAGATGTTCGAAATCGCGTCCGAGGGCTACCGCGTGGTGCTGCATGTGCCCGAGCGCGACATCGCCCGCGTGCGCACCGGCCAGCGTGGCGTGCTGCGCCTGGCCGGCCAGCCGCAGGACGGCCACGACTTCGAGCTCAGCCGCGTGACGGCCACGGCCAGCGTGCAGGACGGCACCAATGGCTTCCGCGCCGAAGCCGCGTGGGTGGGAGAGACGCCCGCTTTGAGCCCGGGCATGCAGGGCGTGTCCAAGGTGGTGGTGGGAACGTCCAACCTGCTGACGATCTGGACGCGGGAGTCGGTCGCGTGGCTGCGGCTCAAGCTCTGGCAATACTGGATCTAGAGCTATGCAAGCGCTCCTCTCCGAGCACTGGCATGCACTTCGCCACTTGAGGCCCCGCCTGCGCGACGGCGTCGAGCCGCTGCACCGCCGGCTGCGCGGCCGCTCCTGGGTGCTGCTGTCCGACCCCGTCAGCCAGCGCTTTCACCGCATGACGCCCGAGGTGTGGCGCGTGCTGTCGCTGTGCGACGGCCGCCGCACGCTGGACGAAGTCTGGGACGCCGCCTGCGCCGCCGCCACCGACGACGGCGCCAGCATCTCCCAGCATGAGCTGGTGCAGCTGGTCTCGTCGCTGCACTCCAACGACCTGCTGCAGAGCCAGGTCTCGCCCGACGCCGGCGAGGTGTTCGAGCGCTTCGAGCGCCAGCGCAAGGCCAAGTTCAAGCAGAACTGGCTCAACCCGATGAGCCTGCGCCTGCCGCTGTTCCACCCCGATGCCTGGTTCAGCAAGCAGACGGCGCTGGCGCGCCTGCTGTTCAGCTTGCCGGTCGCGCTGCTGTGGCTGGCCCTCGTCGTGCCGGCGGCCGTGCTGGGCGCCCAGCACTGGCAGGCGCTGACCGAGAACCTGTCGGACCGCGTGCTGTCGGCCAGCAACCTGCTGCTGCTGTGGTTCGTCTACCCCGCCGTCAAGGCGGTGCATGAATGGGCGCACGGCCTGGCCGTGAAGGCGCGCGGCGGCACGGTGCGCGAGATCGGCTTGCTGTTCATCATCTTCACGCCCGTGCCCTATGTGGACGCGACCTCGTCCTACCGCTTCCCGTCCAAGTGGGCGCGGGCCCAGGTGGCGGCGGCAGGCATCCTGGCCGAGCTGGCGCTGGGCGCGGTGGCCGTCTACGTGTGGCTGGCGGCCGAGCCGGGGCTGGTGACGGCGGTTGCCTACAACGTCATCCTGATTGCCGGCGTGTCCACGCTGCTCGTCAACGGCAACCCGCTGATGCGCTACGACGGCTACTACATCGCCACCGACCTGCTGGAGCTGCCCAACCTGGCCCAGCGCGCCCAGAACTACTGGGTCTACCTGAGCGACCGTTTCCTCTTCGGCGCCAAGGACGCCGAGCCGCCGCTGGCCTCCCAGGGCGAGCGCTGGATCCTGTTCCTCTACGGCGCCATCGCGCCCGTCTACCGCCTGCTCATCACCGTCGGCCTGATCTGGTTTGTCGCCAGCGAGTACCTGCTGATCGGCGCCATCATGGCCGTCATGGCGGGTTGGCAGGCGCTGGTCATGCCGATGTGGAAGGCGTGGAAGCACCTCGACGAAGGCGGTTCGCTGGCTCGCCGCCGCGACCTGGCCAAGCGGCGCACGCTGCTGCTGCTGGCCGGGGTGCTGGCCTTTCTAGGGCTGGTGCCGCTGCCGTTCTACTCGGTGCACCAGGGCGTTGTCTGGCTGCCCGACGAGGCGCTGGTGCGCGCCGAGGCGCCGGGGCAGATCACCGCGGTGTACGCCGCGCCGGGCAGCGCGGTGGCGCGCGGTGCGCCCCTCCTGAAGATCGACAACCTGCCGCTGCAGGCCGAGCTGACGCAAGCCGCCGCAGCCTTGGCGCAGACCGAGGCCAACCTGCGCCGCGCCGAGGTGGCCGAGCCAGCCAAGGCCATCCCGCTGCGCAGCGAGCTGGCGGCGCGGCAGTCGCGCTACGACGAGGCGCTGGCGCGCGTCACCGCGCTGGACGTGGCGGCCGCCACCGCCGGCCGCTGGCTGCCTGACGCCCCCACTGAGCTGACCGGCCGCGCCGTCAAGCGCGGCGAGTTGCTGGGCTATCTCGTCGCCGGCCCCACCGACCGCGTGCGCGTGGCCGTCACGCAGGAGGAT
>Ga0187844_10000390_pt1 | contig 34266 bp, 22 predicted proteins | sample SpaLakP09_SKY_50_FD_134517 | JGI IMG/M metagenome (GOLD analysis project Ga0187844, IMG submission 134517) | Oligotrophic lake water microbial communities from Sparkling Lake, Wisconsin, USA - SP09_SKY_50 | ecosystem: Environmental > Aquatic > Freshwater > Lake | place: USA: Sparkling Lake... | reverse complement strand
CCTGGCCGGATCCGGCCAGGCCGGCGCCACCATCGTGATCAAGCGCATGCATATCGAAAACCACCGCGCCAACGGCTTTTCGCCCTTCGTGACCTTCACGTCCCTGAGCGCCGAGCTGGAAACACCGGCCGGACCGAAGCGGATTTCGGCCTGGATCAAGCGCGCCAAGGTGCCGGTCTGGAGTTTCGACGAAGTCATCGACCCGACCTTCAATGACCCGCTCGCGATCCTGTCCAAGGAACTGGCCGCCAAGCTGAACCAGCACCTGTTCAAGCAGGTCGCCAGCACCGACGACGTCAATGCGCTGATCGCGAAAATCAACAAGGATGCCACCACGCGCGCCGATGCCTACCTCGATGTGTACCAGCTCGGTTTCAGCAACAACCCGGCGGTCATTCCCGAACTGGTGAAACTGAGCACCAGCCCGAGCGAATACGTGCGCCTGGCGGCCCTGTCCTCGCTGGGCATCGTGAAGGCGACCGGCCAGATGAACTTCCTGGTCGAGCGTTACGAATCGAAAACCGGCATCTGGCAAGACCGCGGCATGGCGCTCAAGGCCATCGGCGACCTGGACACGGCGGAAAGCCGTGCCTACCTGCAGAAGCAGGCGGCCCTGTTCGAGAAGAGCTCGGACAAGGAAGCGACCTGGACCAAGCAGATCATCCAGCTCTACCTGTAATTCCGGCACTCCGGCAAGCACGACGCCACCTGCGGGTGGCGTCTGTCGTTTACCACATCAAATCGTCGGGGATCTGGAAGGCGGCGTATGGATCGTCGGCATCGACCTCGGTGACGGGCTTGTTGACCCGCACCACCAGCGTGGCATCGCGTTCGGCGATCTTGTCGGCGATCACCCGCGGCACCAGCTCGGTCGTAGCGCCCTGCACCACGATCACCAGGCGTCCCGCCACCAGGTGGCCCTGCACCGCGGCCGACACATGGATCCGTTCGATCTTGTTGTTGTGGGTGTAGTTGTAGGCGATATCGCCATTGCCCTTGCCCTGGCGGTTCTGCTGCACCATTTGCGCGATCTGCGCCATGATGGCTTTCTGGCGGGCGGCAGCGTCGCGCTGGGCGTTCAGTTCGCGCGCGCGCTCGGCCTGCTTGCGCTGGATCTCCAGGGCGGCCAGGCGCGCCTCGTCCACCGTCTGGGTGCCGGTCTTGCGCTCTTCCTTCTTCTGCTTGTGCTTCTCGTGATTGGCCTGTTTGGCCTTGTTCTTGTCGACCAGGCCGGCCTTCAGGAACTGATCTTGCAACGACGCCATGAGGCTGCTCCGTGAGGTGAAACCGCTAGCATAGCAAACTCCGCCTCAGCGTACGGCCAGCGTGTATTTCACCTCCGATTTTGCGATGTTGTAGACGCCAAAATCGCAGCTGTACAAAGTCCATGCCTGCTGCGTGTCGGCGGCGTCGGTGCTGGACGTCCAGTAGAACTCGTTGATGGCGAAATTGGTGAAAATGACGGCGCCGGTGGTGGTGGTGCTGGCCTGGTACTGGCCGTTGAAATACGACGCTTGCGGGAAGGTGGGTGCGCGGTCCGACAGGCTCAGCATCTCGCTGCGGTTCGGCATGCGCCATTGTCCCGCCGTCGAGCCGTCCGTCAGGCCGCAGCTGCCGCTGGCCAGGGAACGGATGCCCGCCAGTGCGCCGCTCCAGGATTGCTTCACGCAATCGGCCTGCTTCAGCCACACCAGGCCGGTGGCGGTATCGGTGACCGTGCCGTCGCCCTTGTCGATGAAACGCGGGGTGGGCAGGGTCGCGCCCAGCTGCAGGCTGGCATCGTCGTTGATCCCGAAGGAGCCGCCGCCCTGGCTGTCGTAGACGCCGGTCGCCAGCAGGCTGACCGTGCCGGGCGCGCCCGATTTGACGGCCCACAGCAGGTTCAGCGCGCTGCCCTTGCTGTTGCTGAAACTGCCGTCGGCGCTGTCGATGCCATTGATCCAGCGGCCATCGGAAAAGCGGATCGCCATGGCATTGCCGGTGAGGGCAGTGTAGGTGGTGGACGACCAGTAGGCGCTGGCCAGGCCGACGCCCTGGAAGGGATGGGCCGCCGACAGCGCCGGGTTGGCGCGCGCAATATCGACCAGGCTTTCCAGTTCGTTCACATTCGGCATACGCCATGTGCCGGCGGCCGAGCCGTCGGTGAGGCCGCAGGCGCCGCTGGCCAGCGCTCTGGCCGCGCTGATGGCGGCGGACCAGCTCGACGGGCTGAAGCAGCCGGCATTCTTCAGCCACACCAGGCCGGTCAGGTGGTCGGTCACGGTGCCGTTGCCATGGTCGGTGAAGCGGGTGCCGGGCCATGCCACGCCGACCCTGGCAGCGCCATCGTCGCCGCTGGCATAGCTGGCCGTCTGGCCGGTGCGGGCCAGGCTGACCGCCCTGTCGCCGGCGCCGAAAGCGGTGAAATTGACGCTGTTCACATCGTGCGCGGGCAAGGCCAGGAAGCGGATCACGGTGCGGTACAGGCCCCAGAAGTCGAGCCGGCCCACGGCGCCGGCGCTGTCGCCGACCGAGGGCACGAAGCCGTAGCCCGTTTTCGCGGCATAGATGGCGTAATCGGCATTGCGCACGGTATCGTTGCCCGCCACCGACCAGGCGCCGTTGGCGTCGGTCAGGGTGGTGACCGTGGTATTGGTGTTGTGGTGGAACACGCTGATGGTCACGCCCGCCACCGGCCGGGCGCTCTTGTCGAGCACCGTGCCCGACAGCTTGCTCAGGACCGGCGCGGTGCTGGCCGGGGGCGGCGTGCCCGCAGCCGTCGCCGGGGCCGACGCCCCGCCGCCGCCACCGCCGCAGGCGGCAAGCAGGGTGAGCACGAACAGCAGCGGCAAGGTCCGGATCTGCGCCATGATATTCCCCATCGAAGTCGAAACGATCAAGACGATGGTACTGCAGATTCATTCCGCAATTACAATTATATTTGCTCGTGGGAAATAAACGACTATGGATTTCCGGTTTTCCTTTTGTTCCATCTACCTGGCTCCCGGGGCCGCGCCCGGCAAGCTTGTTACATGAACACGGCGCGTTTGGTCAGCACGGCTTCCAGGTAGTCGGCCGGCACCAGCAGCGAAGCCGGTCCTGCCGTATTGAAGCGCTCCAGCAGGGCCAGGATATCTTTTTCCAGCGCCTGCTGGCCGTCCGGCGCCAGCGCGGCGAAGGCCCGGTTGGTGGGGCCGTAGAAGTCGCGGAACACTTGCAGCCAGTGCGCCGCCGACGCATAGCGGAAATTGAAGACCCTGCGCGCAATCTGGTAGCGTTCGCACTGGTCGCCGAACAGGGCGCGCAAGTGCGCCTCGATGCCCCACAGCGGCGGGCTCTGCAGTCCGGGCGGCGGCGCGACGTGGGCGGCGATGGTCTTGAACAGCTGGCCGATGAAACCGTCGGGCGTCCAGTTGGCCAGGCCGATGCGCCCGCCCGGGCGCAGCACGCGCAGCATTTCGGCTGCCGCGCGCTGGTGGTCCGGCGCGAACATGACGCCGAAGGTCGACACCACGACGTCGAAGTCGCCATTGCCGAACGGCAGGTGCTCGGCATCGGCTTCGCGGAAGGTGACGGCCAGCCCTTCGGCTTCGGCGCGCAGGCGCCCTTTTTCCAGCAGGGCCGGCACATAATCGGTCGACACCACCCTGGCGAAGCGGCGCGCCGCGGCCAGGGTGGCGTTGCCGTTGCCGGCGGCGACGTCGAGCACGCGTTCATTGGCGTGGATGTCGGCAGCTTCGGCCAGCTGTTCGCCGACGATCTGCAAGGTGACGCCGACGACGGCGAAGTCGCCGCTGGCCCAGGTGGCCCGCTGGCGCTGCTTGATGGCGTCGAAATCGGGGGTGGCGGCGGGACGCGGCGCCGGCGTGGATGCCGCGGACGGTTCGGGATTGCTCATGGCGATGCTCCTTCACGAAAGCGTGGGTCGGGAAGGTTGGACCATCGCGGCGGCCATTCTGTTCGGGAGCGCCGCGCCGGAAAATAATGCTATGCTCGCCAGGCATGAAAACCATCCCGCTGTTCCTGCCGCTTGCCCTGCTGGTCGCCGCGCCCGCGTGCGCGCAGCAGCATGGCGAACTGCTTTCCCTCATCAATGCCTACCGCAAGGCGCCGTCCACCTGCGACGGCCGCAGCAGCGCCATGCTGCCCGCCCTGCTGCCCCACGCCGTGCTGGCCAGTCTGCGCATCGGCCCCGCGACCTTTCTCGAGCCGGCGCTGGAACGGGCCGGCTTCCCGGTCGAGCATGCCGTCGCGATCGCGCTGGCCGGCCCGGTCGACGCCGCCGACGCGATGGCCATCCTGCGCACCCATTACTGCGCCAGCCTGCTCGATGCGCGGTTCAGCGCGGCCGGCATCGTCCGCGATGGCGCGCAGTGGCAGATCGTGCTGGCCCAGCCGGCCCGGCCGGCGCCGGCCGACACCCTGCCCGGCTGGCAAGCCGCCGGGCGCATGGTGCTGGGCGCAGTCAACCTGGCGCGCGCCACGGCGCGCAGCTGCGGCGCGCGCCAGTACGCGGCCGCGCCCCCGCTGGCATGGAACGATGCGCTGGGCGCGGCGGCCCTGGCGCACAGCCACGACATGGCGGCGCACCACTACTTCAGCCACGCGGCGCGCGATGGCGGCGTGGCCGGCGACCGGGCCCTGCTGGCCGGCTACCGCTGGCGCCGCGTCGGCGAAAACATCGCGGCCGGCCAGGAAAGCCCCGCCACGGTCGTCGCCGGCTGGCTCGACAGCCCGGGCCACTGCGCCAACATCATGGACCCCGAGTTCGAGGACATGGGCGCCGCCTATGCGATCAATCCCGCCAGCCGGCGCGGCAGCATTTACTGGACCCAGGTGTTCGCCAGGGCGCGCTGAACCGATGGCGACGTGTTCTCGCACGCCGCCATCGGCCAGCGAGCGCGACGCTCTGGCCGCCGCGGCGGCTCAGGACACTGGCGGCATTCCCAGGCGCGCGCGCAGCGCCGTCCTGGACGCCAGCGGGCGTTCGAATTCCTGCGCCAGCCGCACGATCCGTTCCACCAGCGCGGCATTGCTGGCGGCCACGGTGCGCGCCCGGTCGTACCACAGATTGTCTTCCAGGCCCACGCGCACGCCGTCCGCCATGAGCAGGCCCAGGCCGTTGGCGCCGAGCTGGTAGCGGCCCAGGCCGGCAACCGACACGATGCAGCCCTCGGGCAAGGCCGCGAGGATGGCCGCCAGCTGCAGCATGTCGGCCTGGGCGCCGGCGATATTGCCCAGCAAGACATTCACATACAGGGGTTGCGTGACCAGTCCTTCGCGCAGCAGCACGCGCGCGAAATTGGCCATGCCCAGGTCGAACACTTCCAGTTCCGGGCGGATGCCGCGCTGCTGCATGCAGGCGGCCAGGTGGCGGATGGTATCGGGTGCGTTGGTGCTGGCGCCGTCGGCGAAGTTGAGCGAACTGAGCGTGAGGCTGGCCATGTCCGGCCTGGCCGCGCCATCGAGTTCGAGCACGCGCGCACGCGCCGCGCCGTCGCTGCCCTGGCGCCCGCTGGTGGTCACGCACAGCAGCGCTTCGCGTCCGCCCGGCACTTCGCGGATCGCTTCGATCAGGCGGGCGTAGCGTTCCGGGTCGCCGCTGGGCGCGCCCTGTTCGTCGCGCGCATGCAGGTGCACCATCTGCACGCCCAGCGCCAGGCAGCGCGCCACGTCGTCCACGATTTCCGCCGTCGACAGCGGCACGTGGGCATTCATGGCGCGCGTCGGCACCACGCCGGTACAGGCCAGGTTGATGATCAGGGGCTGCATCATCCTCCCGTGACCTCGAGCGCGCTGCGGGCGGCCTTGCGCGCCGGATTGCCGACATACACGCCGTCGGCCTCGGTATCGGCCACCACCACCGCACCGGCGCCGATGAAACTGCGCTCGCCGATCGCCAGGCCGTCGCGCAGCACCGCGCCCACGCCGATGAAGGCTTGCGCGCCGATCCGCACATTGCCGCCCAGGGTCGCGCCGGCGGCGACGAAGGCATGGTCGGCCACCTGGCAGTGGTGCGAAATGTGGGCGCCGCTGCGGATGATGACGTTGTCGCCGATGCGCGCGAAAGGCTGGATGATGGCGTGCTCGTAGACCAGGCAGTTCTGGCCCACCTGCAGGTCGGGCCAGGTGCTGGCGCGGCTCGACACATAGCTGATGAAGCCATAGCCGCGCGCGCGCGCCTGTTCGTAGCGCGCGCGGCGCAGGCCATTGATGGCGTGGTAGCCGAGCGGAATGAGCAGGCGCACCTGTCCCGGCGCGAAGTGCTCCTCCAGGCGTTCGAAGGGCAGCACCGGCAAGCCATGGTGGGTGGGCGCATCGAGGTAAGCCTGGTCAACCGTGAAGCCCACCACGCGGTACGGGCTGTCGTGGCTCAGGCAATACCAGGCCAGGCTGGAAAAGGTATCGGCGCCGAACAGCACCACGTCGGTGATCGCGTCCGTCATGGCACCTCCGCCGGCGCCAGCACGCCAGCCAGCGCGGCGTAGACCGCCGCGCACTGGGCGTGCGTGATGCCGGGGAACCAGGGCAGGCCCAGGGTATGGCTGGCCAGCTGCCCGGTCACCGGCAGCGCGCCGGCGGCGGGCGCGAAGCGGGCGAAGGCAGGATGGCGGTGCAGCGCAGGACAATACCAGCGGCGTGTTTCGATGCCGGCCGCGGCCAGCTGTTCCAGCACGCCCTGGGCCGGCACCGGCAGGCGCACGGTCAGGGTGGCCGGCGCCTGTCCCGGCGCGTAGCCCTGCTGGCTTGCCACGCCGGGCAGCGCGTCCAGCGCGGCGCGGCAGGATGCCCACAGGCTGGCGCGCGGGGCGCGGCCTGCCAGCCAGCGCGGCCACTGGGCCAGTCCCACGGCCGCCGCGTATTCCGACAGCTTGGCATTGCCTCCGGCCTCCTGCGCCAGCGCCTGCGCGAAACCGAAATTGGACAGGCGACGCACGCGCTGCGCCAGCGCCGCGTCGCGCGTGACCAGGGCCCCGCCCTCGCCGATGCCGAAGGGCTTGGTGGCATGGAAGCTGAAGGCCACGGCGGCGCGCTCGCCGATGGCCTGGTTGCCGAAGGCGGCCGCCGCATCGATCAGCACGGGTATGCCGGTGTCGTCGGCGAAGTCATCCCATGCGTCGGCGCAGACCGGGCTGCCGAAGGTCGCCACCGGCATCACCAGCGCCAGCCTGTGCCGGCGCGCGGCCGCGCGCGCCAGGTCCGGCGTGAGCTGCCAGCTGTGGGGATCCACGTCGGCGAACAGGGGTTCCAAGCCGTTGCGCATCGCCGCCGCGGCGGTGGCGGGAAAGGAAAACGCCGGCGTCAAGACCTTGCCGCCCGCCGCCAGGTCGAGCGCGGCGATTCCCAGTTCCAGCGAAGCCGTACCGCTGTTCAAGGTGACCACCTGCGGTGGCGCCGGCCAGTGGCGCGCGATCGTCGTTTCGAGTTCGCGCACCAGCGGGCCGAAATTGGTGTACCAGCGCGCGCGGTCCATGCGTTCCAGCCAGGGCAGCAATTCCTGCGCGCTGGGCAGGTCGGGGATCAACAGCGGTATGTCAGGCATGAGGTTCCTGGTCAAGCTCAATATCGAAATGATCGGCGGGCAGCCCGGCGCACCAGCGCTGCCACATGTGGCGCAGCGCCAGCGCCAGTCCCCGCGCCACCGTGCCGGGCTGGCGCAGGCGCGCCATGTCCCAGCGCGCGCGCATGCCGGCACGCAGCGCGGCCAGCTCCGCGGGAGCATGCGCCCACTGTACCGCAAGCCGGACGAACTGGTCGCCATCCTGGGCCACCCAGTCCGCCATGCCCATCCGGCCCAGGACCGCCGCCGACTGGCAATGGGCGCGCGTGGGCCCTTGCAGGGTCAGCACGGGCACGCCCATCCACAGCGCGAAATTGGTGGTGGTGCCGCCCGTGTATGGCCAGGCATCGAGCATGATGTCCACGTCGTGGTGCAGGCGCAGGTAGCCGTCCAGCGGCAGCGCGGGGTGGAAGGCAAGGCGCTCGGGGCCGATGCCGTGGCGCGCGAACCATGCCAGCATGGTGCGCTGCGGTCCCGCCGCGCTCATGTTCCCGAGCAGCATGCGCGCGCCCGGCACCTGGAGCAGCACCCGGCTCCAGGTGGCCACCACGTCTTCGCCGATTTTTTCCGCCCGGTTGAAACTGCAGAAGGTGATGCGGCCCGTGGCCAGGGCCGGCAAGCCGTTCGGGGCCGGCGCGCCGGCGGGCGCGGCGAAGCTGCCCGACGAGGGCAGGCGCGCGAACTTCTCGGTGTACAGGTGTTCGTACAGGCCGTGCGGCGCATTGAAGCGATCGCACAGCACATAATCCATCGCCGCCAGGCCGGTGGTATTCGGATAGCCGATCCAGGTGACCTGCAGCGGCGCCGGCTTGCGTGCGAACACCGGCAGCCGGTTGTGCAAGGTATGGCCGGACAGGTCGAACAGCACGTCGATCCGGTCGGCCCGGATCTGCGCCTCGAGCGCGTCGTCGTCGAGCAGGGCCACCTGCCGCCAGAGGTGGCACAGGCCGCGCAGCGACGCGCTGACCTCGTCTTCCTGGCCGTGGCTGGCATAGGCGATCAGCTCGATGCTGTCGCGGTCGCGCCCGAGCGCGGCCCACACCGGTGCGATGAAGCAGGCCACCGCATGGTTGCGCAGGTCGCCCGACACGAAACCGACCCGCAGCGTGCGCGCCGGGTCGCGCCCATTGGGGTGGGCGCGGACGGGCGCATCGTAGCGGCGGCCGTAGGCCTGGTGGGCCGCGAAGGCCGCTTCCGGCACCACCGCGGGATCATGCGAGAGGCAGAACAGCAAGGCCGAATGCAGGTGCGCGGCGGCCGGGCCGGGCGCCTGCAGCGCCAGCGCCTGGGAAAAACAGCGGGCCGCCTGGTCCAGCTGCTGCATTTCCATCCGGGCCTTGCCCTGGTTGCACCAGGCGGCGTAGAGCGAGGGATCGAGCGCGCACGCCTCGGCCGCGTAGCGCGCCGCCGCGGGAAAGTCGCCGCTGTCGCTGGCGTTTTTCGCGGCATTGCTCAAGGCCGATGCCGACCCGGGATGGAGCGCCAGGCTGCGTTCGAAACTGGCGCCGGCCTGCGCGAAAAGGGACAGGCGGGTCAGCGCCAGGCCGTGGTGCTCCCACAGGCCGGCATCGCGCGGGCGCAGCTGGCAGGCGCGCTCGAAGGCCAGCCGCGCGGCGTCGTTGCGGTCCAGGGACAATAGCGCCACGCCATGGAAATCCCACAAGGTGCCGTCCGCCGGAAAGCGCTGCAGCAAGGCCAGGCTGGCCTCCTGCGCCGCCGCGGCCGCGCCCGCGCCGAGCTGGCGCAGCACGGCCTGCAGTTCCGCCCGCGGCGCGGCGCCCGGCGTCGCCGGCATCAGCTGGCCGGCCAGCGCGCCCATGGCGTCGGCGCTGCGCGGCGCGCGGCTTGCCACCGCCCAGAGCGTGTCGCCGTCGCGCCGGCTGGCGACCGTGGCGAATCCGCTCGCATGCAATTGCGCGTCGAGCGCCTGGCCGGCCGTGTCGCCGGCGCCGGCCGGCATTGCGATGGCCGCCAGGCCGTCGGGGCCCAGCACGCGCAGCAGGTGCGGCAGGACGACATGGCCGTCGCCGCCCCCGCCGCGCCAGAACAGCACCGCGGCCGTGCCGGGGGCGATCGCGCGCAACTGGGGCAAGGATGCCACCCGCAGCGGCGCGGCCAGGCCGCGCGCCTGGCAATAGGCGCGCCAGCAGGCTGGTTGCGTGCCCCGGGAAAAGAAGATCAGGCGTGAATTCATGAAGCTCGACGGTAGTAAGCTTCCCCATTGTACAAGCCCGGGCGGGCGCCCGCGCCTGCGCGCAGCCGGCCGGCCCCGTTTCGCGGCCCCCCCTGTTTTCCCGTTTTGTTGCACTTCGCCGACGTCTCAGAATTTTCATTGACAAATGATCTTGCTGAACATAACATTCAAAAATCGGTTGGAAACGCTTCCACAAGTCGCTAGACCTGCACCGTTCAAGGTTCGGCACGTATCACGATTGCAACCGTTTGAAGCGATCCACGACAGCATCATTGAACGAAATGAGGCCCGGTGGCTTGTATGGTTTGGATGCATCATGTAGCACGCAGTTCAGTGTCCGGCTTTCGGGGTGTAAGCGGACACGGCTTATACATATAAAAAAGAGGAGATCAAATGCACTACCCAAAGGCAAAACTTCGATTAATGAGCCTGGCTGTCGCCAGCGCCTGCGCAGCCATCGTCGCGCCAGGCTATGCTCAGGAACAAACCACCGCCGCACCCGCGGCTGACCCGGCCCCGGCGGCCGGCGTGCAGACCGTGTACGTCACTGGCCTGCGCCAGTCCCTGATTTCGTCGATGAATTTGAAACGCAATTCGGACGGCATCGTGGACGGCATCGTGGCCGCCGACATCGGCAAATTCCCGGATACCAACCTGGCCGAATCGCTGCAGCGCATCAGCGGCGTGTCGATCGACCGCTCGAATGGCGAAGGCTCGAAAGTGACCGTGCGCGGCGTCGGTCCCGACTTCAACATGGTGTTGCTGAACGGCCGCCAGATGGCCACCTCCAACCTGGGCGACCTGAACGGCCGCGCCTTCGACTTCGCCAACCTGGCGTCGGAAGCGATTTCCCAGATCCAGGTCTTCAAATCGAGCCGCGCCGAAACGCCCACCGGCGGCATCGGCGCCACCCTGAACGTGATGACCGCCCGTCCGCTGACGCGGCCCGGCATGCAGGCTTCGGTCGGCATCAAGGGCGTCTACGACGAATCGATCAGCAATATGCCGGCCGACGTGCGCGAAGGCGCCAAGTCGATCACCCCGGAAATGTCGGGCATCTATTCCAATACCTTCCTCGACAACACCTTCGGTATCGCCATCAGCGGCAGCTACCAGGAACGTAACGCCGGCTTCAACCAGGCGGCAGTCTCGAACGGCTGGCGCGGTCCTTTCCGCGGCGACGAGAACAACTGGGGCACCATCCCCCAGCCAGGCCAGCCAGGCGCGCAAAACATCACCAACCGTCCAGGTCCGAACGCCATCTACAATGTGCCGCAGAACTTGAACTACAACATGAACGGGATCCAGCGCCAGCGCACCAATGGCAACCTGACCCTGCAGTGGGCGCCAAGCAAGGCCTTGACCACCACGCTCGACTACAACTATTCCGAAAACAAGATCCAGACTCGCCGCCAAGACCTGTCGGCCTGGTTCAACTTCGGTCCGTCGGTCAGCACCTGGAGCGATGGTCCAGTTTCCGGCCCGCTGATCTATACCGAAACCATCAATCCGGGCACGAGCGACATCGCCATGGGCGGCGCCAAGTTCGCCACCAAGACCGCCAACCATGCGCTGGGCTTCAACGCGGCATGGAAAGCCACCGATACCCTGAGCCTCGACCTCGACGTGCACAAGTCGACCGCCGAATCGAAGGCCGACAGCCCCTTCGGTTCGAGCAATGTGATCGGCTCGGCCAGCTTCAGCCGCGGCACCACCACGGCCGACTTCCGCGGCGATTTCCCGGTCCTCTCGATCGTCGGCGCCAACTACGCGGGCGCACCGCAGCAGGTCACCGGTTCGGTATTCCAGAACGGCTACATGAAGGGCGAAGTCGAGCAAATCCAGGGCAAGGGCAAGTGGCAAGTGAGCGACAATTCGGACCTGAAGTTCGGCCTCGCCTCGACCGAAGTGAGCAACCGTTCCGCCTTTTCCACGCAGCAGCGCGACACCTGGGGCGGCGCCACGCGCGCGGCCGACTACCCGGCCAGCCTGTGGCATGCGGAAACGCTGGCCCAGTACTTCAACAACATGAGCGGCAGCGACAATCCTAACCTGTTCAACAACTTCCGCACCTTCAACTTCGAGGAAGTGCGCAACCTGGTCGCCCAGGTCAGCGGCCAGCCTGCCCTGTACCTGCCGAAGAGCACCTTCGACACCGACCAGCGCACCACGGAAAAATCGCGCAGCCTGTTCCTCCAGTTCAATACCGACTGGGAAACCGCCCTGCCGATCCACACCTCCTTCGGCGTGCGCTACGAAAAGACCGACGTCACCTCGACCGCGCTGGTCCCGATCGCGACCGGCATTTCCTGGGTGGCGAACAATGAATTCCCGATCAGCTTCGGCGCGCCGAGCTTCACGACCCTGACCGGCGAATACAAGAACGTGCTGCCGAGCATAGACACCGATATCGAATTGCGCAAGGATATGAAGGCGCGCCTGTCGTACGGCGAAACCATCGGCCGTCCACGCTACGACCAGATCCAGGGCGGACAAGTACTGAACACCCTGGCCCGCATCAACGGCGGCACCGGTTCGCAAGGCAATCCGGCCCTGAAACCGGTCAAGTCGAAGAACCTGGACCTGTCGTGGGAATGGTATTACGGCGCCCAGAACTTCTTCTCCGCCGGCCTGTTCAGCAAGAAGCTGGATAACTATGCGGGCCAGTCGCGCATCATTGCCCAGCCGTTCAACCTGCGCACGCCCGTCGGCGGCGCTTACTGGAATGAAGCGCTGGCCAACGGTTGCTCGAATGCCGATGCCACCTGCGTGCGCAACTACATTTTCCGCAACAAGAACGGCCAGCCCGGCGTGGTGCGCGGACCGGATGATGCGTCGGGCAATGCCACGGGCACCATCAGCGGCATTTCGACCGATCCGATCGCCAACTTCGAGATCACCACCTTCGCCAACCAGAAGAAGGCCAGCCTGAAGGGCCTGGAACTGAACGTGCAGCATATGTTCGGCAACAGCGGTTTCGGCGTCTCGGCCAATGCGACCTACGTCGACTCGGGCCTGGCCTACAACAACGCCAGCATCGGCGAGCAGTTCGCCCTGGTAGGCTTGTCCAATTCGGCCAACCTGGTCGGTATCTACGAAGATGCCAAGTGGACGGTCCGTGCCGCCTACAACTGGCGCGACGAGTTCCTCTCGTCCACCTTCGACGGCGCCGGTCCGAATCCGAACTATGTCGAGGCTTACGGCCAGCTCGACCTGTCGGTCGGCTATACCCTCACGCCGAAGCTGAGCTTGCAACTGGAAGCGATCAACCTGACCAACGAAAACCAGCGCGTGCATGGCCGGACCAAGTCGGAAGTGTTGTACATGACCCAGACCGGTACCCGCTACATGATGTCGGCACGTTACAAGTTCTAAAAGCTGTTGCAAACAAGAAAGGCCGTGGCCAGTCCACGGCCTTTTTCGGTTAGACTCATGCAGTCCACTAAGCTCTGCGGCATCTTCTGGAACCATGGCATGATCAGTAGCACAATCAGACATATCGTCATCGTGGGCGGCGGTTCCGCCGGCTGGCTGACGGCAGGCGTGCTCGCGGCCGACCATCCCGGCCTGCAGTTCACCCTGGTCGAATCTCCCGATGTCGCCACCATTGGTGTTGGCGAAGGCACCTGGCCGACAATGCGCGACACGCTGCGCAGGATCGGCGTGTCCGAATCGGATTTCTTGCGCGAATGCGACGCCGCCTTCAAGCAGGGCTCGCGTTTCAACGGCTGGGTCAACGGCCGTGGCGACGATTATTATTTCCATCCTTTCGTGCTGCCGCAAGGCTATGGCGAGGCCGATCTCGCGGGCCGCTGGCAGCAGGGCCACGCCCACATCCCCTTTGCCGACCTGGTGAGCTTCCAGCCGCACCTGTGCGTACAGGGCCGCGCGCCCAAGCAGGCCGCCACGCCGGAGTACGCATCCGTGGCCAATTACGGCTACCACCTCGACGCCGGCAAGTTCGGCGTCTTCCTGCGCAAGCACTGCCTGGAAAAGCTGGGCGTGCGCCATGTGTCGGACCACGTCACCGCCATCAACGCGCACGAGAATGGCGACATCGCGTCGCTGCAGACGCGCCATGGCGGCGCCCTGGCCGGCGACCTGTTCATCGATTGCAGCGGCATGCAATCTCTCCTGCTGGGCAAGCATTTCGGCGTGCCCTTCCTGCCGCAAAAGGATGTGCTGTTCAACGACAGCGCGCTGGCGGTGCAGATTCCCTATGCCGACCCCGGCGCGCCCATCGCTTCGCAGACCAGCTCGACCGCGCAACGCGCCGGCTGGATCTGGGACATCGGCTTGCCGACCCGGCGCGGCATCGGCCATGTGTACTCCAGCGCACATACGAGCGATGCCCAGGCCGAAGCCGACTTGCGCGCCTATATCGCCGGCAGCGGCGGCGCCGCCGCGGCTGAATTCACGCCCCGCAAGCTGAGCTTCGAGCCCGGCTACCGCCAGCAATTCTGGCACCGCAACTGCGTGGCCATCGGCCTGTCGGCCGGCTTCATCGAACCGCTGGAAGCGTCGGCCCTGGCCCTGGTGGAACTGTCGGCCGCCATGCTTTCCGACGACATGCCGGCCACGCGCGCGGCGATGGACATCGTGGCGCGCCGCTTCAACGACGCCTTCACCTACCGCTGGGAACGGGTGATCGATTTCCTCAAGCTCCATTACGTGCTCAGCGAGCGCACCGATTCCGACTACTGGCTGGACAACCGCGCCAAGGTGCCCGCTCGCCTGGCCGAGTTGCTGACGCTGTGGCGCCACCGCGCGCCGTCGCGCAATGATTTTTCCCGTATCGACGAAGTGTTCCCCTCGGCCAGCTACCAGTACATTTTGTACGGCATGGGTTTCCATACCGAAGCGGGCAGCCGTCCAGCCCCCGGCGTCCTGGCCGACGGCTATTTCGCCGAAGCGGCCAGCCTGACGCGCAAGATGCTGGCCGCCCTGCCCGCCAACCGGGAATTGCTGGACCATATCAAGCTGCACGGCTTGCCCAACATTTGAAAGCGCACATCATCATGCCCAATCCCGTATTGCTGAACAATGTAGACCACAAAGACTTGCGCATCGTCACTGCCCGTGGCGCGCGCTACGGCGACAACGTCATGCTCGCGATCACCTTCCCTTCGGAATTTCGCAAGCTGCAAGCCCACTATCCGATCGTGTTCCGCAAGGGCGGCGACGGCATCGGCTTTGAAGCGGTGGCCCTGTTCGGCTTCCAGGAAGGCGAGAACCTGTTCCTGGGCAAGGATGGCTGGGACGCGGCCGGCTTGCCGCTGACCATAGAACGCCAGCCCTTCCTGATCGGCATCAACGGCCAGGAATTGATGGTCAACGTCGACCTCGACAGCCCGCGCGTGAGCCGCAGCGACGGCGAAGCGGTCTTCCTGCCGCACGGCGGCAACAGCGAATTCCTCGAGAACATGAATTCGACGCTGCTGGCCATCCATGAAGGCTTGCAATCCATGCAGGCCTTCACGGCCGCCCTGCTCGAGCATGAACTGCTCGAAGCGTTCGTCTTCGACATCGAACTGGACGACGGATCGCAGAACCGCCTGGCCGGCTTCTACACCATCAATGAAGAGCGCCTGGCAGCCCTGCGCGGCGATGCCCTGGCCCGCCTGAACGAGGCCGGCTACCTGCAGCCGGTCTACATGGCGCTGGCCTCGCTGGCCCAGTTCCGCGGCCTGATCGAACGAAAGAATCGCCAACATGCTGGCGCGCGCTAAACAGATACGGGAAATCCACGGCGTCGGCCCGGGTGGGTTGACGGCCGACATCCTGCAATCGACCGAACCGCTGGTCTTGCGCGGGCTGCTGGCCGGCTGGCCCATGGTCCAGGCCGGCCTGGCGCAGCAAGGCGCCGACTACCTGCGCCGCTTCTACCGCGATGCCAGCGTGGTCGCCATGCTGGGCGCACCGGAGAACGAGGGCCGCCTCTTCTACAATGCGGACTTGTCCGGCTTCAACTTCCAGTCGGTGATGGTCAAGCTCGACACCATCCTGGACGAACTGGCACGGCAAGCGACGGTCGCGCGCCCGCCCGCCATCTACGTGGGCGCCACCACGGTCGAGACTTGCCTGCCCGGCTTCCTGGAAGAAAACACGATCGACCTGGGCGGGCGCGACGCGCTGGCCAGCATCTGGATCGGCAACGCCACCCGCATCGCGGCCCACTACGACCTGCCCGACAATCTGGCCTGCGTGGCGGCCGGCCACCGCCGCTTCACCCTGTTCGCGCCCGACCAGTTGCGCAATCTGTACATCGGCCCGCTGGACTTCACGCCGGCCGGCCAGGCGATCAGCCTGGTCGACTTCCGCAAGCCCGACCTGGAAAAGTTTCCCAGGTTTGCAGAAGCGATGGAACACGCCCTGGTTGCCGAACTGGGTCCGGGCGATGCGATTTTCATCCCCAGCATGTGGTGGCACCATATCGAAGCGCTGGACCGCTTCAATGTGCTAGTCAATTACTGGTGGCGCCAGTCGCCCGATTACATGGATACCCCGACCAATGTGCTGATGCACGCCATCCTGAGCGTGCGCGACCTGCCGCCGGCCCAGCGCAGCGCATGGCAGGAACTGTTCCGCCAGTACGTCTTCGAGGCCAATGAAGAAACGAGCGCCCACATACCCGGCAATGCCCGGCGCGTGCTCGGTCCGCTCGACAGCGATGCCGCGCGCATGCTGCGCGCCCAACTACTCAAGAAAATGAATCGCTGAAGGAGTCATGAACATGCAAGAAAACAGGAAACCGGTGCGCCGCGTGGTCATCGCCGGCGGCGGCACGGCTGGCTGGATGGTCGCGGCCGGCATTGCCAAAGTGCTGGGCAAGATCCTCGACATCAAGCTGATCGAATCCGATGAAATCGGCACGGTCGGCGTGGGCGAAGCCACCATTCCGACGCTGATGAATTTCCACAACCTGCTGGAGATCAACGAGCGCGAATTCATGGCGGCGACCAATGCCACCTTCAAGCTCGGCATCAGCTTCGAGAACTGGCGCAACGTCAAGGAAGACTACATCCACTCCTTCGGCCTGACCGGCACCGACCACTGGACCGCGGGCTTCCAGCATTTCTGGATGAAGGGCGTGGAGCGCAATATCGCGCGCGACTATGGCGAGTACTGCCTGGAATTGAAGGCCGCCCAGGAAAACCGCTTTGCCCACCTGCCGCAAAATGGCATGAACTACGCCTACCACATGGATGCGTCGGCCTATGCGAAATACCTGCGCAAGTTCGCCGAACCGTTCGGCGTGCAGCGCATCGAAGGCAAGATCGCCAAGGTCAATACCGCTCCCGGCGGCGACATCACGTCGCTGCTGCTCGCATCGGGCGACGTCATCGAAGGCGACCTGTTCATCGACTGCACGGGCTTTCGCGCCCTGCTGATCGGCGAGACCATGAAAGAGGAATACCAGGACTGGTCGCACTGGCTGTTCAACGACAGCGCGGTGGCGGTGCAGACCGAATCGGTGGGCCCGGCCGTGCCCTACACGCGCTCGATCGCGCGCGAATCGGGCTGGCAGTGGCGCATTCCGCTGCAGCACCGCGTCGGCAACGGCCTGGTCTATTCCAGCCGCCACATCGACGACGATGCCGCCACGCGCTCGCTGCTGTCGAACATCGAAGGCGAAGCCCTGATGCAGCCGCGCGTGCTCAAGTTCAAGCCGGGCCAGCGCAAGAAGACCTGGAGCGGCAACTGCGTGGCCATCGGCCTGGCCAGCGGCTTCCTGGAACCGATCGAATCGACCAGCATCCACCTGATCCAGCGCGGCATCATCCGCCTGATGCAGAATTTTCCGACCATGGGCATCTGCCAGGCCGACGTGGACGAATTCAACCGCCAGTCGGACAGCGAAATCGAACATATCCGCGACTTCATCATCCTGCACTACAAGGTCACCAACCGCGACGATAGCCCGTACTGGCGCGCCGCGCGCGACATGGCGGTGCCGGAATCGCTGCAGCACCGCATCGAATTGTTCCGCGAAACGGGGCGCGTGTTCCGCATCCCGAACGAACTGTTCGCCGAAAACTCCTGGATCCAGGTCATGCTGGGCCAGGGCATCATGCCGCGCCAGCATCACCAGACGGCCGACCTGATGGGGGACGCGGAACTGACCCACTTCCTGGAAGGGATACGGACCACGATCGCGCGCACCGTGGCGCAGCTGCCGAGCCACCAGCAGTATGTGGAGCGCTATTGCGGGAAACCGAAAATGGTGTGATGGCAAGAAGAATCGCCCCCCGCGCACAGACTATACGATCGCCGGGCCATGCTGGCGGCGCGCTCCGTGATCAAGGGAGGAAGCGTCGTCCTGGCGCTTGAACGCCGTAGTATCGAGCAGGGCCAGCACCTCGGCCACGATGATCGGCTTGACCAGGTAATCGCTGAATCCGGCCGCGCGCCCGCGCTCGGTATCGCCCTTCATCGCGTTGGCCGTTAGCGCGACGACGGGAATGGCGGCTGTCAGCGGATCGCACTTGAGACGTTCCAGGGCCGCGTAGCCATCCATGCCCGGCAGGTTGATGTCGAGCAGGATCAGGTCGGGCAGCAGGGACCGCGCCAGCGCCAGCCCCGCTTCCGCCGACAGCGCCTCGCTCATGCGCAGCCCGGGACGCTGTTCGACGATCTTGCGCATCAGGCGCAGATTGACCGGATTGTCCTCGATGTACAGGATCACGGCGCCCTGCGCGCAGGCCGGCCGTAGCGCCGGCGGCGCCGCAAGGGCCGTCGGCGCTTCGGCCGCCTGCGCGAACGCGACCCAGAAGGTGCTGCCCTGCCCCTCCACGCTGGAAAAGCCGATCGTGCCGCCCATCGCCTCGACGATGCGGCGCGTGATGGCCAGGCCGATCCCGCTGCCCTCGATCGGACCGGCTTCCTTGCCGAGCCGGTCGAAGGCGGTATACAGGCGAGCTTGCTGTGCGGCCGCGATCCCCATTCCGCTGTCGCTCACGCTTACCCGCACGGCCGCGCCGTCACGCTGGCAGCGCAGCGCGACGCTGCCCCCGGCCCGGTTGTACTTGATGGCGTTGGTCAGCAGATTGATCAGCACCTGGCGCAGGCGCAGGTAGTCGGACCACACATGCAATGTCACATCCGGTTCGGTCTCGATGCTGATGCGTTGGGCGCGCGCCAGCGGCGCGACCAGCAGCACGCTCTCGGCCAGCACGTTGCTTAGGGCCACCGGCTCGATCCGGAACTCGAGCTTGCCCGCCTCGATCCGCGCCAGGTCGACCAGGTCGTTGACCAGCGCCAGCAGATGGCGCCCCGCCTGCTCGATTTCCCCGGCCTGTTCGCGCACGCTCCAGGGCGCCGCGGCGTTCATGCCCATCAGTTGGGAAAAACCGAGGATGGCGTTGAGCGGCGTCCGCAGTTCGTGGCTCATACTGGCCAGAAACTCGCTCTTGGCCCGGCTGGCCTTTTCCGCCACGTCGCGCGCGGCGGCCAGTTCGACCGTGCGTATGCCCACCAGCGCTTCGAGCTGGTGGCGGTGCCGTGCCAGTTCGATCTCGCCGGACTTCTTGGCGCTGACGTCGCGCGCGTAGCCGATCGAGCCGAGAACTTCCCCGGTCTCCTGCAGCACCGGCGAGCTGTAGATCTCGTACCAGCGCCTGCCGTCGGCGCCGATGTCCAGCTCGGACTGGACGGCCGTCAAGGGCAGGTCCGGATCGCCCAGCAAGGCCACGTCGGCGATGCCGCGCGCGGCCACGTCGGCATGGGTCATGCCGATCAGGCTCTCGGCCAGTTTCCCGGAAAAATGGGTGGCGCAAGGGGCGTTCACGGCCAGAAAGCGGCCATGCCTGTCCTTGAGCCACACCATGAAGGGGAAGTTGTCGAGCAGGGCGCGCTGGTAGCGGTCGCGCTCGAGCAGGGCCGCCTGCGCCTTGGCCAGCGCGGCCAGCGGCACCCGCCGCAGGGGACCGGCGATCAGGTAGGCGAAACACAGGCTCACGCCGGCGATCACGATGCCGGTCAGGATTTCCTCGCGCACCGATGCGCCCGCCTCGACGCGCCCGACCGGGCGCCCGAAGTCGTGCAGCGCGCGCGCGCGCAGCACCATGTGCCAGGCGCGCGGCGGACCGCCCTGAAAGACCGTACGTCCAGCCTTGTCCAGGACCTGGAAGTAGTCTCCCGGCGCCACGTACGGTTCATAGCTGGCGCGCAGCCGGTCCGAATTCAAGTCCCAGTATTCGGGCTGGGCGCTGATCGCCCGCTCCATGGCCGCCGCCTGCAGCCACAGGTTCGCCTCCAGGCGGTGGATGGTGCTCAGATACACGGCCAGCGCATAGGCCGCCACCGGGGCCGCCGCGACGAACAGCGCCAGCGCCAGCGCCAGCGAACTGACCAGCGTGGCCAGGCGCGCCTTGCTGCGCTTCATGGCGGCGGCAGGTAGTCGTGGCGCAGCAACAGGGCGCGCGCCACCGGACCCTGCAGGAAGGCATAGAATTGGCGCGCCAGCGCGCTCGGCTGCGCCGGCAGGACCACCATCAGCTTCTTGCGCCATGGATATGCGCCACTCGCGAGCGCGGCGGTACTGGGCATGACGCCATCGATCGGCAACAGGCGCAGCCCGCCCCCGCTCATGCTTATCAAGCCGAGGTTGGTGGGCCCGAGCGCGCCCGGCGTGCGCCGTATCAGTTCGAGCGCTTCCACGTCATCCATGGCGAACACCATGCCGGGACGCGCCGCGGCCTGGGGCACCGCCGCGCCCATCGCGTCGGACATGCCGGCCAGCAGCGTGCTGTCGGAGTCGTCGGCGGTGCGCAGCACCAGGCGGATCGGCGCCCCGTCATCCCAGCGCGTCAGGCGCCCGGCGTACACGTCGGCCAGGCGCGCCAGGCTGTAGCCGCCGGCGCGCCCGCCGTCGCTGGTCGCCAGCACGAAGGCAGTGCTGCACAATTGGACATGCTGTCCCAGCTGGGCCCGTTCGGCGCCGGTCAAGGCGCGCGAACTGTAAGCCAGGTCCAGGCGCGCGGCGGCCAGCGCGCGCAGGCCGCCGCTCGAGCCGAGCGGCGGCCTGGCGATGCTCAGCGCGGCGCCCGGGTGATCGCGCGCGAAGCGCTCGAACAGCAAGCCCATGATGGCCTCGCCGGAACCGGTTCCGCCAGCCCTGAGCGGCGCTGGCGGCGGGCCGGCGCGCGCCCCCGCCGCCAGGCACAGCAACAGCAACATCCACAGCCTGGTCCCTGTCATGTCCGCTCTCCTGATCCATTGCATGATACGGGCCGCGCCTCCAGCCAGTTTAACAATTGCTCCAGCGGCATGGCCCTGGCGACGAACCAGCCCTGCACCTGGTCGCAACCCAGGCCGCGCAGCAAGTCCAGGTCGGCCCGGGTTTCGACCCCTTCGGCCACCGTCGTCAAGCCCAGCTTCCTGGCCATCTCGATACTCGAGGCCAGGATCGCGCGCGAGGCCGGCTTGTCGGTGGCGCCATGCACGAAGCTGCGGTCGAGCTTGAGCTCGCCGAACGGGATGCGGCGCAGCTGGCTCATCGACGAATACCCGGTGCCGAAGTCGTCGATCGACAGGGTGTACCCTTTCAGGCGCAGGCGGGCGAGCACATCGAGGGCGGTCAGCGCGTCGCTCATCAGGCCGGTTTCCGTCACTTCCAGCACCACCTGCGCGGGCGCGATGCCGACCGCGCGCGTGCTGGCCAGGATGAACTCGGGCAGGCGCAGGTCGCTCAACCAGCTGGCCGATACATTGACCGACAGGTGCAGTTCGAAGCCGCGCTCGGCCAGGCGGGCCGCGCCCACCAGCGCCTTGGCCAGCAAGGCTTCCGACAGTTGCGCGATCAGGCCGTGGCGCTCGGCCAGCGCGATGAACAGGTCCGGCGCCACCGCCTCGCCGTCGCGCTGCCAGCGCGCCAGCGCTTCCACCCCCACCGGGCGCAGGGTGGCCGCGTCGACCTTGGGCTGGAAGTGCACGCTGAACTGGTCGCGCCGCAGGCCGTCGGCCAGATCGGCCGCGCTGATCGCCCGCGCCGCGCCGGGCGCCGCCGTCGCCGCGCAAGGCAGGCGCAGCAGACTGTCCAGCGCCGCCAGCCGCACCGGCTTGCCCAGCGTGCCGCACAGGCGCAAGCCCATGGCGCGCGCCAGCTCGGCGGCCGTGCCGAGCGTGCGTTCATCGATGCCGCTCACCAGGATCAGGCGCTGGTCGCAGGCGCGCGCGGCCAGTTCGCGCAGCAGTTCGATGCCATCCTGGTCCGGCATGTTCAGGTCGCTGATGACCAGCTCGATGCCATCCTCGCGCGCCAGCAGCGCCAGGGCTTCCTGCGCGCTGGCCACCAGGCGCACCTGCGGCACCCCGATCGCGGCCAGCATCATGGCCAGCTGGCGGCGCGCCACCGGGTCGTCGTCGACCACCAGCACCGCGCGCGGCAAGGCTGCATCGTGCCGCTCCGGCGCCGCGCCCGCTTCGCGGCCGGCGCGCCCCAGCGCGCCGGCCGCCGACTCGACCTCGTCGAGCGCCGCCTCGAGTTCGTCCAGCATGGCCGCGTCCAGCGCCGCGCCGCCCGGCGCGCGCGCCTCGACCGACTCGGCCAGCGCGACAAAGCGCGCCGCGCCCACCATGCGCGCCGATGACTTGAGCTTGTGCATGTATTGGGGCAGCATGCGCGCGCCGGATTGCCCTATGGCGTTGCGGCAGGCCAGCAAATCGTCGCGCGCGCAGGCGGTGAACAGGTCGACCAGCTCGCGCGCCTGCCCGGCGTCCACGCCAGCCAGGCCCAGCGTCAGGAAGCTGGGGTCGAGAATGGCCGGCGCCTGGCGTGCCGCGCCCGGCGCGCCAGGCGCCAGCCAGCGCGCCAGCATGTGGCGCAGGGCATGCAGATCGATCGGCTTGAGCAGGAAATCGTCCGCCCCCCCGTCCTGGCCGGGAACGATATGGTCCGGCAGCGGCGCGGCCGAGATCGTGATGATGGGCACGTGGGCGCCGCTGTCGCGTTCATGGGCGCGGATCGCGCTGGCCAGCTGCAGGCCGTCCATGCCGGGCATGTGGCGGTCGGCCAGGATCAGGGCGTGGCCGCCGCCCTCCCATTTTTCCAGGGCCGCCGCGCCGTCCACGGCCAGGTCGACGTCGATGCCCAGCGCCTCGAGCTGCATGCGCAGCAGGGCGCGGTTGGCCGGATTGTCGTCGGCCACCAGCACCCGCTGGCGCGGCGCGGCGTCGCTCCGGCCCGCGCCCTGGCCGCCGGCGGCCAGGGCGCGCCCGGCCGTCACGATGTCGCGCGCATGCGCGCGCGCTTCGGCGTCCAGGCGATCGTCGAGCAGCAGCATCTGCGCATGGGCCAGGATGGCTTCCAGCGGGGCGCCGGCCTGCGCCAGGTCGGCCGCCACGGCGCACCGCACCTGGCGCAGGCGCGTCGCCTCGATCATGACGCCATAGGTACGCAGCGCGGCGCGCAACAAGGCGCACGTGTCCGGATCGAAACCGGCGGGCCGGTTGGCCAGCGCCAGCACGCCGAGCGGGTCGGCGGCGGGGCCCACCGACAAACCCAGAAAGCTCGACAGCGGCGCCGCGCCCTCCGGACACAGGCGCGCGTCGGCACGCGCATCGTTGGCCACCAGGTCGACGCCGTCGCGCAAGACCGCCTCGATCAGCGGCGCCAGCCGGTGCAGATCGATGCCGGTCTGGGCGGGGCCGCCGCTGCGGCGGGCGGTCTCGGCGATCGCGCGCGGCACCATGCGGGGCTGGCCGCGGTCGTCGCGCGACACCTCGCCAAGCACGCCGTAGCCGCTGTCGGTCAGGCGCAGCACGCCGTCGAGCAGCAGCGCGCTGGCGCCCTCGAGGTCCTGGTGCAGCACGAACTCGCCCAGCGCCCGCCGCAGCAGCTCGGACAGGGCCGCTTCGCGCTCGCGCTCGGCCTGCTTGCGCTTCATGTCGGTGACGTCGGTGGAGATGGCGATGTACTGGCGCCCGGCGCCGTGCGCGGACGGCACCGGCACCACCGTGGTGCGCAGCCAGTAGGCGCTGCCGTCGCGATGCCGGTTGCCGATTTCGCCGTGCCATACCCGCCCGGCCGCGATGGTTTCCCACAGCGCGCCGAAAAACGATGGCGGATGATGGCCCGACTTGACAAGTCGGTGGGTGCGCCCGATCAATTCCTCGCGCCGATAGCCGCTGCAGGCGCAAAACTGCTGGTTCACATGAACGATGGCGACGTCGTCGTCGGTGATGGCCACGATCGCGTGCGATTCGAGCGCCAACTTGAGCGTGTCGAGCTTGGCGCGCGAATGCAGGCGCGCTCGTTCGGCCGCCGCGAGCAGGCGGAACTGGCGCGCGCGCGCCATGGCCGCCGCCACCAGCAGGGGCGCCGCGACCGGCTTGCGCAGGAACTGCTCGCCGCCGGCGGCCAGGGCGTCGAGCTGGTGGTCGAGGTCGTCGAAGGCCGAGACGTAAATCACCGGCAGGCTGGCGAAACGGCACTCCCTGCGCAGCACGGCGCTCAGGTCGGCGCCGCTGCAGGCCGGCATTTCCACGTCCAGCACGCACACGTCGGGCGCGAATTCGTCGATGAAGTCGCGCGCCGCGACCGGGTCGTCGGTGGACAGCACCTCGAAACCGGCATCGCGCAGCACGGCACCATACAGGGCCAGCACGGCGCCGTTGTCGTCGACCAGCAGCACGCGGTAGGCATGGCGCGGCATCCAGGCCAGTCCGGCCAGTTCGCCGACCAGGCGGGTCACGTCGAGCGGGGCGTCGAGCAGCAGGCGCGCACCGCCCTGGCGGGCCCGGACCTGGGACCGGAAATCGGCTGCGCCGACCAGCGCGGCCAGCAACGGCGGCGCCAGGCCGGCCGCGGTGGCGGCCGCCGTTTCGGCCGCCATCAGATCGGGAAAGTCGGCGATCCAGCCGGCGCCGGCCACCAGCACGGTGCGCGCCGAGCGCGCCGCGGCCACCTGCGCCGGGCTGTCGGCCCGGCGCACCTCGAAACCGAGCGCGCCCAGCGCGGCATGCGCCTGCTCGCCGTCGTCCTGGACGCCGGCCAGCACGAAACGCCATGTTGCCGGGCTGGCCGGCAGCAGGGCCGGGTCGACCGGCCCGCGCGCGGGACCGCTCTCGAGCAGATCGGCCAGGCGCCGCGCGCCGCGCAGGAGCGCCTGCAGGCGCGCCGCGTCGGGCTGTTCGACCTGAAAGCCGGCGCACGCTTCGGCCAGGGTGGCGGCGCGCCCGCCCACCTCGCACGCGGGGTAGGCGGCCGCCAGCGCGTCGGCCAGCTGCGCCAGTTCCGCCCCCGCGGCGCGTGCCCAGCCGCCGGCCAGGGTAGCGCACAGGGAGCGCAGCGATGCCGCCCGCTGCGCTGGGCCTGCCGTCACGGCCTGCTCCCGGCCAGCGCCAGGTGCGACACCAGCGGGCGCAGCGCGCCGAACGGTATCGGTTTCGGAAACACGGCGATGTCGGGCGGCAGACCGCCGCCGGCGGCGATGGCGGCCTCGCTCAAGGCCGAAACCACCAGGATGGTGGCGCGCAAGGATGGCGGGAGGGCGCGCAGGCGGCGAATCAGCACGAAGCCATCCATGCCGGGCATGGCCAGGTCGGTGATGATCAAGTCCGGCGGGCTGCGCCCGTAGGCCAGCAGGCCGGCGAAGCCGTCCTCGGCCAGCTCGAGGTCCAGGCCCAGATCCCAGGCGCCAAGCTGGGAAAGATACAGGGCGCGTTGCACCGGCTCGTCCTCGCCCACCAGCACCCTGAATCGGCGCGCCGCCGGCGCCGCCAGCGCGCTTTGCTGGCGCGCGCGCAAGGCTTCCACCGCCGCCGCCGAAATGCGGCGGTGGCCGCCGCTGGTGCGCCAGGCCGGCAGCAGGCCCGATTCGACCATCTGCTGCACCGTCGACAGCGCCAGGCCGAGCCGCGCCGCCGCCTGGCGGGTCGACAGCACTTCCTGGTCGCGCTCGGTATCCGCCTTGCCCATCCCCACTCCTCTCGCCGGTGCCGCGCGCCGCAGCCCTGGGTCGCATTCTAGGCGCATTTCCGCACTTTCATCATATAAAGGGTACCCGGGGGGGGCGCTGGCGGCGAGCCTTCCGCCGAAAAAACAACGCCTCCAATCATTTTGCATGATTTCAGCATATTCGTCATTTTAAGATGTAGACTAATTGTTGCAATTTTACATCTACAGGAGGTTACATGAGTGGATCAAGCATGCCGCCGGCCGCACCGCCCCCGCCAACCCCGGGCGGGGAGCGTGAATTGGTGGCGCGGGAAGTGCTCGCCTTCAAACTGGGCGAGGAAGAATACGGGATCGATATCCAGAGCGTCCAGGAATTGCGCGGCTATGAAGCCGTGACCCGGATCGCCAATGCCCCGCCCTATCTGATGGGGGTGGTCAACCTGCGCGGGATCATCGTGCCGATCATGGACTTGCGGGTCAAGTTCGGCATCGGCGCGCCGCGTTACGATCAGTTCACCGTGGTCGTCATCGTCAATGTCGCCAGCCGCACGGTCGGGATGGTCGTCGACGGCGTCTCGGACGTCATCACGCTCACTGCCGAGCAGCTCAGGCCGCCGCCGGAACTGGGCGCCATGGTCGCCACCGGCTATCTGGTCGGCATGGGCGTGCTCGATGACAGGATGCTGATCCTGGTGGACGTGGCCCGCCTGGTCTGCGATGGCGATGTCGCCGCGATGGAAAAAATGGCGGCCTGAGCCGTCGCAAAATTCATACTTCTATAAACAAGGGAAACGACCATGAAAATCGCGAATCTGAAAATCGGCACCCGCCTCGGGGCCGGCTTCGCCCTGGTACTCCTGCTGCTGGCCGCGGTGGCCTGGCTGGGTCTGAACGGCATGCGCCATGAAAGCGAGGTCCTCGACAAGATCGTCAACGAGAATGTGTACAAGATGGGCCTGATCCAGGACATGTCCGAATCGGTCCATATCGTCGCGCGCGTGACGCGCACCATCGTACTGCTCGACGACGAGGCCAAGATCGGCCAGGAACAGAAAAAGATCGTCGCCGCGCGCGACAGGTACAACGGCGCCCAGGCCGATCTCGACAAGACGGCGGCCAGCGAGACCGTCCGGCTGATGCGCCAGAAAATCCGGGAAGCGGCGGCCACCACGCGCCCGTTGGTCGACCGCGTGATCGCGCTGGCGGTCGAGCAAAAGGATGCCGAGGCGGTGGCGCTGCTGATGAAGGAAGCGGGGCCGGCGGCCACCGCCTGGCAGGCGGCGCTGGACGACAACATCGAGCTGCAAAAGACCAACAACAAGAAGGACCTGGCGGCCGCCGCCGAGGAGTACCGCGCTGCGCGCCTGTCGATGCTGATCCTGTCGGGCGTGGCGATCGCGCTCGGCGCCGCCATCGCCTGGTGGGTCACGCTCACCATCACCGGCCCCATCAATGTCGCCGTGGACATCGCCAGGACCGTCGCCGGCGGCGACCTGCGCAGCCAGATCGTGGTCGCTTCCAGCGACGAGACGGGGTGCCTGATGCAGGCGCTCAAGGACATGAACGACAGCTTGCAAAATATCGTTTCCCAGGTGCGCGGCGGCACCGACACCATCGCCACCGCTTCCGGCCAGATCGCCGCCGGCAATCTCGACCTGTCCTCGCGCACCGAGGAACAGGCCAGTTCGCTCGAGGAGACGGCCTCGTCGATGGAGGAATTGACCAGCACGGTCAAGCAGAATGCCGACAACGCGCGCCAGGCCAACAGTCTGGCCGCCTCGGCCTCGGACGTGGCCAGCAAGGGCGGGGCCGTGGTGGCCCAGGTGATCGAGACGATGAGTTCGATCAACGCCTCCTCCAAGAAAATCGTCGACATCATCGGGGTCATCGACGGCATCGCGTTCCAGACCAACATCCTGGCCCTGAACGCGGCCGTGGAGGCGGCCCGCGCCGGCGAACAAGGCCGCGGCTTCGCGGTGGTCGCCTCGGAAGTGCGCAATCTGGCGCAGCGCTCGGCCGCGGCGGCCAAGGAAATCAAGGTGCTGATCGGCGACTCGGTCGACAAGGTCGACGCCGGCGCCAAGCTGGTCGACCAGGCCGGCGCCACGATGAACGAGATCGTCGACAGCGTCAAGCGCGTCACCGACATCATGAGCGAGATCACCGCCGCCAGCGTCGAACAAACCTCGGGCATCGAGCAAATCAATCAAGCGATCAGCCAGATGGACCAGGTCACCCAGCAAAATGCCTCGCTGGTCGAAGAAGCGGCCGCGGCGGCCGAATCGCTGCAGGAACAGGCGGGCGCGCTGACCCAGGTGGTGGGCATGTTCAAGCTCGACACCGCCGCTGCGGCGCCGCGCGCGCAGGCCAAGGCCACGGTGACCGCGCTGGTCGCCAAGGCGCGGCCGGCCCACCACGAACGGCCGGCGCCGGCGCGGCGCCTGGCGGTCGGCGCGGGCGCCGCCGCGGAACCGGACTGGGAAGCTTTCTAAGGCGCGGCGCGCCGATGAGTCGACCGCGCAGACGAGCAGGCTGCCGGGTCCGGGCGCGCTCGCGACGGACGGGCGCGTTGTGCGCGATATCCTTGAGCGGCCATCGGGGTCTCGACCGTCATGCCGCTCCTTTTCGCATGGGGATGGTCTAGAACTTGGCGGACAGTCCGACCGTCCAGCTCGAATCGACGCTGTGGCGGGTCAATCCGCGCGCCAGCGCCGTATCGAGCTGCCACTGGGGCGCCAGCAGATAGGCCAGTCCCAGGTCCAGGGTCGCGACATGGCCGCCGTGCGCTTCCGAGGCCAAGCGCGGCGCGGCGATCTCCACGAAGCTGCGCACACGATATTTTCGAACGGCTTCTACCCGGCGCCGCGCATCAACAGGATCCGTAAGGATGTTTGGCGGGCGCCGTGTCGCGGCACGAATGGACCACGATCGGCAGCGCCGACTGAGCCGACCTTCACACCCACAGCCGGTACATCCAGAACGATTCGTCATCGATGAAGCGCTGGGCGAATTCGCCAGGCGCGAAGCCGGTGATCTGCTTGGCCACCCGGCTCATGTGGGCCTGGTCGGCAAAGCCTTCATCCTGGGCCAGCTCGGCCCAGGCCAGTGGCTGGCCCGCCTCGTAGCGGTCGCGCGCCGCGAAAAACAAGCCTTCGGTCCTGACCAGGGTTTTCCACTCGCGCAGGGACCTGCCGCTGAAGGACTTGACCCGGCGCTCCACCTGGCGCGCACTGTTCACGCGCCCCCAGTCCTGCGCTTTCCATGCCAGCCGTTCGACCCAGTTGCGCCCCAGCTGGCGCAAGGAAGGCTGGGCCGAGTCGCGCCCTTGCAGGGCTTGCCAGCGGGGCGCGAGATCCTGCTCGAGCAGCGCCAGCATGTCTTCATTTTTTCCGGCAAGCAGGGCTTGCCAGAGCGGCGCAAAACTGGCGTCGATCACCTGCTCGACGGGCACGATCCGGTCCTGGATGGCTGCCAGGTCCACCCCGAACAAGGCCTGGGCCGCATCGGCATGAAAGCAGGCCATGCAGCCGGCGCCGGTCGTCGGCGCCCAGCTGACCGTCGGATGCGACTGGCTGCCGGCAATGACCACGGGGGCGCCGAATGGCTGCCAGACGGGCCCGGGCGTCACCAGTCCGGGCGCCAGGCCGCGGAACCAGGAAATGACCACCATGGGCGACGCCGGCAAGTGCGTCAGGCGCTGCGCACTGCTCAGGGACAAGGCGCGCGTATCCCTGGCGGCCAGCGCAACGAGCGCGCCCTGCAGCGACGGCGGCGGCAAGCGCAGCCATTGCCTGCTTGACTCGTCCGCCACGGCGGCGCGCGGCGCGCGCGCCATCGGGTCGGGACAGGAAGGGTCGGTCATCATGGCCGCCAGTATAGCCGGATGTCGTTTCCGTTCAAGACGCGGCCTTGCAGAAGGCACACACTACGCAGCATGAACCCTAGCCCATCGACCCGCTGCCCCTTCCACGCCGATACCAGCGGCGCCACGCATCCTGCCGGAACCTGGCCACCGGGCCCGGCGTCGGGCATCACCGGCTGGGGCTTGCTGCGCCACATGTCGCGCGACATCCTGGGCGCGCTGGGCGAATGGCGCCAGCGCTACGGGGACATGGTGCATTTGCGCATGTGGCCGGAACACCAGGTCGTGGTGAGCGACCCGCAGCTGGTACGCGAACTGCTGGTCAACCATCATGACGCCCTGATCCGCTGGGAACGCGGCGTCCAGGTATTTTCCCAGCTGCATGGCAACAGCGTGCTCATTGCCGAAGGCGCGGCGTGGCGCGCCAAGCGCCAGGCCCTGCAGCCGAGCTTTGCGACCAAGAGCGTGCAGAACTTCGTTCCCGTCATTGCTGCCGCGACGGCCACGGCGTTCTCCCAATGGCCGGCCAGCGACGCCAGCTGGCCGATCGAAAACGCCTTCACCACGCTCGGCATGGACGTCATCTTGCGCAATATGTTTTCCACGGCAGCCGATACGCGCCTGGCCGAACGGGCCGTGCACGACATGGTCGTCGCCGCCAACGCCGAGATGTACTGGCCGGCAAGCTGGCCGACGTGGATGCCCTGGAAACGGCGCAAGCGCCATGCCATCGGCGTGCTCGACCGTCTGATAGATCGCCACATCGAAGCACGGCTGGCGCTGGCGCCTGCCGCGTGGCCCGCAGATGTACTGAGCCGGCTGATGGCGCTGCATCTGGACCAGCCAGCGGCCTGGCCGCTGAAGGCGGTGCGCGACGAGTGCATGACGGCTTTCCTGGCCGGACATGAAACGGTGGCGGCCACGCTGACGTGGTGGGCCTGGTGCATGGCGGACAACCCGCAAGCGCAAGCGGCCGCGCGGGAGGAAGTCGACGCCGTGCTGCAAGGCCGCCAACTTGCGGCGCAGGACTTGCCCGCACTCGCCGGCCTCACGCGCACCCTGCAGGAAACGCTGCGCCTGTATCCTGCGGCGCCCGTGCTGCTGTCGCGCCGTTCGCTGCGCCCGATCACGCTGGGCGGATGGCAGCTGCCTGCCCGCACCATGTTTTGCGTGCCGCTGCAGCTGATGCACCATGACGCGCGCTGGTTCCCGGATCCGCATGCGTTCAAGCCCGAACGCTTTGCCGACGGCGCGCAGGAGATTCCGCGTGGCGCCTATATGCCCTTTGGCGCCGGCCCGCGCGTGTGCCTGGGACAAAACCTGGCGATGGCGGAAATGACGGTCGTCGCCGCGATGTTCCTGCAACGGTTTACGGCTGCCGTACCCGAGGGCATGGCGCCGCCCCGGCCGGTTTTCAATATCACGCTGCGGCCGGAGCAGGCACTGCGGCTCAGTATCACGGCCCGGCCAGCAGGATCGCGCGCACAGCCTTGTATTCTTCAACCCGGGCAAAGTCACGCTCGGTAGGGTGTGCGGGTGCGCGACAGGTCCATGTTTTCGGCGTTGTCGGCATGCTTGACCTGGACTGCAAGCGAAGCATCACGCGCAAGGTATGGATCGGTAGGCAAACTGACCGCCTCTCTAGTTTCCGCTGGGGCTATGCAAGCCGTGCAATAGCATGCTTGTAGAGTTCGTGGGGCTGCGATTCGCCGCTTCCGCAAGATCTGTCACTTACGGCCCCGAAGCTGATAGCTCAACACGCTCCCAACGTTCACGCCAGGAATTACCAAGCCGCGTCCGCTCTGATGCAAAGCAAACAAGCACCGTGTGCTGCTTGTTTGTGGCTCAATGGTTCAATACAGTCGTTTGAATGCCTATCGCCCGATAGCAATTTCCCGCAATCAAACGACAAGAAAATCCATGATTACGACAAAACTTGGCATGTTCATGCCGCTGCTTTTCTGCGCGCCCATTGCGGCCGCATCAGATGGCCTGAACCATTGGCTAAAGACGGAGCGCTACCTGCACTCCACCCAGGCCGACGAGATTGATACGATCGTCATCGTCGGCAAACGGCCGGGAACGCGCAATTGGGTATCAATCGACACCACGGCGCAATACCGCACAGGCCTGAGTATGGAAGGCGCCGGTGACGGCATGGCCGACCCGCCTTCGCAAAACAACTCGAACAAGGAGAAATGCAAATCGACTAAAAACCCGGTCGTGATCGCCACCGGCGAAAAACACAAGAGCGAACCCGATTTCCAGGCCGGCGGACTGTATGGTTTGTCCCTGACCCGCAGCTACCGCAGCGAGCATGCGGAAGGAAGCATGTTCGGACCGCATTGGCTCTCCAGCCTGGATGGACCCAAATTGCAGTATGCGGCATGCACCGTTCCGAAACCCGGCTTTCACTGCATCCCATCGGCAATCACGCATACCGATGAAAATGGCACGTCCTTTGTCTACCATTTCGTCAAGGAAGGTCCCCTGGAGGACGATGGGCGTCTCATCGCGCATGGTCCTGACGGCAAGCCAGAAACCGCGGCGCCGGCCACGGAAGCTGGCGTGCCGCGCACGCCTGTGCGCCGTCCGACGGAGTATTACTATACCTCCTCGGACGCCGCTGCCACCGGCACGTTGACCTATTCGCCGTACAGACCGGCGTGGATCCTCAGGGACAAACTGACATACGGCTTCAACTGGGACCTGCGGCTCGCCGTCATCCACGACAATACCGATGCGATACTGCGCAGCTATACCTGGATTGGCTCCGAAGGAAACAATCCTCCCAAGCTCGATACGATTACGAGCATGGCGGGACAGACCGTCAAATTTGCCTGGGGCGCCAACAACCGCGTCGCGCAAGTGCAGGACAGTGCCGGGAATACCTGGGGCTACCGGTACAACGCCAACGGCATGCTCACCAAGGTGACGGCGCCGGGCACGAACCCGGACGTGCGCGAGTATCACTATGAGAACGCGGATCCCACGCTGCTGACGGGCATCACCATTGGTGGCCGCCGCTACAGCACCTATACTTATTACGGCGACCGGCGGGTACACACAAGCGCGCTGGCGGGCGATGAGGAAAAGGATACCTTCGTCTACGGCGACATGAGCACCACGGTCACGAATGCGAAGGGCCAGCAGGCTATTTACACCTTTACCAGCATCCAGGGCGAACTCAAAATTGCGTCGATAGAGCGGAACGGCACGTCAACCTGCGCTGGCGCCAGTGCCAGCACCTTCTACGATGCGAATGGCTACGAAGACTACACGCTCGACTGGAACGGCAACAAAACCGACTACACCTTTGACAATGCCGGTCGTCTGCTGGACGTCACGACGGCGGCAGGTACGCCGGACGCTTCAACGACAGTGAACACCTGGAGCGGCGAGAACATCACCGGGGTCAGCTACAAGGATGCCGCCGGCACGCCTTACGCGGCCATTGCCTATACCTACTACACCAGCGGCATGGAAGTCGACCGGATCGCGGAGGTAAGCTATTCCGACATGAAGGGAAAACAGCGGCTGACCAGGTACAGCTATGCTTTTCATCCGAACAAGGTCCTGGCGAGACAGATCACCAGGACTGTGCTTCCGGACAAGGAACTTGCCTACACCGTGCATTTTGACGGTGCCGGGAATATCAGCGGCACAACGAATCCCCTGGGCCACACCGTCACCATGTCCGACCATACAGGGCTGGGCATGCCGCGCAAGGTTGTCGACGCGAATGGCGTCACCACTTCCTTTGCCTACAATCCCAATGGCACGCTAGCCACCATGACCGAGACTGGCAACCGCGTGACGACAACAAGCTACAACAGTGCGCGCCAGCCAACCATGATCACCTACCCGGATGGTTCGGCTACCCGATACAACTACACGGCATCAGGCCGTATCGAAGCGATCGGCAACGCGCGTGGAGAATTCGCCAGCATCGTGCTTGACCTGGCCTCCAACTCGGTTCGCGAATCTTCCGCGCGCAGCGTGCCGACTGCAGGTGCGCGCGGCCCGGTTGCCGAAGCGAGCGGCGAATTCAGCAGCAACACCGTACTCGATTCCCTGGGCCGGCCGTATGCGAAGGTCGGGAACAAGGGCCAACGCCTGGATATTCGCTATGACAACAACGGCAACGTCCATGCGGTCACCGATGCACAGGGCTATGTAACAGACTTCGATTACGATGCGCAGAACCGGCTTGTGAGAATTATCGCCCCGGATGGCGGGGTGAGGCACACCAGGTACGACGGTGCGGGAAGAGTCAGGGAAGTGAGCGACCCGCGCGGCCTGACGACGGTGTACTCCTACAACGGCTTCGGCGATGTCAGCAGCATTGCCAGCCCGGATACCGGCATCACCACCTTCGACGACTATGACGAAGCGGGTCGGCTGCTGCAGGAAACGCGCGCCGATGGCAAGGTCATTACCTACCGCTGGGATGACCTGGGCCGCATGCGGTCGCGCCGCAGCGGCAATGCGGTCGAACAGTTCAACTACGATGAAGGCCCTTATGGCAAAGGGCGCCTGACCAGTTTCAGCGACATGTCGGGTAGCACGGTTTATGGCTTCGACGCGGCGGGAGCCATCATTTCGCAGCACAACGATATTCATGGCGTCAAGTTCCAGACAAGCTGGGCGTACAACGCCGCAGGCCGGCTGGAAGGCATGAGTAACAGCAGCGGTTTCAACCTTGGCTACGACTATGACCAGCACGGGCGCCTCACTGCCGTGCGCAGCAACCTGGGAGGCGCCTGGTCGGT